>ERZ506887.130-NODE-130-length-46880-cov-9.968607_pt1 | contig 46880 bp, 36 predicted proteins | sample MGYA00512905_ERZ506887 | MGnify/ENA metagenome assembly ERZ506887 | reverse complement strand
GACGCAAAGCCCACAAAGCGTTCTTATAGGGATAGAGAATTTGCTCTATTTTTATGAAAATAGACTTTTTCTACAAGCTGACGAAATTATTCATTTTGAAAATACGTTTACATATCAGCTTAAAAATTCCTGAAAAAAGCAATTTATTTCACTTAATTTATTAGCCTGCAAAAAATAAATAAATATTTTTCAAAACCCCCTTGACAGCCTGTTGGCATTGTGCTAAAATACCCAAAGCAAAATCGATTTTTCCGTGTAATATCGGCTTTGTAAAAAGAAAGAGAGCTTGTGCGGAGCGTTTATTGCAAGGCTTTGCACAAAAATGTGAAAACGATTACTGAATTTTGTCTGCCGTTAGGTAAATTTTTATCTTTATTTCGGCGGACAACAGGAAAGGTGTGGTGAAATGTTCCAGTTCAAATGGATGCTCGGAAAGATGAAGGGCTACCGTGCGGTGTATGCCGTTGCGCTGTGTCTGTCTGTAGTGATACAGTCATTCTTCCTTACAGGACCGATGATCGTAGAACAGATAATCAGTATATTTATATCTTCGCCCGACGCTTTAAAGAATATTGAAAATCAGCGTGATTTGCTGATATTGCTTTGCGTTGCGATGATTTTATTCGTATTCGTGCGTACCTGCCTTCAGTTCCTTGCAAAAACTCTGTATGAGATAGTATCGCAGGGAGTGCTGCAGAAGGTGCGAAACGAGCTTTTTGAGCGTATTCAGAATCAGGATATGCACTTCTTTGACACTCATACAAAGGGCGACCTTGTAACAAGGCTTACGGGCGACCTTGATATGATACGCCATTCTATCGCCTGGATAATAATGATGGTGGTTGAAAGCAGTGCGTTGTTCCTCTTTACAGTTATATATTTCTTTACGCTTGACTGGCTGATGACGCTTTTTATACTTGCGCTTACCCCGATACTGTTCATTGTGACCCGTATGTTCTCGAAAAGAGTAGGTCCTAAGTATGTGGTACTGCGTGAGAAGCTGTCACGGCTTAACACAAAGGCGCAGGAGAATATCGCCGCTAACCGTGTTGTAAAGGCTTTTGCCCGTGAGGAATACGAAAAGGAAGATTTCGATAAGTACAACAGGGATTACTGTGAGCATAATCAGCAGGCGGCTATGGTATGGCTCACATTCCAGCCATACATAGAAACGCTTGCACAGGCACTCTGGGCTGTACAGATGCTTGTCGGCGGTATCTTCGTCATAAACGGCAGGATAACCATAGCTCAGTACACCGTATTCTCCGGACTGTTATGGACAATAGCAAACGCTATGAGAAATATCGGTATGCTGATAAACGATTTACAGCGTTTCTTTGCAAGTATATCAAAGATAATAGATATATACTATGCACGTCCCCATATAGAGAATAATCATAACAGCAAGGAACGTCCCCGTCTTAACGGCGATATAGAGTTCAGGAACGTAACGGCAAAATTCGGAGATGTTACCGTGCTTCACGATATAAATCTTCATATTAGGCACGGAGAAACCGTTGTAATAATGGGCTCTACCGGTTCGGGAAAAACAACCCTGATGAACCTTATAGCGAGATTTTACGATGCGTCGGAGGGCGGAGTATATGTTGACGGAAAGAACGTCAAGGATTATGAGCCTGATGTACTTCGTGCGAATATCGGTATGACTACTCAGGAGGTATTGCTGTTCTCGGATACGGTTGACGGCAATATAGCATATGGCAAATCCGACCTGCCTTTTGAAGATGTAAAAAACTTTGCTCATCTTGCCTCGGCATATTTTATCGAGAAGATGCCAGAACAGTATGATACCATAATAGGCGAGAGGGGCGTCGGTCTGTCCGGCGGTCAGAAGCAGAGAATAGCCCTTGCAAGAGCTATGGCTATCCGTCCGCCGATACTGATACTTGACGATACCACCTCTGCACTTGATATGGAAACAGAGGCAGAGATACAGGAAAACCTCAATAATCTTGACTTCGAGTGTACTAAGCTGATTATAGCTCAGCGTACATCCTCCGCAAGATATGCAGACAGGATCGTTATTCTTGAGGACGGCCGCATAAAGGAATGCGGTACGCACGATGAACTGATGAAACAGCGTGGATATTACTATGAAATATATACCCTCCAGAACGGTAATGAAGAGGAGGCGGTTTAAATGGCAAGAAATAAATTCGACGTTGACGAAAGACTTGAAACACCATTTGATTTCAAGCATTTCAAACGTGCAATGGTTTATGTAAAGCGTTATAAGTGGAAGATGATACTGGCACTTTCGCTGTCTGCAATATCGGCAATAGTTGCGCTTATCGGCCCTTTGCTTACAAAAGAGGCGGTCGATGTGGCGATACCCGACGGAAATATTCCTTATATAGTATTTTTGTCGATAGGCTTTTTACTGTCTATAATTGTCAGCGTTGTACTCGGAAATATCCGTCAGCGTATTATGACAAAAGCCGGTCAGCTTATGATATACGATATAAGAAAAGACCTGTTTGCACACTTGCAGGAGCTTCCGTTCCAGTATTATGATGACAGACCGCAGGGTAAGATACTTGTACGTGTCGTAAACTATGTAAATAATGTATCGGATATGCTGACAAACGGCATAATCAACTTCATTCTTGAAATATTCAACCTTATATTCATAACAATATTCATGTTCTCGGTTGACGCAAGGCTGGCGCTTGTTATATTTGCGGGCGTTCCCGTGTTCATCGTTGTGATGATAATACTGAAAAACAAGCAGAGAAGGGCGTGGCAGGGAGTTTCAAACAAGAACTCCAACCAGACGGCATATCTTGCGGAGAGCATTAACTGTATGCGTGTAACGCAGAGCTTTGCGAGGGAGAACGAAAACCTCGGCATATTCCGCAGACTGTCAACAGCCTACAGAAAAGCGTGGATGAAGGCGGTCACGGTAAACAACTTTGTCAGCTTCTCGGTCGACAATATAAGAGCGGTGGTCGATTCGGCGCTGTACTTTGTCGGACTGCTCGTTATAGGCTATCCGGCGGTATCGCTCGGCTCGATACTTGCGATGAGCAACTATTCCTCACGCTTCTGGCAGCCGATAATCAATATCGCAAGCCTTTACAACAACTTTGTAAATGCGGTGGCTTATCTTGAGCGTATATTCGAAACAATGGACGAGCCTGTAGATGTAAAGGACGCTGAGGACGCTTATGAAATGCCTGATATTAAGGGCGAGGTGGAATACCGTGACGTTACGTTTGCGTATGAAGAGGGAAAGAACATACTCGAAAATGTCAGCTTTACGGTAAAGCCCGGAGAAAGCATTGCGCTTGTAGGTCCTACGGGTGCAGGCAAGACTACTATTGTAAATCTGCTGTCACGTTTCTACGACCTTACGGGCGGTGCGGTGTACATAGACGGCAACGATATAAGCAAGGTCACGCTTCACTCACTGCGTGAAAAGATGGGTATTATGATGCAGGACAGCTTCATATTCTCAGGCACTATAGAGGATAATATACGGTACGGCAAGCTGGACGCCACCGAGGAAGAAATAAGGGCGGCGGCAAAAACGGTATGTGCAGATGAATTTATCATGGGGCTTGAAAACGGATATAAGACCGAGATGTATGAGGGAGGCTCGCAGCTTTCCGGCGGTCAGCGTCAGCTTGTATCCTTTGCGAGAACGCTTATATCCGATCCGAAGATACTGATTCTTGACGAGGCGACCTCATCTATTGATGCAAAAACCGAAAAGGAATTGCAGAAGGGACTTCAGGAGCTGCTGAAAGGCAGAACGAGCTTTATTATCGCACACAGACTTTCAACAATCAAGAACTGCGACAAGATAATGTTCATCAGCAATAAGGGCATTACCGAAGCCGGCACGCACGATGAACTTATGGCAAAGAAGGGCGACTATTACAAGCTGTGTATGGCGCAGAAATAAAAATGGAAAAATTTACGAAGAAAGTAGCCTCAATACTTATGTTGCTTTCCATAATTCTTACATCATCGTGTGCACAGAGAGTGACAGTAGTTGATGAAAATGCAAGTACCGAAAAATTTATTTTCAACGATGATGAAACCGTGGTACGTACCACAAAAGACGTACTCGGCAAAATGTCGCTGAGGGAAAAGGTAGGACAGCTGTTTATTGTACGTCCGGAAGCTCTTGCCGAAAACAGCAATGCCGAAACAGCGCCGGCTACAGACCGTGTTGACGATGCCGTTATCAGCCGTATTGAAGAATACCCTGTCGGCGGTATAGCGCTTTTCAGCAGGAATATTACAAGCGCCGAGCAATTACCGATGTTCATCTCCGACCTGCAAAGCAGCAGTAAATATCCGCTTTTTATCGCCGTTGACGAAGAGGGCGGAAGAGTTGCCCGCGTTGCAAATTCTGATTTTTTCAATGTAGCAAGTTATAAGAGTATGGAAGATATAGGCAAGTCAGGCGATGCGTCAAAGGCGGAGGAGGTCGGCAGGCAGATTGGCTCGTACCTAAAAGAACTCGGCTTCAACCTTGATTTCGCACCTGTCGCCGATACAAATACAAATCCGCAGAATATAGTGATAGGCGATCGTTCCTATGGCAGTGATCCGGCCTTAGTCGCCCGTATGGTTTCGGCACAGCTTGACGGAATGCACGACAGCGGCATTATGGGAACGCTTAAGCATTTCCCCGGACACGGCGACACGAAGGATGACACTCATTCGGGATATGTGAGCATAGAAAAAACGTGGGACGAGCTGAAAGAGTGTGAGCTTGTTCCGTTTATAACAGCGCTTCCGAAAGCCGATATGGTGATGGTATCTCACATAACCGCCGTAAATGTAACAAGCGACAAGCTACCGACCTCAATGTCGGAAACGATGATAACCGGAAAGCTCCGCAATGAGCTCGGATATGACGGAGTGATAATCACGGACGCTATGGCTATGGGTGCTGTTGCCGATAACTACACATCTGCCGAGGCGGCAGTAACCGCAGTAAAAGCGGGGGTTGATATCGTTCTTATGCCGCAAAATCTCGATGAAGCGTTCAACGGCGTAATGAATGCGGTAACAGACGGCGAAATAAGTATGGAACGTCTGGATGAAAGCGTCCTGCGTATACTGAAAATGAAAGCAAAATATAAGCTGATTTAATTATTTGACTGCTGCAATTGTAAAAATTGCAGCAGTTTTCTTGTTTATATTTAACAAATCTCCCGTCTTACGGCAATAAATATTCTTATATCATCTGAAAAAATGTTCCTCGTCATATAATTTTTATATTGCCGACTTGCTTTTCAACCATATTTGTGGTAAAATGTAATCGAAAAATGCGGATAGCCGTATTTGATTATTATAGGAAATATATCAATTCACATCTTGAAAGGACACATCATGGAAAATAACAACATGAATGAACAGCAGACAAACTGGCAGCAGGCACTGAATGAATTCAGCGATCAGCCCCAGCAGCCTCAGCAGTATGCACAGCAGGCACAGCCCCAGTTCAATCAGCAGGCACAACCCCAGCAGTATGCGCAGCAGGCACAGCCTCAGTTCAATCAGCAGGCGCAGCCCCAGTTCAACCAGTATGCACAGCAGGGACAGTTTGCACAGGCTGACGGACAGTATATGCAGCAGGGTATGCCCCAGTTCAATCAGCAGGCGCAGCCCCAACAGTATACACAGCAGGGTCAGCCCCAGTTCAACCAGTATGCACAGCAGGCGCAGTTTGCACAGGCTGACGGACAGTATATGCAACAGGGTATGCCGGCTTATGACGCAGGCAGCTTTGCGGTAGTTCCGCCTAAGAAGAAAAGCAGTGCGCTCAAGATAATTCTTATTGTACTTGCGGCTGTTATCGTAGTCGGCGGAATACCTCTTGCTTTATATTTTGCTGGAGTTTTCGGAAAGTCCGGCGGCGGATACGAAACTCTTGAAAAGAACTATTTTGCTGCGGCAGAAAAGAAAGCCGATGAAATTTTCGGCGGAGCTAAGAACATAAAGACAGGTGTCGAGCAGACCTTTACCATATCCGCATCTAAGGATGTGCTGGGCATTAATGCCGATGTTGCTCCTACCGTAATCAAGGCGACAAGCTATGCGGATACTTCTGCAGAAAAAGGCTCGGGTACGGCTTCACTCGGTGCCGGCAGTGATGAGTATCTTACAGTAAAATACTGGATGTCGGGAGATAAGCTGTATTTCACTGTTCCTGATCTTACCGAAAAGTACATAGTAATGGATGTCAATGAGCTTGCTTCTTCAATGAAGGATATTTCTTCGGGTAAATCCGATATCGGCAATATACTTACTCTTTCGGATGCTACGGAAGAAATGCCCTCGTCATCATCGGGATATGAGGATATTTTAAAGAATATTGACGAAGAAACTATCAACAAGGCTATTGAGATTATAACAGACGCTTACTTCAAGAATTTCACCGCAACGGAGAATAAGTCGGATTCTTTGAAGGTTTCGGACGGCACTGTAAACTGCACATCGTACACAATTGATTTCACAGCCGAAAATATAATCGCTTTCTGCAAGGACGTACTTGATGCGGTTGAAAAGGAAAGCAAGATAATGGATGTACTTTCACAGTTCGGAATCGACAACGCTTCATTCCAGTATCTCAAGACGCTTGTAGACGATGCTACAAAGGATGCGACAGAGGATGAGCTCAAGTCTGTAATGGCTACAATGATCGTTTATGCCAAGGATAACAATATCATCGGCAGAAAGATAACAATTTCAGGCGAGATTGAGATTCTCCTTGTAACATACTCTGACAATACGCAGTTTGATTATTCGCTGACAGCGTCAATCTCAGGCGATACGCTGTACGCAGGTGCAAAGGGTACTGTAAACGGCAATAACTACACCGGTACTGGTTCTGTTACATTTAACGGCGAAACAGCTGTCACGGCTGACTACTCCTTTGATGCAACAAACGGCAACGGTACATATAATTTAAAGGTCACGACAGATGATAACGAGAGCTTTGAGGTAAAGGTAAACGTTGCTATGGACGGCAACAACGGTACTTTTGACATTGCGGTTGCTTCAAATGGCACAGAAGTGCTTTCTATCAAGGCCGACAGCAAGGAAATAGCTTATGTTGACGAGGGACTTCCCGAAGTAAATGATTCAAATACGGTTGATATTAACGACAGTGCCGCTCTTGAACAGTTCAGCACAGAGATCTCGGCAAACATTCCTCAGCTCATTACAAAGATTCAGAATGTAAAGACCCCCGATATTGTTTGCTATGCGTTCAGCGAAATGATCGCCGCAGGCGGATCGTTTTAAGAATTGAAACCGCAGTAGGATAAAGCGGATATTAAACGCCTTTGCTTAAGCCTTTTGAAACTTAAGCGAAGGCGTTTTTCTGTTAAAATGTGCAAGATAAGCATCGCCGGAAGCTATCAGGAACAGCTATAGACGGTATTTTGATGTGATCATATCTGCGAGTGTTATATAACTGTTTTGTTCAATAAAAATTAACCGATTCACTGCTTTATATATTTTTGAATACTAAAACAATTCGGTTTAATTTATCATCGGCTTACAGTGCGTTGTTATTCCGATGTCAATTATAATTTGTCCGTAATTTTGATAAATCGTATGCGTAATTAATAACAAATCACACTAATAATATTTAAACTGCTTCAATTGCTCTGATTTTCTTTATATTTTAAAAAATAAATGTGTTATTTCTATGAAAATGCAACGATTAATATTGACTTTTTTGTTGAGATGTGCAATAATATTAAACAAAGATAAGGAGGTAGTTATCTTATGATGGGAATTAAGGAAAACTTTAAAAGAGGCACACTCGAGATGCTCATTCTTCATCTCTTAAAGGGTGAGGAAATGTACGGCTATCAGCTGACTCAGGAAATCGGCAAGAGAAGCAACGGTACATTCAGAATCACTGAAGGTTCTATGTATCCTACGCTTTACAGACTTCTGGACAAGGAGCTTATTGCTGATCGTCTTGAACTTGTAGGCAGAAGACGTACTCGTGTTTATTATCACATTGAGCCTAAGGGTCTTGAGTATCTGGACAAGCTGGAGAAGGAATATGAGCTTACCAGCGCAGGTATTGATGCCATTATGAGTTATGTTCCTGAAGATGAAGAATAATTGATTCTTCATTGCAAACGGCGGTGTACGTTAAGTGGTACACCGCCGTTTATCACATTCCGGCATATTATTAAGGAGAATGATATGTTAAGTTACAGTAAATATATAATAGACGCACACGCTCATATTTTTCCCGAAAAGATCGCACAGAAAGCGACAGACAACATCGGCAGTTTTTACGATCTGTATATGAACTTTGACGGTACGGCGGATATGCTTATAAAGCAGGGCGATGAGTGCGGCGTTTCAAAGTATGTTGTACAGTCGGTTGCCACAGTGCCGCACCAGGTAAAGAGAATCAATGATTTTATCGTGAAGTCGGTAGAAAAGTACCCGGATAAGCTGATAGGATTCGGTTCACTACACCCGGATATGAAAGGCATGGAAGAAGAAATCGACAGGCTTATTTCTCTCGGTCTTCACGGGATAAAGCTGCATCCGGACTTTCAGAAATTCGCTATAAACGATGAAAAGGCTTGCAGGCTGTATGATGCGGTAGGCGATAAGCTGCCGTTTCTTATTCATACAGGCGATAAGCGTTATAATTATTCAAACCCGTCACTTATGGCGGAAATAGCGAGAAAATATCCGCATACACGCTTTATTGCCGCTCATTTCGGCGGTTGGTCGGAGTGGGAAAAGGCGAAGCAGGAGCTTGTTGGACTTGATAATATATGGGTAGATACCAGCAGTTCTTTCTATTCTATGACGCCCGAAAAAGCCGCAGAGCTTATTACGAAGTTCGGTTGCGACAGGGTATTCTTCGGTACAGATTATCCTATGTGGAGAGCGGACAAGGACCTTGAGTTTCTCGATAAGATACCGCTCGGTGAGGATGTCAAGGAAAAGGTGCTGTGGAAGAATATAAATGATTTTCTGGGATTGGGGCTTTGTTGATGAACGTTGAAAAACCTCTTATATTCGTATCGCCTATAAAGAAAAAATCCGTAATCAAATCCGGCTATCACGGGTATTCTCATAAATGCGGAATATTACTGCTTGAAAAAGCGTTTTCTCATATCGGACTTGATTTTTCACAAAACGATATAGTAAAAGCCGAAAACGGAAAGCCGTATATCAAGGGCAATCCTGTTTATTTCAGCATTTCTCACTGTGACGGACTTGCTGTGACTGTTTTGTCAAAGGCTCCTGTAGGGGTTGACTGCGAGAGCGTGCGCCGTACAAGCGGTGCTGTTATGAAAAGGTGCTACGGCGACAGCGAAGCAAATCATATTCTGACTTCGGCGGACAGCGACAGGGTATTTTCACGGCTGTGGACGCTCAAAGAGAGCTATGCCAAAATGACAGGTGAAGGAGTAGGCTCCGATATGAAGATGAAGTGCTTTGACGAGGAAAACGGCAGGACGCTTTTTGAAAGCGGTGCGGTTTTTTATCATTACGGCACACGTTTTAATAATGAAGATTACTATATAAGCGTCTGCGTTAAGACGGACGATAAAAAGTCGGTTGATATTATTAAAAAGGCAGATTTTGACATTGACAACGAACATATTTTGTTGTACAATGTATCAGATAACTGAAAAAAGCGAACGGGAGCTTGTTTGACAGGCTGAGAGGGAAATGGAATTTCCGACCGATAACTTGATTTGGGTAATGCCAACGTAAGTAAAACAGCGCATACGGTGGTGTTCCGTATGCGTTTTTTATTGCCCGAAAGGAGTTTATATATGAACATAACACCAAAGCAGATGCTTTTATATGCGGTAAGCGACAGAGCGTGGAGCAACAGTGACGAGGAATTTCTGTCACAGGCAAAGCAGGCGATAAAGAGCGGAGTTACAATATTCCAGCTTCGTGAAAAGCACACGGAATATGAACATTTCAGAGAGATTGCCCTTAAGCTGAAGCCGATATGCAAGCAGTACAATGTTCCGCTTATTATCAACGATAATGTAAAACTGGCAAAGGAAATTGACGCAGACGGTGTTCATCTGGGACAGGACGACCTTAACATAAAAGCCGCAAGAGAATATCTCGGAGCGGATAAGATAATAGGCGTATCCGCTCATAACGTAAAAGAGGCACTGGAGGCGGAAAACGGCGGTGCGGATTATCTCGGAAGCGGTGCGGCATTTGTGACCTCGACAAAGACGGACGCAGGTGCGATAGATCACAAGGTGCTGTCCGATGTTGCACATTCGGTAAAAATACCTGTGGTTGCGATAGGTGGCATAAACAAGGATAACATATCACAGCTTGAGGGGCTTGGTCTTGACGGAGTGGCGGTAGTGTCGGCAATTTTTGCGGCTGACGATATTTCGTCTGCTGTTATAGATTTAAAGGCTAAAGCCGAAAAAGTAGCGGAAAGTTCGATAAAATAAGAAAGGACCTGATATTATGAAAAAGATACTTACAATAGCCGGCTCGGACTGCAGCGGCGGTGCGGGAATACAGGCTGACATAAAGACAATAACGATGCACGGAATGTACGCAATGAGCGCAATCACGGCGCTTACGGCGCAGAATACAACCGGTGTATACGGTATTATGAACAGCTCGGCTGATTTTCTGAAGAATCAGATAGATTGCATATTTAACGATATTCGTCCCGACGCTGTTAAGATAGGTATGGTAAGTGATGTTGAAATAATCGAGGCGATAGCGCAAAAGCTGAAAGAATACAAGGCTGTGAATATAGTAGCCGATCCCGTAATGGTAGCGACCAGCGGCAGCCGTCTTATCAGCGAGGACGCTACAGACGCACTTATGACAAGGCTTCTTCCTCTTGCGGATATTATCACGCCGAATCTTGCGGAGGCTGAGGTGCTGACCGGTATGAAGATAACCACAAGAGAAGAAATGGAAAAGGCGGCAAAGGTGCTTTCCGATAAGCTCCCTTCAACCGTAGGAATAGTAATAAAGGGCGGTCATCTTGACGATACAGCCGATGATCTGCTTTATGTCGGCGGTGAAAATCACTGGATAAACGGCAAGCGCATAGATAATCCGAATACGCACGGCACAGGCTGTACATTCTCATCTGCCATAGCCTGCAACCTTGCTTTAACGTCAGACAAGGTACAGGCTGTCACAAACGCAAAGGAATATCTTGCGGGAGCAATCGCCGCAAAGCTGGATTTAGGCAAGGGCAGTGGTCCGCTTATGCACAACTATAAGATAGTCGAAAAGGATATATAAGATGTCCTTTGTTGAGTTTAACAATGTCACCTTCGGCTATAAGGAGGACGATTATCTTCTGCTTGAGGATCTGTCGTTTTCGGCTGAAAAGAATGATATAATTACCGTTATCGGTGCGTCCGGCTGTGGAAAAAGCACGCTGTTCCGTCTTATGACCTGTCTTGAAACGGAATATAAGGGCAGTATCACGATAAACGGGAAAACACCGAAAGAGGCGACCGGCACGGCGGCATTCATGCCGCAGAAGGATCTGCTTATGCCGTGGCGGAACATACTTAAGAATGTGACCTTGCCGCTTGAGGCACTGCCTATGTCAAAGGCCGAGCGTATCTCGCAGGCAAAAGAGGCAATAGAAAAAGTGGGGCTGTCGGGTTGTGAGAATAAACGTCCGTCAGAGCTTTCGGGCGGTATGCGTCAGAGGGTATCGTTTGCAAGAACGCTTGTACAGCTGTGGCACGGCAGGGAGCTTATGCTGCTTGACGAGCCGTTCTCGGCACTGGATTCGCTTACGAGAATCTCTATGCAGGACTGGCTTATCGGTCAGGTGAAGGGACTTGATGCCACAGTTATGATGGTAACGCATGATGTCGAGGAAGCTATGCTTGTCGGCAATAAAATCTTTCTGCTCAGCGGCAGACCCGTAAAGCAGATAAAGGTCATTGATGTAAGTCATATCACCTGCCGTGAGGATCTGTATACCCCGTCATCTGTCGAACTTAAAAACGAACTTGTCAGGGCATTCCTTACGGAAAAAGCAGAGAGGGGAGATAATATATGAAAAAACACCTTCCTGCAGTGCTTACCGGAATAGGTCTGCTTATATTATGGCAGGTCATTGCAATGTGCATAAATGCGGCATACATACTGCCGTCACCGACACAGATTGCAGTGAAAATATGGGAGCTTCGGGAGCCGCTGTTTATGGTACATACTCCTGCGACAATGCTTGTAACGCTTATCGGACTTCTTATTTCCGTGGTTCTCGGTGTTGGGCTTGCCGTTGTTATGGAGCGTTTTGAGTGCGTAGAAAGAGCGTTATACCCTGTAATCGTCACAACGCAGACGATACCGGTAACGGCGATAGCTCCGCTCTTTGTGCTGTGGCTCGGATACGGTATATGGAGCAAGGTGCTTGTTGCTGTGCTTATAACATTCTTCCCGATAACCATATCGGTACACGACGGACTTAAATCCGCAAAAAGAGAAAACGAGGAGCTGCTCAGGACTATGGGAATGAGCGGTACGGCGATATTTTTCAAGCTGAAATTTCCTGCCGCATTGCCGTCATTCTTTTCGGCAATAAAAATGGCGATACCGCTCAGCATTCTTGGAGCGGCAATGGGCGAATGGCTCGGTGCGCAGAGCGGACTGGGATATTTCAGTAAACGTATGATGACACAGCTTGACGGTGCGGGAGTATTTGCTCCGGTAGTTGTTCTTGCGGTGTGTGCAATGCTGGTTGTAGCTGTTATCAGTGCAATAGAAAGAAAACTAATAACATGGAGAAAGGAAATTTAACATGAAAAACAAAAGATTTACGGCGGTTGCCACAGCGGCGGCTATTATGCTGGGCGTGTGCGGCTGTGCAGGCAACACGGCTTCGTCTACGGTAGGAGGCAGCACCGATGTTTCTTCTGCAAGCAGTGAAGCGAAGGATCTCGAGGAGGTTTCTGTTGTACTGGACTGGTACCCCAACGGCTCGCACGTTTTCCTCTATGACGCTATAGAGGAGGGCTATTATGAGGAAGAAGGACTTAAGATAAAGGTTGAGTTCCCCTCAAACACGAATGACGCTATTTCAATGACCTCCGCAGGCAAGGCTGATATAGGATTTTACTATATGCACGATGTAATACAGGCTAATGCCAATCAGAATATTCCCGTTGTTTCTATCGGTGCGGCAGTACAGAATCCCGTAAATGTGCTTATGTCGCTCGGTGACAAGAACATAAAGACAGTAGCTGATTTAAAGGGCAAGAAGATAGGCTACGGCGGATCTGTACTCAATGAAGCGTTTGTAAAGACGATGCTTAAGAACGCAGGTCTTAAGGAGGACGATGCGGAGCTTATTGATGTCGGATTTGAGCTTATGTCTTCTATGACAACAGGACAGGTTGACGCTACAATCGGCGGATTTGTAAGCCACGAAGTACCTGAGCTTGAAAATCAGGGCTTTACAGTAAACTATATCAAGCCTACCGAAAACGGCGTGCCTGATTATACCGAACTTGTATTCGTAACATCTAAGGAAAACGCAGAGAAGAACGCCGACAAGCTGACAAGATTCCTTCGTGCGACAAAGAAGGGCTATGAGCATGTAAAGGCAAATCCCGAAAAGGGCGTTGAGAACCTGCTCAAGAATCAGAACACCGAAAACTTCCCGCTCAACAAGGATGTTGAAACAAAGAGTGTAGCTACTATACTTTCTCTTGCTGAAAAGGACGGCGCACCTTTCTTATCACAGAGCGAGGAAACATGGACAAACAACATCAAGTGGATGCTTGACACAGGCGTTATCACTAAGTCTGTTGACGCTAAGGATATGATAGTAAAGCTCGTTGACTGATTATAATTTTATGTTAAGCCGTCTGCATTACACAGGCGGCTTTTGCAATATAAACAAAAAAATCCTTAAAATTTGTGCATATATCCATATTTTACTTTATTTCATCTTTTCAGCGGACAAAACGTAGTTATGAAATGTATAATTATAAAGCGTAAAAATACAAATTCGTTTTGTTCCGTCAGAATCTATGTATTTTTATCGTAAAAAATGGAGGTAAATATGAAAATTAAAAAAATTCTTCTCAGTACATTAGTTTTTGCCGTGGTAGCGATAGTGTGTGCGTTGACAGTTGGCGCTGAAAAAGCAGGTGATTATCAGATCTATGCTACAGGTGCCGATACCGCCGCAATAACTTCTTACAGCGGCACTGCAACAAGCGTTACAATACCGTCGAAACTCAACGGTTTTAAGGTTACTCAGATTGAACGCAACGCATTTCGTGGTAACACAAAGCTTACAAAGGTAACTATCCCCAATACCGTAACCGATATATCAGACGGTGCTTTCGGAGATTGCACCTCTCTCGAAACTGTCACTATCCCCGACAGCGTTAAGTCTATAGGTGCAGATGTTTTTGAAAATACGAAGATACTCAAAAAACAGAGCAAATCATCAACCAAGTATGTCGGAAAATGGCTTGTCGGTGCGAACACAGGCACTCTGACGGTCAAGAACGGTACTGTCGGAATAGCAGACAGCGCCTGCCAGACAAACTATAATATAAAAACACTGAACCTTCCTTCAGGACTTAAATACATCGGTTCACTTTCCTTTGCATATTGTACGGGTTTGAAGAAGGCTAATATTCCTTCATCAGTTGAGCGTATAGGAACATACGCATTCACCGGAACAGCTATCGTAAACAATCAGCTTGAAAGTGCGGACATTGCTTATATTGATAAATGGGTCGTTGACAGCTTCTATGAAATAAGCAATGCGAACATTACCGCAGGAACAGTCGGAATTGCCGATTCAGCTTTTGAATCTACTGAGCTTAGAACGGTTAAATTACCGTCTTCACTCAGAATAATAGGTATTAGCGCTTTCTCCGATACATACCTTACAACTGTTTCGATACCGGCAGGTGTTACTACTATAGGCACAGGAGCTTTTTCACAGAGCGATTATCTGAAATCGGTCACTGTAGCGGATTCCAATAAGAATTACTCATCTCAGAACGGTGTTCTGTACAATAAGAATAAAACTGTGATTATGCAGTATCCACCCGCAAAAACCGATAAGACGTTCTCAATTCCTTCTACAGTTACGGTAATAGACAGCGTTGCTTTTACAGACGCTAAAAAACTTACATCTGTGACTTTCCCTTCTTCGCTTAAATCTTTAGGCGAAGGTGCTTTCGGAAGAGCGTCGGCTCTGACTTCAGTAAAGTTCGGGGCAAATGTGAAATATATCGGTGCGTTTGCGTTTATTGACTGCAAATCGCTGACAGGTGTAACACTATCGTCAAATCTGCGTGATATAGACAGCATGGCATTTCTGAATTGTGACAAGCTTACAAAGATAACAGTACCGAAAAGCGTAAAGAACATAATGCCCTATGCAATAGGTTATTGCTATAATGCTGACAGTAACGGGGATATTTACATAAAGAGCGGCTTTACGATATACGGTTATGACGGTGAAGCAAAACGTTATGCAAATGAAAACAACATAAAATACGTCAAGCTGTCTGATGCCAATGTTACCGCAGTAAGCGGTTTCAAATGCTCTTCCAAGACAAGCACATCGGTTACATTACAGTGGACAAAGAACTCCACCGCTTCCGGTTATGAATTACAGCAGTACAAGAACGGTAAGTGGGTCACTATAGCAACTCCCTCTGCTTCAACCACATCTTATACGGTCAAGAGCCTGAAAGCGGGAACAGCAGGCTATCGATTCAGAATCAGAGCGTACAAGACAGTCAGCGGTACAAAAAAATACAGCTCGTGGAGCAGTGAAGTAAAGGTAAACACAAATCCTTACGGCGTAGGCGGATTCTCTGTTAAATCTAAATTCAGCGTTTCCGTAACATTACAGTGGAACAAGGGCACTACCGCAAGCGGCTATGAGCTTCAGCAGTACAAGAACGGCAAGTGGACAACTATTTACACGGCTGATAAGGCAACTGTAACGAGCTATACAGTTAAAAATCTCAAGGCAGGAACAGCCGGCTATCAGTTCCGTATCCGTGCATATAAGACCTACGGCACTAAAAAGCAGTACGGTTCATGGAGCAAGGTTATAAAGGTGAATACTAATCCCTACGGTGTTGGTGGATTCAAAGTTAAGTCCACAGCGAAAAACTCTGTGACATTGCAGTGGAACAAGGGAACAACGGCAAGCGGTTACGTCATTGAAAAATGGAACGGAAACAAGTGGGTACACGTTGCAAGAATCACAAACGCAAGCACAACTACCTACACTGTAAACGGACTAAAGTCAAATACAAGCTATCAGTTTAAAATACGGGCGTTCAAGTCCTATTCCACAGGCAATCAGTACGGCACATGGTCAACTCCGTTGACAGCGAAAACATCTAAATAAATAGCAAAAGGGGCATGGTTGAAATCCATGCCCCTTTATTATTACTGTCTGCTGACGGGTATCTAAAACGATACCCGTTATTTTTATATTATAATTCCGCTGAGGTGGTCTGTTTCATGCTGTATTATCTGAGCGGTGAATCCCTCATACGTTTTTATCTTTATCTTGAAATTTCTATCAAGATAACGCACTTTTATCTTCTTGTATCGCTTTGTTTTCCGTAAACCGTCAAGCGACAGACAACCTTCTTCCGTTTCATAAGCACCGTCTGACTTTATTATTTCGGGATTGTACATAAGAAGGTAATCGCCGTTGTCGTTTATGGCGATAATGTTTTTAAGTACACCTATCATATTTGCCGCCATGCCGACACAACGTTCGGAATTTGCAATCAATGTTTCGAGCAGGTCTTCGCCGGTTTGCCTGTCATTTTCTGTCGCAGGGGCGGACTTCTGCGACAGCAGGAAAATATCTCTGTTAATTTCTTTTATCATAATACATCTGCCTTTTTCTTTTTATTTTACCATATTTCAAGCTGTTTTGGCAAGTGGGGAAAATGACGTTTGCACAAAATGTAACCTGTTTGTGCTGAATACGATATTGCTTATTGTGCGTTTATGTATTATAATAACCTCAGACAGATAATCCGCATAAGCGGATTATCCCGTGCATAAGCACGGTTTGGCGGTTACCCGCCTGTCTGAGAACATTTTATCATTAAATCCTTTTGCCGTTGGCAAAAGTACGGCGTACCGCCGTGTCGGCTTACGCCGACTTGATTTGTGATATAATAACCTCAGACAAATAATCCGCATAAGCGGATTATCCCGTGCATAAGCACGGTAGGCGGATAACCGCCTGTCTGAGAACATTTTATCATCAAATTGATGAAAATAATCTGACGAAAGGAAAAAACAGCTATGCCTAATCCATATTTACCTTTATGGGAATATATTCCTGACGGAGAGCCGAGAGTTTTCGGTGACCGTGTATATATTTACGGTTCGCACGACAGAGCAGGCTCAGATGATTTCTGCGACTATGTTTTAAAGTGCTGGAGCGCACCTGTGAACGATCTTAACAACTGGGTGTGTCACGGTGTTACGTTCCGTGTAAAGCCGGACGGTGATTTTCTGTCGGATACCGACTGGACGCCCGATAAAAATCAGATCTTATTTGCACCCGATGTCGTTTGCAGAAACGGAAAGTACTATCTGTATGCATATATTGTCAATGCGACAGGCTGCGTTGCGGTGAGCGACAGACCCGAAGGACCGTTCACACTGCTTTCAAAATACAAGTACACTATATCCGATGAGATATGCTGTAACGGCTGGTTCATCGATCCGGGCGTGCTTGTTGACGATGACGGAAGAACTTATATTTACTGTGGCTATGAGCGTTCTTTTATGGCTGAGGTCGATACGGATACGATGTACACGATAAAGGATAACAGCTGTATCGAGCATATCATACCGATAACCACAGATAATGACGGAGGCTTTGACACGGAAGAATCGCTTTTCTTTGAGGCTTGTTCTCCACGCAAGGTCGGTGATACATATTATCTTATCTATTCTCCTAAACGTGGCCCACGTCTTGCTTACGCTACTTCAGACAAGCCTACGGGGCCGTTTAAGTACAGAGGATATATCGTAGATAACGGTGTTGATTATCCGGGAGGTAACGATCACGGCTCGATAGCTCAGATAAATGGTCAGTGGTATATATTCTATCACCGTATGACCAACGGTACGGTAATGTCAAGACGTGCCTGCGTTGAGAAGATCGAGATACTTCCTGACGGCACTATACCGCCTGTTGAAATGACTTCGCTCGGCTTTGAGGACAGCCTTGATCCTTACAGAATAACGGAGGCTGAGATTGCCTGTGTGCTTAAAGGCGGAGCGTTTGTAACGGAACATAACAAGTTCGAAAGAGTGGTAACGGGTATAAAGGACGGTGCTGTAATAGGCTATAAATACTACGATTTCGGGCTTGACAACGGCAACGGCAGAATGTACTTCAGTGCCGATATAACTGGACTTGGCGCTGATTGCAACGTGCATATACGCATCGACAGCGAGGACGGCGAGGAGATAGGTTCGTTCAAGGTAGGACACGGAAACGGTGTTTACAAGACAGAAGTAAAGCCGGTCAGCGACAGACACGCAGTGTTCCTTACGGTTGACACGGATTATACAGGCTGGACGGCTGCCTATTTCAAGGAAAGACCGCTGTTTGAGCTGAAGAGGTTTGTATTCACAAAGTAATTTTCGGTTGTTACGAGGTGAAAATATGAAGATAGGTTCTATCGGATATAATCATGTTCATGATATGAAATATGAAAATTTCATTATGGACAGACCTAAAGGACCTGGTGCGGTTTTACTGCTGCTTATAAAGACACCTGCGGTTTTTAAGGTAGGCGGGGTGCAGTATCAGGTCAAAGAAAACTCGTTTATACTGATGTCAGCGGATACTCCTTGCTACTATACGGCGCAGGAAAATGTGTATACAGATGACTGGGTGTATTTCGAGAATGACGACTGGGATAAGGAATATGTCGAAAAGCTGGGGATACCGATGGATATACCTGTATATCTGGGAGATATGGACGAACTTTCTCACCTTGTACACATACTTGTCTACGAGCATTATTCGGGTGCGGTGAACAGCGAGGAGATCGAGAAAAAGTATATAGATGTACTTTTTCTTATGCTGAGCAGAACGCTGAAGTCCCGTAACTGTATGTCGTCAAAACAGCTGAGCGAAAGGCATTATCGCTTTACGCAGATACGAACCCTGATATTCACTATGCCCGACCATGTGGGTAATGTAGACGACCTTGCGGCACAGGCGGGTATGAGCCGTTCCGGCTTTCAGCATCTTTATAAAAAGCTGTTCGGAACAACGGTAATAAAGGATATAATCGAGGGCAGGACGAAACGTGCGAAACGCCTGCTTTCCTCTACAAGACTTACTATAAAAGAGATAAGCACACGCTGTGGTTATACGAATGAATACAGCTTTATGCGGCAGTTCAAGGAACAGGTCGGAAAGACACCGACAGAGTACCGCAGCAGTATATAAGGAGAATGTTTATGAAGAAGATATTATCTGCCATACTGGCATTATGTATGATAGTTTCGATTACTGCTTGTTCATCGGAAAATGAATCGTCCGTAAAGGGCAGTGAGAACAAGGTAATGCGTGACATAACAACGCAGGAGCTTATCGAGGATATGGGAATCGGTATAAATCTCGGAAATACCTTTGAATCCTGCGGAAACTGGATAAACAAGTCGTCTGTTACAAATTATGAAACAGCGTGGGGAAGTCCTGTTATTACCGAGCAAATGATAAAGGGCTACAAGGACTGCGGTTTTGGCGTTATGCGTCTGCCTGTTGCGTGGAGCAATATGATGGACAAGGAAACGTATACCATAAGTCCCGACTATGTGGCAAGAGTAAAGGAAGTGCTGAACTGGGCGCTTGACAGCGATTTATATGTAATTCTCAACATTCATTACGATAACGGCTGGTTTTCGGACTTTGCCGATGATAAAAAGAGAGATGAATGTTTTAAAAAATATGAAGCTATATGGAAACAGCTTTGCGAGGAATTCGGCGATTACGGCGACCATCTGATGTTTGAATCGCTCAATGAAGAAGGCGGTTGGGAGGAACTGTGGAACAGATACAGTAATGAGGGTGACAAGGAAAAGTCATATTCGATACTGAATGAAATCAATCAGAAGTTTGTTGATATAGTAAGGGCTTCAGGCAAAAATAACGGTAAGCGCCATCTGCTTATCGCAGGATACAATACCGATATTGACCTTACCTGTGACAAGCTTTACAAGATGCCTGCCGATCCGGAAAACCGCTGTGCAGTATCGGTACACTATTATACACCTGTGACCTTTGCCATACTTGAAAAGGACGCAAGCTGGGGCAAGGCACAGACAACGTGGGGCAGTGAAGCCGACAAAAAGCTGCTCACAAAGTATATGGATATGATGAAAACTACCTTTGTAGACAAGGGTATCCCCGTTATTATAGGTGAATATGGCTGTACAACAAAGAACAAGCAGGCAAAAGACATTAATCTATATCTTTCAAGTGTCTGCAAGGAGGCATATTCGAGAGGCATGCTCCCTGTGCTGTGGGATGTAACCGATGTGTTCTATGACCGCACGACCTGTACGTTCAAGGATAAGGATTTACTGGATGGACTTATGGCAGCAAAGGAAATCGAAAGAAACGTATAACAAAGTAATTCCTCTTTATAAAATGACTCCCGGAGTGAAATACTCCGGGAGCCTTTTTATATGGTTGTTTACGCCTTCAGTTCAAATGACTTGCAGTCTGTGCAAGCCTTCTGAGTGGGGTCTGCCTCGTGTGTGCCAATCTGGATATGATCGAGTGAGCAGTAATCTGCACAGCAGCAGTGATGCTTACAGTTTGTTATAGAACAAGCTATGCACTTGTTTGCGTGTTCTGTTCCCATTTTTCGTACTTCCTTTCAGAAATAAATATGAGTAAAGTTGACTTTACGCACATTATTATAACCGGAAAGCCGAAAAATATAACAGAATTATCATTCCATTATTATGCTTAAAATATCGGAAAATTCAGGTACGATATAATCCGCTTTATATTCTTTAAGCTCGTCCTCAGAGCCGAAGCCGCATAGCACACCGACAGATTTTATACCGCACTGTTTTGCGCCGATTATATCAAATTTCCTGTCGCCTATCATAATGGCGGATGAACGGTTTTCTATATGCTGATTGTCAAGCACATAGTTTATTATGCTTGCCTTGTCCTCAAACGAGAAGTCAAGTGACGCACCGCATATAAAAGTAAAATATTTTGCCAGATCGAAATGCTCAAGCACTATTTTAGCAAGCTTAAGCGGCTTTGAGGTGGCAAGGTATATCTTTTTTCCGTTGTCATAAAGTGTTTTCAGTGTTTCGGGAACACCTGCTATGACCTTGTTTTCGTATACTCCGACAGTGTGATAGCGCTCACGGTATTTCAGTACCGCCTCTTTCGCCTTTTCTTCGGGGAAATTATAGAAGATATGGAACGATTCCCAAAGCGGAGGACCGATAAATCTTTTCAGATTTTCTTCGTTGTTTTCTTCAATGCCGTAATAGTGAAGGGCATACTGCACGCATTTTGCTATACCCTCGTATGAATCTGTCAAAGTTCCGTCAAGGTCGAATAAAATATGCTCAAATGCCATTTTTCCTGTCCTGCTCTATAAGTATTTTTACTGCGTTCACTGCCGTTCTTATCGCTCTGTCGCTGTCCATACAGACAGTATCGGGAAGTCCTGCGTTGCTTCTTTCAACATTCCAGAGGGCTGTGAATACAGCGCCTGCACGTTTTCTTCTTGCAAGGGCTACGGAGAATATTGCGGCGGATTCCATTTCGGAAGTAAGACAGCCGCATTTTACATAAGCCGACCAGCTATCCGAGAGCTTATCTCCTACAGGCATCTGTAATGGCTCTATCTCGCCGTAAAAGCTGTCCTTGCTGTGAACTACTCCGACGTGGCAACGCCTGCCGTCAACATCTTCCGATAATGCATCGCCTGCGGCTTTAAGTGCGGTGGTTACTTCAAAATCCGCTACCGCAGGGTAGTTTTCGGGAATATACTCGTGCGATGTTCCTTCGCTTCGTATTGACGCCTGCGCCACAACCAAGTCGCCGCCGGAAACGCTTATATCCATGCCGCCGCTTGTGCCTATTCTTATAAAAGTATCCGTGCCTGAGCGGATAAGCTCTTCAACGGCAATTGCGGCGGAAGGACCGCCGATACCTGTTGATACAACGCTTACCTTTTCGCCGAGAAGATAACCCGTATAGGTCGTATATTCACGGTTTGACGCAACAAATTCCGCATTGTCGAGATATTTTGCTATAAGCGGAACTCTGCCGGGGTCGCCGGGAAGAATAGCGTATCTTCCGACATCGCCTTTTTTGATTTTAAGATGGAACTGTTCGTTTTCTGTAAGAAGTGCCATAATATCACCCTTTCGCAAAACGTTTATTTCTTTGCTTTAGCCCTTTTCTTAGCGGCTTTTTTTGAAACCACTTCGTCAGCCGGAGCGGTGGTGCCGCCCAGAACAGAGGGGGCAGCCTTGTTCTTTTCCTTTTCACGCTTTTCAATATTTCCGTGTATCTTATCCCAGTTGCCGAATATCGCAAGAAGTATGCCGAGTACCGTTATAATAAGGAGCGGCATATAAAGGTATCCGGGGTCGCCCGGCAGCATTTCGTGCAGGATGAGTACGCATATCAATCCGACGAAGGTAAGAGCGCCGCAGATAAAATATTTTTTCAGCATAGCAAAGAACACAGGCACTATATAGCATATAACAGTGAATGACATCCAGAATATCAATATGCCCATTATCGAGCTTACGTCGGTAGTTTCGGTAGTTATCAGCGAAATAAGTCCGAGAATATTCAGCACTACCGCTATTACTCCCGTTGCTAACATCATAAGTACCTTTAATACGATTACAAAAATCTTCATTTTATCCTTTTCCGTTTCAATTAATTTTTTAAATTTCTATAATTTAATGATAACACAAGAAACCGGAAAAATCAACATATTTATTGTGAGCATCCTGTGAAGAAAATTGCATTCGGTTTTGTTTTTTCCAACCCGTACAATTTATAAAATTAAAAAATACCTCTTATATAAAAATTGCACACGCAGATAATAATTCTGTGAGAAAAACGAAAGGAAAAGATTATCCGATGGTACAAAAGATAAAACTTATCAGCGGTATTTTTACTGCGGTTACGCTTTTTTCAAATATAATGTACGGCGGTGCGTGTGCAGAGAAATATATATCCGTAAATTCGCCGTGTTACCCGATGAAATACAGTGCGGAATACGAAAGACCTGAGCTTTATGTCTGCGGAACGCCGTTTGGTATCAAGCTGCTGACAGACGGCGTTATAGTAACCGGATTTGCCAAGGTAGGCAACAGCACAGATGCTTTTGAATTATCTCCCGCCGGCAAAGCAGGAATAGAAAAGGGAGATGTTATAACGAAAATAGACGGGGAGAAAATTACGTCCTCAGCAAATATGAGCGAGCTTATATCCGTGTGCGGCGAATATGCAACGCTGACTTATATAAGAGATGGCTGTGAATATACAGCCGATGTTGAAATAAAATGCGACAGCGACGGCGAAAAGAGAATAGGAGTGTGGGTGCGTGACAGCACGGCAGGAATCGGTACTATGACGTTTTATCAGCCGGATACACTTGCCGGTGCGGGACTTGGACACGCTGTATGCGATGTCGACACGGGGGAAATTCTTCCGCTCGGAACAGGTCAGATAGTGCCTGCGGTGATAACCGGCGTAAAAAGAGGGGAGCGTGACTGTCCGGGCGAGCTTTGCGGTACGCTGAAACCGTCGGACGTAAAGGGCAGAATAACCGATAACTGCGGATGCGGACTTTATGCCGTGCTTGAAGAAGCAGATATGCAGGGGCAGTTGATGCCGCTTGCATTTGCAAGTGAGGTACAGTGCGGACAAGCATATATATTATCGACCGTTGACAGCGGCATGCCTGAAATGTACAGCGTTGAAATAGAAAGCGTTGACAGAAATTCTGCGGACAATAAGAATATGGTAATAAAAGTAACAGATGAACGGCTGACGGAACTGACGGGCGGAATAGTGCAGGGAATGAGCGGAAGCCCGATAGTGCAGAACGGGCGGCTTGTCGGAGCGGTAACGCACGTTTTTATAAGCGACCCTGCTCACGGGTACGGGATATTTGCACAGAGTATGTACGAGCATTTGCTGTCACTCGGTGAAACCGAAGAACAGGCGGCGTAAATTTGTAAACGAAAAACGCTTTCGCAAAGTCTTTATGAGGCTATGCGAAAGCGTTTCGCCGTTATCACAGCAAAAATCGTTTATCCGAAGAAACGTGATAGTTACAGACCTGCTTTTATTCACATAAAAAAGCTACAAATCGACATATATATTGTGCAAAATCACGAAAACTGTTTTCTATTGCAGAAATTTGTCGAAAAATGTTGAAAACGGTCATTTCACGGATATATAATAAATAAGAAGAAGCAAATTTCTACATATTGGGTTAGGTAATCCGATAATTCGTTTTTATATTATCAATTCGGACTTCGATTCAAAAAAACTGAAAAAATTTGGTAAAATCATCTTGAATTATTTTCCAGTTTGTGTTATATTATAGAAGCAATAAAACTATGGAGGTAAGAAAATGTCACAATCTATCAGAGTACTTATAGGGGATGATTCGTTAGAGCTTGGAATATCATGGGCTACCGCTTTCAAAGAGGCAGGGCTTTATGCAATAACCAGACCGAAGATGGGAAAGGTTCTTGTTGACTATGTGCTTACGGAGCGTCCTGCTGTGGTTATCCTTGACGCAAAAACACCCGGTCTTGATGTCTGCGATATAATCAGGACACTCAAAGGAAGCGGAGAATATGCTCCTGTTATATTCGTAACGGCGAACTATGATTCTGCAAAGGTCGAGTTTGAGGTAATGGACGCAGGAGCGGACTATTATATGATACGTCCGTTTGATCCGGAAACGCTTGTATCAAAGGTTTTGTCGGTATATAACGACAAGATAAACGGCAGACGCAATACCGCATCGGACGAATCCGATATGGAGTGCGTAGTGACGGAGATAATACATCAGATCGGTATACCTGCTCATATCAAAGGGTATCATTATCTCAGAACCGCAATAATGCTTTCGGTTGAGGATCCCGACATGATAAACTGCATCACAAAGCTGCTCTATCCGACCGTTGCCCGTATGTACGAAACAACGCCGTCAAGAGTTGAACGTGCAATACGTCACGCAATAGAAATTGCGTGGGACAGGGGAGATGTAGACACGCTCAACAGCTATTTCGGATACACTATTCATACATCGAGAGGAAAGCCGACAAACTCGGAATTTGTTGCTCTTATTGCCGATAAGTTGAGGCTGAAGTACAGATGCACGGCAATCTACGGCTCTAAAAGAATGAAAAATTCACCTGAGGATTCAGTGGTACGCATTTAAGCGTGTAAAGGATATAGATAAGTAAAAATCAGAACCCCCGTCGTGTGACGGGGGTTAATTTTTTAATATTTAATGCTATATATCATGCATTCAATTAATTCGACACAATTAGACAAACTAAATATTTAAAAGGCAATTAATTATATTGACTTTGCACAAAAATAGTAGTATAATGTCAATTAATACAACATATTTGGAGAATATGAAATGAAAACATCAGAACTGTTAGCTGCAAAAAGCAGCTTTGAAGACAATACAAAATGGTTGCCTTTCAATGTTCACGCAAATGATACAGCCGGGATAATAAAGCGCCTTTTCAATAAATGGATTGCTCAGAATGTCAGAAGGCGCTTGTGTGCTGCAATTGGCATCGAAAGTTCGGAGAATGCAGAAGAAATTGTGTGTAACTATTGTAAGTTTATTGCACTGGTGCATGACATAGGAAAATTAACTCCGGCGTTTCAACGAAAGCTGAAAGATAATATTCAGGGCCTTGCTGACAGACTGCTTGACGCCGGTATCGACCTTTCAGGTCTGACACAGATATCAGAGTCACCGCATAACATAGCGGGACAGTATATTCTGAAAAAAGAATTTGAGGTTGCACCGTCAACCGCAGTCATTGTTGGTGCGCATCACGGCGATTGCTCGGCGGATAGAGGGCAATGTTCATATGAGGCTAACTATTACGGACACGGCAATGTTAACGTAAACGAATGGATACAGATAAGAGCGGAATGGATGGAATACGCTCTCAGTGTAACCGGATTTGAAGATGTCAAAAATCTGCCGAATCCCGATGTTGCGGCGCAGATGTTGATTACCGGACTGCTCGTAATGAGTGACTGGATAGCGAGCAACACCGATTATTTTCCTTACATAGACATCGAAGAAAGGCTCAACGATGAGCAATGCGAGGAGCGTGTCAGAAGAGCGTGGAACAAGCTTTCGCTTACGGACAGCTGGTATGCCGATTTTATCTCTGATAGTGACAGCTTTTTTGAAGAACGTTTCGGTTTCAAACCGAATTCTGTACAGCGTGAATTTATGAATGTTGTGAGCCTTTGCAATAAACCCGGTATATACATACTTGAGGCACCTATGGGAATAGGTAAAACCGAGGCGGCACTTGCGGCAACGGAGATACTTGCATCACGTTTCGGCTACGGCGGAATGTTTTTCGGACTGCCGACGCAGGCAACTGCTAACGGAATATTTGACCGTATTCATTCCTGGGCGAGCGGCACTGATGATATACACTCGCTCAGACTTGCACATGGTATGACGGATATGAATGACGAATACTGTGAGATGTTCCACGGAAGAGCATCCGACATTTCCGATGACGATAATGATAATATAATGGTTCATACCTGGTTTGAAGGAAGAAAACAGGCGCTGTTGTCCGAATTTGTTGTTGCTACCGTTGACCAGTTTCTTATGGCATCTTTAAAGCAGAAACATGTTATGCTAAGACACCTGGGACTTGCGGGTAAGGCTGTAATCATAGATGAATGTCACGCATATGACCGATATATGTACGTTTATCTGGAAAACTCCCTGCGCTGGATGGCGGCGTATAACGTACCTGTAATAATTCTTTCTGCAACATTGCCGCCGGATAAAAGAGCAGAACTGATAAGATGGTATACCGGCAGTAAGAACAGCTTTGACAACAGCAGTACAGCATATCCTATACTGACGTGGAGCGACGGTGCGGAGGTAAAGCAGAAGGCTATACCTGTTGATATTCCCGATAAGTCTATCACAGTAATCAGAAGAGAAGAAAATGACAGTAACAATATTGTAAACCTGCTTGAAGATAAACTGTCTGGCGGCGGTTGTGCGGCTGTTATTGTGAATAGTGTTGCTTATTCTCAGGAACTTGCCGACACAATAGCGGCGAATATGCCTGATTATCGTGTTATATGTTTCCATAGCAGACTTATATCGACTGACAGAGCGGTAATTGAGCGTGAGCTAACAGAACTTGTCGGCAAGAAGTCGACCTGTGAGAAGAGGGACAAGCTGATAGTAGTCGGCACACAGGTGCTTGAACAGTCGCTTGATATAGACTTTGACTATATGATAACCGAACTTTGCCCTATGGATCTGTTGTTACAACGTTCGGGCAGACTGCACAGACATAACCGCACACGTCCGGATAAATTATCCGAACCGGAGCTGTGTGTGTTGATCCCGGAAGATTTCAGTAAGAGTGTTTACTCCGGTTGGATACTGAAGCAAACTAAAAAATATCTGCCGGATAAACTTGTTATACCGGGATGTATTCCTGAACTTGTCGGCGCTGTTTATTCTGAACCCGACAATGATGAACAACAGACCGCAGAGTATAGAGAATATAGTGATGAACAAAAAGAGAAAAAGCAAAGAGCCAAGAAATATTGCATACCGTCGCAAAAAATTAATCGCAGTGATTCAACGCTTAGCGATATGATCAACAGGCGTGAGCTGAACAACGATTCAGACGGGGAGGCGGCGGTGCGTGACGGACAGGAAACCATAGAAGCGCTTGTGCTTGTGAAAACATCCGATACGGAGTATTCGCTGTTTTCACGGGACGCGGTGTTTGATATTACTTCTGTACCCGATAATGTACAGGCAAAGCTGATAGCAAAGCAAAGACTGAGATTGCCGGCATTTTTCAGTAAGTCTTATAATTTTGGTAAAACGATTGAGATACTGGCAAACGCAATGCCTCAGGCGTGGAGAAATGCAAAATGGCTCAAAGGTGAGATATTACTTTTGCTTGACGGAAATAACAAGATAAATCTGCTCGGCAGAACGTATAAATACAGCACCGAAAGAGGTTTTGAAGAAATAAAGGAGGAAGAAAGCTGATATGGACAGAGAGTTCAATCTGATCGACGAACCGTGGATATGTGTCCGTGACAACGGGTGCGAGGTGAAAGAGATAAGCATAAGGCAGGTCTTTGAACACGCACAGGATTACACGGAGCTTGCAGGAGAAACAAAAACGCAGGATATGGCTGTGCTGAGATTTCTGCTTGCGATGATTTACACAGTATTCTCGAGGTATGACAAAAACGGTGATGAGGTTGATCCTGAGGATGATATTAATTATCTTACGGATAACTGGATTGAGGTATTTCGGAGCGGCAAATTTCCGATGAAGCCGTTTGAGAAGTATTTTGAAAAATGGTATGACCGTTTCTGGCTGTTTGATGAGGAGTATCCGTTTTATCAGTCTAACAAGGTAAACGGTAAAGGCAAAGCTACAAGTATAGCAAAAATGATCGGATCGCTTTTTGAAAGTGCCAATAAGCCCAGACTTTTCTCTGACAGGAACAATGACGGAAGACTGCTTTCATATTCGGAAGCGGTTCGTTGGTTGTTACATATAATCTGTTTTGACGATACAGCGGCAAAACAACCAGTACCTAAGAAATCATGGGTTAGTATATTGGGGCTGATAGCGGTCAGAGGAAACAACCTGTTTGAAACGCTTATGCTGAATTACAACGCAGAAAGCGATTCTGAATATGACGTGTATGTAAGCACTCCGTCGTGGGAAAAGGATAACAACAAAGCTGAGTTCAATACTCTGATACCTGTTCCCGATAATCAGGCGGCATTGCTTTCGTTGATGTCAAGACGTGTGTATCTTTGCAGAGAAAACGGAAAGGTGAACGGTTATTATATTTCAGGCGGAGATTATTTTGAAGAAGTTGAAGTTTTCGGTGAGCAGATGACGCTCTGGAGGTCATATAAAGAAAAAGGAACCGACAGTACAAAATATAAACCTCTGCTTCACAAGCCTTCAACAAAGGCTTGGCAGGAATTCGGAAGTATCGCAGCGCTTGAAGGTGATGAAAATTCAAGCACTGCAAGAAAACCGGGCGTTATAGCTCATATTGAATCGTACATAGACAGGAGCTATCTGGATAATTGCTTTTTACTTAATGTAACAACGGCGTCTGTAATTCATGATTTCAACGATAGTATGTGTTTTAAGATTGTTGATTCTATCAGTGATGAACTGTCGTTCCATTCAGATCTGCTGATGAAAGTCGGAGAAGCGTGGCGCTATCGTATAGGAAACGAGATAGGCAAATGTGAAAGTGCGGCTAAAGCGGTAAATAAACTCAGTATCAATTTGCAGAAATCCGCAGGAGCAAGCGGTGACAAGCTATCCGGAGAAGACGCAAAGACGCAGTTCTACAGTATGATAGATAAGCCTTTCAGAGATTGGCTGTCACAGCTTGATACCGGATATGATATTGATGAATACACAGGTGAAATTGAAGATACTGTAAGGAAAATCGCAATCGTATTCGGAAATGACTGTGTTCATCAGATGAGCGCAAATACGATTTTCGGTAGATATGAGAAGGACGGCAAGGATAAAAACCTTGTGACTACGGTAGAGGCTCTTAACATTTTTAATGCTACAATAAATAAAATTTTCAGAAAAGAAGGTGATAACAAATGAGTAAGAGTGATATGGTTTATCGTTATACCGCATCAAAAATCGAGTATCTGCACAGCATTGCAGACACAGGAAGAGGCAAAGGCTATCTTGCTGAACTTCGACACGGTATCGGTAAAAAGCCGGGAGAACTCCCGTCGCTTTGGTGGTTGATATTCGACAGGATTGATGAAGAACTTAAAGGTTCAAAGTGTGCGTCAAATGCAGAATGGGCAGTTTATACGGCTCTGACGTTGTACTCTTTGCATCAGCAGGGTAACGACAGATTTATGTATGAAAAGGGCTATACTCTGGGAAGAGCGGCTTATCACATTGCAAACAGCAGTGATGATGAAGAACGTGTTGTAAACAGACTTAACCTTGTTGTAACATCAACGACAAAGGAAGAGCTTGCTTACCAACTCAAAAGCATAGTTCAACTGCTCAAAGGCAAGAGTATACCGCTTGATTATGCGAAGCTTGCCGAAGAACTCTACAGGTTCAATTATCCTGAGCAGGCGGCAGATATAAAACTGTCGTGGGGAAGAGATTTCTATTCCGAAAAGTATAAGACCGAAAAAGATAATTCAAAAGGAGAGTAAAGAAAATGAGTAACGAAAGATTATATGTTGATTTCCATGTAGTACAGACAGTTCCGCCTTCATGCGTAAACCGTGATGATACCGGCAGACCTAAAACAGCTTTTTACGGCGGCGCAAACAGAGCGAGAGTGTCAAGCCAGTCGTGGAAGCATGCAATGCGCCTTATGTTCAATGAACTTTTTACAAGTGAAGAACTCGGCTACAGAACAATGCACGCTGTTGATCTTATTGCAAATGAAATCAAAAAGCTTGACAGCAGTTTTGACGATGAAACAGCCGTTAAGGAAGCTATAAAGGCGATGAACTCGGCAGGTGTGAAAATAAACGAAAAGAAGGATAATAAAACAGGAGCACTGTTCTTTATAAGTGCTGTGCAGGCTAATAATCTTGCACAACTTGTTATAAGCGGTGAAAAAGACGCCAAGCTCTATAAGCAGGCGCTTAAAGAAACGCCTTCTGTTGATATCGCTTTATTCGGAAGAATGGTAGCGGACGACGCTGACCTGAATGTTGACGCGGCATCGCAGGTTGCTCACAGCATTTCAACTCATGCTGTTCAGAATGAGTATGACTACTTTACGGCAGTAGACGATTGCTCGCCTGAGGACAGTGCGGGTGCGGGACATCTCGGAACAACAGAATTCAATTCTTCAACGCTTTACAGATATGCGACTGTGAATGTTGCACAGCTTAAGAAATCAATAGGTGTTTCTGTAGCAGAAGTCATAAAGGGATTTGCCGAAGCATTTATCTGCTCTATGCCTACCGGTAAGCAGAACTCATACGCAAACAGAACATATCCCGATATGGTTTATGTGACGATCAGAAAAGATCAGCCTGTAAACCTTGTCGGTGCATTTGAAAAGCCGGTTATCAGCAATAACGGCTATGTTGAAGAGTCTGTGAAGAAATTACAGGAGTATGCAGGCAAGGTATATGACAACTTCAGCGGAAAGCCTGTAAAGAGCTTTATGATAGGTGCGGACGCTATATCCGATGCCGAAAGGGTAAATCTTGACGAACTGCTCGAAAAGCTGTATAGCTACATAAAAGATGAGGTGGTATAATGCCTGTACTGCTGCTCAGACTTGCCGCTCCGTTGCAGTCATGGGGCGTTGAGTCGAAATTTGATACGCGCCGCACGCTCGGATATCCGACCAAGAGCGGCGTAATCGGACTTGTGGCATCGGCTATGGGAAGAGAGAGGACAGAACCTCTTGACGACCTTAATGAGCTTAAAATCGGTATCAGAGTAGAGAACGAGGGTCGGCAGATAAGGGATTACCATACTGCCAACGGTGAAAAAACAAAGAAATATATCACGCACCGCTTTTACCTTTCCGATGCGACTTTCCTTGTTGGGCTCGAACATAAAGATGCAGGGTTTATAGAAAAAATCGAAGACGCTCTGAAACATCCTGCGTTTCCGCTATTTTTAGGTAGGCGCTCATGCCCACCTACACCTCCGCTTGTATGGGGATTGCGTGACGGAAATCTTCTTGATGTGCTTAAATCGGAAAGTCCGTTGCTTGACAAACAGCAGAGAAAAAATGCCGACACAAGGCTCAGAATTATTACAGAAAGCGAAGACGGTCCTGCAATAATCAAGGATGTTCCTGTTTCATTTGATCCGACATTCAGACGTTTCGGACTGCGGAAAATAAAAGACTGCTATGTGGTGATCAATAAGTCGGACAGCGCAGAGGATATGGTTTCTGCAGAGCACGACCCTATGACTGAATTGAGGTGAAACAATGTATTTATCAAGAGTTTATCTGGATCTGTCAAACCGCAATACATTGAAGGCGGTCAATTCACGCAGTGTTCTGCACGGAGCTGTAGAAGCGGCGCTTACGGATGATCGTTCAAGAAAGCTCTGGCGCATCGACAGTCTTGGAGGAGAGCTTTATCTGATGATTCTCAGCAATCAGAAGCCCGACTTATCTGTTATAGCATCGCAGTTCGGTGATACCGGCAGAGCAGGAGAAACAAGAGAATATGACGGTCTGCTTGGCAGAATAAAAAAGGGTGATATATGGCAGTTCCGCCTTACCGCAAATCCGGTGAAAACGGATAATGTAAAACAGGGACAGGGTAAGAAAAGGGCAGTCACTATTGTTGACTTTCAAAAGCAGTGGCTGATGGACAGAGCAGAGAAGAACGGGTTCTGCCTTAGCGAAGATTCATTTGATGTGGTTCAGAACAAGTGGTGCAGATTTTTCAAAAAGGACAACAGAGTAGTAACTCTTCTGTCGGTGACGTTTGAAGGACTGCTTGAAGTGACGGATGAAGAACTGTTCAGAAATATGCTCGTAAACGGATTAGGCAGAGGAAAAGCGTACGGTATGGGACTTATGACCGTAATGCGTCCGGGAAATAATACAAATGGCTGAAATACCCGGAATGATAAAACCCGATATCGTAGAACTGCCGCAGATTGCCGACAGAATTACATTTCTGTATCTGGAACATTGTAAAATAAACAGAAAAGACAGTGCAATCACCGTTATTGACGAGAACGGCGTTACGCATATACCATCGGGTACAATCTCTGTACTTATGTTAGGTCCCGGAACTGATGTTTCACACAGGGCTATGGAACTTATCGGTGACAGCGGAATAAGCATATGCTGGGTTGGTGAGCAGGGTGTCAGATATTATGCCGGCGGCAGACCGCTGACGCACAGTTCGAGGCTTATTGTAAAACAAGCGGAAATGGTCACAAACCAGCGCAAGCATCTTGATGTTGTCAGAAAGATGTATATGATGCGTTTTCCCGATGAGGATGTTTCGGGGCTTACTCTGCAACAGCTTAGAGGTCGTGAGGGCAGTCGAATAAGAAAAGTGTACAGACAGCAGTCTGAAAAATGGAATGTCGAATGGAACGGTCGTGTATACAATCACGAAGATTTCCAGTCGTCCGATCCTGTCAATCAGGCTCTGTCGGCGGCACATGCCTGCCTTTACGGGCTTGCTCACGCTGTTATATGTTCTATGGGGTGTTCGCCTGCACTGGGGTTTGTGCATATCGGTCACGAATGTTCGTTCGTATACGATATAGCCGATCTTTATAAAGCTGAAGTCACGATACCAATATCTTTTGAAGCGGCTGCATCGGTAAATGATGATATATCAAGATTTGTACGGCATAGGGTCCGTGACGAAATGGTGAAAGCTCATATACTTGAACGAATGGTACACGATATAAAATATCTGCTGATGCCTGAAGTAAATCCGGATGACGAAAAAGTCATGTATCTGTGGAATGATAAAAACGAACCTCTCGATTACGGTAAACAATACAGGTGACGATATGATGGTAGTAATTACACTGAGTTGTTGTCCGCCTAAACTACGCGGAGATCTTTCCAGGTGGATGCAGGAAATAGATACAGGCGTGTATGTCGGAAATCTGAACGCAAGAGTTCGAGATAACGTATGGGACAGAGTGTGCTCAAATATCGGAAACGGTCACGCCTCAATGTCATACAGCTCAAATAACGAGCAGAAACTGGAATTCCGTATTCACAATACACAATGGGAACCGGTAGATTATGATGGCATAAAGCTTATAAAAAGACGTGTGACAAAAAGTGACGATGAAAACGTTATTCGTCCGAAGGCTATGACAAATCACATAAATCGTTTATCGGAGAAAAAACAGAAATCATCCGGTGTATCGGATACATATACGGTAATCGATATTGAAACAACGGGACTTAATCCCGATGATGAAATAATAGAACTCGGTGCAGTGACGGTTGAAAACGGATCAATAGCAGAAACATATTCTGTGCTAGTCAAAACAGATAAAAAAATACCGGAGGCGATTATCAGGCTTACAGGTATAACGGAGGAATTACTGGCAAATGAGGGATCAGAAAAAAGTAAAGCACTTAGTGAGTTTGCAATGCGATGTAGTGGAAAACCTCTGGTCGGGCATAATATCGGTTTTGACCTGAATTTTATTAAATCTGCGTGTGCTGAAAACAAAATTGATTTTGTTCCGTCAAAAATTATTGATACAGTTAAAATATCAAGAAAACTACTTGATATTAATTCATATTCATTATCAGCTATTGCGGATTATCTTGATTTGCATTATAATAAAGATAGGATTCATAGGGCGCTTGATGATTGTCTGCTTACACAAAGGATCTATGAAAAGTTAAAGGAAATCTAAGCGGTTGATTTTGCAAAACCGCTATTTTCCTTGATTTCTTTAGTCTTGTCCCCATACGCGTGGGGATGATCCGTCGAACGCCGTTGAAGTCCTCTGACGTTCTTGCTTGTCCCCATACGCGTGGGGATGATCCTCTCAAGAGGTGTTCCCTCGGGAATAACACCCACTTGTCCCCATACGCGTGGGGATGATCCTTTTTCCTTGTGCTTAATAAAACGATCAATCAACTTGTCCCCATACGCGTGGGGATGATCCTGTCATTTTTGTAAGTGTTCCAAGCGGCAAGTAACTTGTCCCCATACGCGTGGGGATGATCCTATTATTATCTTTATATATCATTGTAAACTTATCTTGTCCCCATACGCGTGGGGATGATCCTGAGGGTGAAATGATATGGAGAAGAATACAACACTTGTCCCCATACGCGTGGGGATGATCCTAAGTGCAGGTAACATATCTATGACCGTAGCTGCTTGTCCCCATACGCGTGGGGATGATCCTGAAGCCTTTTTAACTTTGCCTAAAGGGCGTGGCTTGTCCCCATACGCGTGGGGATGATCCCATACATTGAGCATACGACACACGAGGACGGGGCTTGTCCCCATACGCGTGGGGATGATCCTAGGGTCAATGTGTTCATCGTACATGTCTGGAACTTGTCCCCATACGCGTGGGGATGATCCTTACTGGGATAAGGCTATTTTTGTAAGGGCAAACTTGTCCCCATACGCGTGGGGATGATCCTTCACTCGATGACATATACAACAGCTCTTTATCCTTGTCCCCATACGCGTGGGGATGATCCCTTGTACGGCAAAATGGCACAAAGTACCGATTCCTTGTCCCCATACGCGTGGGGATGATCCTAAAAAGCCTTACATTTGCGGGTAAGGCTTCTACTTGTCCCCATACGCGTGGGGATGATCCTAAGTGCCGTTTTTTCGATTTGCACAAACTCGCCTTGTCCCCATACGCGTGGGGATGATCCTCACGATAACAGCATAGTTACTATGCTGTATGCCTTGTCCCCATACGCGTGGGGATGATCCTCGCCTTGTGTGTCGCGTTTGCTTGCAAACCGGCTTGTCCCCATACGCGTGGGGATGATCCTTAAAGAGCCAGAAATATCTAACGAAATTAATACTTGTCCCCATACGCGTGGGGATGATCCCAACTGTATAACCTCTCTTCTGCATTTCAAGCACTTGTCCCCATACGCGTGGGGATGATCCCTGTGGCTGATATAGTTCCATAGACATTGCCGTCTTGTCCCCATACGCGTGGGGATGATCCTCATGTCGCCCTCGTCTACTGGTGGGGCTTTCCCTTGTCCCCATACGCGTGGGGATGATCCTTTTCGGGGTCGCCATGATTGCTTGCATATCCTCTTGTCCCCATACGCGTGGGGATGATCCTCCAAATCGGTCAATAAAGCGGGTGCAAATCCGCTTGTCCCCATACGCGTGGGGATGATCCTTTTTATCCTGTCGGCGCACCGAGGTTTTATAACTTGTCCCCATACGCGTGGGGATGATCCCTGTGTTTGAGGGGCAAACTTTTACCGAGGTTTCTTGTCCCCATACGCGTGGGGATGATCCCACGCCGTCTGACAGTCGAGCGATTTTGAAGCTCTTGTCCCCATACGCGTGGGGATGATCCTACAATAATATTTTTATCAAATGCTTGATTAATCTTGTCCCCATACGCGTGGGGATGATCCGCAGTTGAGGGGTACGTTTTTAGTTCAGATTCCCTTGTCCCCATACGCGTGGGGATGATCCCAAAACACCAAAAAACCGCTATAGAGTACACGGCTTGTCCCCATACGCGTGGGGATGATCCTATGAACTCACCCAAAAAATGATAGAAAAAAACTTGTCCCCATACGCGTGGGGATGATCCCAAGTTGTTTTTTAGTGCCTATGTCTATAGTATCTTGTCCCCATACGCGTGGGGATGATCCTATTTAGTCCAGTATCATAGGGAGTAGCAAGCACTTGTCCCCATACGCGTGGGGATGATCCTGATATTGAGTGCGGCTACCTTATCCCGATAAACTTGTCCCCATACGCGTGGGGATGATCCTGTACATTGGTTTGCGGTCGTTTGCTTTTTGAGCTTGTCCCCATACGCGTGGGGATGATCCCGCATACTGCCGTATATTTGCCCTGCCGGAGCTCTTGTCCCCATACGCGTGGGGATGATCCTTAGATGAAGACTATTTGTTCCCGCCTGAACTTCTTGTCCCCATACGCGTGGGGATGATCCTAGACAGTAGCGCCTATGCCGGCGAAATATTCCCTTGTCCCCATACGCGTGGGGATGATCCCAATTGTAAACACCAACACTGCTGACGAGGTGGCTTGTCCCCATACGCGTGGGGATGATCCCACTGCGTATCATACTCTGCATAGCAGTTAACGCTTGTCCCCATACGCGTGGGGATGATCCTGGGTGGCAGAGGCGGAAATAGCGGAATAGTTGCTTGTCCCCATACGCGTGGGGATGATCCTAGTGTTTTGATTGATGTTCCGTCATAAACAAAACTTGTCCCCATACGCGTGGGGATGATCCTGAGATAGCGGAGAAGTACAAGATCAATCCGATCTTGTCCCCATACGCGTGGGGATGATCCTTTCTTTTTGCGTGCAAGGAAGAAAAAGTACAGCTTGTCCCCATACGCGTGGGGATGATCCTATCTCAGGTGCTTGACATTCTTTTTTCACCGTCTTGTCCCCATACGCGTGGGGATGATCCTATTACAAGCAGACTGTACAGCCGTATGACCTTCTTGTCCCCATACGCGTGGGGATGATCCTTATTAGAGCAGCAAAAACGCCGATAAGCGGAGCTTGTCCCCATACGCGTGGGGATGATCCCACGCCCGATCAACAAGGCGGGTTTTGGTATTCCTTGTCCCCATACGCGTGGGGATGATCCTCATATCGCCTGTATCTACAAGCGGATTACTTGCTTGTCCCCATACGCGTGGGGATGATCCTAAACTTTTACTGTTTTCTGCGTCATTTTTTACCTTGTCCCCATACGCGTGGGGATGATCCCTGCTATATCTGACAATGTTAATGCCTTTATCACTTGTCCCCATACGCGTGGGGATGATCCTGAGTCTATACAGGATGAGTTTACAAAGCAGGACTTGTCCCCATACGCGTGGGGATGATCCCAGTATTACTACAAACAAGCTGTTGCCAAATTTCTTGTCCCCATACGCGTGGGGATGATCCCGGGCAGAAACAACAGTTTTTCAGCGTGAATTTCTTGTCCCCATACGCGTGGGGATGATCCCTGGACGAAAACGGCAAAATCAAGGATAATGACCTTGTCCCCATACGCGTGGGGATGATCCTTATGACAACGCAAAAAAGTTTTTGGAAACTGTCTTGTCCCCATACGCGTGGGGATGATCCTATCAACGCACAGAAAACACCTATACTGATAAACTTGTCCCCATACGCGTGGGGATGATCCCTTGACGGGCGCAATGACAAAATACATTTTTTACTTGTCCCCATACGCGTGGGGATGATCCCGGCGACCGTCTGAGAAACAGTGTTGACATCAACTTGTCCCCATACGCGTGGGGATGATCCCACAACAAGCAATAGGAAAGCCAAGACTGGAAACTTGTCCCCATACGCGTGGGGATGATCCTTTCGTCTTTAGTCTTTACCATTGTTTTTCACCCTTGTCCCCATACGCGTGGGGATGATCCCATGTCAATGATTTTCTTTTTCATCAGATACCTCTTGTCCCCATACGCGTGGGGATGATCCTCGTGTATTTCATTTTAACTCCTTAAACGGTTCCTTGTCCCCATACGCGTGGGGATGATCCCTGTAGGCAAATTATTTGTACTGACATTGGGAGCTTGTCCCCATACGCGTGGGGATGATCCTCCGTCAGCAAAGCATACTATAACTTTAGTAAACTTGTCCCCATACGCGTGGGGATGATCCTACCCCCCTTTGTATAATGTTTGTGGGAGCAAACTTGTCCCCATACGCGTGGGGATGATCCTATTCCACGATTTTCTATTTTCAAACAAACTTGCTTGTCCCCATACGCGTGGGGATGATCCTAACTTCTTTGGCAGGAAATGTCATGGAGGGTGCTTGTCCCCATACGCGTGGGGATGATCCTACTTTATGCTGTATAATATTGAATGGGGGAATCTTGTCCCCATACGCGTGGGGATGATCCTGATGTATTGTTGCCCCCTGTGCCTGACAGCTTACTTGTCCCCATACGCGTGGGGATGATCCTAGATATGTTACCTGCACTCATCGACTTACTGGCTTGTCCCCATACGCGTGGGGATGATCCTTAAACTGCTATCCCAATCTAACAAAAATCCTCCTTGTCCCCATACGCGTGGGGATGATCCTAAGAGCCGCCTTTATAGCCGGGCTTGTCGGCTCTTGTCCCCATACGCGTGGGGATGATCCTTCTTTCCGAAGTCCTCAAAAAATGCTCTTGTGCTTGTCCCCATACGCGTGGGGATGATCCTTCCGAGAATGCCGCCTACAACGTTACTTAAGCCTTGTCCCCATACGCGTGGGGATGATCCTTACTTGGACGTTGGATTATTCGTATTTGGACACTTGTCCCCATACGCGTGGGGATGATCCTCTCCTCCAGTCGTGATATTCTACTTTCCAAGTCTTGTCCCCATACGCGTGGGGATGATCCTTATCCATTTCGTTAATCCTTTCGTGAATTTTTCTTGTCCCCATACGCGTGGGGATGATCCTCTTGCCCCCGTTTGTGTCAGTCAGGTCGTCAGCTTGTCCCCATACGCGTGGGGATGATCCTTTTTCGTCCATTGTCTACGCTCCACTATTGATCTTGTCCCCATACGCGTGGGGATGATCCCCATGTAGGCAAACTCCCCATTTTTTAGCTCATCTTGTCCCCATACGCGTGGGGATGATCCTCTTTTGTCGTGACTACCACTGTATATAGTCCGCTTGTCCCCATACGCGTGGGGATGATCCCAATATGTTAGTTTCGGGCGAAGCAAGTCTAACCTTGTCCCCATACGCGTGGGGATGATCCTGCAAAGCACATCGACCATGATGTAAACGAGGACCTTGTCCCCATACGCGTGGGGATGATCCTAGTCATCGTATATGCGTAACACGGTATGGTTACTTGTCCCCATACGCGTGGGGATGATCCTGTATTTTGTCATTGCGCCCGTCAAGTTATTTACTTGTCCCCATACGCGTGGGGATGATCCTTTTTTGCTATAGGATATGCACCTATCATGTATCCTTGTCCCCATACGCGTGGGGATGATCCAACACATAACCGACCATTTGTCAATACTTTTTTCTTGTCCCCATACGCGTGGGGATGATCCGACGGTCTGAGAGCCTTGAAAAGCGTTTATGGCGCTTGTCCCCATACGCGTGGGGATGATCCTAAAAAGAGAGGTAAGAAAAAATGAAAGCACGGCTTGTCCCCATACGCGTGGGGATGATCCTAAATTCATCCATTGTTCGTACCTCCTATCAACCTTGTCCCCATACGCGTGGGGATGATCCTACCATTGCAAAACGTGCGGCGCTGTACTGCCACTTGTCCCCATACGCGTGGGGATGATCCTGACCTTGATGATTATCCACATCTGTACTGCCCCTTGTCCCCATACGCGTGGGGATGATCCTGTCTATAACTGTGGCTGATATAGTTCCATAGACTTGTCCCCATACGCGTGGGGATGATCCTATAACTTTTGTAGATTTTACAAGATTGCGAGACTTGTCCCCATACGCGTGGGGATGATCCTCCGTCATGTGTTGAAACTTTTGATGATTTTAGCTTGTCCCCATACGCGTGGGGATGATCCTCATATATTTTGACACCAGTACCACTATCGCCCCTTGTCCCCATACGCGTGGGGATGATCCCCACCCGCCGTTTGAACGAGCCGAGCAAACAATCTTGTCCCCATACGCGTGGGGATGATCCTAATCATTTAACGCTTTTCCCATTCTATAGCTCCTTGTCCCCATACGCGTGGGGATGATCCCAGTCAATGCGAATGCAAACATACGGAACACAGCTTGTCCCCATACGCGTGGGGATGATCCCATATAACATATGACGGTGTAAACTTTGATAACCTTGTCCCCATACGCGTGGGGATGATCCCGGCACACTTGAGGAGTGCAGAGAGTGGTGTAACTTGTCCCCATACGCGTGGGGATGATCCCGGTCGGCACTGATACGACCGTCAGCAGTGAGGCTTGTCCCCATACGCGTGGGGATGATCCTGTCATCAACCGATAGTGGCTTAACTGTGGCTTCTTGTCCCCATACGCGTGGGGATGATCCCGTTGTCTATGCGTGTTTCAACCCAGTAGATAGCTTGTCCCCATACGCGTGGGGATGATCCTGCTCTTGCAAAAGCTCCCAGTCGGTGCAGGTCCTTGTCCCCATACGCGTGGGGATGATCCCTGTGCTTCATACTGTTGAGCCAGTGTTTTTCTCTTGTCCCCATACGCGTGGGGATGATCCCCGATGTACATTCCGATAGGCTCGGCGATAACTCTTGTCCCCATACGCGTGGGGATGATCCTCTTTTTATACCATTCGTCAAATTTTTTCATTTCTTGTCCCCATACGCGTGGGGATGATCCCTGTTACCAAAGCAGATTAAAGGCGGAACGCTACTTGTCCCCATACGCGTGGGGATGATCCCTTTTCGTGACAGTTTGAAGCTTTTACCATTTTCTTGTCCCCATACGCGTGGGGATGATCCCTGCTTATAAAATTATTGCCGTTTACTAAAGTTCTTGTCCCCATACGCGTGGGGATGATCCTATTCGTCCAGATCAGCACCGCCATGGGCAATACTTGTCCCCATACGCGTGGGGATGATCCTGTCAGCTTGGGATAATGCGATGTGGATTAATACTTGTCCCCATACGCGTGGGGATGATCCCCTTGTTGGCGTTAACAACTTTGCTTTAAAGGACTTGTCCCCATACGCGTGGGGATGATCCTTATTCCACGACCTTTTATTATCAAAAAGACTTCTTGTCCCCATACGCGTGGGGATGATCCTGATTAAGATTAAAAAAACAGTCGCCCTCTTCACTTGTCCCCATACGCGTGGGGATGATCCCGTTACAAACGTTATATTCCCCCGCTAAACAAGCTTGTCCCCATACGCGTGGGGATGATCCGCGTTACACAAACGAACGGCGGGTATGTACAGTCTTGTCCCCATACGCGTGGGGATGATCCTTTATGATACTTATCCTGCTACAAGCTTTATCACTTGTCCCCATACGCGTGGGGATGATCCCAAGCCCCCGCAAAGTTGCCTTGCGTTGCAGTCCTTGTCCCCATACGCGTGGGGATGATCCTATAAACGCACAGAAAACACCTATACTGATAAACTTGTCCCCATACGCGTGGGGATGATCCTGCACTGTTTAAGTATCACCGCTACTACCCCCTCTTGTCCCCATACGCGTGGGGATGATCCGTCCTTCCGTGTTTTCAATCGCCCTCATTTCCGCTTGTCCCCATACGCGTGGGGATGATCCTATAACTCGCATTAAAAGATACATCAAAAAAATCTTGTCCCCATACGCGTGGGGATGATCCCTCATCCTGCTCCATGGCAGTAAACATCGTGGTCTTGTCCCCATACGCGTGGGGATGATCCTAAACGCAGTTGGAATAATTATACATTCCGATTCTTGTCCCCATACGCGTGGGGATGATCCTTGAATATGAGGATACGGGGCATAATTATAACTCTTGTCCCCATACGCGTGGGGATGATCCTGGCAAAGGTATTTTACAGCGTAGAGCTTGAGACTTGTCCCCATACGCGTGGGGATGATCCCGCTTTGGGCTGTAATTATATGGCATTCCGCAACTTGTCCCCATACGCGTGGGGATGATCCCTTTGTCGGCGACCTTGATACGTCCGCAAAACTCTTGTCCCCATACGCGTGGGGATGATCCTAAGCCGCAGAAAAGAAAAGCCGAAAACATCAACTTGTCCCCATACGCGTGGGGATGATCCTACTACAAGCAGACTGTACAGCCCTATGACCTTCTTGTCCCCATACGCGTGGGGATGATCCTAAGGCATAGGATCTACATAGCCTTGTCCGTCGCTTGTCCCCATACGCGTGGGGATGATCCCGAAAACATACTTGTGACGAAACTCAACAATTTCTTGTCCCCATACGCGTGGGGATGATCCTCATCCATTACATCTCTGTCCACGCTGCCTTGCCTTGTCCCCATACGCGTGGGGATGATCCTCTGCTGTTGCAAAATCAATTTGTGAGATTATACTTGTCCCCATACGCGTGGGGATGATCCTATAGACAATGAAACGAAAGGAGCGAAGCTCCTCTTGTCCCCATACGCGTGGGGATGATCCTCAATAAAATGTTTGGTTTAGATATATGGTATCCTTGTCCCCATACGCGTGGGGATGATCCTAACCGCTTGCTGTACCGCCAATAGTAGATGTTCTTGTCCCCATACGCGTGGGGATGATCCCGGTGACCGTCTGAGAAACAGTGTTGATATTAACTTGTCCCCATACGCGTGGGGATGATCCTAGTTTAATTCACTCGATGACATATACAACAGCCTTGTCCCCATACGCGTGGGGATGATCCTTGTATGTGGGTCTGCGTGTTAAGGCTTGTAAACTTGTCCCCATACGCGTGGGGATGATCCCGCACGGTAGCGGAAACAATAGCAACGTTAATGCTTGTCCCCATACGCGTGGGGATGATCCTAATTGCCGAAGCTGTCGGTTGTGACATTATAACTTGTCCCCATACGCGTGGGGATGATCCTAGATTTATTTTACTCACCTCCGAGGGCGTTCACTTGTCCCCATACGCGTGGGGATGATCCTAATGCCAAAATATAACGAATTGTATAGTATATCTTGTCCCCATACGCGTGGGGATGATCCTATCAACGCACAGAAAACCCCTATACTGATAAACTTGTCCCCATACGCGTGGGGATGATCCCGCCATATCGGGGGCTATAGCGGCTCTGATAGTCTTGTCCCCATACGCGTGGGGATGATCCTTGATACGATAGACTGGGCGGAACAGCTTTGCACTTGTCCCCATACGCGTGGGGATGATCCTGGCGGCGTTAAACGCCTTATCAAAATATACCTCTTGTCCCCATACGCGTGGGGATGATCCTTTACCGTTTAAGGCTCTGAGCGGTTGTCCTTTCTTGTCCCCATACGCGTGGGGATGATCCTTTTGCCGACACTATAAGGTACTGGTCGTCCTTCTTGTCCCCACACGCGTGGGGATGATCCTAAACATAGATATGATGATAATAAATGATTTATCTTGTCCCCACACGCGTGGGGATGATCCTAGGTTCAGCCAGTTTTCGGGGTCCCCGTGATTCTTGTCCCCACACGCGTGGGGATGATCCTGGGGGCGGCGGGATATGACCCTGAGAGTAGCGCTTGTCCCCACACGCGTGGGGATGATCCTACATAAGGCAAAATAAAAATGTGTAACGACTACTTGTCCCCACACGCGTGGGGATGATCCTTACTTTACGCATTTGCCCATAAAGCTTTAAACCTTGTCCCCACACGCGTGGGGATGATCCTCACGACTTGTAAAGTAACTGCGCCGAACTGCACTTGTCCCCACACGCGTGGGGATGATCCTGCGTCGTGGGATAAAATTTTTGAAGCTTTTCCCTTGTCCCCACACGCGTGGGGATGATCCTCAGCTTTGTTCTGTCACGCTCGGCTTTCGATACTTGTCCCCACACGCGTGGGGATGATCCCTATCAGAAGTATTACAAGCAGACGGTACAGCCCTTGTCCCCACACGCGTGGGGATGATCCTTACAAAGACCATGTTCCGCTTGCGACACCTGACTTGTCCCCACACGCGTGGGGATGATCCCCGTCTTGTCTGCCTTTGTTTTCGGCAGAAGTACTTGTCCCCACACGCGTGGGGATGATCCTCCATTCCGCAAAGTCAGCCGTTTATCGTGGGTCTTGTCCCCACACGCGTGGGGATGATCCTTTACTCCTTTCGCACATACTCGGAGTAGCCCGCTTGTCCCCACACGCGTGGGGATGATCCTGTGTAATGCTGTCGGAAAGCACCGAACCGCCGCTTGTCCCCACACGCGTGGGGATGATCCTGATATTGTCACTATGCTTTACGCACTCGCAGACTTGTCCCCACACGCGTGGGGATGATCCTAAGCACAGTGCGCCGCTGAGCCCTGCAGAGCCCTTGTCCCCACACGCGTGGGGATGATCCCTCTTAATAAGCATTTCCACTTCTGCCAAGCGCCTTGTCCCCACACGCGTGGGGATGATCCTTTTCGTTACTTCAGTCTTTGACAACTCTACAACTTGTCCCCACACGCGTGGGGATGATCCTAAAAAACTGCTGCGGCGCTGAGCTGTCCTCGACTTGTCCCCACACGCGTGGGGATGATCCTGTATTTCTCGTTGTTGACTTGACGTGAAAAAGCTTGTCCCCACACGCGTGGGGATGATCCCGAACACAGGCTATCGCTCGGCGGCAACGAACACTTGTCCCCACACGCGTGGGGATGATCCTAAAAATATCCTCAATTACTTCACCGAAATTGACTTGTCCCCACACGCGTGGGGATGATCCTAACTCAAATCGTTTGCTTGCAGGGCAGTTGTCCTTGTCCCCACACGCGTGGGGATGATCCTATAATTTTAATCCGATATTAATTGACACTGATCTTGTCCCCACACGCGTGGGGATGATCCTATCAATCGCTTGCGGAGGGTTTAACAGCGGGGCTTGTCCCCACACGCGTGGGGATGATCCTAAATGCGTTTTTGTATCCTGACTTTTTTACAGCTTGTCCCCACACGCGTGGGGATGATCCTCTCAGATGGTTGGCAATGTAACGCCTCACAGACTTGTCCCCACACGCGTGGGGATGATCCTACTATAGGACAACAAATCCAAAGCACGGTTGACTTGTCCCCACACGCGTGGGGATGATCCTACTTTCATAACAGCTTTTGGAGACCGTCTATCCTTGTCCCCACACGCGTGGGGATGATTTTGACGTCCATGTCAGACCAGACGGAGCAAAATCCTTGTCCCCACACGCGTGGGGATGATCCCTGCGCCACCGTCATAATCAGACTGAGCGCCGCCTTGTCCCCACACGCGTGGGGATGATCCCGCAAAGAGCGCAAGTATCGCTTTACAGACTGTCTTGTCCCCACACGCGTGGGGATGATCCTAGCCCGCATTTCCGTGAGTTTGTCGTAAATCTCTTGTCCCCACACGCGTGGGGATGATCCTTCAGATGTATGGATTTGTCGAGGCGTTCCACTCTTGTCCCCACACGCGTGGGGATGATCCTCACAAGCGTGACCGTATCACCTGCGACAGCTACTTGTCCCCACACGCGTGGGGATGATCCTATCGCCCTTTGCCAACAATGCGCTTTTTGTTGCTTGTCCCCACACGCGTGGGGATGATCCCTCATTCTGAATTTCAGGAAAATCCATGATTACCTTGTCCCCACACGCGTGGGGATGATCCTCGCTCAGTAGGACTTGACAAAAGAAAGGCTCTTGTCCCCACACGCGTGGGGATGATCCTGACTATCGCAATTGCCCCAAAATGAGGTCAGACTTGTCCCCACACGCGTGGGGATGATCCTTAATTCTACAACATCATCCTTTTTGTCGATTACTTGTCCCCACACGCGTGGGGATGATCCCCGCAGACGGTGACCTTACGGATTTCGAGTAAGCTTGTCCCCACACGCGTGGGGATGATCCTTCGTTTCAGCTCGGGCAGACTTTTTGTCCGATACTTGTCCCCACACGCGTGGGGATGATCCCAGCTTACTTCGACTGAGAAAGGATAAGAAAATCTTGTCCCCACACGCGTGGGGATGATCCCGCTGTCGCCGATATTATCGGAAGCACTATGCTCTTGTCCCCACACGCGTGGGGATGATCCTTTTGAATGCCATTTTTATTATAACACACCGACCTTGTCCCCACACGCGTGGGGATGATGGTAGATTATAATATCAAGTGCAACACAAAAAATATGGACATCATACTCACTTTC
>ERZ506887.129-NODE-129-length-46915-cov-11.928489_pt1 | contig 46915 bp, 47 predicted proteins | sample MGYA00512905_ERZ506887 | MGnify/ENA metagenome assembly ERZ506887 | reverse complement strand
AAATTTTTCTTTTGCAAGAAAACCGGGTGCAGATACACAGTTAAAAAAAGAAGAACTGGACCAGACGTTAATTTCCGGATGTAGAATTTTTCATTTTGGATCATTATCGCTGACAGACGAACCGGCAGAAAGCGCAACGATCGAAGCGGTAAAAATGGCAAAAGCAGCGGGTGTACTTATTTCCTACGACCCGAATTACCGTCCATCCCTGTGGAAAAGTAAAGAGCGTGCAGTGAAAAAAATGAAATCTGTTGTAGAACTGGTAGATGTCATGAAGGTATCGGATGAAGAGAGTATTCTCCTGACAGGGGCAAAAAGTTATGAGCAGGCTGCAGAAGAAATTCTTGCTATGGGACCGAAGCTGGTTGCCGTTACATTGGGAGAACAGGGTGTTCTTATGGCAGCAAAAAACAGAAAAGAAATCATAAAAGCGTTTCAGACCAATGCAGTCGATACGACCGGAGCGGGTGATTCCTTCTGGGGAGGCGTATTATGCAGTATTCTTTCTATAAACAAGCCCATAGAAAAGATGGAATGGGAAGAGATCAGAAAGTGTGCTGTTTTGGGAAATGCAGTTGCCGGATTGTGTGTGCAAAAGAGAGGTGGAATCCCTGCGATTCCGACGAAAGAAGCAGTGCTTGAATTTATGCACAAATAATAAATGTATATGACAAACTCGGGGCTGTAAAAACTCCCCTATTTTTAACAAAAGTATAAGCAGGACAACTTTCGATATTTGCTCCTGCTTGTATTTTTATGTAAATTACGATAAGTTTTATTCCCTGTGTTTTTCTCCCCATGTACACAAAGCCGTAAGCATAGGTATCAGAGATCTTCCTTTTTCAGTAAGACTATATTCTACTTTCGGGGGCACTTGAGGGTACTCTTTACGGTTCACTAATCCATCTTCTTCTAATGCTTTTAGCGAATCCGTTAATGTCTTAAATGTTACTTTCCCAAGATATCTTTTCATTTCGTTATATCGGACGACTTCATGTTTGGAAAGGCAATACAGAATTGGCATTTTATATTTGCCATTGATCAGCGATAGTGTATAGGCAAATCCGGTTCCTTCCAGACGAAAATCATTTTGTTCTTCATTCTCCATTTTGACAATTCTCCTTTATAAATCATACACTCTACTTTGAGATAGTATCCATCTTTAATGTGCGTACTTGCTGTTTGTTTGTGTACATCATATAATTGAAACAAAGATAAGTCAACCAGTTAAGGAGGCAAGAGATGAGAAATAAATCAAATGAAGTAAAAGCGTTTTCCGAAATCGTTGATCGTGTTATGATTGCCTGCTGTAATGATGGTACAAGACCGGTCATATTTAAGATTGAACGAATTGATTATGAGTAAAGCAAGGGGAGCGTCGTATGTTGATAGATTTTAGTCAAATAAAAGAAGTGAAGATTCCCGGAATAAATGATGGAACCGGAGAAATGTCTGCCCGGATGTATATGGATGAACAGGGGAAAATCATTCCAACAACAATACATTCCGGAGGTTCTATTGGTTTACATAAGCATCCTACCAGTGATGATATCAATTATGTGATTTCGGAAACTGGAAAAGCTGTCTGTAACGGACAGGAAGAAATTCTGAATGCCGGAACATGCCATATCTGCAAAAAAGGTTCTGAACATAGTATTTCCAATACAGGATTAGAGGATCTGGTATTGCTTACATTTGTTGTGGAACGATGAAAAATAGTGATACCATATAACGAAAATAAACTATACGGTATGAATAACAGTTTAGCAGAAGTACATCCGGAGCTTGTTTCGGAGTGGCCAGAAAAGAATTTAACGCTTAATAAAAGAGCTTACCTGATCATACGGGTAAGCTCAAATTTATTTATGGAGTTTCCAAAAGCCATTTCCATGCAGGAAGTACTGAAATCGGGATTCCGTCACATTCTATAGATGCTTCCTCGCTATTTGTAATAATAAGGCATTTTGCATCTGGAATAAAGTTATGAAGTTTTACAAAAGCTCTGGTCTCACGCTCCCGTGTATCCATATCATCGAGAACCTGCAGTGATACCTGAATAGCAAGCTTTTCATCAGGAACATAGAAATCAATCTCCACATTGTTTTCAAAATAGAAGACATTTTCCATACCATAGCGTCTGACAAGTTCTATTGCTACAAGGTTTTCTAATTGCGCAGATTTACAGTCCAAAAGCATCAGACCTACAAGACCGGTGTCCATGAAATAGTATTTAGGGGAAGTCTCTTTTTCCACAAGCTTTGCAGCATAATTTGTCAGAGGAAATATGAGATAGGAATCATTCATATATCCCACATAGTTTATGACGGTCTGTTTGCCCAGAGAGGTTCCTGCGCTTTTTGCGATGTTGGCTAGCCTGGTGAAGGAGAGCGGCTTGGTAATGGACTCAGCTATTTTCTTTAATAAAAGCTTAACGGCAAAGTCGTTTGTGATTTTGTTTCTTGTAATAATATCTCCCAGGTAAACCGTCTGATAAATGCTGCTTAAGAAGGTGCGTTTGTTTTTGATATCCACAAGCTCAGGAAAAGCGCCGTAAGTAACATATTCATTATACTGTGCAAGCAGCTCCGCTTTATCACTTGTACTGATGGTATCCAGGTAATTCTTTTCCTTACCGTTCGCAATCAGGTATTCGGCAAAGGAGTAAGGATATATATTCATAATCACGAATCGTCCACCCAGTGTGGAAGCAATTTCACTGCTGAGCATTTTGCTGTTACTTCCGGTGATACTTATCCTGTATTTCATATCTGCAATTCTGCGTACGAATTTTTCCCATCCGTCAATATTTTGTATTTCATCAAGAAATAAATATGGCTTATTACCTGCTCCCGAAAGCTCCAGCCCTATTTCCAGGATGGTATTCAGATCATCAGATGTCATTTCCAACAGACGTTCATCTTCGAAATTTACATAGACGATCTGTGATAAAGGAACCTTCTTTTCAAGTAAGGTCTGTATCTGCTGATACATCATATAGGATTTGCCACATCTTCTGATGCCGACAAAGCAATAGTTTATATTTTCTTCCAAAGGATAATGTCTGGCAATTAATGGATCGTTTAAGTAAATATCCTTCTGATCAACCATGATCTGTTTTAAGGTATCTCTATTCATAAGCAAACCTCCAATCTGTAAAACAATTATATATTAAAAGCGTTTTATGCACAAGACAAAAATAAAGCTATTTTGTTTTGTTGGATGATTTACAGATAGTATATGCAGAAAAGCTTCATATACTAATATATGTAAAGTTTCCTCTACGGAAACTTTTGTTGCCGGATGGGGTGATGATACTTCCGGTTATTCCCGATAGAATAATACTTGTCAAGGACAACAAGACAAAGCTGATTGTTGTCAGCGAGATTAACAAGGTGGAGCTTGAGGAACTGATTAACTGTATTCTGGAAAAAGGTATTGAGGAGCATGGTTTTTATGAATAGGAACAGATAAAATATTGACAGTCTGCAAGGTGCGATAAGTGTCTTGTAGACTGTTGAATCAGAATCGAGAAGTGGATAATAGATTTGGGTTATAATTTGTTATATATAAAGCATTTTGATAAATATGCCGATATAATGTGTGCAAGGATGGCATTGCATTTCAAAGGATTGAATTTGAGGTGCAGTGCCTTTTATTATTCCGCTCGGACCTTTCTGGAGAGCGGTGCGGTTGTGAATGACAGAGCAACTGCGGAAAGGAGTAAAAATGAGTATAGGAGCAGTAGGATACAGTACCGATTTTTATCGTGCTGGCTATCGTAAGAACAGTTCAAACGATTCAGTTTCAAAGTTTACAACAATGGGTTCTGCAACACAAGAGACTACATCGTCTAACAATGGAAAAACAATTGGTGTTACAACAGCAGGGAATACAGGATTGTTAGCAAAATATGCTGACTCTTCTACACCAGCTGAACCAATAATTAAAGTGGGCGATTATGAGGTTCGTGTTAATGATGTAGATCCCAATAATGCGACAGAGTTAGAAATGTTTGCTCTGATGTCTTATATGGAAGATGTGGGTATGATTGAAAAACATGGTATGGCTTCCTATTCAAAGATGAAGGCATATGCATCGCAGTCAGAATATGATGGAGTTTGCTCCGGCATTTATGATGAACAGGCTTTCTGGGATAAAAAACAGGACTGGTTTGCAATTATTGACAATGCAAAACAGACATTTTCAGGTATGACAGAGACATATTCGCAATCAGTGGAATGTGGAAAGCTTTTATCATATTTAGAAAAGTGGAACACAAAGGTAAGTAGCAGAGATTTATTTAGTGAAGCAGTGCAGAAATTTCGTGATGACAATCAGCTGACAGCTCAGGAACTCAAAGAAGAAAAAGACTGGCGAGAAATGACAGATGAAGAATGGGATAAAATGATAGAGGGTGTAGATGAATATATCGACGCATTTAAGGAACGCCTAAGACAGCTGAAAGAAATACAAGATGAAGCCGCTCAGAAAGCCGCTTTGGAGGCTGATTCAGATATGAGAGCAACTGCGGTTTCATCGGCAGCACTTAGTGCAACTGCAAATGGTTTAGGTGGTACATCTGAAGCTGATGCAGAAAGCCAGACAGAAGATGGTGTGATATACGAAAAGAATTGGACAAAGAATCTAAAAACCGATGATCAGACAGTACTTCGCACAGCAAAAGAGGCTCAGGAGATGGAGAATAAGGCTTTGAGTAGATTTGAGGAAGTACAGCTGACCGGCACTACAACAGTAGGTGTTTCACAAACAGATACAGGTACAGAGTGTGCTTCTGTAGAGGAGGATGAAAATAAAGAAAAGGTTTGGACGATTACTGCCTTTGGAGAAGATGGAATTGTCAGTACCAGATGATTTCGCAATACTGAAGGTTGTGATTGACATGTATGAAACAGCGCAGAAAGAAAATAATGAGCTGAAGGAAAAATATAAGGAATTGCATGAGATGATTGATCAAATATATCAGTCCTGATTTATGTTGGAACCCATAATAGGGTGTGTGCATATTTTTGCATGCACCCTATGATATTCTAAATATGTAAAGATTAGTATTAGAGAAAGGATGGTTTGAAATGCTTGATTTTTTAGGAGGAGAGTATCCCAAAGTTTGTGTAAACCTCCAAACTGATGTAAGATAAAATTACTCAGTTTGGAGGTTATTTTTATGGCAAGGAGAAAAGACAGCCCACAAAAAGCAGCAGTATATAGATTTTTCCAATAAAGTATGCTACATTATAATTATTTATGGATAAACAAATGTGAATTTACAAAGGAAGGGAAAACTATCATGGAAAAGATCAAAAAGCGTATAACTAACTTAAAGGTTGAAGGAAAATTAAAAGTATATCGAATGACAGTGCTTGTTATGACAGTATTTTTAGTGTTGGTGGTACTGATCTCGACATTAGTGATCCGTTCAAATATAGAGAGGATCACGGAGGTCTGGTCTCCGTCATTGGGATATCTGCAGGATTTAGAGACAATGACTGCGAAATACAGAATCAAACAGTATCAGCATCTGGTAGAATCAGATACAGCAGTCATGAACTCCTGCGAAGAAGAAATTCAGAAGCTGGAGAGTCAGATCCAGGATACCAGCGCGAATCTGGTTGCGATCATCACTGCAGACAGTGATGCTCAAAAAGGACAAGCTGATTATGAAGCAGCAAGCACAGGATGGGAAAAATACAGGGCTGCTTCGGATGAAATTTTGCAGTTAAGCCGTGAGGGTAAACAGCAGGACGCAGCAAAACTGATGACCGGAGAGGTGTATGAAGAATATACAGCTTTTGCTGAAAAATTAACTACATTACGTGACGAGTTCCAGGCAGAATTAGACCGGGCAAAGACCATGGCTAATGTATGCACTGTAATCATATTTATTGTGATCGTGGCAGCGGGTCTTGCGATTGCTGTAGTGACGACACTGATCGGAAAGATCATTACCAATTCCATTACCGAGCCGGTAGAACAGATAGAGGCAGCAGTTGCCAGCCTGCGTAAGGGCGAACTGTCTAATGTAGAAATGCTTACCTATGAGTCTGAGGATGAGCTTGGCGATACCATCAGGAATCTGAAAGAAGCCATGGGTATTCTGGCAGATTATGTCAGAGAGATCTCTGTGGAGGTAAAGGCAATAGCGCAGGGTGACCTGACCAGAAATGGTGATGATATTACAGATTTCCTAGGCGATTTCTCGGAATTGAAGACATCACTGCTGTATATTCTGAAACGGTTTAACAGTACCCTGACCGAGATCCGCAATCTGGCAGAACAGGTATCATCGAATGCATCCGAGGTGGAAAATGCATCAAAATCCCTGGCGGACGGTGCAACAGAGCAGGCAGGAGTCATCGAGGAACTGAATGCCACCATTGATACGGTCGTGGATCTGGCGGCAGATACAGCGAAGGAAACACAGAGCGCATCTGCACGTGTAAAAGCCTCTGCAAATAAAGCGAACGAAGAAAAAGAAAAAATGAACGATCTGCTGATGGAAATGGAGCACATTACAGAAATCTCCAAGGAGATCGGTAATATTATCACAGATATCGAGGATATTGCATCCCAGACCAACCTGTTAGCCCTAAATGCTTCCATTGAAGCTGCCAGAGCAGGAGAAGCAGGAAGAGGCTTTGCGGTGGTTGCGGATCAGATCGGCAAGCTGGCAGCGGATAGTGCGAAGTCGGCTGTGAATACGAGAGATCTGATCGATAAGACCTTAGTGGAAATCGAAAAGGGCAATACGGTCACAAGAACAACAGCAGACGCATTTAATCAGATCATTGTAGATATGGAGTCCTTTGCAGAGATTGCACAGAACACCATGGAGAAAGCAAACTCCCAGGCAGAGTCCTTGGAACAGATCGGTCAGGGAATTGAACAGCTGTCCGGTGTGGTACAGGGCAATGCAGCATCCTCAGAAGAGAATACTGCGATCAGTATTAATCTGGCAGAGGGAGCAGCCAAGATGCATGACCGTGTGAATATCTTTAAGTTATTCTAGAAAATGACAAGAATAGAGTGAAGTAGTCAGAAGGAAGGTTCTTGTTGTGATTAATGATATAGTTAAATTATTTGGAGAGCAGACAGCTGATATTTTATTTGAGATCATTACAGAATGTATGGATGATTACCTGTATATATTTGATCTGCAGAATAATATCTTTGAGATTTCACAGTCAGCTGTAGAACGGTTTAATATGTCGAAAAATGTTCTGACAGATGCTGCAAATGAAGTTATGAAGGTAGTATATGAGGAAGACCGCAGGATGCTTGCAAAGCATCTTGCGGATATATGCGAAGGAAGAGAAAATGTACATAATCTTCATTACAGGTGGCTTGATAAAGAAGGTATGCCGGTCTGGATTAACTGCCGTGGTATCGTGATCATTGATCAGCAGGGAAAGGCAGCGTATCTGGTCGGGTGTCTGAATGAGACCGGCAACAAGAAAAGAGCCGATAATGTCACAGGACTGCTTGGCGGTCCGGAATTCCTTGCTTACCTGCGTGCACAAAAAGAACCCATTACCAAGGGATTTTTTATGCATGTAGGAATTGATGATTTTGGAGCGATCAATAGCTCCAGGGGAGCTGATTATGGTAATTATATCCTGAAAAGCGTAGCCGGCTGTATGAAGGAATGCCTTTCAGACAAGCAGAGAATTTACCATCTGGTAGCGGATCAGTATGTGATCGTGGATCTGGAAGCTTCTTCCGCAGAAGACGTTGTGGCACTGAAAGAAAAGATTACAGATAAACTTCATAATTTCATAGTAGCTGAAAATTATGAAGCTATATTTTCTATTTCTATTGGTGTTATAGATGCAGCAACATTTTGTGAGGGAACCGAAGAATGCCGCAAAAAGTTTGAATTTGCCTTGAAACAGGCAAAAAGCATGGGTAAAAATGGATTCTATATTTTTGACCAGGATGACTATGAGGTCTTTTTACGAAAAGGAAGAATCATAGCAACACTTCGTAATGCTATTGTGAACCATTATGATGGCTTTGAAGTATACTACCAGCCGATTGTGGACTGTCAGTCCGAACAGATCATTGGAGCAGAGGCGCTGATGCGTTTTTCCATGATAACGGAAGAAGGGCGGGAGTTTGTTTCACCGATGGAGTTTATCCCATTATTGGAAGAGACCGGATTGATCATTCCCGCTGGAAGATATATTTTGAATGAAGCTGCAGCAATGTGCTGTGAAATGCAGAAATATATTCCTGACTTCCGGATGAATGTGAATGTATCCTATGTTCAGATCCTGCAAGGCAATGTGGAGCGGGTTATTCTGGATGCAATTCAAAAATATTCATTACAGCCGGAATGCTTATGTGTTGAAATGACAGAAAGCGGATTTATGGATATGACACCTTCGTTCTGTAAATTCCGTAAAACTCTGGACAAGAACGGGATTCCCTTTGTGATCGATGATTTTGGAACAGGATATTCGAATCTTCATTGTATCCGTGATATGAATCCAAGTTACGTGAAAATGGATAGGGATTTTACTGCCAAGGCGATGAACAGTGACAGGGATTATGAATTATATAAAAATATCATCCCCATGGTACATAGTATTAACGTCAGGATATGCGCAGAAGGCATCGAGGAAAAAGAATGGCTTCCGAAAATGAAAGAAATGAAGGTTGATTATCTGCAGGGATATTATTTTGGGAGACCATGTGGAAAGAAGCAGTTTCTGCAGCAATATGCCAGTGGCATCAACGTTAAATAAAGAGAGTAAGGCAGACTCAGCTATGTGGGGCTGCCTTATTTTATGGTCTTATCAGAAGGATGGATCCATAACGGCTTCTTTCAGTTTTTCCAGGTCATTGGCATCAGGGTGAGACAATGCACAGTCAAAATTCTGGATCAATACATCAAGATTTGCCGGATGATCAGGATCGTTTCCGGGAAGATGGAGCAAGTCTCCTTATTCACGAGTATTACGAGCCGGAAGAACTGGTTGGCAAAACAGCAATTGCTATCGTGAACCTGCCACCAAGAAAGATGATGGGAACCGATTCCGAAGGTATGCTGATTTCAGCAGTACACGAGGAAGACGGTCATGAAGGACTGAACCTTCTGATGGTAGATGACAGAACCCCGGCAGGTGCAAAACTCTATTAAGATGATGTAAAGATGTACCGTTTCCCAAATAGATGGGACGTACTTCATTTGATAAAAAACAGAAAAAACAGCGATTTACATCAAACTTACATCAATTGATGCAGAAACCGGTGCAAGCAAGGAAAAATCGCATAATTAGCAGAATGAATGGGCAGTCCTGAAATCGGGATTGCCCATTTTTAGAAGAAAGACGAAAAACTCTTGACCTGCACGCAGCGTATACGCTTATACTACGAAGATAAATGAAAGAGCGATATTGAATAAAGGCTGCCGAATTTGTGAACAGGAGCATTTGTCATTGTTTCCTGCTTTGGCTGTCAGCTATTATTCTAATAAGAAAGCCTTCTTCTGGCTCATCCATATGACCAGGAGATGGTGGAGGGAATTTTTGACCTGATTCTGGAGACAGTTTTGTCTAAAAATGGAGAGATTACCATCTCAGGAGATGTGTATCTAAAGAATCTTGTGAAAAGCAAATTCCTGAAGCTTAATTATTCTCATGTGGAGTATGTAATTAATTGCCTTGGAAAGAATACTACTAAGGTGCGGAATATAAAAAGTTATTTACTTGCCAGCCTGTTCAATGCAGGAAGTACCATAAGCAGTTATTATAGGGCTGAGGTAAATCATGATATGCCACAGTATGCTGGGTAATCGTGTAACGAGAATACCATGTGTGGTTGGTGCAAATTCTGCATCATCCATTGTAAAAGTTTAAAAATGCGACAAATCAACAACTGTAAAAACCATTTTGGAATAATATTAAACTTGACTTTGTTGGAAACTGGTATTATATTACGTTTATAAAAATGACAAATTAGTTTACATATAACCCAAGTTGATTTATAAAACATGGAGGTGTTGATTTTGAATTTGTATTTTGAACTATTGAAAACTCCGGTATTTACTGTGGAAGATGTAAATAAATATTATGACAATATGGACAGCGCTCGCTCTGCAATCAAGCGATTGATGAAGGAGGGAATGGTGGCGAAAATCCGTAACAATATGTATACATGCATCAGTGGAGAGACAGGGGCGCCGGTTGCTAATCGATTTCAGATAGCAAGCAAGATTACGCCAACCTCTTATGTGTCTCACCATACCGCTATGGAATATTATGGGATAACCGATCAGGTATATTACGATGTCTATGTTGCATCAGAAACCAGCTTTCGAGAGTTTGAATTTGATGGATATACGTATCGATATGTGGCGTCAAAGGATATGGAAGGCGTGGAAACGCCTGCACTAAGCGGTGGAATACGTATCACAAATCGGGAACGAACTTTGGTAGACTGCATAAAGGATATGGATAAAATAGCTGGAATAGAAGAAGTGATACAGGATATTGGAAGTATGAAGCGAATGCAGGAGAAAAGAGTCTTGAAATATTTAGACCTATTATCGAATCAGTTCCTATACCAAAAGATGGGATTTCTTCTTTCTGAGTATAAGGAGAAGATGGGGCTTTCAGATGAATTCTTTGATACATGTAAGAGTCAGATTGGAAAGAGTAAGCGTTACCTGACGAAGGACATGTCGGGTGGACGATATGTTGATGAATGGAAGCTTGTGATACCAGAGAATATTTACAATATGAAAAATGGGGTGATAGAAGATGCCACAATATAATAGAGCAGAACTTGGACGAATGGCTACAGAAAGTGGTTTTGTGAGGGATACTTTTGAAAAGGTGCTTCGATTGAAGGAAATATTAAAATTTCTGAATGAGGACAAGTTCTTAAGAGAGCATTTACTCTTGAAGGGCGGAACAGCAATTAATTTAACAGTATTTAACCTTCCTCGATTATCAGTAGATATCGATATGGATTATACTCCTAATGATACGAGAGAGGATATGCTTGAATGCCGTGCAAAGATAACGGACATAATTAAGGAATACATGGAATCAGAAGGGTATCAGTTATCGGAAGCATCAAGATTTAGCCATAGCTTGGATGCATTTCACTACAATTATCAGAACGCCGGTGGTAATAGGGATATGATTAAGATAGAACTCAATTATTCCTTGAGGGCGCATATCTTTGAACCAGTATATAGGAGTATTCTACCTGAGACTTTTGATGATAGTATGAAGATACGCATGGTGGATCCTATGGAAATATTTGTAGCTAAAGGCAATGCTCTTATTACAAGAGCTGCGGCCAGGGATTTGTATGATTGGTGCAATATGTTGTCTGAGGGTCTCTTTGAAGAACAGCGTGATTTGTTTAGAAAATGCTTTTTATTTTATATGACGATTTCAACAGATACGCTTAATAAATCATTTGACACCTCAGCTATTGACACGCTTGATTTCAACAAAATCAGAAGAGATTTATTTCCAGTGCTTAATAAGAAAGATAATTTCCAGTTGGATGAGAGAAAGAAGATTGCGAAGAATTACATATCGGATCTCATGGTGTTGACTACTAAAGAGAAGGAATATCTTGATAGATTCGAAGAGAAAAAATACATGCCGGAGTTGCTTTTTGAAGACGCGGAGATAGTTGAAAGAGTGAAGAATCATCCAATGGCACTATGGAAATGTAAGGAGTAGATTGGCTATGTATATATTTTGTTCCAAGGCATTAGCCGATGCCTTAAATATCAAGAAAAATGAATTACAGAAAATGCCGGTAGATATGTGAGTGCTTGGAAGTAGGACCGGAAACACTATTGGCAGATGTACTGGAAATAAGTCGTCAACAAGTCAGTGCTTGGGAAAATGGAATAAAACCAATTTCTGAAAATAGATTAAGGCAATTATCAAAGTATTTTGGTCTTGAAGAAAAATACTTTTTAGGAATATCGGAGGAAGATAAGGCGTTTCTTATATCAAAAGGATTATATCGAAGACAGGATTGTGATAAAGAGGTATATTGTTTCTTAAAGCAGGGAGAGGTTGAAGATGATTCTAAATATAGATCATTTTCGTATCCTGATTTTGATGAGTCATTAGATGAACAAATGACAAAGGCAAAAAAGAAAAAGCAGGGGACACTTCAAAAAGTAGAAGAGGTAATAGGGTATTTTGGAATACCGACAAAGATCATTGACGAAGTGTGTTCAATCAACCGTGGATGTATGATATATGATATCTTGACGGAGTACCTTAAGCAAATGCCAAATGAAACAATACCGATGCGAATGATATATTTTGATATGGTTAAAAATGTACTTAATTCTTTACTGCTCGCAAATGGATTAAAAACAAAAGAGGAGATTGAAGAGGAATTTGCATTTGTAATGAGCTGTACTATGATGTTGATTGGATTTATGAACTCGCCGGATTATTTAAAGATAAATATGAGGAAAAAAGAAATATGATTGAGAAATAGATTAAAAGCTTCTGGAAAAAATCCAGAGGCTTTTTTATATGGAGAAACTATGATGAGCAAAATGGATCAGTCCAGAATCAAGGGCACCTATCTTGATTACGTAAATCACATGGCCAAACTTGATAGGCTGGTCATGGAAAGAACATGTGTAATCCGATTTAGCAATTAAAACTTCCCGTTTGGAGCGGAATACGCACGTCTGCAGAAATGTAGGCGCCTTGTTATGTTTAGAAGTGCTTTTTCGTGCAGAGTATGTTATACTGATTATCATAGAAATAATCTGGCAAAAGGCGGAAGACATGAAAACAGAAATCGAGTCAGAACAGACAAAGATCCAGCTGGAGATCCCTGAGTCATATGAGCTTTCAGAAAATGAGGACGGAGACCGGACATATGCCTGCTTTGAACGACCGGGCAGCAGTGATATGGTATTCAGCTTCCTCTTGGAAGCGGATGAAGAAGATTTTCAGGATGCAGAGGACTATATCAGACGGGAATTTGCAGATGATTGCGCTGAAAATAAATGTAAAACGAAGATCTGCGAGCAGGCATATCTGCAGGGCAGAATGTACTACTATTATATTGTAAGTTTTAAAGATATGCATGCACGTTTTCAGAAGCTGGTAGCGGCATGTGATATCAGACCGGGAGAAATTTATACTGTTGATACGGACTGGGTGGATAAAAAGGAAGTACTGACGATCAATGCGGTCAGTCTGTTTCTGGACATTGCTGTCTCAGAGAAAGAATAAGCATAACGCTTTATGGGGGTAAAGCGGTTGCAGGGAGGGTACAGGGTATGGAAAAAATACAAGAGCGCATAATAAACATAACGGATAAACTGGAGAATAACTGTGTGATCGGTGCAATCAGGCAGGGTATGATCCTGATGATCCCGCTGCTTGTGGTCGGCTATATGTCTGCCATGTTGATCAATTTGCCAATTCCCGCATTTCAGCAATTTTTGTCAGAGCTTTGGGGCGGATGGATCAGAGCATTTTTGGAGAATGCTTATGTCAGTGTGAATGAATTTTTTGCCGTCTATCTGACTGTTGCAACAAGTGTCAGTTACTCCATGATGAAGTGCAGAAGGCACGGCATTTACGAAAGCACCGGAAATATTGTTGTTCTGGTGGTCATTACACTGGCAGCCTTTGCCGCTTATGCAGGCATTGGGTATGAAGATTTTTCCGTTGCAAGATGCAGCAATATGTATGCATTTAATGCCTTGCTTGTAGCACTGATTTCCGGCGGTATTTACTATGCTCTGAAAGAAAGCAGATTTCTGCAGACAAAGCAGAGGACAAATGCGGATAATGTTTATATCGGAGCGGTAGAGGGAATTCTGCCGGCGGTTGTGATCATTGGCTTTTTTGTATTGCTCAGACAAGTGATTTATGTGATGTTTGGTGTATACGGCTTACAGGAGCTGTTGGAAATCTTGTTCAATTTTTTACTAAAGCCCTTGAAAAACGGTGTGGGCGCAGGACTGATCATAATCCTGCTGACGCATAGTCTGTGGTTTCTCGGTATTCACGGGCATGATATGCTGGATACAGTGATCAAACAGAACTTTACAGATGTGACAGCAGGTATTTTCAGTAAAACAATGCAGGATGTGTTTGTAAATCTGGGAGGAACGGGTGCAGCCCTGTGTCTGGTGATTGCCATACTATTGTTTGCAAAGAAAAAAGGAGTCCGTCAGCTGGCGGGCATGGCAGCACCGAGTGTACTGTTTAATATAAGTGAGATTGCGCTTTTTGGTATTCCCGTGATTTTGAATCCAATCTTCCTTATTCCGTTTTTGCTCGTACCGGTTTCTAATTTCCTGATCACATATGCAGCCATTTATCTCGGACTGGTTCCGCATGTGATCCGGGAGATAGACTGGACAACGCCGATCTTCCTGAGCGGCTATCAGGCAACCGGTTCCTGGGCAGGCGTGATTTTGCAGCTTGTCTGTCTGACGGTCGGTATTCTGATCTATAAGCCGTTTATCGGTTTGTATGAAAAGGAGAATGAGCGGCGTATGCTCCGGGATGTGAAACGTCTGGTAGAGGAGATGCAGCGGGAAGAGGAAAACATTGCAATCTCTTATCTGACGAAACGTGAGGATGATCTCGGGCATATAGCACGTATCCTGGCAGCAGATCTGGTGGATGCGGTCCGGAAAAAAGAACTGTTTTTGGTATATCAGCCTCAGATAAACTGTGAGGAGGCCTGCATCGGTGTGGAAGCATTGATCCGCTGGAAGCATCCGGAGATCGGGTTCATTTATCCACCGCTGATCATCCAGCTTGCCAAGGAGAAAAAAGTACTGCATAAACTGGAAGAATATATTATTGATGAGGCAGCCCATGTACTATCCAGGCTGAAGCCGCTGATACCGCAGGATTTCAAAATTTCCGTGAATATCACCAATGAATCTCTTGCATGGGAGGATCTGGAAGAGCACATTGCGGAAGCAGTGGAAAAATACAAAATATCAAGCAAGTATCTATGTCTTGAGATAACAGAACAGGATGCACTTTCTTCTTCTGATGTTGTAACGGATAAGATCAGGAATCTGAAGGCGAGAGGACATCGTTTCCTGATCGATGATTTTGGAATGGGACATACCTCTCTTATGTATCTGCAGACAAATTATTTTGATGTGGTAAAGCTGGATGGTGCGCTGACGAGAGATATACTGACCAATGAGAGAAATAGAGATATCATTTCATCCATTGTATATCTGGGAAAATCTCTGCATTTTAAGATCATAGCAGAATATGTGGAGACAAAGGAGCAGAGAAATAAGCTGAAAGAGCTGGGATGCGATGCATTTCAGGGCTATCTGTACAGCAAACCGCTGGAATTTGATGAACTGATCAGATGGCTGGAGCAGCATAAATAACGGGATAATAAACTGGCATGGTAAAAATAATGCAAATTGGCTGTTTTGACGAAGCCACACGCGTGTATAATAGCCTTCAAAGAATATATCGTTTTATGAGGAGGTCTATTATGAATAAGAAACTTACGACCAGTGTAACAGCAGCAATGCTTGCAGCCCTTACCTGTATTGCTACAATGGTGATCAAGGTTCCGACGATCGGAACAAATGGGTATGTCAATATCGGTGATTCTGTGGTAGTATTGTCAATGTGGATTTTAGGAAATCCTTATGGTGCACTTGCAGCGGGTATCGGTTCCGGTCTTGCAGATCTGATCTCAGGCTATGGCAGTTATGTACCGGGAACGGCAGTGATCAAATTTGCGATGGCTTTTGTGGGCTATCTGGTATATAAGGCAATGGCAAACGGGAAAATCCCGAAAACAGCCGCTTATATCGTCAGCAGTCTTGTAGCGGAAGTGATCATGGTAGCCGGCTATTTCTTATATGAAGCAACTTTCCTGGGATATGGTGTAGCGGCCGCAGCATCCATACCAAGTAATATGGTACAGGGCATCACCTGTCTGGTACTTGGTAATCTGCTGATCCAGGCGCTGTCAAGGGTTCCTTACATAAATGGATTGATGGTTGAAAAGAGGTAAGTATCATGTATGAGGAAATTACAGCACAGGCTGAAAAGGTAACGGAGGAGATCATCGGGGTATCGGGGATCAAAAAGGGTCAGATTCTCGTGGTCGGATGTTCAACAAGTGAGATCTGTGGAGACAAGATAGGAACGAACTCCAATCTGGATGTTGCAAAGGCTGCGTTCAAGGGCATTTACGAGGCAGCATGCAGAAAGGGCATTTATGTTGCGACGCAGTGCTGTGAACACCTGAACAGAGCGATCATTGTAGAGCGGGAAGCGGTTCCGTTTGCAGAGATTGTAAATGTAGTTCCGCAGCCAAAGGCGGGCGGTTCGCTTTCGACAACTGCTTACGAGACATTTCGCGATCCTGTGGCAGTGGAAGAGATCAAGGCGGATGCAGGTATTGATATCGGTGGAACGCTTATCGGTATGCACCTGAAAAAGGTGGCGGTTCCGGTAAGACTTGTCAACAATCATATCGGACAGGCTTATGTCTCCGCGGCGCGTACAAGGCCGAAATTTATTGGTGGACAAAGAGCCCATTATGATGATACATTAAAATAAGCAATTCAGAAGACGGCGGCTTCCTGCGAAGCCGCCGTTTCGTCTTTCTGTATAGGAAATTCCTTTGGAATCCTCTATACAGCAAAAGCAAGCAAGCTTGCAAGGATGCGCACACTTTATTCTGGAAAAGGGAAACAGGAGGGAATTCATGAAATTTTTGCATACGTCCGACTGGCATCTGGGCATGACCTGGAGAGGCGGTATTTCTTATCGGAAGGATCAGGAATTCATGATACGGCAGATCTGCCGTATCGCAGCAGAAGAGCAGGTAGACGGGATTCTTCTGGCAGGAGATATTTTTGACAAGAGCATAGCATCACAGGAAGCACTGGAACTATATGATGAGGCAATGACCGAAATCTGCAACGGACTCCGGATTCCTGTTTATCTGATCGCAGGGAACCATGACGGCGCACAGCGGATCGCACAATGCAGCGCGCTGCTGGAAAAAAGCGGGCTATATATTGCAGGTGCACTTACCGGAAAACCGCAGAAAGTGCGAAATGGGAATGTTGATATTTATCTGCTTCCATGGATCTCTACCGATAAGGTGCGTTCTGTTTTCCCGGAGCAGGCAGAGAAGGTGCTGTCCATGGAGGATGCTTACAGAATTGTTCTGGACAGATACCGTGCGGATTTTACGCCCGGACAGAAAAATATATTGGTTGCGCACGCGTTTATTGTGAATGCGCAGACATCGGAAAGCGACAGAGCTGCGGAAGTCGGGCGTGCAACAGTGGTAAGCGCTTCGGTATTTGAAGGCTTTGATTATGTGGCACTGGGCCATCTGCACGGACCACAGCAGATCAGTGAAAGGATCCGTTACAGCGGAACGCCGATGGCATATTCCTTTGGAAAAGAAGAAAAACAGGAGAAGAGTGTGACCGTTCTGGATACGGATACGATGCAGCAGAAAACAGTCAGCGTACCGCAGCTACATAAGAGAGTGACACTGACAGGAAACTTTGACGAACTGTTAGAGGCGGCTTATGAAGAAGAAATCCTACAGGGCTACGTGCGGTTGGATGTAACAGACCGTTATGTGGGGATGGAGTCTGTGGCACTGCTCCGTGAGCGCTACAGCAATCTGCTTGAGGTGACGGGCAGGGACTTTGAGCGGGAAGATGCCAGGATCACAATGTCGGTCGATGAGCTGGAACAGGCAGATAAAGATCCTGACAAGATCTTTACAAGGTACTGTGAGGACATTCTGGAGCAGGAACCGGATACACATTTGAAAGCACTTTTTGACAAGGCGTGCAGAAGTTATGAAAAGGAGGCGGAGAGCAGATGAAACCATGTACGGTAGAGTTTCAGGCATTTGGACCTTATGCGGGGCATGAACTGGTGGATTTTGAAAAGCTCGCTGCCAGGGGACTGTTCCTGATCTGCGGCAAAACAGGAACCGGAAAAACAATGATACTGGATGCCATTACCTTTGCCTTGTATGGAAAGAGCAGCGGACACGGCAGGGACGATTTTGAGGCAATGCGCTGTACGAATGCGGCTTTTGACGTGACGACATATGTCAGGTTTACTTTTGAAAACAATGGAATCTATTATCGATTTGAGCGCAGACTGGAACGTAAACGGAAAAACTTGTCTGCTTCCTATATGGTATGGCAGAAGGACGAAAATGGAACGTGGACTGCACTGTTCGAAAATGCAAAGGAAAAAATGCTGAATGAGAAAGCGGAGGAAATCATCGGGCTTTCTTACGAGCAGTTCCGTCAGGTCATTGTATTGCCGCAGGGGCAGTTTGAAAAATTCCTGACTTCCGATTCGGCAGATAAGGAAAAGATCCTGACAAGTATTTTCGGTGAGGAAAAATGGCAGGCGGTCGCACAGCTCATGTTTGAAGAAGCAACGGAGCGCAGACAGCAGCTAAAGAGCCTGCAGGAGCAGATCAGCAACAGTCTGCAGGAGGAAGCCTGTGAAACGCTGGCAGAACTGGAAGCGGTCATTGCACAGAAAAAAGAAAGACTTGTTACAATGGAAGCTGCTTATCAGGAAGGTGCCTGTGAAAAACAGATCAGAGCGCTTCGTGACAGACTGGCGCTTGTCAGCAGGTTTCAGGATCTGCGCAGGGGAAAGGCACGTGTCAGGGCATATGAGGAAAAACAGCATGATCGCGCGGAGCAGGAAAAAAGAATACAGGACGCCAGAAGGGCGGAAAAAGTGAAAGAACTGCTTTTGGAACTGCACAGGGCAGAAGCTGCACAGGCAGAAAGAAAGACGGCAGTGCGGGCAGCGGATCAGGCAGCAGGACAGGCGAAACAGCAGGCAGAACAGATCCTTTTGCAGGTGACGGCGCAGCAGCAAAAAAACGATGAGATTGAGGAAAAGAAAGCGCAGAAGATACAGCTCACAGCAAAAATAACGGATTATGAAAGTATAGCAGCATTGGAACAGAACTTTCAAAAACAACGAAAGGCTGCAGAATCCGCCTTGCAGGAGGCTGAGCAGGAAAAACAGGTTTATGAGAGCTACGCCCCCAAGCTGGTCATGCTCCATGAGACATATGAAACCGACATGGAAGAACATCGAAAACTGCTTGCAGCCTATCTGGCAGGCATTACAGGAGAACTGGCAGCCTCCCTTGTCGAAGGACAGCCTTGTCCGGTCTGTGGCAGCAGAGAGCATCCGCAGAAGGCAGTGAGGACAGAGGCAGATACGTCCAAAGAGCACGTAGAAGAAAAAAGAGCCGAAGCAGATGCTGTCTATCAGAAGCTGCAGCAGACGATGCAAAAGCAGGAGCAGGCAAAAAAGAAGTATGAGGAAAAGCAGAGACTGGCACAGGAACTGCAGCTTGCAAAGGAAACTGCCTATACAAGACTGGCGGAAATGCAAAATAATCTGATCCCGGAGATAGGATCGCTTGCAGAACTGCAAAAGAAGCTGCAGCAGCTGACCGATGAGATCGGGAAGGATACGGAGCAGCTGCAGAGCCTGACGAAGATGCTGGAACAGGCAAACAACACCGTAGCGGAGACGGCGGCAAAAGCGGAGCTTGCGCGTCAGGAGGAAGAACTGACACAAAAGAAACAGGAAGCAGCTATGCAGGCGGTGGCAAAGGGGCTTTCGGAACATGGATTTGCTGATATCAAAGAGGCGGAACAGCTGCTGATGGGCGAGAAGGAGCTGGAAGGTATGCGGCGGCAGATCGCGGATTATGATGCGGGTAAAAAGGCAGCAGAGGAACAGGTAATGCGTCTGCAGGAGGAGCTTGGCAGGCAGCAGGAGCCGGATGAGGAAGCCTGTAAAACAGAACTGGCACGGCTGGAGAAGCTGCAGGAAACTTATGCAAAGGAAACAGCAGTGTTGTCCGAAACGATCCGGAGACTGTCACAGAAGGCGGAAAAACTTGCACTGGCAGGAGAGGGGCTTGAAGAAAAGCTGCTGGAGGCAGAGCAGGATCTGGCATTTGCCAAAAAGCTGCGCGGAGACGCCGGAACCGGACTGCAGAGATATGTGCTGGGCATTTTGTTCTCTTCTGTGATAGCAGCGGCTAACCGAATGCTCTCCATGGTGCACGGCGGCAGATACCGGTTATTCAGATCGGATGAAAAGGCACAGGGCAGTAATAAAAGAGGTCTGGAACTGAAAGTATACGATAAAAACAGCGAGGAACATGAGGGACGGTTTGTCAGTACTCTTTCAGGCGGCGAAAAATTTCTGGCTTCGCTTGCCCTGTCGATCGGGATGTCAACGATCGCGCAAAAGAGTGGAATCCGGATAGAAGCACTGTTTATTGATGAGGGATTTGGTTCGCTTGATGAAGATTCCATTACGGATGCCATGCAGATCCTTGGCAGTATCCAGCAGGCAAACGGCCTTGTAGGGATCATATCCCATGTGCAGCTTCTGCAGGAGCGTATTCCGACAAAACTGCGTGTGGAAGAAACGGAAAAAGGCAGTCATATTATACAGACGATCGGATAGAAATTATAGTGGCTATAGGTTTTTCCTATAAGCCACTATAATTTTTTTTGATTATACAAAAAGGGCATCGGTATGGTAGTATTGGCTCATGACAAGTAAACCTATCGAAATGATAGGAAATATGATAAAGCAAAGAGAAAAGGAGAACAGCGATGATCCAATATATACCAAGAGTTTTTAAACAATTTACCGATGAGGATTATTTAAGAGGGGCGGTTGAAACCGCAAACTGGTTGAAGACACTGGAGGTAAAAACAGAGCATGGAAAGATCTGGAAAAATTATCCGGATGATCAGAATGGTTTCGGCAGAGACATCATGCTGTTTGGGCCGACCAATATTTATTCCGGTTCTGCCGGTATTGGTATTTTTTACCTTCGTTTATATGAAGCAACGGGGGACGAACAGTATCTGGAGGAAGCAAAGGCAGCAGCAGATCATATTATTTCTGTTGAGACAGATGCCGGCTGGTATGAAAAGACACTGACCTCCGATATCGGCGGCGTGATCCCGGTACCGGGCTGGGCGATCGGTTATTCCAACGGACCGATGGGACAGGCATTGTTTCTGGATGATATTTATCAGGTAACAAAAGAAGAAAAGTACAAAGCTTATGTGCTGAAGGTGGCGGATGATCTGCTGGAAGCGGGAAAGTATACGGAAGACGGACTGCACTGGAGCAATGAGGAAGATGTTGTGGCAGACGGTGGTTTTGTATTTTTCCTGGTGCAGGTATATGAGCATTTCGGCGGTCAGAAATATCTGGATGCAGCTTCCAAAGCGGCAGATTATATCGCAAAGGATGCGCTGGATGCGCCAAACGGCGGTAAATTCTGGAAACTTCTGGATCTGACACTGATCGGATTTGAAAAAGACACGACATTTCCGGGCTTTTCACATGGAACAGCCGGAACTGCATGGATGTTTGCAGTTATTTATAAAGCAACAAAGAATGAAAAATATCTGGAACTGGCAAAAGAAGGCGCAAAATATCTGCAGGGTATTGCTGTCGGTGATGAAAATGCAGTGCTTATTCCTTATCAGGATCACCCTGTCACAGGACCGACCAATGATAAGTTCTATTTAAGCACCTGTCACGGACCGGCGGGACATACGCTTCTGTTCCGTATCCTGTATGAAATCACGGGAGAGCAGGAATACCTCGATTGGTTCAAGAGAATCTCCAGAGGTACGATCCGTGCAGGCGCTCCGGAAAGATTCTCATGGGGATTCTGGAACGCACAGTGCCAGTGCTGCGGAACAGCCGGTATTTTAGAGCATTTTGTACATGCGTATGAATTCACAAAGGATGAAGAGTTTTTGGAATATGCGAAGAGAACTGCCAAGGTGCTGCTTTCCGATTCTTCTGTCAGTGATGAAGCACCGAATCAGAGAAAATGGTACGGCGCATGGACAAGAACAATACCGGATAAAGTAGTCAGCTATGCAGGACTGTATGTCGGATCTGCAGGCTGTGCATCCGCACTTCTCAGCTTATATGCAACAGATCACCGGATCAGGCTGACGCAGTTATTTGAATATGCACACTTTGCAACGATTTAAAGCCATGAAAATCCGTAATATGGCGAATGGGTTCTGAATAGTTGCAGATTCAGGTAGAATCAGGAAGGAAGAAAGAAAAATGAGTGAAAATAAAATTTACAGTTCAATTGCAGAACTGGTCGGCAATACACCGCTCGTAGAGCTTGGAAATTATGAAAAGCAGCATGACCTGCATGCCAGAGTGCTGGCAAAGCTGGAATATTTTAATCCATCCGGTTCTGTGAAGGATCGTGCAGCACTTTCCATGATCCTGGATGCGGAAAAGAAGGGGAAGATCAAACCGGGTGATACGATCATCGATTTCACAAGCGGGAATACGGGAATTGCGCTGGCGGCTTATGCCAATGCACTTGGTTATAAATTTGCGGTTGTCCTGCAGCCCGGCGTTTCCGCAGAACGGACGCAGATACTGAAGGCATATGGCTGCACGTTTTTGGAATTTAAGGATATTCCGGGCGTTGTGGAGCTGATCAAAGAAGAGGGGCTTGTATTTGAGAAGTTTTATAATCTGATCCAGCAGTATGCGGATGCCCATGGCTATTACTATATCAATCAGGGAAGAAACCCGGAAAATCCGCTGGCACATTACCGTACGACAGGACCGGAGATCTGGGAGGCAACAGAAGGCAAAGTGGATTATCTGGTGCTTCTGGCAGGAACCGGCGGATCGATCGTCGGTATTGGAAAATATCTGAAAGAAAAAAATCCGGATCTGAAGATCATCGGCGTACAGCCTGCCAAAGATTCCTTAAAGGATCCAAACTTCCCGGAGCGTAATACGATCGACGGCGTTTTAGTATTTGACAACGTACCAAAGGAAAAAGAAATCCTTTATTTCAAAGAATTTGGTGTCAGTTATGATGAATGTCTGGAAGTCAGTGCGGATGATGCCTATGAAACAGGCAGACAGCTTGTAAAGTCTGACGGTATCTTTTTAGGGCAGTCCGCAGCAGCGGCGGTCTATGCATCTTCTCTTGTCGCAAAACGGCCGGAGGCAGAAGGAAAAACGATCGTAGCGATCTGTGCGGATAATGCATTCAAATATTTATCCACCAATATATATCGATAAAACAGCCAACTTTAAAGAAAATAATATTATGAAAACAGAAAGGAGCGCTATCTATCATGAGTAAGACAGCAAAGACACAGGCCATTGATGCAGACAGCAGAGACTATGACCTGAAAGACATTGAAAATGATCCGCGGATCACACAGACAACGAAAGAATTCTGGATCACGATGGTCTGTTATATCTGCTTTGCAGCACTGATGATAGCCAATCTGCTTCTGCTTTCGGGCAGCGGTGTTACCGTACTCGGATTTCCTCTCTGGATCTTTTTGGAGATTGGTCTCATCATCGGCTTTGTGGTCATGGTTATCATTCTGGCAACATTTGTTTATCAGGATATGGACATCACACCGGATGGTGAACTTCATAAAAAACAGAATCAGTAGGAGGAAGGCAAAATGGATCTGAGTACAAAACAAAGAACGGTCATTATTGTAGTATTTGCCCTGTATACAGCAGCACTTCTTTTATATAGTCTTGTGACAAGGAAGGCAATGCAGAAGGGAAAGGGCGATTACCTGTCTAAATTTTATACGGGCGGCAGAAGCGGCGGTATTATCATTACCGCAATGATGGTGTCCGCAGGTGTTGCGGGCGCTGGCGTGTTCATGGGCGTTCCGGGCTTTACTTATACATATGGGGCAACCTGGATGGTCTGCTGCTTTTTCTCCATCGGATCCAATCTGATGGTGCTTGGACTTCTGGGGAAACGCGTCGGTATCGTAGCCAGAAGGACAAATTCCCAGACATTTATCGAACTGTTTATGAACCGCTATAATAACAGTAAGGCAGTCGGCATTTTATGCGGCGTTTCTACTTTATTCTTTCTGGGCGGCTTTGCTGTTTCCACGATCACAGGCGGCGGACGGATCTTCCAGATCCTGACCGGACAGGATTATCGGATCGGACTGGCGATCTTTACCGCACTTGTTATTATTGCAGCACTGACAGGTGGTATCAAAGGCGTTGCAAGTGCCATGGTCATTCAGGGAATCATCATGACAATATCAGTCCTGCTGTTATTTATCATGGGTGTAAACAGCACAGGCCTGTCCTACACACAGACGATCCAGTCGCTGATGCAGACAGATCCGGACTGGTTCAAGCCGGATGCCAATGCCCTGCAGACGACGATATCTTATGCGATCCTCTGGGGCATCACAACCTTTACACTGCCACATGTGACAATGACCGCACTGACCTATAAGGATACAAAAACATTACACAGAGCGTTGAAGATCGGAACGGCGGTTGTAGCGATCTGGCTGCTCGGTTTAAACGGACTCTGCTTTATTACCAAATACAGCTTCGCGGAAGGTACACTTGCAACCGCAGATCTAGCGATCCCGACACTTGCCGTCAAGGTCATGCCCGCATGGGCAGCGGGACTGGTGCTGGCAGGCGTGAGCGGTGCAGTACAGTCCTCTATGGGTGGCATGATCGTATCTCTTGCAGGAACTGTTGTCAGTGATCTTTATAAAAATATTTTTGATAAAGATGCAAAGCCGGAAACGATCAGAAAATTGAATGTGGCGGCAATCCTTGTCGTATCCATTGTGATCTTCCTCTTGGCAAGTAATCCGCCACAGCTTCTGGCACAGCTCATCACCTACGCAACGGGCGGTCTGACAGTAGTCTTCTTCCATGTAGTTCTGCTTGGACTTTTCTGGAAAAGGGCAAACGAATACGGTGCTGTTGCGGGAATCGTGAGTGGTATCCTGCTGTATTTCCTGATCGATAAAGGAATTCTGGCGGTCTCACTGGGCTTTAATGCCTGCATTATGGCAACGCTGCTTTCAACACTGATCGCAGTGATTGTAAGCTTACTGACACCGAAGACACCGTATGGTATTATCCAGACATGGTTTGGACGTGTCACAGAATAGAATGAGTAAAAATAACACATAATGCCACAAAAAGCCGTGTCATGGCAAAAAAACATGACACGGCTTTTACTGACTAAAAAATGTTTAAATTTCAGCTTCTGTTTAGGTAACTGTTTTAAAGTAAAAACGAATGTGCTAACATAAAGCCTTAGGAGGCGGGAAATGAGATTATTACTGGTAGAAGATGAAAAGGAGCTGGCAAGGGCACTTGTGACGGTACTGACTTATAATCATTATTCTGTGGATGAAGTATATGATGGTGAGCAGGCAGTGGTATATCTGGAAAACGGAAATTATGATGGTGTGATCCTGGATATCATGCTGCCAAAACTGGACGGGATTTCTGTCCTGAAAAAAATAAGGGCACAGGGGAATCAGGTTCCTGTATTGATCCTGTCGGCAAAATCGGCACTGGAGGATAAGGTGAACGGGCTGGACTGTGGGGCAGATGATTATCTGACAAAGCCGTTTGCGACAAAAGAACTTCTGGCACGCATACGTGCAATGACAAGGCGCAGGGAAAACGTAATGGAGCCAAATCTGCATTTTGAAGATTTGGAGCTTTCCGCAACTTCCTTTCAGCTTGGCTGCAATGGAGAATGGGTCTACCTTGCCAACAAGGAATATCAGATGATGGAAAAGCTGTTGAAGAATCCCAGATGTGTTCTCTCTGCCGAACAGTTTATTGAGGCAATCTGGGGTTATGAAAGCAATGTGGAAAACAATGTGGTCTGGACCTATATATCCAGACTGCGCAGGATTTTAAAACAGCTTGATTCCCATACGGTCATCCGGACGGCAAAGGGGATCGGTTTTGCATTGGAGAAAGACGATGATTAAGCAGCTACAAAGACGATTTATCAAAATTGCCATGCTTTCCTTCTGTATTGTGGTCTTTCTGATCGTAGGTCTGACAAATCTGTTGAATTATCTGCGTGTCAGACAGGAAATCGAGGAAAATCTGTCGGTTGTACTGGAAAATCTGGATGTGATCCAACAGACAGAAAAAAACTGGAAATGGAGCTATGGACGGAAGGATACGGAAGATAGCTACATATATGCGGAAGATACGGATACAAAAGAAGATATTGATGCTATTTTGAGCGGTGTCCGGTTTTTTACGGTGACACTGGATGCGGATGGAAAAGTGATCAAAACGAATACAAGAAATACCAATACGGTAGATGCCCGGCGTGCTTCGGAGATTGCACTTGACCTGTATCGAAGAGGAAAAAAAGACGGCTATGGAAAGTATAGCCGGTACAAGGCAATTTCTTCAGGAGACGATCTGATCTACGTTTTTGTTAATTGTAAGAGGAAGATGCGGGAATGCAATAACATTTTGAAAGTAAGTCTGATCAGCGCAGTCATAGAGTTGATCGCAGTCTTTTTTCCGGTTTATTTCTTTTCAAGGGCTGTTGTCAGACCGGTGCAGGAAAGTGTAGATAAACAGAAAGCGTTTATTACAAATGCAGGGCATGAGATCAAAACGCCTCTGACGATCATAGATGCCAATACCGATGTCATTGAACTGACAAGTGGCGAAACCGAGTGGACGAAAAGCATCAGAAATCAGATCAGGAGATTGACAAAATTGACAGAGGAACTGGTGGGGCTTGCCAAACTGCAGGAAATAGAAGAATTGCCGGAGCAACAGAAAATTGATCTTTCTGCACTTTTGCTGGAAGCCTGTGAGCAATTTGAAACCGTAGCAAAAACACACCGGAAAAAATTGGACTGGGATCTGCAGGAAAATCTGGTCGTATTTGGAGATGAGGCAATGTTGGAACGTGTCCTCTCTATATTATTGGATAATGCAGTGAAGTATGCAGATGATGGAACTAAGATCTCCGCGGTTTTAAAGAAAAACGGAAAATATGTTGTGCTGGAAGTAAGGAATTATGCAGCCTGCATGAAAAAAGGAAAACATATGGATTTGTTTGAGCGCTTCTATCGGGCTGACAGCTCCCATAACTCCACTACGGGCGGGCATGGAATCGGATTATCCAATGCACAGGCCATAGTGGAATTACATAAAGGCAAAATAACGGCATACAGCCCGGCTGATGGGCAAATCTGTTTTCAGATCCGTCTGTAAAGGATATTTTATAACAATTCTGACAAAATTTAAGTTGGTTTTAAGTAGGATATTTATACTACGCTAGGATTTTACGGGAAGTATCGGTATTTACAAATACCTATGACCGAATTTATTATTGATTACGAGTTGGAGGAAAGATACAGATGTCGGTTGTATCGTATTCATTTTTGCTGTTTTTATTGATCGTATGTATGGTCTACTATATTGTACCAAAGAAATGGCAGTGGGTTGTTCTGCTGGCAGCAGGCATTGTATTTTATGCCGGTGCCGGTGTGTCCTATCTGGCAGTTGTCGGACTGACAGCACTGGTTGTCTATGGCTGTTCGCTTCTGATGCAGAAAAATCTGGATCAGCAGGAAGAACTGCTCAAAGATGCGGACCGGAAAGCTGCTCGAAAGATCAAAAATGAAATGAAGCATAAGAGAAAACGGGTGCTTGTGGCAGGACTGATCGTTGTGATCGGTATTCTGGTGCTTTTTAAGGGCAGTGACTTCCTGATTGAGAATCTGAATGTTCTGCTATCGCATACCGTACATACACAGATCAGCGCATGGAAGCTGATCGCACCTCTCGGTATTTCTTTTTATTCATTTATGATGATCGCCTATCTGGTCGATCTGTATCATGGCAAGATCAGTGCACAGAAGAATTTTCTGAAGTATCTGACGTATGTGCTGTATTTTCCGCATATTACACAGGGACCGATCGGCAGGTATGATCCGCTCGGGACGGAAATGTTTGCAGAGCACCGGTTTGACTATGATATGTTCCGGAAAGGCATCTGGCTCATGATCTGGGGCTATTTCAAAAAGCTGGTAATTGCAGACCGCGTAGCTCCTTTTGTGACTACAGTGATCAAAAATGCACCGGATTATTCCGGACCGATCTTTTTACTGGTCGGTGTCGTCTATTCTATTCAGATCTATTGTGATTTTTCGGGTTGTATGGATATTGTGCGTGGATCTTCCGAATGCCTGGGAATCCGCTTAAAGGAAAACTTCCGCCGTCCGTATTTTTCACGCAATATGCCTGAGTTTTGGAGACGCTGGCATATTTCGCTCGGTGAGTTTTTCCGGGAAAATGTATTTTATCCGGTTTCTACTTCTACGCTGTTTCTGAAACTGAACACAGCGGGCAGAAAACGGTTTGGAAATGAATGGGGCAGAAACATTGCTTCCTGTCTGCCTATTTTATGTGTCTGGATCCTGACAGGTGTCTGGCACGGAGCAAACTGGAATTATATCGGCTGGGGTGTTTACCATGGCATTCTGATCTGTTTATCCGCCATGTTTGAACAGCCGATCAAAAATCTGATGGAAAAAGCAAAGATCAATACTGATCATATGGCATTTCAGGTATTTCAGATGATTCGGACATTTTTCCTGTGTCTGATCGGACGACTGATCTTCCTCGGAAACGGACTTTCCGATTCCTTTTATATGATCGGATCTGCTTTTTGCAGACCACAGGCTGCTTATACAATGAAACTGTTTGTGCTGCGCAGGAAAGAATGGGCTTTTGTACTTGTCTGCATGCTGCTTCTGCTTGCGGTTTCGATCGCGCAGGAAATACTGGAACGCCGCGGGATCAATATAACGATCCGTGACTGGCTGGGCAGCAGAAATGTGATTTTCAGGGGTGCGGTGCTTCTTGCAGGTGTTCTGCTGATCCTCTGCTTTGGTGTGTACGGAGCAGGTGCAGGTGCGACATTCATTTATGAGCAGTTTTAAACGGAGGAACGAAAATGAGTACAACAAGAAAAAAAGTGCTGAAGACGGTGGCGGGCATTTTAATCTTTCTGTTTTTGTTGACAACGATCATCAATCTGCTCGGACCGCTTTTCAGACCTAAGGGACAGGATTTTGACGGCTGGCAGTATTTTTATGCGGAAGACAAAAACAGTCTGAATGCAGTTATGATCGGTTCCAGTGCGATTTACAGGTTTTATGTGCCTGCACAGGCCTATGAGGAACAGGGATTTACCTCCTGTATGATTTCACAATCCTGCCAAAATATCAAAGCAGTTCCCTACATCATGGAAGAAGCGATAAAAACACAAAAGGTAGATTTGTTTGTCGTGGAAACGCGGCAGGTAGTTGTGGATCTGGTACAGGATCCGAAAAAGGCAAAAGAACGGGAAGAAAAGGAAAATTATTACCTGAGTATTGTCACATCGGGAATGAAACAGTCTCTGACCAGGGCAAAACTGATCCATGAACTGCTGATCCCAGATGAGGAAAACAATGAACTGGAGTGGCAGGTTCCGCTATTAAAATATCATGAAAATATTTTTGAAATTCCGGTAGATGACTGGCTGGAAAGGCTTTGTATGGGGAAAAGCCCATGTAAAGGATTCAGGCTCAGATATACGGCTAATGCGCAGGAAGAACCGAAAAAGACACCGGATGCAAGGTATGCGACCGTATCTTTACCGCAGGAATCCAGAGATGATATTGATAAAATTGTACAGACTGCTGAAAAATACGGAACAGAGCTTCTGTTTGTATCAACCCCTTATGTGTATACGGAAAACCGATATAATTATGAGTGCGCATTGGATGCTTATATGAAAGAGAAGCACTATCCGTTTCTGAATATGGGAAGTGCAGAGGTAAAGAGTGCGCTTGCACTTGATTATAAGGTTGATTTTTATGATTATCGTCATGTAAATATTTCGGGTGCAGAAAAGGTAACTTCATATCTGGCAGACTACTTACAGACGAATTATCAGTTTAAGAACAGACTCAATGAAAAGCAGAAAGAAGAGTGGGATACCGCTGTAATGTATTGGCATAAAGACGAACAGGAATATCTGAAAGATTGGGAGGATGAATGTGAAAAAAAATCTTAGAATGGAAACGATCAATAAAGTGATAGGCCCACTTTTGTTTATCGCAAGTCTGTATTTGCTGCCACATGGCGTCTTTGATACGTTCCAGTCGCGTGCGGCGATCGGAACTGTGCTCTGGATGGCATACTGGTGGATCACCGAAGCACTGGACTATGCGGTAACGGCATTTTTGCCGATCATTGTCAATGCCTTGTTTAATCTGGTAGACATGAAAGATGTCATTGCAAATTATGCATCTGAGACAATCCTGCTGCTTCTTGGTGCGTCCATCCTGACCGTGTCATGGGAGATTGTCGGACTGGACAAAAGAGTGGCGTGTGCATTCCTGAGTATTGTAGGAACCTCACTGACTACACAGATCCTGTTCTGGTTTCTGCTTTCCACAGCACTTTCCACGATCCTGCCAAATGCAGTTGTGACAGCAACGATCACACCGATCGCTGTTTCCATGCTGCGTTATCTGGGAATCGAAAAGGTATCCGAAAGCGAACCTGCATCGATCATTCTGATGTCGATCGCCTGGGGAGCGGGTATCGGTGGACTTGCTTCTCCACTTGGCGGCGCCATGAATCTGGTTGTGGTAAACTACATCCAGGAGCTGACCGGACAGGAATATATGTACATGGACTGGGTCATCAAGTTTGCACCGATCATGCTTGTGCTGATCATATCCAACTGTCTGTATCTGATCTGGATCAAGCCAAAGCATGAAGGACTGGAAGGAAGTAAGGAATATTTCGTGAAAGTGCGCAAAGAGATGGGAAAGATGAGCAAGGAAGAGATTGTCTGTCTGACGATTTTTGTGATCGCAACTGTGCTTGCATTTACCAGAAATCTGTATGCTTCTGTCTTGCCGGGATTAAAACCTGCCTATGTCTTTATTATTGCAGCAGTGCTTTCTTTCCTGCTCAAGGACAGCAAGGGAGAACCGATCCTGCGGTGGAAACCGGTACAGGGTAAGGTGTACTGGTCGCTTATGTATATCTTCGCCGGTGGACTGGCAGTCGGAACACTTCTGACAAAGACAGGTGCAGATGTCTGTATCGGCAATTATGTCTCCCAAATGGGACTGACAGGCGGCTTTGTGACAGTGCTTGTGATCATCACGGTTACGATCATACTTTCCGACGTGACTTCGAATACGGCGACAGCAGCAGTGGCAATTCCGATCGTAATCTCCGTTATGAACGGAATCGGTGTCGATCCGATCCCTTATGTGTTTGTTGCCACAATTGGTGTAAACTTATCTTATATAATGCCGACTTCTGTACGAAGTGTTCCGGTCGGTTATGGACTGAAACCTTCTTATATGTTTAAAAAGGGATTGCTCCTGACCCTGATCGTGATCGCTCTGATGAGTGTCAGCGCATGGTTTTTACTGCAGAACGGTTGGTTTGCGCTCTGATCGGCCATACGTTTTATGAGATGCTGCGGAATGCTGCGCAGGGATGTATGAAAAAACAAGATCGGCAGAAAGAAAAGCGAAATCAAAGCCAAAAGGAAGAAAAACGAAAGGGGAAAGCACATGAGAAAAGACAGTGTACTTGCCTATATCAAAGAATATGCAAAAACGCAGCCTGATACACTGGCAGTATGCGAGCTGCGTAAAACAGTTACCTATGAACAATATTTCATGAATATCCGGAAAATGGCAGCAGTCCTGATGTCTGCGGGGATTCAGAAGGACGAGCATGTCATTTTGAAATGTACCCAGAACATCAATTATCTGACGATCTTTACAGCACTGCAGTATATGGGAGCACTTCCTATTCCGGTGGAAAAAGCAACCATGCCTGAGCGCATGACAGAAATCGGAGCACAGGTAGAAGCAAAAACACTCATCTCTGATGCTGAAGCGGAAGGGATGCGTTTTTTCTCTGCCAAAGAGTTGGAAAAGCAGATGGCAGAGGCGGAGCCGGCAGATTGCGGACTGCCAAAAGCGCAGAGCCGTTCTATGATCTTATTTACAACCGGTACAACCGGAAGATCAAAGGGCGTTGTAGTCAGACATATCAATGATGTGGCGGTTGCGGAAAATGTCATTGGCGGAACACATATGCGGCCACACAATGTAGAGATCATTCCGATGCCGCTCAATCATGCATACGGGCTCAGAAGATATCAGTCCGATATGGTAAACGGCGGAACAGTCTGCCTGATGGATGGTATGGTATTTGTCGGAACCCTTTGGAAGCTGATGGAAAAATATCAGGCAAGCTCCATGGCACTTTCCCCAGCTTCGCTTGGTATGATCTTCAAGTTGTCCGGTGACAGGATCGCAGACTATGAAAGCCGGCTGGATTATATCCAGATCGGTTCCGCGCCACTTGTAGAAGCGGATAAACAGCATCTGCTCTCACTGATGCCAAATACAAGATTATACAATTTTTACGGTGCTTCCGAGGCAGGCTGCTCTTGCATTCTGGATTTTAACAGTTCGGATGACAAGCCGGGCTGTATCGGAAGACCGACCGTCAATTCCGTGATCCGCTTTACGGATGAAAACGGGAATACAGTAAAGCCGGAAGATGTGAGTGAAGAGAAACCCGCTCTCTTATCCTGGGGTGGGGATATTGTCATGGAAGGCTATTACAACGATCCGGAAATGACAAAGGAAACGCTGGATAACGGCTATGTCAGAACAAAAGATCTGGCTTATCTGGATGCGGAAGGCAGATGTATTCTGGTAGGACGTATGGACGATATCATCAATTATGGCGGCAGCAAGATCTCACCTGCAGAGGTAGAAGACTGTGCGAGAGGCTATACGGGGATCACAGACTGCGCATACAGCGCAAAGTCGGATCCGATCACGGGAGAAGTACCGGTCATGCTCATCATTCCGGGGGAGGGATATGAGGAGAAGGCACTGATGGATTATCTGTCTGCCAGACTGGAATCGTATAAGCTGCCTAAACAGGTTTATGAGGTTACAGTATTGCCTAAAACCTTTAAAGGCACTATACTGAGGAAAGAAGTTCGGAAAATGCTGGATCAGTTCTAATGCTTTTTGAAAAATAATACAAGAGGCAAAAGAAATGGATGAACAGTATATAGAAGAAGCATCGTTTAAAATAAAAAGAAAGTGAGAAAACACAAATGGAAGATTTTATCAAAATGCTCAAGGGCGTAAAACCGGACATTGATTTTGAACATGAAACAGCGCTTGTAGATGACGGGCTGTTAGAGTCACTGGATATTATCTCAATCATTTCCGAGATCTCTGAGGTATACGGAGTATGGATCCCAAGTGATGAGATCATTCCGGATAACTTCAATTCCGCAGAGGCAATGTACGAGCTGGTGCAGGATCTGAAAGAAGAGTAATCTCATACTCTGGACTTTAGCTGTGCGCAAGGTCGTACAGCTTCTGGATATCGGCAGGTAAATGATCGGGCAGCATTTGATGAAGCTTATCTTCATTGCCGTCTTTCATTGCCTGCTCGTAATACCAACATTTGAAGCGGATCATTGCCATGTTTTTCTGAAGCTCCAGCATATCCTTTTCCAGTGAGTCCCTACGGTTTTCAAACAGCTCCTTCCGCTGGGCATAGGTAGAAGCTCCTTCGGCGCACCATTCCATAAACTGTTTGATCTCTTTGATCTCCATGCCTGTTTTTTTCAGACATTCGATCATGCGCAGACATTCAATCTCTGTGTCGGAAAATTTGCGGATTCCGGAGACTCTCGTCATATGTGGAAATAATCCCTCTTTATCATAATACCGGAGTGTGGAAACCGGTAATTGAAACATTTCAGATACTTGTCCGATTGTATACATAGAATAGATCCTCGATTCTGCCATACCTTTTTATATCAACATAAAGTCAACTTCAGCATAGCAGAAACCAAAAGAAATTACAAGAAACATACGAAAAGAAATATGTCCTTGCTATCTTTCCTATAGTAGTGGTAAAATAAACCGTATGCAGGATTAGTCTATCGGTAGGGCGCCAGCTTCCCAAGCTGGATAGGCGGGTTCGACTCCCGTATCCTGCTTTTTTTTGAGGGTAAAAATGCTGTAAAAACAGCTATGAATCATAGGGAGGACAAAAGAATGAGTATGAATATTGTATGTTTGGATCTGGAAGGCGTTTTAGTACCGGAGATCTGGATCGCATTTGCAAAGGAAAGCGGTATCCCGGAGCTGACCCGTACAACGAGGGACGAACCGGATTACGATAAACTGATGAACTGGAGACTTGGCATTTTAAAAGAGCATGGTCTTGGCTTAAAGGAGATCCAGGATACGATCGCAAAGATCGATCCAATCCCGGGAGCAAAAGAGTTTCTGGATGAGCTCAGAAGTATGACACAGGTGATCATCATCAGTGATACGTTTACCCAGTTTGCAGGTCCTTTGATGAAGAAGCTGGGCTATCCGACGATCTTCTGCAACACACTCGAAGTAGCAGAGGACGGAGAGATCACAGGCTTTAAGATGCGTATTGAGAATTCCAAGCTGACTACGGTCAAAGCACTGCAGTCAATCGGCTATGAGACGATCGCAAGCGGCGACAGCCACAACGATCTTGGCATGATCCGTGCCAGCAAGGCAGGCTTCTTATTCAAGAGTACAGATCAGATCAAGAAGGACAATCCGGATCTGCCTGCTTTTGAAACCTATGATGAGCTGCTTGCAGCAATTAAGAAAGCATTATAAGATGTATCGGATTTTTTTAGTGGAAGATGACGAAACGATTGCCCGTTTGATCAAAAAGCATCTGGAGAAGTGGGAATATGAGGTCAGCACCGTACAGGATTTTGGCAATGTGCTGGGTGAATTTGCTGTCTGCGATCCGCAGCTTGTGCTTCTGGACATCAGACTGCCCTTTTACAACGGCCATTACTGGTGTACACAGATCAGGCAGGTGTCAAAGGTTCCGATCATCTTTCTGTCATCCGTATCGGACAATATGAACATCGTGATGGCAATGAATATGGGCGCAGATGATTTTATTCCGAAGCCATTCGACCTGGAGGTACTGACCGCCAAGGTGCAGGCGCTGCTGCGCAGAAGCTATGATTTTGCGGGAAGCAGCAGTATGCTGGAGCACAAGGGAATGCTGCTGAATCTGTCAGATGAGACGCTTCTGTATCAGGAGCAGAAGGTGGAGCTGACAAAGAACGAGCTGAAGATCCTGCAGACCCTTATAGAAAACAAAACGCAGGTTGTGACACGTGAAACGCTTATGACAAGGCTCTGGGAAAGTGATATGTATGTGGATGAGAATACGCTTTCCGTCAATGTGAACAGACTGCGTAAAAAGTTGACTTCCATAGGTCTTGAGGACAGTATCCTGACAAAGAAAGGAATCGGGTATCAGATCGGATGAAAGTATGGAAAGGATTTATCAGACGAAATAAAGGCTGGCTGGGACTCTTTACAGGGATGACCGCCAGTCATCTTTTTTACCTGTATTTAATGCGTGCGCCAAAGGTGGATCTGGTGTACAGCACCTGTATAGATGTGGGTATTTTCCTTGTCATTTTCCTTGTGATGTGGATAACTTATCAAAAGAAAGTACAAAGGCTTCGCCAGTTTCTTTCCTGCCCGCTGGAAAACAATATGCAGCTTCCGGAGGCGGAAGAGTTTTTGGAGGAGCTTTATACCGAGCTGTTTTCCCGCGCAAATGAAGAACGTGCGGAAGCGATGCGCAGAGCGGGGCGCGAGAAACAGGAGCAGCGGGAATACTATGCCAGATGGGTGCATCAGATCAAAACACCGATCGCTGCTATGCAGCTTTTATTGCAGACGCAGAGGGAAGAAGCGCCGGAAAGATATAAGGAGCAGGAAGAAATAGAGGAGCAGCTTTTCAGGATCCAGCAGTATGTCAGTATGGCACTGCAGTACCAGAGGAAGGACAGCCATGATTATGTCCTGCACTCCATTGCACTGGATGGGATCATCAGAGACAGCATTCACAAATATGCGAAAATGATGATCCGCAAAAAGATCGGTATACAGTACGAGGGTTGTGATCTGGTCGTAACCAGTGATGAAAAATGGCTCTCTTTTGTGGTAGAGCAGCTTCTCTCCAATGCGGTCAAATATATGCAGGAGGGCGTCATCACGATACAGACAGGGCAAAATGAAACAGAGGCATTTCTCTGCATAGAAGATCAGGGGATCGGGATCAGGCAGGAAGATATCCCGCGTGTTTTTGAACAGGGGTACACGGGATTTAATGGACATACGGATAAACATTCCACCGGGATCGGACTGTATTTGTGTAAGCAGGTGCTAACGAAGCTGGGGCATACGATCAGGATCACATCCGAGCCGGGTAAAGGCACGCAGGTATGGATCGGCTTTTCTCTACAAAAGATAGATATACGGGACTAACAGCTTCTGCCTTACAAAAATGTAAGAAATCAGGCTGAAATGTAAGCTGAATCGATGGCTGGCATTTCGGCCTTTTGTTATGCTGATGGAAAGTGAAAGACAGGAAAGGAAGGAATCATATGTCTATATTAGAAGTCAGTAACTTAAAGAAAATTTACACGACCAGATTTGGAGCCAGTCAGGTACAGGCACTTTCCAATATCAGCTTTTCCGTAGAAGAAGGAGAGTATGTTGCGATCATGGGAGAATCCGGTTCCGGCAAGACAACGCTGCTCAATATTCTGGCAGCACTGGATCAGCCGACAGACGGCGAAGTGATCCTGAACGGAAAAAAACTGCAATCCGTCCGGGAAAAGGAGATCGCCGCATTCAGACGGAAGCATCTTGGATTTGTGTTTCAGGATTTTAATCTGCTTGACAATTTTAACCTCCGCGACAATATTTATCTGCCGCTTGTCCTTTCGGATACAAAGTATGCGGAAATGGAGGCGCGGCTGGAGCCTCTTGCAAAGAAGCTTGGTATCAGCCAGCTTCTGGATAAGTTTCCGTATGAAGTATCGGGCGGACAGAAGCAGCGTGTGGCAGTGGCAAGAGCCCTTATTACAAGACCGGAGCTGATCCTGGCAGATGAGCCGACCGGCGCACTGGACTCCAAAGCAACAGACAGTCTGTTAAATCTGTTCGGTCAGATCAATCGGGAAGGACAGACGATTTTAATGGTAACCCACAGCACGAAAGCTGCAAGCCATGCGGGACGGGTTCTGTTCATCAAGGACGGCGAGGTGTTCCATCAGCTTTACAGAGGAAACATGACCAATGAACAGCTCTATGCGAGGATCGCAGATACGCTGACAGTATTACAGGCAGGTGGTGAGCAGCATGAATAAATTATACGGAAGACTGGCAAGAACCAATCTGAAAAACAATAAGCCGCTGTATATACCTTATATTCTGGCTGGTGTGATGACAGTTGCCCTGTTTTATCTGATGGTGTTTCTGAATAACAATCCGGGGCTGGATCAGATGCGGGGCGGCTATTATATCAAGACGATCATGGGAATGGGCGTTTATATCATCGCTTTTTTTTCACTGATTTTTCTTTTTTACACAAACAGCTTTATCATCAAGCGGCGGAAAAGAGAGATCGGCGTTTATAATATCCTGGGAATGGAAAAACGCCATATCGCAAGGGTACTTTTCATCGAAACTGTCTATGTTGCGGTACTTGCCATTGCAGGCGGTCTGCTCGTGGGGATCGGTTCTTCCAAGCTGATCCTGATGATGCTGTACCGGCTTTTGGATGTGGAAGAAAATGTGATATTTGTCGTGACAAAGGCAGGCATCACCTATGCGATTCCTTACTTTTGTATCCTGTATCTGCTGATATTTGGTTATAATCTTCTGCAGATCAGGCTTTCCAATCCGGTTGCACTTCTGCATGGCAGCAATGTCGGAGAAAAGGAGCCGAAAACCAAGATCGTGATGACCGTGCTTGGCTTAGTCTGCATCGGAATCGCTTACTATATTTCTTTTACGACAGAAAATCCGCTGAAGGTGCTGACGCTGTTTTTTGTAGCGGTCATTCTGGTCATTGTCGGCACGTATTTTCTGTTTACGGCGGGCAGCATTGCACTGCTGAAGCTGCTGCGCAGGGATAAACTTTTTTACTATAATAAAAAGCATTTCAGTGCGGTTTCCGGTCTTTTGTATCGTATGAAGCAAAATGCGGCGGGACTTGCCAGTATCTGTGTGCTTGCTACGATGGTGCTTGTCATGGTATCGATCACAGTCAGCCTGTATGCAGGTGTCGATGATGAACTGTATACCCGTTATCCGCAGGAGCTTTGTGTTTATTTAAACTATGGAACACCGGGCATGAGCAAGGAAGGCATTGCACAGGAAATCAGACAGGAAGTGGAAAAACAGGGCAGGACAATTACAAAAAGCTGTATTTATGAAAAGATTCCGGCATTTACAACGAATGATGGGACAGAATTTTCAGCAGTAACGCAGAAGGAGTACAACGGAAACCAGACAGTCTTATATCTTGTGACAAGAGAAGATCTGCTGCAGATGGATGACAGTTTGCAGGCAGAAGCTGTGCAGCCGGTAAAGTCAGGCAGTGTGCGGATCTATGGTGGACCGACAGCTTATACGGCAGATACGGTCAGTCTCTGGGGAAATGCTTTCTCGGTGGAATCATCAGAACTTTATCAGAACGATGATGATATGCATAAGATCAACATGCTGAAAGGCTGTTATTATGTGATGTTTGACAGTGAGGAAACGATCAAAAGTGTTTACAGCACATATGGAGACGGACCAATTGATGTCAATGGCGTGATCGGCTTTGATTATGATGGCAGCAAAGGAGAAAAGATTGCCTGTTACCAGACAGTGGATTCCCAGCTTGAGAGGATCAAAGCATCCGCAGGTGAGGAAAATAGGATCGATCTGTATGCAGAAAGCAGGGCATGGAATGAAACAGAGGTCTATGCGCTGTATGGCGGACTGTTTTTCCTGGGTGCCTTTCTGGGAATCATGTTTCTGATCGTGACAGTGATGCTCATTTTCTACAAACAGATTTCGGAAGGCTATGAGGATAAGGAAAGGTATGTTATTATGGAAAAAGTGGGAATGAGCAGCGAAGAGGTAAAAGAGTCGATTACTTCCCAGATCAGGATCGTATTTTTTCTCCCGCTTGTTGTAGCAGCGATCCATGAACTGGCAGCGTTTTCGATCGTCAGAAGACTTCTGGCGCTGCTGAATCTGACCAATGTCAGATTGTATGTGATCTGTATGGGTATCACCTTCCTTCTCTTTTCCGCAATTTATTACATTGTTTTCCGCGTAACATCCCAGGCGTACTACAGGATCGTAGACGGAAAAGCAAGATAGAGGGTAACATGGTTTTACTGAAACAGTTATTGATCTTTTTATTTATGATGGTACTTGGATATGGCATGGCAAAAAAGGGTATCATGGAAGAAAAGGCATGCAGTGCGATCAACTGGCTGCTTGTCAATATTGCGAATCCTGCCCTTGTCATATCCAGCAGCATCGGAAATGCAATAGAAAAAGGAAGCGGGCGTATACAAATGCCTGATCGTATTCGGCAATATCGGATTTATGGGATTTCCGATGATCTCTGCCGTTTACGGAGCACAGGCACTGATCTACGGTGCAGGCGGTCTGCTTTGTGATGCTGGCAACGCCGTCCGGGACAATGGTTTCCATGATGGCGCAGGAATGTGGCGGAGAATATATGACGGCGTCGAAGGGCGTTACCCTGACAATGGTATTGTCGATCTTGACGATGCCATTGCTATTTGCTTTAATGAGAATGTGATTTTGTTACTTCGGATTTACATGGTAATGAATGAATCAAAAATAATAGAAAGAAGGATGCAGGTATGTGCACAGCAGCAACTTATCAGACAAAAGATTTTTATTTCGGACGTACACTGGACTATGAATTTTCCTATGGAGATGAGATCGTGCTAATGCCGCGGAAGTTTCCAATCTCTTTCCGGTATATGGGAAAAAGAGAGACACATTACGCGATTTTAGGTATTGCACATGTGGCAGGCGGCTATCCGCTTTACTACGATGCGATCAACGAAAAGGGCGTTGGCATGGCAGGTCTGAATTTTGTCGGAAATGCGGTATATCAGGAAGTGGAAGAAGGCAGGGAAAATGTGGCACAGTATGAATTTCTGCCATGGATCCTGTCACAGTGTGACAGCGTGCAGGCGGTGCGCAGCCTGCTTTCGAAAATGAATCTGGTCGGAACGCCGTTTTCGGAGCAGCTTCCGAGCGCGCAGCTCCACTGGCTGATCGCAGATGCAAACGAAGCGGTTACGGTGGAATGTACGGCGGATGGTCTGCATATCTATGACAATCCTGCAGGGGTACTGACCAATAACCCGCCGTTCCCGCAGCAGATGTTCTTACTGAATCAATATATGGGACTTTCACCGCGTCAGCCGGAAAATACCTTCTCGGGTGAGCTTGCGCTTACGCCGTACAGCCGTGGCATGGGCGCGATCGGGCTTCCGGGCGATCTGTCCTCTACTTCCCGTTTTGCAAAGGTGGCATTTACAAAGCTGCATGCAATTTCAGGCGATAGCGAAGAGGAAAGCGTCAGCCAGTTCTTCCATATTCTGGGCAGCGTGGATCAGCAGAGAGGCTGCTGCGAAGTCGCAGAAGGAAAATACGAGATCACGATCTATACAAGCTGCTGCAATGCAACAAAAGGCATCTACTATTACACTACCTACGATAACCATCAGATCTCCGCGGTAGATATGCACAAGGAAGATCTGGATACAGACAGCCTGTATCGTTACCCGGTGCTTACCAAAGGACAGATCTGCCGGCAAAATTAATGACTATTCAGCGTCGTGCAAACGGTAAAATTTCGGTAAACAAATAGGAAAAGGGCTTCTCTTACGGAAAATGATATGCTATCGTGTAAGAGAAGCTTTTTTATGTAATAGGAAACTTCGTTCCTATTACACAAAAAACGCTCCAAGTTTACAAAAAGGAGAAATAAGATGGGGAAAAAACAAGAGATCAGCACAGAACAGGATTTTGATGTGTTTAAAATCCTGTATACATCAAGTTGTAAGGAAGCGGGTATTGGGCTGCAAAACAAGGCAGCAGCATTGCATGCACTTATACAGAAATTATCAGAAAATCCGGATGATGATAAAATAAAAGATCTGTTTTTTCAGACACTGGCAGATCTGGAGCTGCTTTGCACAAATTTTCATGATTGCAGCAATTATGAAGTGGCAGAAGAATACGAAGAACTGCTGAACCGTTATGCAGCACTGGATGCATTATACAGGCAGCAGGAGCAGTTTGAAGATGCATTTTCAGATTACAAAGACCGGACAAACGTTACCTTCAAAATGACTGGGATAAGTGCAGCAGACAGAGCATGCGACGGAACATGTAAAGAGGAACCTGATGGAACGGAAAACGCAGGACAGGGTACAGAGGTGGAACAGCTTTCCGCACTCTTTCGTAATATCCTTGGCATGGAGGACTGCAACAGCAGCCTTTTAGAAGTGCATCTGCGCAGCTTCCTTGCACAGATCGATGCAGACGAAATGCTGTCTGTCCTGAAGCCGTTTCTGGTATGGCAGCTGATGATCCGCAGACAGGAAGCACTCGCGGAAAAACAGGAGCTGTCTGTGACACTCGGAGAGCTTCTGGCATACGAGACTTATCCGGCCCGGGCGGAGCAGAAAAAGGTGCGTAAGCAGCTGAAGGCATATACAAAATTATTCCGGAAGATCTGCAAGTATTATAAGAAGGATGAAAAAGCAGATAAGGCATTTAGCAGATATGCGCTCGTTCAGACAACAAATCTGGCTGTATTTGCGGCAGAGGAGCAGTTTGACAAGCTTGATAAGATCTGTCCGCCGTTTTTAAGCCTTGTACTGGATATGGATCTGTCCTGTCTGGATTCGGAAGCTCCGGAGGAATGGCAGGCAGAGGAGCTGTTTGGTGTCAAAGAAGAGGATGCAGACCGCTATGCAGAATATGAACCGGAAGAAAACATGGAATACACTTATGAAATGTGGGCGGTAGAGGAAAAGACAGAAGCATATCTGTCAGAGCATCCTGCGCTGCTTGATACATTCAGAGAGGCATTTTATTTGGACATGGATAAGAGCAGAAATGTGGCAGAGCAGATCTTTGCGGCGATCTGTCCGGCACCGGATGGCAGCCATACATGGCTGACAGACTGCGTCAAGGCACAGATCTTTGATACGGTGACAGAGGAATTGGATAATACAACAGAAAAAGAAGTGTTGCAGCTTTGCTTGAAGCTGTAAGTATGCTATTTTAATGAAAAACAGATTTTAGCAAAAGAGGACAGGATCAAAACCTGTCCTCATAATCTTTTATACGGATACGGTTCTTTCCGTCCGTAACCGTAAATTGATTGGAAAAGTAAACATCGTTTCCATCGGAGGAACCAATCTCATTGGAATCCTTCCAGAAATCCGTTACAATGGCAAATGCAACACTTGCGCCAAGGCTCACAGCCACTAATAAATAAAGTATCATTTCTTTCGTCCCTCCCTTTTCCCGACAAGTGTTTTGATCGTTTCTGCGCGGGTCAGCGCCTGGCTCTTTCTCACACTTCTGTAATTTTTCAGCCCCGCAGTAAAGGCGGCGGAGATCAGTACCAAAGGAACCCACATGGCAGATAAGATACTATCGCTGCTTTGGAACAGGACAGGATCAAAGACGAGCTGCAGAATATGGTAAGCCGGTACGGAAACAAGCAGTGTGATCAGGGAAAACCACAATGCAATTTTATTTTTATCGGATGGAACTCCGCCGACTACCTTACCGGTCTGCCCGTTTACCAGGATCGTATAGGAATCACCTTCATAGGTAAATACCATAAACCAGACAGGCAGAAGTGCATAGGCTTCTTTTTCAAAAGAACAGGTAGGATTACTTTTCAGTGTCTGACATTCCTTTGCCATGAGATCATCATACAGAAGTTTGTTAAAACGATCCCTGGCACGTCTTCTCGCTATATTGCGCAGGGTGTAATCACTGTCATCCTGCAGGTCTGCGTAGAAGCCGGAAAGATAGCCTGCCTGAAAATCGATCAGATCGGCAGTGTAAAACGGTTCCAGCTTTTCCGTGATCTCATTTGGTATTTTTTTGGAAGCGTCTACCGGTATTTCCTGAAAAGAAGCAACCGCTTCCCGGTAGAAATCATAAGTAACAGAGGATTTTTCCCCTTTGCTGTTTTTTTCTTCAAATTTTGCGCGGATGATCTGCCTGTCTTTATAGAGCATGTCATACAGATAATACGGAACATAAATGCCGCGCAGAAGCTCAGCTTTAAAATACTTCAATTCCTTCGGGATAAAATGTCCTTTGAAAAATTTCTCGCGGATATTGGCGACTGCATATTCCTTGGTAATTTTAAAAGGAATGATGTAATCAGGCTTCCGTGTCTTGGCGATCCGTTCAAATACGATCGTTGGCTGCCCGCAGTACGGACAGTAGCTGGCAACCTCGGTCTGATTCAGGTAAAGCTCACCACTGCAGCTGCTACAGTGATAGAGCGACATATCCATTGTCCCCTTTTCCGGCGTAAAAACAGCCCGCCCGATTGCGCCATCGGGATTCTTCCCGGCGGACATTGCCTGCATTTTTTCGTATTCTTTTTCTTCTTCCGTATCTTCCACATCAAACATACTGGAGCAATATTCACAGACCATACGCCGGATGTCTGCATCGTATTTTAAGGCGCCTCCGCAAAACTTGCACTTTGTTATCATAAGAATTCCTCTTTCCTGTTAAGATCCCCGTGATGCAGGGAAACAGCTTCACAGTATATGTATGGCTTCAGTATAGCAAATATACGGTAATGTCGCAATTTATATCATCGGAAATTGCTTCTTTCACGCATTCTATAATCCTTGGTTATGGAAAGGATAGAAAATCGCTATATGCTATAACATTGACAATAAAAAAACAGAGTGCTAGGCTAGCACGTATAAAAATTGATACAGAAAGAAGGGAATCGCCAGAGGGCGAAAAGTATGAATGGATTAGTAATTGTTTTGATCGGTATTGTGGTACTTGCAGCCGGGTATCTTTTGTATGGACGCTGGCTTGCAAAGAAGTGGGGCATTGACCCGGATGCGAAAACACCGGCTTATACGCATGAGGATGGACAGGATTATGTACCGTCTTCCAAGTTTACGGTATTTTCCCATCAGTTTTCTTCCATCGCGGGAGCAGGACCTGTAACGGGCCCGATCTTAGCATCCGTATTCGGATGGGTTCCGGTGCTTCTGTGGCTTGTGATCGGCGGACTGTTCTTCGGTGCTGTACAGGATTTCGGTGCGTTATACGCTTCTGTCAAGAACGAAGGCAAGTCAATGGGTATGATCATTGAAAAATACATCGGAAAAACAGGTAGAAAACTGTTTATGTTATTCTGCTGGTTATTTACCTTACTTGTAATTGCAGCCTTTACCGATATGGTAGCAGGTACCTTTGTAGCAAAGGGTGTTGCGGATATGGCAGCGGATACTGCTTATGCAAATGCAGCAGCAGCTTCCATTTCCATGCTGTTCATTGTAGTGGCTGTGATCTTCGGTCTGATCCAGAAAAAGGTCGGAACGATGAAAGAATGGGTTCGTGCAGTTGTTGCGATCGCACTTTTGGTTGTGATGTTTGCGGTTGGTATGCATCTTCCAATCTATGCCACAAAATCTGCATGGATCTATATTGTTATGGCTTACCTGTTTTTAGCATCCGTTATGCCGATGTGGCTCCTGATGCAGCCAAGAGATTATATGACGACATTTATGCTGCTTGGTATGATCGCCGGTGCGGTATTAGGTGTACTTGTTGCACATCCGAGCATGCAGCTGAATGCATTTAATGGATTTAACGTCGGTGGAAACTATCTGTTCCCGACCTTATTTGTCACGATCGCCTGTGGCGCGGTTTCCGGATTCCACTCTCTGGTATCCTCCGGTACTTCCTCAAAGACGATCAGCAATGAAAAGGATATGCCGATGGTAGGATATGGTGCCATGGTAGTAGAATCTTTGCTTGGTATCATTTCACTCGTTGTTGTCGGTGCAGTTGCTGTCAACGGAACAAAGCCGGACGGTACACCATTTGCGATCTTCTCAAGCGGTGTTGCGGGATTTTTGGAAAAGATGGGGCTTCCGGTACAGCTGGCAACCGTATTTATGACAATGTGTGTTTCCGCACTTGCCCTGACATCACTTGATTCCGTAGCAAGAATCGGACGTATGTCCTTCCAGGAACTGTTTTACGGTGATACAACAGATCCTGCCAAAATGCCGGGCTGGCAGAAGCTTCTGACTAACAAATATTTTGCGACAGTCATTACCTTATTCTTTGGCTATCTGCTGACACTTGGCGGTTATAACAATGTATGGCCTCTGTTTGGTTCTGCAAACCAGCTTTTGGCTGCACTCGTACTGATCGCACTTGCCGTCTTCTTAAAGACAACGGGCAGAACAGGCTGGACATTATATATCCCGATGTTCACGATGCTGGCAGTTACCTTTACCGCACTTGTCCAGAAGACGATCGCACTGATCAAAAACATGGCAGCAGGACAGGCAACCTTCCTGGTAGACGGTCTGCAGTTCATCGTTGCGATCCTTCTGATGGTACTTGGTGTCATGGTTGCACTGAGCTGTCTGAAGAAATTATTTACAGTGAAAAAAGAAGCGTAAATTTCCTCTTGCATTTTTGAAAAAATAGGACTATAACAGTGGTGGAACAAGAGAAACGAAACGCCATCTTGTATATGACATTCCGCAAACATCCCTATGTTCTCAATTTGTATGGATGGAGGAAAAGACAAATGAATACTTTTAAAGTGCAAAAAAGAGACATGGAAACAAAGGCAAAAAAGCTGAGAAGAGAAGGTTATGTAACAGGTAATCTTTTCGGGAAAGAAATCGAAGGCTCTGTTCTTTTAAAGATTGAAAGAAAAGAAGCCGAGAGAATGCAGCGTGAGTGCATGAAGGGCAGTCAGGTCATGCTGGATCTGGATGGTCAGAGTTATGACGTACTGATCAAGGAAATGGATTATGACCCTGCAAAGAACATGCTGATGGAGATCGATTTTCAGGCACTTGTCAGCAATGAAAAGGTACATTCCGTAGCAGAGATCATTCTGCACAACAAGGAGAAAGTCATCGGCGGTATTGTAGAGGAGCTTTTAACAGAAGTTGCTTACAAAGCACTTCCAAAGGATCTGGTTGAAAAGGTTGAGATCGACTGCAGCGAGCTTCATGTAGGAGATACCTTAAAGGTTTCTGATCTTGCGATTGCAAAGAATGGAAATATTGATATCACCACACATCTGGATACACCTGTTCTGAACGTCATTGTGGCACGTTCTGCAGAAGATGACGAAGACGCAGCAGAGGAAGATGCAGCAGAAGAGGCAAAATAAAGAGCTTCTTATGATAGAAGGAAAGTATGAGAGTGAGGATGTCCGGTACAGATATCCTCACTTTTATAGTGTTATGTATCAAGTGTGTCAGTCATGGTTTTTCTGCATATAATGATATAGGTGGCAAAGGATGTCATACGGATAGTTCGCATATCGTTTTTTGACATCTGCTCCTGACATGATAGGAAGAACTGGAAAATAAAATAAATTACACAAAGCCTATTGACATAGTAGGAAAAAGAGGATATAATCCAAAACAAGTTAAGCAAAGGAGGCGCAGACAATGAAAAATACAGTCAGTTATACAAGTTCATACATGTGTTGTTGCTGCATGACATGCCGGGTTTTGGATTGGCCGGGCGCTTTGATTGATGCGCCTTGTGATACGATTTAAAGTATGAAGCCAACAGCCCGGAGAAAAGCCTCCGGGCTGTCTTATGATAAAAATGCTCCGCAAGGAGGCGCACTCGTGTGATAGTTTTGTACTAAATCGCAGTAAATATTGCTTACAAAGAAGGGTAGTGTCAAGTGATCTATGAAAAAATGAGCCAAAACAAAAAGGCTCGATTGAA
>ERZ506887.126-NODE-126-length-47727-cov-10.853121_pt1 | contig 47727 bp, 31 predicted proteins | sample MGYA00512905_ERZ506887 | MGnify/ENA metagenome assembly ERZ506887 | reverse complement strand
AATCAGAATAATCAGAATAATCAGAATAATCAGAATAATCAGAATAATCAGAATAATCAGAATAATCAGAACGCAAACGGTAATGGCACTTCCGAAGCAGATGTTGACGCACTGCTTGAAAGGAGCAAGGACGGCGAACAAGGTGACGACTGGCTTCATACGGACGGAAACAAAATCCTTGATAAAGACGGTAAGCATGTGTGGCTTACAGGTGTGAATTGGTTTGGATATAATACCGGCACGAATACATTCGACGGCTTATGGAACAGTGAGCTTAAGTCGTCCGTAAAGGCTATTGCCGATCACGGATTCAACCTTATCCGTGTGCCGATGTCGGCTGAGCTTATAAATTCGTGGGCGGCAGGAGAATATCCCAAGGCAAACTACAACAATGCCTACAACACAGAGCTTAACAGTATGAACAGCCTTCAGATATTCGATTATTTTCTGAAGCTGGCGGAGGAGAACGGCATTAAGGTTATGCCGGACATCCATTCCGCAGAAACAAATGCTTCAGGGCATACGGTGAATCTCTGGTATACCGACAAGGTAAGCGCAGAGGATTATTATAAGGCGCTTGAGTGGATGGCGGAACGTTATAAGGATAATGATACGATAATAGCGTACGATCTCAAGAACGAGCCGCACGGCAAGCCCTATGAAGCGGATAAAGCGGCGATATGGAACGATTCCGATTCGGCTAACAACTGGAAATATGTTGCCGAAACTGCCGCATCAAGAATACTTGCAAAGAATCCGAATGTGCTTATAATGGTAGAGGGTACCGAGATATATCCGACAGATATTAAGAGCAACAAGGATTTCAACTCGACAAATGACGATGATTACTATTTCAACTGGTGGGGCGGTAATCTCAGGGGCGTAAAGGATTTTCCTGTCAATCTCGGAAAATATCAGAACAAGCTGGTGTATTCTCCGCACGACTACGGTCCTACGGTTTATCAGCAGCCGTGGTTTGAGGGCGACTATGATTTTGATAGCCTTATGCGTGACTGCTGGCAGGATAACTGGTTCTTCATCTACAAGAACAATACCGCACCGCTTCTTATAGGAGAATGGGGCGGATTTATGAAGGAGCCTAATCTTAAATGGATGACCTGTATGCGCCGTCTGATAAGCGAGAACCATCTTAACCACACGTTCTGGTGCTACAATGCCAACTCGGGTGATACGGGCGGACTTGTGCTTGATGATTTTTCAACGTGGGACGAAGAAAAGTACGCATTTGTAAAGGAGGTTCTGTGGCAGGAAAATGGCAAGTTCGTAGGTCTTGACCATAAAATCGCACTCGGTGAAAACGGTATCACGCTGAAGGATGCCAAGGGGCTTTAGAGCCTGATAAGCGATGAAATTTAAATGCCGATAACGTCATGTCCATCCTTGCTAAAACGGCAGGGATGGATATGATGTGAGGCAAATAATAAAACATGTATCTGCTTTACGGGACGTTTATTGTCACGAAATGGCGGCAATTTTAAACTGTAAAAGAAAATCGAAAAATTTTCAAAAAAGTCTTGACATTTCATTTTTATTGTGTTATAATATACAAGCGTCAATGAGATGCGTGCTTTTAAAGCAGTTAATGAATATGCGGGTGTAGTTCAATGGCTAGAATCCCAGCCTTCCAAGCTGGTTGTGTGGGTTCGATTCCCATCACCCGCTCCATAGTTTTCACGAAAGTGAAAACTTATTTATTTTGATAAATATGAAAATGCAGACCATGCGCCACTAGCTCAGCTGGATAGAGCAACCGCCTTCTAAGCGGTAGGTCACAGGTTCGAATCCTGTGTGGCGTGCCATTTATGGTGGGTGTAGCGTAGCTGGTTAACGCGTCGGATTGTGGTCCCGAAGATCGTGGGTTCGAGTCCCATCTCCCACCCCATATTTATTAAGAACGAATGCCGCCTGCGCTGGCTTATAGTGCCGGCGGCATTCGTTTATACTGGGATATAGCCAAGCGGTAAGGCAACGGACTTTGACTCCGTCACTCGTGGGTTCAAATCCCGCTATCCCAGCCATGCGTAAATCCTCTCTGTCATTGCGATTGAGGGGGTTTTTCTTTTGGAAGATTTGGTGGGCAAGGTGGGATTACGCATTATAATTCTGTTGTTAACAAATCCTATCCGTCCTATTCAGCGGGAAACTTTGCTTTTTTGTAACGCATTATTAAAACCAACAATCATAAATCAAAATCAAAATTGAAGCAGTTGACAAGAGGGATTTATTATGCTATAATATTTACGCTGTATTCAGATAATAGCAGTATCGAGGTGTAGCGCAGGTGGTAGCGCGCCTGTTTTGGGCAAAAAACGTGAGCGCTGCCGGTGGCAGAAAAAGCGAGCGTTTTTAGGCGCAGCGGTCGGAATGTCGAGGCTCATTATTGAGCCGAAGAGATTACGGGAACCGCAAGAGGGCGGACAAAGCAGGAAAGAAAACAGAGATACAAGAAAAAAGTTGATATAAAATATCGAGGTGTAGCGCAGGTGGTAGCGCGCCTGCTTTGGGAGCAGGATGCCGCAGGTTCGAGTCCTGTCACCTCGACCATAATCCTTTCAAACCGCATTGTTATGCGGTTTGTTTTTTACTGACCGTTTTTTGACTGTTTCGTTTCAAAAGTTTTGTTGAGTATGCTTACAGCATTTCTTCTTACTGCCGAAACAGGTAGGAATATATGTTTATGATAACCTGAACATTAATGCGTTCGAACCTTCTTGCATTCTTTTGTATGTTGAAAAATCGAAATTCCTCTTTATCTCATAACAGCTTACACGGCTTTTACTGTTATCCGACCACCAGTTTGTTCGTTTTCTTCAGGTATTTTGCAGGGATGGGGTCATCTAATTTCCACGTTATATTCATCGGTTTTGAACCGTTATGCGAAACGTAATTTGCTGTGCCGAGATAAGTGTATGGCGCAGTGTTTCCGTAAATATCGTTCTTGAATTCACGCACAAATAAGAGAACCTTACTGCCGTTTTTGCGGTGGTTGATATAGCGCTGACCGACTTTGCCTTCTGCGTTGGTCGTGCTTTGACTCTGCCAGTGAAATAGAGTTTCGTTGATGGAATAATCCTGATACATGGTTGTCGGTGAGTAATCTTTATCGGATTTGTTAAGCGTTATAAAGAATACATCAATATTCTTATCCGGCAGCCATTTAACACCTTCACGAACTATACTCGGTTTCATAAAATCCATCGCTACCAGCAGCTGTTCACGAGTGTATGAGCAATGCAGATCCAGTGGGCAGTCAAATCCGAGATCAACGGGCTCATCAATGAAATCAATGCGATTATAGTTATATCTGAGCAGTGCGATAAGTTCGGAAAGCATTGTCGGGCTGTTTAAAAGTGCGTGAATATTTTCTGATACTTCGTCTGCGGTCCAATCTTCGATTGCTTTTCCCCACATTGTTATGTAGAACATCCGTAACATACGCTTTTCTATATCCGTGAGCTTTGCAAAGTCTGGATAGCCGGTATTTGTTAAGATACGGAGCATAAATGCAATCCACCGTCTTGAATCAACGCAAGCAAAACGGCTGAGCGCCTTTGTCATAACATTTTCAATCGGTTCCTCGAAATTTTCTGTCACATCTGCACGAGCGCATAATCGGGAGAAAGAAGAAAACTTATATATCGATCGGGGATCCAGCCGATAATGGTCGAGAAAATTCTCAAGAGTAAGTTTTTGAGCTGTATCTTCTTCAAAGGTTGCTATTCGTGCGACAAGACCGGCACTGTTTCCGTAGGATGAGCGGATGTTATCGAGAATATATCTTGCCGCCTTCTTTTCAAGCTGAATATAGCATCCTTTCGGAAGCGAAATAAATCCATCCCTGATCTCACGTGTTACGCCTCGTGTTGTGTTGGAAAGAAGCGCCGCAAACTTATCCTCAAAATTATATTTTTTGTTTGCCTGTCCGATAAAATCAAGTACGGTCAGGCATTCTTTATCCTCGGATAAACGCAGTCCACGTCCGAGCTGCTGCAAAAATACCGTCAAAGATTCGGTCGGACGCAGGAACAAAACCGTGTTGACTTCGGGAATGTCCACACCTTCGTTGTATATATCGACAACAAATATAAAGCGCACTTCGCCTTTTACAAGTCGTTTTTTTGCTTCTTTTCTTTCTTCGTCGGGTGAATGTCCGGTCAGATACATTGACGGTATCGAGTGAGCGTTAAAATAATCTGACATAAATATTGCGTGCTCAACCGTTACGCAAAATCCGAGACCTTTTACATCATCAATATCGGTAACATATTTAAGCAATGATGAGATTACAAGATCGGCACGGCGATTTGCTATCATACCGCTCAGCGTATAAATTCGAGAAAGCTCGCCCTTGTCATAACCTCCTGCCGCCCATTTCAAGTTATCAAGATCGACAGAATCGGTCACTCCGAAATATTGAAAAGGGCAAAGGAGCTTACGGTCGATAGCTTCGGGCAGACGAATTTCGGCCGCTATGCGATTATTGAAATACGGCAAAATACTCTTACCGTCCATACGTTCAGGCGTTGCTGTCAAACCAAGAAGAATATGCGGATTATAATATGACAATAGTTTTTGATATGTGGGTGCGGCGGCGTGATGAAACTCGTCGACAATAATATAATCATAAAAATCCGGCGACGTTTTATCTGTGAAGCTCTGTGAGTTGAATGTCTGTATGGACATAAAAAGATTATCTATGCTCTCCGGCTTATAGTTGCCTACGAACATTTCCCCGAAGTTTGCATCTTTCAGTACTGCACGAAAGGTGTACATACTTTGCTTCAGAATTTCCTCACGGTGAGCCACAAATAAAAGCCGACAAGGCTTATCGGAATTTTGCCTGCAAAACCGCTTGTAATCAAGCGCAGATATAACCGTTTTTCCGGTGCCTGTGGCGGCGACTATGAGATTACGGTTATAACCACGCACTTTACGCTCTGCGTCCAGTTTATCAAGAATTTCCTGCTGGTAGGAATACGGGGCAATATCCATCGTATAAATTTCGGCACTGTTATTGTCAAAGTATTTTTCGGCTTTTAGCGCACGGGCTAAGCGTTCCTTTTGTTCCTCGCTGTAATATTCGAATTCATTGGAGTTCCAATAGCTTTCAAAGGTAGCTGCGATCTTGTCAATCGTTTCGGGGAGATCCTTTCTTGTAACCTTTACATTCCATTCAAGACCGCTGGAAATTGCGGCGTTTGAAAGATTTGATGAACCGACATACGCAGTAGTAAAACCGGTATCCCGATAAAAGACATACGTTTTGGCGTGAAGTCTGGTGCGTCTGGTGTCATAGCTAACCTTGATTTTTGTGTTGGGAAGTTTGCGAAGCTCTTCGATTGCTTTTACATCGGTCGCTCCCATATAGGAGGTTGTAATAATGCGGAGTTCACCGCCGTTTTGCGTAAAGGCGGCAAGCTCGTCCATTATAAGACGGAGTCCGCTCCACTTGATAAAGGATACGAGCATATCAATGCGGTTACAGGATATAATTTCTTTCTTAAGCTCGGTAAACATCTGAGGTTCGTGGATTGCGCCTGTAAATAATGAGCTTTGCGCAATGGATGTTTCGGGGCGGATAATCGCCGCCTTCTCATCTATGGCAAGAATGCTGTTCTTTTTGTCAAAGAGGGCGAGAAGCTGTTCTGCCCGCTCTGCGACCGTCATTTCATCAAGCTCGTTTTCTTTGGTTTCGTTGATAATTGTAGAAATAATACGGTTTGCAAGAGCAACTTGCGAGTTTACATCTCCGCCGTTGTCGGCAACATTATCAAGGCCTTTTTCTACAACTTCGGCAATGTATTTTGCCAGCACTCTGGATGCTTCCGCACTGTCGATGGGCGCAGTGGCAGAGAGTTTGTCTGTAGAGGAAAGCTCTGTTTCCAGCCCTTTATTGATAATTTGCTCATACAGTCCGTCTTTCAACATATTACTAAGTGCCTTTCTTTTTTCTTCGATTATTTTGCAATATTATCCATAGCACGCCCGTGAGCGAAGAATATCATTACAATATCTTCGTCTGATACAACGGCACTGCCTTTGTTTATATCGTCACCGGCGCAGACGATGTTATTGTGCTATACTCATGTGAGGTTATATTTGACGTTATTATACCATAAATCAAGTTGGTGTAAACCGACACGGCGGTACGCCGTATTTTGTCGTCAGACAAAAGATTTAATGGTAAAATGTTCTCAGACGTGCGGTGTGCCGCAAGCCGTGCTTCTGCACGGCAAAATCCGCTTCGGCGGATTTTAAGTCTGAGGTTATTATACCATAATTACGGTAAAATGCAAGAGCCGAGGGTACGATGTTATCCGTATATAAACAGCAAAGCGGAGCAAATACAAGGTCTGCTCCGCTGTATTCTGAATTATTCGTCTGCACCGCCGGGCAATGCTGTCTGTTCGCTTGCAAGTCTTGCGAACTCCTCCTTGATACTCGGAGCGTTCTTTGTCAGCTTTTTGATAGTAAGCTGTTCTTCTGCCTTTTTATTTGCAAGACGGAGATGGTCTTCCGATAAAAGCAGAGCTTGCTTTATTTTACCGAGTTTGTCGATAGTGGCATCTATTCCTGTTATTGCGTCTTTGAATCTGTTGCTGGCATCATTATAATTTTTGGCGAACGCCGTTTTGAACTCGGTTATATTTTTCTCGAAATTAGTAAGGTCAACCTGCTGAGCCTTTGCCATAGCAAGCTCACGCTTATATTCAAGGCTGTTTCTTGCGGCGTTTCTCAGCAGAGAGATAAGCGGAATAAAGAACTGCGGACGGATAACGTACATCTTGGGGTACTTATACGAAACATCGACTATGCCTGCATTATAGAACTCGTTGTCGGCTTCGAGCATTGAAACGAGAACGGCATATTCGCAGCCCTTTTCATTTCTGTCCTTGTCAAGCTCCTTGAAGAAGTCCTCATTCTTATGCTTTGTGGCGGTGGTGTCCATCTCATTCTTCATCTCGAACATAATTGAGATGAATTCTATACCGTCATCTGAAGATTCTCTGAAAATGAAATCGCCCTTGCTGCCGCTCCTTGCATCGTTATCCTTTTCAAAATAGGCATTGGGAAATGCCGACATTCTGAGAGAATTGAACTGTGTCAGGCAATGCTGTTCAAGGGTTTCGCCCACCATTTTCGTTGACAGCCTTGCCTTGAAGTCCTTGTACTGCTCTATCAGCTCGTCCTTGTTTTTAAGTTCAATAGCGTACTTTTCTTCTATCGTTTTGCATTTGAGCGCTGCCTCGCTATCCTTGTTCTTAAGCTGGCTGTTAAGCTCGTTTATTTCGTTCTGCTTTTTTTCAAGGGCAAGTGCGTTTTCACTCTTTGCCTTGTCAAGAGCCGCCTGCTGTAAACTCTGCGCCTGCTGAAGCTGTAATTCAAGCTGTTTTATAAGGCTCTCCTTGTCGCTGATAGTTTTCTGTGCCTTGCTGCTTTCCTCGTTGAATCTTTTTTCACGCTCACTGACTGCATTTGCAACGGCAAGCTGTTTTTCGCTTTCTATGCTTTTAAGCCTTGCTTCAAGCTCGGTTATCTTTTTTTCCTTATCCGTAATATCGTCCGACTTTTCCGAAAGAGCCGATTCCAGCTTCTTTTCATACTCCATCTCGAGTATTTTAAGCTCGCTGTTCTTCGCCTTTTCAAGCTCCTCTGCTCTGCGTGCCGCTTCTTTTTCGAATTCCTTATCTCTTACCTGCTGAACGATCTGTGAATAACCGCTGTCATCCACCTGAAAGACCTCATTACATTTCGGGCATCTTATTTCCTGCATATTTCCTTAGTCCTTTCGTGAAAAGATTTATAATTCAAGTCTGCATACAAGGCATGCGACTCTTTCGTCCTCTATCGTTACCTCTTTCATTCCGAGTGAGGTGAAATAATTGTAATTGGTTTCAAACTTTACGTTTGTCCTGTCAAGTAAAACAATATCGGCAAGCGGTGCGGATTCGTCTGTCGGCACATCACGGTCATTTATCGTATAAAGCTCTTTTTGCTTATACAGCGAAGGGACAAAGAACGTGTTCGCTGTGATGCTCTCATTTTCGTTGTCGGGAAGCTGTTCAAGATATGATATGACCGCACCGTGTGCTTCATAGTCGTTATCATAGAAATTGTTCAGGTAGCCTGTCATTGTTGAAATGAACATAACCGCACAGGCAATAAGCGAAAACACAGTAAAGCATCTCGCCCTGTTATATGACAGCTCCGACATATTCATTATGAAAAGCCAGATAACAAGAACGCACGAGCCGAAAACGTACTGGAAATAAATCGAGTGCTGATACGGATAGGTCGGCATAAGATTTACCAGTACAAACGGTATCAGTAATATATAACGTGCTATCTTCCTGCTTACAAGCGGTATACCGCCGAGTACGCCGAGCGTCTGCACTGTAAAGGTCAGCTTTTCGCCTGTGAACAGGTTTGACAGAATGTAGCCCGGATTTGTAAACGCCGTAACTATAAGTGACGTAATAAGCGCACCGCCTCGGTACATATAGTCCTTGTACCGCCATTCCATAATCCCAAGCCCGCTGTAATTGAGATAAGCGCAGACTGCAAAGAAATAAATGCAGGCTGTTACGAAAATCACGGCACCGAGCGTCCTTGTCCTTTTACTGCGGTCGGACAGCAGAAGATAAAGTCCGATTACCGCAACATACACGGCGGCATCTTCTTTTACAAGAAGCGTCAGCAATGCAAAGACGAGCATCGGTACAGTCTTTTCGCGTTCAACAGCCCATATCAGCCACAGCAGGAACGCAGAAAGCATACAGTTTTCGTGAATGTCATAGCTGCAACCGCCTGTGAATGCCGGATATAAGGCATATATCGCTGAAAAAAGCGAGGAATGTATAAGCGAAAAGCCGTATTTTCTTGCGATAAGGAACACGGGGATAATTCCGCTTGTAACGAATATTCCCTGCAGTATCTGTAATGTTACCGGATGCGGAAAAAGCATATAGAACGGCAGCATCAGATAATACGCAGGAGAAAAATGCACAGCAAAGTGCGACAGCTCATAATTACGTTCGACTGTCGTGACAGGTCCAAGCCCGTCCTTCATATTCTCGAACATCTGCGTGAATATTCCGAAATCAAACGCAGGAGTGCATAGCTTGTAATACCGCAGTGACATTGCAAGTGCTGTGAACACAAGCATAAACACGGCGGACAGCGCAAGAACCGCTATCCAGCATTTCTTTGAGAATTTCGGAAGCCTTATCCTTTGCTTTCCTACAGTATACCATACAGCGAGGGCTATAAACAGGACAACTCCGAGAAAAAAGTCAATATTCGTACCTTTTTCACGGAACATAACCGCAGCATAAGCAACTGTAAACTGTGCGGTCGATATAAGCAATGCGGCGCAGTCGGTTTTCATCTCTCTGAGCTTTGGGATAAAACGCAATACGGTAAGCAAGCTGTAGAATACTGCGAAAAATATGATAAGCAACAGATACGGAGCTTCGCCTGCGTATTCTTTGTCAAATATCTTGCTTATCGGTCTGAAAGGCAATATCAATATGAGCGAGCACAGCCACGCAGAAATAAAACGCATAAGGTATTCGCCGCCGTGTTCGCTTGCCTTGAAGCGTGTAAGTAATTTATTCATAAAAACCTCGTTCTCAGTCGCCTGCAAGAAATTTATTGTTGTGAAGTTGGGAGCGCAGCTTCACACCCTGCTTTTTCAGAATATCGACCTTGAGCGCAACAAGATTACGGTCGGTGCAGAGTGCCGCCGCAGTTTTGTCAATATCGTAGCCGCAATTTATGCAATCGTAAAGCTCTTCATCTGATATAAGAAACTGTGCCGCAAAGAGATTTGCCTCATACTCCATAGAACGATCGCACATATCGAATATGTCATATTCGGCAAAGCCGCCGCAGTCGTCGGCCTTATCCCTGTGGAGCCTGTCGTGACCGATCTCGTGCATCAGGACGATTTTTTTCATACTGTCGCAAAGGTCACGCTTTATAAAGATGAACGGGTTTTTCAGTATCAGCTTGTATGCGCCTTTCTGCTTTGAAAAATCCCTTTCGAGAACCTCTATATCAAGCTCCCGTGCAAGCCTTTTAGGAGAGCATCTGCCGTAGAGCGATATAAGCTCATCTGCTTTGGCGACCGCTTCGTTAAAACAACTAAGCATTTTTGCTCCTTATCCCTTTGAAGCGTATTTCTTGTTCTTCTCTTTTGCTATCCAGTAGGCATCCTGTATGGCTTTCATCATCTCGTCCATGTCATCCTGGTCAAGCTCTCCGCCTGCGAAAAGTCCTGTTACCTCCTGCATAAGCGCTTTCGCCTGCTGTGCGCCTGTAGCGCCGTACTTTTCGTTTGCGTTTATGTAGAATTCCTCGTTCTCGGTAAGCAGATAATTAATGTCAACACCGAGTATCTCAGCCATTTTTCCGTATATTTCACGCTGTTTGGGGTAACTTTCGCCCTTTTCATAGTTTGTTATTGTTCTCAGAGATACACCGAGCATATCTGCAAACTGCTGCTGTGTAAGCCCTTTTGCACGGCGCTCTTTCTTTACTTTATCACAGAATTTCATAATTACTCCTTTACTTGCAGTATGCTACGGCGTCTGCCTGAAATTTAAGCCCGTTTTCTCCGCCGACATTTCCGACACAATAATTGAGAAAGCAAAAATCACCTGCTTTGATAATTCCGCAATGCGCCCATTCTTCGTTGACATCATAACGTTCAATCATAATCGTATCCTCCGTAAAATTCAAAAACATGCAAATACGTTGCATTTTTCTCTTGACAAACGCAATATAATTGCGTATAATCTTGATTAGAAATTTAATTGCGTATTTATGATACCATAAATTGCGTATCGTGTCAAGCAAAACAGATAAGAGGCGATAAAATGGAACGTGATATACTTCACTGCGATATGAACAATTTCTTTGCGTCGGTTGAATGCAGGCTGAATCCGGAACTTAAGAAATATCCTGTGGCTGTGTGCGGTTCGGTCGAGGAGCGGCACGGAATAGTGCTTGCGAAAAACGAACTTGCAAAGGCGCAGGGAGTAAAGACGGCGGAAACGGTGGCATCGGCAAAGTCAAAGTGCAGGGGGCTTGTTATCGTACCGCCGCACTTTGAGGAATATCTCAAGTACAGCAGGCTTGCAAGGAAGATATACGAGCGGTATACGGATCTTATCGAGCCGTTCGGAATGGACGAATGCTGGCTTGATATAAGCGGTACGAGAAGGCTGTTCGGCGCACCCGAAAAGGTAGCGGACGAGATAAGGCGTACCGTAAAGGAGGAGCTTGGGCTTACCATATCGGTCGGGGTATCGTTCAACAAGGTGTTTGCAAAACTCGGAAGCGATATGAAAAAGCCGGATGTGGTGACGGTGATACCGAGAGAAACGTTCCGTGAGAAGATATGGAATCTTCCGCTCAGCGATATGATAGGGGCAGGCAGAGCGACTACCGCAAAGCTGAACGATTACGGGATATATACGCTGGGTGAACTTGCACAGTGCGACGCTCAGTGGATAACAAAGGTGCTTGGCAAGAACGGATATATGCTAAGATGCTACGCAAACGGAACGGATAACTCGCAGGTTATGCCTGCTGATTTTTCGATGCCTGCAAAAAGCGTGGGGCACGGCGTGACGACCACAGCGGATATAACATGGTGCGAGGACGCAAAGCCGTTGCTTCTTGAACTGGCTCAGGATATAGGGAAAAGGCTGACGCTTCAAAATAAGTATGCGACTAAGGTTTGTGTGAACGCAAGGTCGAGCATTCTCAGAAACAGGGAGTGGCAGACGGAGCTTCCGACAGCGACACGCTCGCCGATGATAATTGCGGATACGGCATACAGGCTGTTCTGCGACAATTACGATTGGGTAAATCCTGTGCGGTCGCTTACGGTAACCGCATTTTCTCTTGTGGACGGCGGTGCGGTGATACAGAACAGCTTTTTCAACGATACGATAAGGCTTGAAAAAATGGAAAAGGCGGACGGCTGTATCAGGGATATACGCAAAAGATTCGGGGAGGGAATGATCAAGAATGCCGTGTTGCTGACAGGGCTTGCCGTGCCGAAATCAAAGGCGGTGGTTTCGCTTCCGGGCAATATGCTGAATAAATAGAAAGCCCGTCACGCAAAGCGTGACGGGCATAGTATTCGGTTACTAATCAGTCTACAAGCTCAGGGTCGAATGTTTCGTGCCACGGAAGTCCCCACTTGTTCAGTGCGTCCATAAACGGATCGGGATCGAATTCCTCGATATTATAAACACCGGGCTTCTTCCACTTGCCTGTCATTACCATCATTGCACCTATCATAGCAGGAACGCCGGTCGTGTAGCTGATAGCCTGCGAGCCGACCTCCTTGTAGCACTCCTGATGGTCACAGCAGTTGTAAACCTTGTAGTGTACTTCCTTGCCGTCCTTCTTGCCTATGCAGATACAGCCGATATTGGTCTTGCCGACTGTTCTGGGGCCGAGCGATGCAGGGTCGGGTAAAACTGCCTTAAGGAACTGGAGCGGTACTATCTCTCTGCCCTCGTACATAATGGGCTTTATCGATGTCATACCGACATCTTCGAGGCACTTCAGATGTGTGAGGTAGCTCTGTCCGAATGTCATAAAGAAACGGATACGCTTGATACCCTTGATATTGAGTGCGAGCGATTCAAGCTCCTCGTGGTGCAGAAGGTACATATCCTTCTTGCCGACCTGCTCAAAGTCGTACTCTCTCTTTATCTCCATAGGCTCGGTTTCTACCCACTTGCCGTCCTCGATATAACTGCCCTTTGCGGATACCTCACGGATATTTATCTCGGGGTTGAAGTTTGTCGCAAACGGGTAACCGTGGTCGCCGCCGTTGCAGTCGAGAATATCAATATAATTAATCTCGTCAAAGTAATGCTTCTGGGCATAGGCGCAGAATACACCGGTTACACCGGGGTCGAATCCGCTTCCGAGAAGTGCGGTAATGCCCGCCTTTTCAAACTTTTCTCTGTATGCCCACTGATACTTGTACTCAAACTTTGCCGTGTCGGGATGCTCGTAGTTTGCAGTATCAACATAGTCTGTCTTTGTTTCAAGGCAGGCATCCATTATTGTAAGATCCTGATAAGGAAGCGCAACGTTTATGACAATGTCGGGCTTTTCCTTATTTATAAGCTCAACAAGCTGAGGAACGCTGTCTGCGTCTACCTGTGCGGTCGTTACCTTAGTCTTTGTACCCTTTTCCTCTACCTGCTTTTTCAGCGCATCGCACTTTGACTTTGTACGGCTGGCAATGCAGATCTCAGTGAAAACCTCGCTGTTCTGACAGCACTTATGGACTACTACTCCGGCAACACCGCCGGCACCGATTATCAATGCTTTTCCCATTTTTCTTTCCTTTCCGCTCTGCCTGAGGGCAGACGTCACATAGTGGTTACAAATAGATTATACACTATCGTGTGTAAAAAAACAAGCAAATATTTATATACTGCATACAAGCACACCGTAATCAAACGGAGAGAGCTTTATCGTCTTTTCTTCGCTCTCGTGAGGCTTTCTGAGGAATTTCGGGTCGGTATATTCGTCCTTCATATAGTCGTCAAGCTTAAACGTCTTAGGATATTTCGACTTGTTCAGGAATATAACTGCTGCCTCACGGTTTAGCTTGTCAATTCTAGCAAATACGCATTCCTCAGGTGTACAGCTTAAAAACTTCATTTCGCCCTGAGCGAACGCCTTGCTTGACTTTCTTATCCCTGCAAGCTGTTTTGTGAAGTCTATCATATCTATATTCTCTTTGCCCCACGGGTAACAGCGTCTGTTGAACGGGTCCTTATAGCCCTCAAGACCTGCTTCATCGCCGTAATATATGCACGGCACACCGGGCAGGAAGAATTGCAGTACCATAGCGCATTTAAGCAGTGAAAGGCCGTAAACGTACTGTTCGGGCGAAAGGTAGCGTTCAGCCTGCCATTCTCTGTCGTGCCAGCCTACATCCTCGCCGGCAAGTCTTGTCAAGATACGCTCGGTATCGTGAGTTGACAGGAAGTTCATCAGCATATCGGCACTGGGCTTGGGGTAATGCTCAAGTATCGTCATTACGCCGTCTTCAAAGCCTCTTGCATCGCCGTACTTGCAGTAGTTTATGATAGCCTCCTTGAAAGGATAGTTCATAACGCTGTCAAGCTGACCGCCTATGAGATAACGTCTGCGGACACCGTAGCTCTCCTTGTTGGACGCATCCTCCCATACCTCGCCGTAGATGACCTTATCGTTGCCCTTGGCTTTTACAGCCTTATTGAGATTGTCAAGAAATTCATCGGGAAGCTCATCGGCAACGTCAAGTCGCCAGCCTCTTGCGCCCTTGTCTATCCAACGCTGTAATATACCGTTTTCACCGCAGATATATTCTGTGTAGTCGGGGTTGTTCTCATTTACATTGGGAAGTGTGGTAATGCCCCACCACGATTCATAATCGAAAGGATAGCGTGAGAAGCAGTACCAGTTTTTATATTTGCTGTCGGGATCTCTGTATGCGCCCTCGTGATCTCCGTATCTGCCGAACTTGTTGAAATAGATGCTGTCTGCGCCCGTATGCGAGAACACGCCGTCAAGGATAATATCTATACCGTATGTTTTAGCCTGTTTGCACAGATGCTCAAAGTCCTCGTCCGTGCCGAGCATAGGATCGATATGCTCATAGCAGGCGGTCGAATAGCGATGATTTTCGTGCGACTCGAAAACAGGGTTGAGATAAATGCAGGTAACGCCTAAACTCTGAAGATAAGGGAGCTTGCTTTCTATGCCTTTGAAATCTCCTGCAAAATAATCGTTGTTGCGGATAATTCCTCTGTCGTCCGGACGGAAGAACGGGGTATCCTCCCAGTTTTCGTGGATTATTCTGTCTGTAGGAACGTTTTCGTGCTTTTCTCCGCTTCGGCAGAATCTGTCGGGGAATATCTGATACATAATTCCGCCCTTTATCCAGTCGGGAGCCGCCATATCCTTGTCAAAAACGGTAAGCTGGAACAGCTCTCCGTTATCAAGAACGCCGAGCCTTGCTCCGCTGCGCTTTACATATCGCCTGTTGCCGTCTATCATCAAAGAGAAATAATAGTGGTGCAGACCTTTATGCAAGGGGTTGAAATTACAGGTAAACACGTTGCATTCTGTGGTCGTATCGGTAATGTCAAGCGGTATGAAGCGTTCCTTTTCGCCCGGACGGAACATTACAAGAGTAGGGTCGCTGACGTTCCATTCCTTCGGGAAACGCAGGGAGAATGTGCTGGGCTGATACTGTCGTATTGCTCCGAAGGGGCTTTTATAGTTTAAGTCGAAGCAGTCGAATATCGGAGTATCCATTAAAAAACATTCCTTTCGGATTAAAGTCGGAGGGTAGTTATATATACCCGAAAAAGTCCGTTGGTTGCAACGGACTTTTTTTATTATCTCGGGCTACTGTCTGTTAAATTAACTTCCAGATGTCACGGGCATAATCTGTAACGGCACGGTCAGCCGAGAATATGCCTGCAGATGCGATATTTATAAGCGACATCTTGTTCCAGAGGTACTTATCCTTATAGGTTTCGCTTGCCTTTGCCTGTGTTCCTCTGTAGCTGTCGAAATCGGCAAAGCACATATATCTGTCTGCGTGACGCAGTGAATTTGCTACTTCCTCGAATGTTGCACCGTTTATACCCTTGTACATCTTTTCGAGGACGCTCTTGATAACTGCGTGTGAGTTGTATATCTTTTCGGGGTTATATCCCTCAGCCTTAAGCTGATTTACCTCGGGAGTTGACATACCGAAGATGAAGATGTTGTCATCGCCCACCGCTTCGTGTATCTCAACATTCGCACCGTCATAGGTACCCATTGTAAGAGCGCCGTTGAGCATCAGCTTCATATTACCTGTACCGGAAGCCTCTGTTCCTGCGAGAGAAATCTGCTCTGAAATTTCACTTGCGGGCATAAGAATCTCTGACAGCGTTACCTTGTAATCTTCAAGGAATACAACAGCAAGCTTTTCATTCAGCTTGGGGTTCTTCTTAAGCTCTTCGCCTATGCACCAGATCATCTTGATTATCTGCTTTGCCATATAATAGCCGGGTGCCGCCTTTGAAGCGAAGATATAGGTCTTGGGTACAAAGTCCGCATCGGGATTATTGAGCAGATAAATGTAATCTGCGATAATGTTCATTGCATTTAACTGCTGACGCTTGTATTCGTGCAGACGCTTTACCTGTACATCGAAAATACCGTTGCAGTTAAGCTTAGTGCCTGTGGTGTTGTATACATACTTTGCAAAAGCCTGCTTGTTAGCTAACTTTACAGCGGCTAATTTATCAAGAACCGACTTATCCGTTGCAAACTTCTTGAAATCTGCAAGCTTTGACGCATCCTTCTTGAAGCCGTCGCCTATGCACTCGGTAAGGAGGTTTGTAAGTCCCTGATTGCTTGCGAGTAACCAACGACGGTATGCGATACCGTTTGTAACGTTCTTGAAGGCATCGGGATTAACAGTGTACTGATCGTGGAATACGCTGTCCTTGATGATTTCGGAGTGAAGCTTAGAAACGCCGTTTACAGAACTGCTTGCCGCACAGCAGAGGTTAGCCATCTTTACACGGTTGTCAAGAATGATGGACATTCTTGTTACCTTCTCGCTGTCGCCGCCGGTCACTTCCATAAGATGAGCGCAATAACGGTTGTTTATTTCAACTATGATAGCGTAGATTCTGGGGAGTATTCTCTGCATAAGATCGACATCCCACGTTTCAAGCGCTTCTGCCATAACCGTATGGTTTGTATAATCGAATGTATTTGTGATGATGTTCCACGCCTTATCCCAGTCATAACCGCAGTCATCAAGCAGTATTCTCATAAGCTCGGGGATAGCGAGGGTGGGGTGAGTATCGTTTATATGGATAGCTACCTTTTCGTGAAGGTTTTCAAGAGTACCGTAAACGTTCATGTGACGCATTACAATATCGCCTACGGAAGCGGCGCTCATAAAATACTGCTGACGCAGACGAAGAGCCTTACCCTCAAGATGATTATCGTTGGGGTAAAGTACCTTTGTCAGTGAGTGTGCGATATTATTTGCACCGATAGCCTTTGCATAGTCGCCCTGATTGAACATATTCATATCAAACGACATACTCTCTGCGCTCCAAAGACGGAGCTTTGAAACGCCCTTGCTGTCATAGCCCGATACATACATATCATAGGGTACTGCGTTTACTGTCTTATAGTTAACGTGATTTACGCTGTGGTAGTTCTGCTCCCACTTCTCGTAAATCTCGCCGTCAAAATGAACCTCTATAGCCTGATCGGGTACGGGTACGAGCCACGCTCTGCCGCCGGGCAGCCAGTCATCGGGAAGCTCTGTCTGCCAGCCGTCTATGATTCTCTGCTTGAAGATACCGTATTCGTAGAGGATAGAGTAGCCTGTTGCGGGGAATGCGCAGGTTGCAAGTCCATCAAGGTAGCAGGCGGCAAGTCTGCCAAGACCGCCGTTACCGAGTCCTGCATCGGGTTCTTCCTCATAGATATGTTCAATCTTTACATCAAGCTTCTTGAGTGCCTTTGCCACTTCGTCCTGCATACCGAGGTTGTAGAGGTTTGTCTTTAACGAACGTCCCATAAGGAATTCCATTGAAAGATAGTAGACCTGCTTTCTGCCCTTTGAGTTGCAGTCGGTCATGAACATTGAGCGCTTTTCCTTGAGGTAGTTTACCACTATCTTTGATAAAGCCTTGTAAATCTGGGTGTGAGTTGCTTCTGCGGGGGATACTCTGAAGTCGTACTCCAGCACCTCCGTCAGCTTACGGGTTATTTCATTTTCTGTAAATGGTGAAGTCATATAAATTTTTCCCTTTCTTCCGGTCCGATTTTCTTACTTACTAATTATACAACATACGTTATCCGTATTCAAGGCTGAATAAAATATTTGTAAATAATAAAGTGAAATTGCACTAAAATCAATTACCGATTTTATGCAATTTCACAATAAAACTTTTCCTATTGAGGATTTATTTACTGATAATTGACAAAATGCGTGTTACATACACGTCATGACTTTATCTTAAACGCTTTGAAAATGTCGTTTTTATCCTTAATTTTTGACAATATCATCAGCTTGTCGCCTATCTCAAGAGTGGTGTGACCTCTTGGGATTATCAGCTCGGTTTCATTGCGGATAATAGAAATAATATTGAGCGTCAGCGGTATTTCCATTTCCATAAGCGGAACGTTCTGAAGCGTAAAGCTGTTGTCAAGCACTATCTCGAAAACGCCTGCATTTCCTGCGCCGAGAGGAAGAAGCTCCTTTATCTTGCCGCTGTCTATCTCACGCTCAAGCTGACCTGTAATGTTATCGGTAGAGCTTACAACTATATCTACGCCAAGCTTCTTGAGTGCCTCAACGTTTTTGGGGTTGTTTACCTTTGCTATGGTCTTTTTCACCTGATAGAGCCTTTTTGCAAGCTGGCAGGCAACAAGGTTGTCCTCGTCACGTCCTGTCACGGCAATAACGCTGTCGGCATCGGCAACTCCCGCCTGTTCAAGCACGGAAACGCTTGTGCCGTCACCCTTTATTACGGTTATGTTAAGGTCGTTTGCAAACTTCTGGCAGGCTTCCTTTTCCTTTTCAACAACGGATACATCGTATCCCTTTTCAATAAGAACTTTGGTCAGATAGTAGCCTATCTTTCCGCCGCCTATTATAAGCGAGTGCATTTTACAGATCCTTTCTGTCGTTTATGTCAGATGGCTTTTGAGAATATCAGCTTGTCGCCCTCTCTCATAACAACGTTATAATTATTAACTATCTCCATCGTGCTGTCTGCCCTGATTATCGCATACAGCGTTTCGTTCTCCTCATATTCTATGTCAACGGGGGTCATGCCGATAAATTCCTTAGGTATCTCCATTGTGGTGAAACGCACCATATGCGAGCCGAAGCTGACGTATTTTTCTTCCAGCATAGGCTTTATCGCAGAGCATATTGCTTCAACTGTGAGCTTTGTCGGGCAGACCGTTTCAAGTCCGAAATGGGCGAATATATCTCCTCTTTCGGGGTCAAGGATACGGCTGACGACCTTCTTTACTCCGTAAACCTCCTTTGCAAGCTGTGACACCATTATGTTGGTGTTGTCATCGTCCGTAACGGCGCATACGACATCACAGCTTTCAATGCCCGCCTTTTTGAGATTATCCTGATCTATCGGCACTCCGCATAAAAGACTGCCCTTGAAATCAGGCTCAAGCATTTTATCCGCTTCCGCCGCCGTCCTTGCTATTACCGAAACGTCTATGCCCTCATCGCACAGCGTGTTTGCAAGACGTGAACCTACCTTACCGCAACCGACTACCAGTACGTTCATTAAAAATTCAACTCCTCTCCGGCACGCAGGTACTGCAACCTGTCACCGAGTATATCCTTCATTGTTTCATAGCCTTTTCTTCCTGTGTTATGGCAGGTGTATATACTGCCTGTGCGAAGCCCTGACAACTCCTCCGCCGACTTTGCTATATGGCTTTGCTGTACGGTCTGTTTTCCGAGCCTGTTTGTGTAGGCAAAGCAGCCGACTACAGACAGAACCGGAGCGTCCCACAGCCTTTTTGCCGTATTTATCATACCTGCGATGCCCGTATACGCACCGCCTGTTATCAGCACAAAGCCGTCACGTCTTCTGCCGGGGAAGCATACGGCAAAACATTCTCCCGAAAAATCGTCCGGCACATAAAAGCCCTTTTTCCTTATATAAAAATGCCTGTCGGCTTCGGCGGCCTTATCCTTCTTTTCTGCGGCAACAAGATAGAAGTCCTTGCATACCTCTGTGAAGCGTTCAAAACGGAACGTGTTGCATCTGTCGCTTCTGTAGAACGATTGAGGAAGTCCGCTTCGTACTCTGAGCAGTTTTTCCTTCACGGCACAATCGGCAGCTTCGTCCTCTCTTATAAAAATGCGTATATTTCTGTTCTTTCGCACCGCTGTTTCAACGCCGCCCGTGCAATCATCGGTATTTACGGGGATTATAAGCGTATCCGCCTTATCCGCAGGTATGCCAAGACGCTCTGCGTTGCTGAGATACAGAGCAGACGCTCCCGTACCGAAAAGAATTATGTTCCTGCCGTGTTCGATATAAAGGCATATTCCGTACTCGGAAAACAGCTTTGAATCGGCTGTTTCATCGTCGGACAGAGATACTATCCTCAAAAGCGTCATTCCTTTCTCTGCAATCGTAATCTTATTAATATATATTATCACATATCCGTCTTAACTTCAAGCATATAAAGCCGCAGAACAAAAAAATGACGGCAGAATGTTACTTCTGCCGGTAAAATTCAAATAAAACGAAACAAACTTAAGTAAGGAATAAAAATGAAAATCAGATATTCAACTGTTGCCGGTAGCAAAAAGGCAAACAGCGAATAAGCAAAAAATTATCAGCTCAGTATCTGAATAAGCCGCTCGATAAGCATACCTATCTGAGGCTTTGAGAACTGTTCGTCCGCACCTACTGAAAGTCCCTTCTGATACATCTGCTCGTTTATGAGCGATGAGAACAGGAAAACGGGTATCTTTTTAAGTGTGGGGTCGGATTTTATGAGCTTTGTAAGGTGGTGTCCGTCCATCTGGGGCATCTCAATATCGGTTATAACTGCGGCTACGCAATTTGTAACATCGCCGTTGTAGCCCGAAAACTGAGATATGTAGTCCCACGCCTCTTTTCCGTTGGGGAAAGAGCGGATCTCCTTAAAGCCTATATCCGAGAGGCTGTTTACTATCATCTTGTTGAGGAACTGCGAATCCTCGACTATTACGATATGCTTTTCAGCTGTCACTGCCGTAGCCTTTGCATTTTCGGCACCCTTGAGGTCAAGTCCTGCCGCCTTGTTTATATCGCTTACTATCTTCTCAAAGTCAAGGATAACAAGAATCTTTCCGTCGACCTTTGCTATACCGGTAGCTATGCCGGTAGTCGAATCGCCCGAAACCTGAGGGGGCTTTTCGATAGCTGTCCAGCCTATACGCTGTATGCCCTGCACTGCCGTAACGTGAAAGCCTACATCCATTCCGTTGAACTCGCAGATTATGAATAATCCTCTTGCGTTCTCCGGCTTTTCGGTGCCTAACACCTTATGTAAGTCGATAACGGTAATCAGCTTGTCACGGGGCATAAATACGCCCTCTATCTCATCGGGTGCCTGAGGCATCGGGACAAGCTCCTGTTCCATCATTATTTCACGGACCTTGGCAATGTTTATGCCATAGGAATTTCCGCATACATTAAATTCTAAAAGTTCCAGCTCGTTAGTACCGCTTTCAAGCAGTATGCCGGTATCATTTGCACTGTAAGCTGCCATAATATACACCTTCCGTTGCCATTCTAATCTTGAACTGATTTTTATTATACACCATATCTACAAAAAAGTAAATAGATGAGTTTGATTTTTAGTTAAAAACAACCAAGTTTTGAGGTTGGATTTGTGATTTTGCACAAGTACACACTGCCGCTTTTCAGCCTATAAATTCCTTTATAAGCGAATTTTCGGGGACTGCCTCCGGCGGAACCTCTTTTATCAGCGACAGGAATCTGGGTAACTCGCTGTAGCGGTTGACCTGTCTTATACATTCGTCAAAATCATTGTCGCAGAGCTTCGCAAGCACGCTTCTGTATACCGAAAGCTCGTACGGGAAGAATGTATCTATATCGAAATCCGCAAGGTGCTTATACGGCATTATATAAAGGCTTTCGCCACGCTGTACACTGGGAAACTGTTCTATCGTCCTGTGATAATCCCTTCCTCTGAACAGCTTGTCACGGGAGAGCCTGCGGATAAGGCGTATCTTTGACGGGTGGAGAAGTCCGCCCTTTTCATCGGCTATTCTTGTACGGACGCTGACATAGATAAACGTTGCGCTGTCGTGCATCTTGCCCGTAACATCGGGATTGAGCGCATGGATGCCCTCTATTATAACTACCGTGTTGCCGTCACATCGTATTGCGTTGCCGTGCTGTCTTGAATTATCGGCAAAATTGAATTTAGGCAGTCTTACCTCGCCGCCTGCCGCCAGAGTACGCAGATCTTTTTTCAGAAGCTCGCAATCGACCCTTGCAGGCGCTTCAAAGTCTACCCTGCCGTTTTCATCGGGCGGTATAACTCCCGGCACGAAATAATCATCCATAGATATGACTATCGCCTTAATACCCTTTTTCACAAGCGCATCCGCTATGCGATATGCCGTTGTGGTTTTGCCCGAACCGGACGGCCCCGACAAAAGCACCAGCGGCTTTTGTTTGTGGCACTGCGCTATGCTGTCTGCCGCCGCCGCTATTTTATCCGAATACTGCTTTTCGGAGGTTCCGATAAACGTATCAATATCTTCCGCACGGCGATTAAGCTCACCGAGCGTAATTATCTTTATCTGCTTTTTGTCCTGCTCAGTATGTAACAAAAAAACACCTTCCGTTGTGATAATAAATTTAGTGATGGACAGAAATATCATACCACAACGGAAGGCTTATTTCAAGCGTTAATTATAAATCGTCGGCATCCTGCACGGGTTTTTCGTAAATATTGTCGCATACGCCGGTATAGCTTCCGTCGGGATCGAAATCCGAACCTCTCATCGCCATAACACCGAGCGCCCTTCTCATTATCCTTGCGGTGTCGCTGTAACCCGTGTTTTTCCTTTTCTGCAACGATTCATCACGTTTAAAATCCATTATTCTTCTCCTTTCGGCTGTCGGAAAATATCCGACAATAATATTATCTTCATCACGATAAAAAATAATTAAGCAATTTTTTCAATAAACGTTGTGAAAAATTCGTGAAAGGTTGCTCCAAGCCTTTATTTTGCTTGCAAAAGAAGTCGGTTTATGTTATACTTAATCTGCATATCTGTATGCAGATACAAGAAAATTACAGAGGTATCATAATGGGAACAGCTTCAAACGAAGAAATTATATACGGTAAAAATGCGGTCACAGAGGCTCTCAAAGCCGAAAAGCCGATAGACACCGTCTTTGTGCTTAAAGGTGCGCAGGGGATGAATCAGATCATCGCACTTGCCAAAAAGCAGGGCATCGTTATAAAGGACGCAGGCGAGGATAAGCTGAAAGCCTTGTGCGGCGACAAGCACGGCGGCGTTGCGGCGGCATTATCGGCAGTTTCATACTGCACGGTCGAGGATATTCTCGCAAATGCCGAAAGCAAGGGCAAACCGCCTTTTATAATTATATGTGACGAGATACAGGATCCGCATAATCTGGGTGCGATAATCCGTACAGCCGAGGCGGCGGGTGCAGACGGAGTGATTATTCCGAAAAGACGCAGTGCTACCGTCAATCCTACCGTTTTCAAAACATCGGCAGGTGCGGCGGCATGGATAAAGATAGCAAGGGTATCAAATCTTGTTGATACAATAAAAACGCTCAAAAAGCACGGAGTCTGGGTATACGGTGCGGAGGCGGACGGAACTCCCATAGACAAGGCAGATTTGTCCGGAGCGTTGGCACTCGTTATCGGAAGTGAAGGCTTCGGACTCGGAAAACTCGTAAGGGAAAACTGTGACGTTGTGCTGTCGCTCCCAATGTTCGGCAAGGTTAATTCGCTCAACGCTTCGGTCTGCGCTGGCATACTGATGTACGAGGCGGTCAAATACAGATAAAGGCACGACCGGAAAATAAGAAACGAAAGGACGCTCATGATATGGCTGATTATTCAATAGACGATATTCTGGCAGAGCTTGACGCAAAGAAAAGCGGCGGCTCGGACAATACCGGCAGATCATACGGAGATGATACGCCCCCACGTCATCACGACATAAGCGCAACTGCAATAATAGAAGGACTTGACGGAAGCGAGGACGGCGTATATCTGCGTGAAAAGGACGGCGACACGGAAAATGTTGACGCAGAATATATAAACGAAGCGCAGGACGGCTCAGAGGAAGTATCAAAAGCAACGTCTTATGAGAGCAGGAAAGATAACGGCAGTACGGATAACTCCGATATAGACAAAATAACCGGCGAACAGAGCGATGTCGATAAAGTGCTTGGCGAAACCGATAATTTTGTGATAGCGGACGCAAGCAGTGAGATTGATATTGACGAGCATAAAGCAAAGGCTTTGGCGGAAAACGAAAAAGCCGTGCAGGCAAAGCCGGCTGAAAACGAAAAAGCTCCCGAGCCTGTTCACGAAATCCGCAAGGAGATCGTCAGCGACGAGGAAAAACGCAGAATGATGCTTGAAAAGGAGCGTGAGAACTCCGACCCCGACGATATGCTGGCGCTTGTAAATCCTCTTGAGGTCAAGGAAAAGGTAAACGAGCAGGTAAAGGAAAAGGAGCTTGTTTCCGTTGCGGAACTGAGCGGTATGTACGCAGGCAACACGCAGGGTATAGCGGGCGACGATCTGAAAGCCATAGCGCCGCAGAAAACCACTCTTGCCGAAAAAATAAGCGATACCGCAGACGTTTCGGAAAAAGCGGTTTCGGATACGAAAAGCGACGACGCTCCCGTAAAGGAATATCACGGAAAGAAATCGACCGATAATCTTATAGAGAAGCTGAACAGAAATCTTGCGCAGCAACGCAAGGAAAATGTCAAGGCATACCGCACGATAACGCTCAACACAATAAACGGCGACAGGACCACGCTTCCGCATCCGCTGAACATAGACTATCAGAAGCAGATAATCGAGGCGACAGGCGCTATTCCGACAGAAAATCCCGCTGTGGAGGAGGAAAAGCAGGCTGAGCTTGCGGCGGCAAAAAAGCACAAGCTGAAAGACTTTGTGCTTGAGGACGAGGTACCCGAAGCCGAAGAACAGGCAGAGCCTGAGGAAGAATTCGAGGACTATGACAGCACAGGTCAGATATGGGCAGATCTCTGTGCAAGCCACAAGGGGCTTAAGGTAAGGCTCGGTATGCTTACGGTCATAACGATGATAAGCGTCATTATTGCCGTAATGAACGATTTCAGCCTGTTCGCAAAGCTGGGACTCGGCTCTGCGTTCAATTTCATAAACGGAACGACCGGCGATGTAAACTCGCTGTTATACATTTATCTTGTGCTTGGCGTACTCGGCTTTGCGATATGCTCGACAGCAATAAGCAACGGCGCTGTAAAACTGGTGACCGGAAAAGCCGACTGCGACTCGGTATGCGCTTTTACATCAGTACTGTCGCTGATCGGCGGAGTTATCTCGCTTGTTGACGTACAGACGTTCAAGCTCGGTCACTCGTTCATATATCTTTCAACCGCACTGGTCGGTCTTATGTTCAACACAATCGGAAAGATATATATGATTTCCCGTGCAAAGCGTAACTTCAAATTCATATCTGGCGACAGCCAGAAATATTATGCACAGGTAATAGACGGTGAGGAACGTGCCTCCGCACTTACAAGAGCGGCAGGCGAAAAGATTCCTGTGATTGCGGTAATGCGTAAAACCGAATTTCTGACGGACTTTCTGAAATCCAGCTACTGCGACGACGAGGCGGACAGAATGTCGATAAAGCTGATAATAGCCTCGCTTGTTGCGGGACTTGTGGCAGGAATACTGGCGTTCATAAATCCGTTTGGCAGTGAATTTGCCACATCGGGAGCCGAAAATCCGCTTTACTGGGCAATCTCTGCGGCTATTGCCACCATATTGGCAGTAACTCCGTTCTCACTTTTGTTCGTTGTGAACAGACCTCTTTCCCGTGCCTCAAAAAAGCTCAGCGAATGCAATGCGGCACTGCTGGGATATGATGCGGCAATCGAATTTTCCGATGTAAACACGGTAATGACAGACGCAAAGACGCTGTTCCCCGCAGGAAGCGTACAGATTAAAAAGCTGAAGCGCTGGCAGAAGAAGAACTCAATCATCAAGACCAGCGTTGACGAGGCTATACTTATGGCGGCAAGCCTTGCGATACACACAGACGGTATACTGTCATACCCGTTCTATGATATGACTCTTGGCAACAAGGAACTTCTCAAGAAGGTTGATAACTGCATTTACGAGGATAACTGCGGTGTTACGGGCTGGATAGGAACAAAGCGTGTTATGCTCGGCGGCAGGGCACTTATGGAAATGCACAACATAGATCTGCCGAACAAGAAGAATGAACGCAAATACTGTCCGGAAGGTCTTGAGCCTGTATATCTTGCGGTAAGCGGTGATATAGTCGCAATGTTCGTTGTGGGCATGACGGCAAATCCCGAAATACAGTCAACGCTGAAAACACTTCAGTCAAGAGGCATAACTGTGCTTGTTCATACTACCGATTCTCTTGTAACGGCAGAAAGCCTTGCGGATATATTCGAGCTTGACCCGTCACTCGTAAAGGTGCTTCCTCACGAGGCACACGAGGAATACAGCGAAAGCACTAAGTACACCTCAAGAGGAAACGGCGGACTTTCCTGCTCGGGTACATTCACCTCGTTTGCAAGAGCAATTATGGCGGCAAAGAATCTTGTCCGTGATTTCTCGCTGTCAAAGGCGATTATGCTCGGTTCGTCCGCACTCGGACTTCTTCTGGTGCTTGTAATGGTACTGCTAAGAGAAATGACCCTGCTTACACCCAGTGTTATCACACTTTATAATACTGTTGCGGTGCTCGCAATGATGGCTGTACAGAATGTACGGAAATATTGAGATCGGATTTGAATTTAAAGCTGTGACGAAATGTATGTTTCGCCGCAGCTTTTTCTGTTGCTTTTTTGTTATCGTATAGCACGATTCGATGCCGATATACCACCGTTGCCGACAGCCGAACACGCTTTAGTCACATTTTACAAAAATTTTTCTTCATTTTCGGTACATAAAAACAAAAAAATTTTAAAAAACACTGGAAAAGTAGAATCAAATCTGTTATAATACTTATTGTATGGCTGAGAAGTCTGTAATTCTGCAGGTTTCCGCAGAAAAGGAAAATTCAGACAAACGGCCGGAATAATAATTTAGGAGGAACCCCCCAATGGCACATAAGTATTGCTACCTCTTCTCAGAGGGTAATGCTACAATGAGAGAGCTTCTCGGCGGTAAGGGTGCAAACCTTGCAGAAATGACCAACATCGGTCTTCCCGTACCCCAGGGCTTCACAATTTCAACAGAGGCTTGTACAAAGTACTACGAAGACGGCCGTAAGATCAACGATGAGATCATGGCTGAAATCAACGAATACATCGTAAAGATGGAAGGTATCACAGGCAAGAAGTTCGGTGATAAGGAAAATCCCCTGCTCGTATCTGTACGTTCAGGTGCAAGAGCTTCTATGCCCGGTATGATGGATACTATCCTTAACCTCGGTCTTAACGAGGACGTTGTTGCAGTAATGGCTGAAAAGTCAAACAACGAAAGATGGGCTTGGGACTGCTACAGAAGATTTATCCAGATGTACTCCGACGTAGTTATGGAAGTCGGCAAGAAGTACTTCGAAGAGCTTATCGACAAGATGAAGGCTGAAAAGGGCGTTACACAGGACGTTGAGCTTGACGCTAACGACTTAAAGGAGCTTGCAGGTCAGTTCAAGGCTGAATACAAAGCTAAGATCGGTGAAGATTTCCCCTCTGATCCTAAGGAACAGCTGATGGGCGCTATCAAGGCAGTATTCCGTTCATGGGACAACCCCAGAGCTAACGTATACAGACGTGACAACGATATTCCTTACTCATGGGGTACAGCTGTAAACGTACAGTCTATGGCATTCGGTAACATGGGTGACGACTGCGGTACAGGTGTTGCATTCACTCGTGACCCTGCTACAGGCGCTAAGGGTCTGTTCGGTGAGTTCTTAACAAACGCACAGGGCGAAGACGTTGTTGCAGGTGTTCGTACACCTATGCACATTCAGGAAATGGAACAGAAGTTCCCTGAGGCTTTCAAGGAGTTCACAGAAGTTTGCAAGACTCTTGAAGACCACTACAGAGATATGCAGGATATGGAGTTCACAGTTGAACACGGTAAGCTCTATATGCTCCAGACAAGAAACGGTAAGAGAACAGCTCAGGCTGCTCTGAAGATCGCTTGTGACCTCGTTGACGAAGGCATGAGAACAGAAGAAGAAGCTGTTGCTATGATCGATCCCCGTAACCTTGATACACTTCTTCACCCCCAGTTCGACGCAAAGGCACTCAAGGCCGCTACACCTATCGGTAAGGGCCTCGGCGCTTCTCCCGGAGCTGCTTGCGGTAAGATCGTATTCACAGCTGAAGACGCTGTAGAGTGGGCTGATAGAGGCGAAAAGGTAGTTCTGGTTCGTCTTGAAACATCACCTGAGGATATTACAGGTATGAAGGCTGCTCAGGGTATCCTAACAGTTCGTGGCGGTATGACATCACACGCAGCCGTTGTTGCTCGTGGTATGGGTGAGTGCTGCGTTTCCGGTTGCTCTGCAATCAATATGGATGAAGCTAACAAGAAGTTTGAGCTTGGCGGCAAGACATTCGTTGAAGGCGATGTAATCTCTATCGACGGTACAACAGGTAACATCTATGACGGTGCTATTGCTACTGTTGACGCTCAGATCGCAGGCGAATTCGGCAGAATCATGGCTTGGGCTGACAAGTACAGAGTTCTTAAGGTAAGAACAAACGCTGATACTCCCGCTGACGCTAAGAAGGCAAGAGAACTCGGCGCTGAAGGTATCGGTCTTTGCCGTACCGAGCATATGTTCTTCGAAGCTGACAGAATCGCCGCTTTCCGTGAGATGATCTGCTCAGATACAGTTGAAGAAAGAGAAGCTGCACTCGCTAAGATCGAGCCTATGCAGCAGGCTGACTTCGAGGCTCTTTACGAAGCACTTGAAGGTTGCCCCGTAACAATCAGATTCCTTGATCCTCCTCTGCACGAATTCGTTCCTACAGAAGAAGCTGACATCGAGGCTCTCGCTAAGGCTCAGGGCAAGTCTGTTGAAACAATCAAGAACATCATTGCATCTCTCCACGAGTTCAACCCCATGATGGGTCACAGAGGATGCCGTCTTGCAGTAACATATCCTGAAATCGCTAAGATGCAGACTAAGGCTGTTATCAAGGCTGCATTAAACGTTAAGAAGAATCACCCCGACTGGACAATCGTTCCTGAGATCATGATTCCTCTGGTTGGCGATGTTAAGGAGCTCAAGTACGTTAAGAACTTCGTTGTTGAAACAGCTGACGCTGTTATCAAGGAAGCCGGCGCTGACCTCAAGTATGAAGTTGGTACAATGATCGAGATCCCCAGAGCAGCACTTACAGCTGACGAAATCGCTAAGGAAGCTGAGTTCTTCTGCTTCGGTACAAACGACCTTACACAGATGACATACGGCTTCTCTCGTGATGACGCAGGCAAGTTCCTTAACGCTTACTATGACGCTAAGATCTTCGAGAACGATCCCTTCGCTAAGCTCGACCAGACAGGCGTTGGCAAGCTGATGGAAATGGCTATCAAGCTCGGTAAGGCTACACGTCCCGATATGCACATCGGTATCTGCGGCGAACACGGCGGTGATCCCTCATCTGTTGAGTTCTGCCACAAGATCGGTCTGACATATGTTTCATGCTCACCCTTCCGTGTACCGATCGCAAGACTTGCAGCAGCACAGGCAGCTATCGCTGACAAGAAGTAATTAAAGTATAGATACGGATAACGTATGATACGCCGCCCTGCCCTTACGGACAGGGCGGTTTTGCGTATCCGACGACATAACAGAAAGGTGAAAATATGACGATTGCAATAGTGAACGGAAGCGCAAGGCACGGCAATACCGAAGCGGCTATAAATGGCTTTGTGAAGGGTATTGACGGCAAACACAAAACAGAAATCATTGTAGCGGACAAGCTGAATATAAGCGGATGCAAGGGCTGTGGCGTCTGTCAGTGTCAGAACGGCTGTATAGCAAAAGATGATACAAATGCCACGGTAGATAAGCTGGTAAATGCGGATATGATAGTGTTTGCGACGCCGGTATACTGGTGGGGAATGACGGCTCAATTGAAGCTTGTGATAGACAAATGCTACTGTAAGGGTATGCTGTTAAAGGGCAAAAAGGTAGGATTAATCACGGTTGGAGCCGCTCCTACAGGCGATATGCAGTACGAGCTGATAAGCAAACAGTTTAAATGTATTGCGGACTATCTCAACTGGGAAATTATGTTCGACAAGACATTCAGTGCTTATGGAAAAGATGATCTTAAAAATAGCAGTAATGCTATGGAAAAAATGATAAATATAGGTAAATCCATATAAAAAAATGCACTATCCAGGCACAAATGGCTCGGATAGTGCATTAATTTTTGGCTTTGTTATGCGGTTTTTAAAATGTGCAAGATTTGCACAATAATGCACAATTGTGTTGAATTTGACGGGGGGTAGGTGGGCAAATGGCAAGATATATTGGAATTTTGACTGAGTTGTATTAATTGGAGTTGGTAGACGGAGAGGTTTGATGCTTTAACGGTATATGTTCACTATTATAATATATTAATTACGCTAACTATATGTGCGTTGTTTTTAGATTTTATTCTAATTTTTAGTATTCTGCTCAAAAAATTAAGGATATTAGTCGGTATAACTGAATATTTTTCGCAAACAAGCAAACAGTATTAAACAAAAAGAAGATATGACGAAATAGATGAGAAATATCCGTTGACGGCATCTTATGCACACCCTATTTAACAAAGGATAAAATTAATCTCAGTATTTAATATGATGAATTGAGTGGATATAAATATTTTAGTTACTAAATTAAAAATATTGAATTTTCATGAATTATTTTGTTGAATTTTAGTGAAAATTGTGTTACAATTGAAATTAACAAAACATCTGTTGTTGAAATTAGTTTTATGTATATTATACTCAATAAGTATAATAAGTAATACTAATAACAGAAATTTATATTTTTTAGGAGTGCACTATGGGAGATTTTAGAAACCAGATTTCACAGGACATTAAAGAATACCAAATAAGATATCCATATATCAAAAACATCGAAAAAGATGAATGGGCATTCAATTATTGGATATTAGACAAATTTTTCTATGAGGATGAAGAATTAATCGAAGATAAAATTCTCGATTATAGCGATATGGGAATAGACGCCTATGAATTTTATGAAGATACAAAAGATTTGTATCTAATTCAAAACAAATATTATACTGATTCATCGAAACTTTCATCGGAGTACGTTGCAAACGATTTTTTATTAAGACCTATTAACGCATTAAAAAATGGTACATACAAAAGATCAAGTGATTTGCAAAATATATTCAAGAAATATTCCAATCATGATGACTTCACAGTGTACATGCAAATCTATGTAACAAACAACATACATTGTTCAGAGGCAGATAATTATGTAAAAAATTTCAATTTGGACAATCCGAAATATAGAGCTGAAATTCTTTATCTCGATGATATAGAGCAAAAATATTACAGTGAAACTAAGCAAAACCGTTTTAACCTGATAGTATCGGTAGAAAGTATAAACAAAGGCACTATATTAAACATTAATACTAATGACTATAAGCTTGAAAATGTTCTTGATGCCAAATACGTCTTTACTCCTGTCACATCAATTTTTAGAATTTACAGAACAGCATTAGAAAAAAACTATCCGATTTTTGATATGAATATCAGAGAGTATTTAGGTAACAAGGGCGTAAATAAAAAAATATATAGTACACTTTTAGATAAAGAAGATAGGAAAAACTTTTTCTACTATAACAATGGTATTACTTTGATTTGTGATTCTATGACAAGCCCTACAAACCATCCACGAGGAAACAACATCAACGTTTCATTTAACATATCTAATCCTCAAATTGTAAACGGCTGTCAAACTGTCAATTCTATTTATGAAGCCCTTAAAAACCAAGATCCCAATAATCTCGAAAAAGAGTATAAAGATACTTTTGTAATGCTGAAAATTCTTCAGATAGATAGAAAAAATGAAAGTGAACGTGAGCTATATAAAAACATTGTTACTTATAACAACTCACAAAATTCCATAGATGAAAAAACTTTCGTTTCTAATACGAGCATTTTTAATAGACTTAAAACTGAATTTGAAGATAAAGGATTTTTGCTGTTGATAAAACAGAGTGATAAGAACTCGTTTAAAAATATTTATTCCAAAACCACAAAATTGCATGAAAGAAGTAGCGAAAGAATTAAACGTTTTGGTTTAGTTGATGCGTTCGAAAATACACCAGATTACTTCATCCCTTTAGAAAAATTACTGCAAGTCATAATTGCATTTTCTATGGGTGGCTATCATGCATATACTAAAAAATCAAATTTACTAAAATATAACACACTACAATATAATAAAGCTATTGAATTCATAAAGAATCCAGAAGTGACTATTGATGCTTTGATTGATTTATATTTACTGTATAAAAAAGCCGATATATGTAAAGTTAATAGTCAAGAAAATCGTTTTCCTATTCCTTATTATTTGATAGATGCTTTCGCAAATTACGAATGCATGGATAGAACGCCTGCTCTAATTTCTTCAAATCTAAGTTCTGACAGTCAGATTGATAAGATAATTACATTATATACTGCTGTTACTAATGCTTATACAGAATCGATTAAACAAACTACCGGAACTGAATATAACCAAATGATTAAAAAACCTGTTGATTATCAAGTGTTCGCAAATAACAGAAATATATTATCACGAGTGCTTTAATATTTGTGCTATTTATGCGGATGCTATTAAAACAATTTGCATTGACAAAATTGTCTTGATTGCTATTTTAGAGTATATAAAGATAAAGCGTTGTGTCACAATGGCATAACGCTTTTTGGTATTTATATTGCACTTGAGAATGAAATTTTGACGTGTTTGCTATGGCATTATGTGTCGAACTCGGCGGTTACGGCAACGGGGGCGGCGGCAATCACTTTATCCATGTCGTAGTACTTATACTGTCCGAGTCTGCCGCCGAAGATAACTTCGGGGCGGGTGGCGGCGAGGATTTTATACTTTTCGTAAAGGGTGTTGTTTGCGGCATCGTTTATCGGATAGTACGGTTCGGTGCCGGGGTGCCACTCGGCTGAATATTCACGGCTGATAACCGTTTTTTCCTGCTTGCCGAATTCAAAATGCTTGTGCTCGATAATTCTTGTGTAAGGAACTTTCATATCGGTGTAGTTCACTATGGCATTATGTGCCAAACTCATCATCTACTGCAGAAAGCGCTGCGGCAATTACCTTATCCATATCGTAGTACTTATACTGTCCGAGCCTGCCGCCGAAGATTACATCGGGACGGGTAGCGGCGAGGGTCTTGTACTTTTCGTAAAGAGCATTGTTTGCTTCATCGTTTATCGGATAGTAAGGCTCAATGCCCGGCTGCCATTCGGCAGAATATTCACGGCTGATAACCGTCTTTTCCTGCTTGCCGAATTCAAAGTGCTTATGCTCGATAATTCTCGTGTACGGCACTTCCCTGTCGGTATAGTTTACTACCGCATTGCCCTGATAGTTATCGGTATCGAGTATCTCGTTTTCAAACCGTACCGAGCGGTAACCGAGTGCGCCGTATCTGTAACCGAAAAATTCGTCTATCTGTCCTGTGAAAACGGTCTTTTCGGCTATGTCGGGGTTTTCCTTGATAAATTCGAAATAGTCGGTATCTGTCTTAACGTCAGAGCCTGCGAGCATCTTTTCGATTATCTGAGTATATCCGCCTATCGCTATGCCCTGATAGCAATCGTTGAAATAGTTGTTGTCATAGATGAATCTGAGCGGCAGACGCTTTATTATAAACGCAGGAAGCTCGGTGCAGGGTCTGCCCCACTGCTTTTGCGTGTAGCCCTTTATCAGCTTTTCGTAAACGTCCGTTCCGACCAGCTTCAGCGCCTGTTCCTCAAGGTTCTGCGGCTCGCCTATGTTAAGATTTGCTATCTGACCGGCGATTATCGCCTTTGCTTCGGCGGGCGTCTTTATTCCCCACATTTTGCTGAAGGTGTTCATATTGAACGGCAGATTGTAAAGCTCGTCCTTGTAGGACGCTATCGGGGAATTGATGTAGTTGTTGAAATCGGCAAAGCGGTTCACATATTCCCATATTGCTTTGTCAGACGTGTGGAATATATGTGCGCCGTATTTGTGGACGTTTATCCCCTCGATATTCTCGGTGTAAATGTTGCCTGCAATGTGATTTCGCTTGTCGATAACAAGGCACTTCTTGCCACGCTGTGTTGCTTCATAGGCAAAAACCGAGCCGAAAAGCCCTGCTCCGACTATCAGGTAATCAAACTTTGACATAGCTCCTCCTTTTTGTAGCGTAAAACCGGAATTACTTTATCCTGTCCATAATCATCCCTACCACCTGCTCTGCCGTGGTGTTAAGGCAATCTATTGTTATATCTGCGTAGCGGTTGTAGTACACCTCACGCTCGGCAATTATTTCCGCTACCGTTTCACCCGGACGGCAGGCTATACCTCTCGTCTTTATATTCGTAAGACGGCGGATAAGCTCCTGCTCGTCAACTCTGAGATATACGCAGATACCGTTTTCTTTGAGATGTGCCATACCTGCGGCTGAAAATACGGCTGAACCGCCTGTTGCGATTATCGCTTTTTTATCGTTTATTGACAGCAGCGCCTGTTCTTCCGCCTGCTTGAAGCCGTCAAGTCCACGCTCGTCGATTATGTTCTGGAGCTTTGTTCCCTGCTGTTTTTGAATAACAAGGTCAGCATCCACAAAATCATATCCCATAGACTTTGCAAGCAGTACGCCGACAGTGCTTTTGCCTGCGCCGGGCATTCCGATAAGAATTATGTTTTTCATTTTTGTGTCCTTCTCTTTTGTTCTTTGTATCAGCCGTTATCGGCTGTCATTACTTTCTCATAGTAGTACCAGTTATCGCCGAGCGATGAAGTTTCGTTGTCGGAAATATCCTTTGCAGAATAGATAAGCTGTTTTGTGTTGCCTGTGTTGAAGCTGAAATGCACTGCATTATCCTGCTTTTCTACGCCGTAACAGTAAGTATGGCACAATACATCAAGCTCCTCCGTCAGCTTATCATAAAGCGGCTCGCCGTTTTCATCAGCATTTATGACCGACTTTTCAAAAAGTCCGCCGTGAGCGGCTGTAATCTTGTAGTCGGCAATATCGTTGCCTGCGCTTACAACGCTGTCAAGTATCGCTGAATATTTCGACTTTACCTGAAGTATCTCACGCTTTTCGCACTCGGTGATACCTGCTCTCAGACAAATATCCCTCAAAAAGAACGAGCCTATCAGCAGTGCAAACACACCGACAATTACAACGGCTGTTATAACTTTACGCTTGACGCTTTTCTTCTCAGCCATTATTCTCACCTTCTTCGGTCACATTCTCTTTATCGCTGTCTTTATCAACCGACTGCATTGCCGCAAGTGTATCCGCAAGCAGTGCAAGCGGTCCGCCGTGTTTATCCGTGCCGTTTACACGGAAGTTAGGCTTGTCGGTGGCAATGTTCAGCATCATATCCTTGCCGAATTTTCCTCCTACCGCCGAAACACGTTCCATCGTTTTCTTATCGGTCTTTTCGGGATAAAATATCATAATGTCGCCGCTCTGGATTATTTCGGTCAGGTGCATCTTCTGAGCAATCCTTCTCAGTTTTGCAACTTCGATAAGCCCCTCGACCGCTCTCGGCACATCGCCGTAACGGTCAATAAGCTCATCGGTCACATCATAAGCGTCCTCGTCATTTTCTATCATCGCTATCTTTCTGTAGCAGTCAACACGCTGTGCCTGATTAGAGATATACTTTTCGGGGATAAACGCATCAATTCTTATATCAATAAGGCACTCCGGAGTAATTTCGGGGGCTTTGCCCTGCTGTTCTAAAATCGCCTCGTTGAGCAGTTTTATATACATATCATAGCCGACAGATGCAAGATGTCCCGATTGGCTCTGACCGAGAACCGAACCTGCACCTCTTATTTCGAGGTCTTTCATAGCTATCCTGAATCCCGAGCCGAAGCGTGTAAACTCTCTTATTGCGTCAAGTCGCTTGGTGGCAATCTCGCTTAGCACCTTGCCCCGTCTGAATGTGAAATATGCGTATGCACGGCGGTTTGTACGTCCGACACGGCCTCTGAGCTGGTGGAGCTGGGCAAGTCCCATACAATCCGCATTCTCAATGATAAGTGTGTTGCAGTTGGGTACATCTACACCGGTTTCGATAAGCGTTGTGCAGACAAGCACATCTATCTCGCCCTCGATAAGCCTTCTCCATACATCGAGAAGCTCTTCCTCGCTCATTCTTCCGTGTGCGATTCCGATATTCGCTTCGGGTACCATAGAATGAATATCTGCGGCGCAGGAATATATGCTTTCAATACGGTTGTGGACATAGTAAACCTGTCCGTTGCGGCGAAGCTCCTTATTTATCGCCTGCGCTATAACGCCTCTGTCGTGCTCGACAACATAGGTTGTTATAGGGTGACGGTCGCCGGGCGGAGTTTCAATGACACTCATATCTCTTATTCCCGACATCGCCATATTCAGCGTTCTGGGAATGGGGGTTGCAGATAACGTCAGAACATCTACGTTTGTGAACGCTTCTTTCAGCTTTTCCTTGTCGTTTACGCCGAAACGCTGTTCTTCGTCTATTATGACAAGTCCTAAATCCTTGAACTTAACATCGTCCTGCACAAGCCTGTGCGTGCCTACTACAAGGTCAAGCTCGCCTTCTTCCAGCTTCTTCAGAATTATCTTCTGTTCCTTTGCTGTGCGGAAACGTGACAACAGCTCAACTCTTATATCAAAGCCCTCCATACGTTTTAAAACCGTCTGGTAGTGCTGCCACGCAAGAACAGTAGTCGGCACAAGTATAGCGCATTGCTTACCGTCACCTATACACTTGAATGCGGCACGGAGTGCGACCTCCGTCTTTCCGAAGCCCACATCTCCGCAGAGAAGCCTCTCCATAGGGGCGGTACGCATCATATCGTGCTTTATTTCCTCTATACAGCGGAGCTGATCGTCCGTTTCAACATAGCTGAAATGATCCTCGAATATATGCTGCTGCTCGGTATCGGGGGAGAATGCAAAGCCCTTCGCTTTCATACGGCGAGAATACAGCTCGATAAGCTCCTTTGCCATCTCCTGCGTTGCCGCTTTTGCCTTTGTCTTTGCCTTTTTCCATGTATCTGTGCCAAGCTTGTTCAGCCTTACCGTATCCGCATCTCCGCTTCCGATATAACGTGAAATGAGGTCAAGCTGGGTAACGGGAACATAAAGCACATCCGTACCTGCGTATTTTATCTTTATATAATCCTTTGAAACCTTGTCTGCTGTGAGCTTCTGAACGCCCTCGAATACACCTATACCGTATGAGCCGTGTACCACAAGATCGCCCTGAGAAATATCGCTGAGCGAACGTATCTGTGCGCCCTTTTTGAATCTCTTCTTAGGTGCGGAGGTTTTTGACGATGAAGCGCTTGTACGGGTGAGTACGGCTATTTTTTCTTCCGGATATTCAAAGCCTGCCGATAATATTCCCTCGACTACCGTAATTCTGCCAAGATAGAATTTCTTCGGGTTTTTGGCATAATCAGCCTTGTAGCCTTTATCGTGCAGATCCTCCGCAAGTATCTTTGCCGCTTTGTCCGTACCGCCGAAAATCACGCAGGAATAGCCGTTCCTGCTGTAATTGTCAAGCTCCTCGAAAAGCATTTTATACTCTCCGCTCCATGCGGAAAGCTGTATCGAATCTACCTTCAGAATATCGCTGAGGTCGATTCCTCCGCCTCTTATGAACGTATCCATATAAAGCCGCACTTTATTCTTTACCGTGTCCTGATATTCTGCTTTGCTCATCAGGTACCTGTCAAGTCCCTTGCACAGAACTCCGTCCTCGGTAAGCAGCTTCAGGTCTTCAAGGTGAGCCGAGATAGCTCCCTTTGCCGCCTCTGCCGCAGTAAAGGATTCGCTGACTATAAGAGTGGACGCATAATCAAAAATACTGCCCGGCTCTTTATAGCAAAGCGGAAAATAACGGTTAAGACAGCATACGGAAATACCGTCACGCAGTCTTGCTATATCACGTCTTATACGCTTTGCCGCTTCATCGTTCTTCTTTTTGTTCTTTTCGGTCTTTTCAAGAAGCGCCTGCAGCGTCCCCGAAAGAACACCCTCCTCGAAAATCGTTTCTCCGCAGGGTGTTATGCTGACGCTCTTTACCGTATCTATTCTTCTTTGCGTGTCAATGTCGAATGATGCCACCGTGTCGATTTCATCGCCCCACAGCTCTATCCTGACAGGATAATCACTGCTGACGGGGTAGATGTCGGCAAGCGAGCCTCTGAACGAGAACTGTCCCTTACCCTCTATCATATCACAGCGTGTATAGCCTGCGCTGACAAGCATTGTTGCAAGCTCGTCAAGCTTTATCTCATCGCCTGCTTTAAGCGTAACAGTGTGCTTTTCCAGTACGTCTTTCGGAACGGTAAGCTGTACCGCCGCTTCAGACGAGGATATTATCAGCCTTGCCTTGCCCGAAAGCGCCGCAGACAGCGTTTCGATACGCTTGTACTCGTACTCCTGCGACTGTGCCTCAGTATCGGCAAGGGTCAGATCCGACGCAGGAAACTGATATGCGGCAGTATCGCCGCACATTGTGTTTATATCCTCTGTAAGCTTTGCCGCAGATGCCTCGCTCTCGGTTATGACAAGTACCGGTGAGGGAAGCTTTTCATAGCATAAGGACGCCAAGAAGTGTGCCTTGTGTATATGCGAAAGCCCCGTGACCAGTAAGGGCACGGGTTCATCGCTTAAAATATGTGCGACTGACTTTTTGTACTCGGTCAGCGTGTCAGCCATATTTTTAAGAAGTTCCATATTGTCTGTCTTTCTTACGAACTGTATTTATTCATTGCCATGTCTATTTTGCCCGCAACTATGAGCCTTGCGGCTTCGGCGGCATTGTCGAGCGCTTTCTCAAGGTTTTCGCCATCTTCCTTCTTGAAGCCTGATAATACCCAGTCGGCAAGCGGAAAATCAGGGTGCGGCTTTGCGCCTACGCCTATCTTTATACGGGGGAAAGCATCGCTGTTTGTGTGCAGAATTATGCTCTTTATACCGTTATGACCGCCGTCACTGCCTTTTCTGCGTATCCTTGTTCTGCCGACATCAAGCGAAATATCATCGTACATCACAAGTATATTCTGAGGGGGTATCTTATAGAAGTTCATAGCCTCGCCTACCGCCTCGCCGCTGTTGTTCATAAAGGTTGACGGTTTCATTATAATGCAGTGCCTGCCCTCTATCGCACAATCGGCTATAAGGGATTTGAACTTCAGCTTTTTTATCTGTACGCCGAGTTTTTCCGCAAGGGTATCCACCGCCATGAAGCCTGCGTTGTGCCTTGTGTTCTCATACTGAGTGCCGGGATTGCCAAGCCCCACTATGAGATATTCGACAGCGCCCTGCGGTGCAGGCTCTCTGCCTGCGGCTATCTTATCAAATATATCGGATAATGACATTTTTATTTGTCCTTTGCATTTGCTGTTACCGACGGCTTTCTGAGATAAGCTGTTGTAAGCTTATTCATAAGACGTGCGGATTTTTTATTTGCGGGCTTTTTCATTCTCCACGTCCAGTTTCCTCCGACAGTCGAGGGAACATTCATACGTCCTCTGCCGTCTATGCCGAGAATGTCCTGCATCGGAATTATCGCAAGTGCGGCAGGGCTTGCATAAACGCTTCTTATGAAGCTGACGTTCTTATGCTCCAGAAAATTTGCGTTTATGTAGCTCTTTGCCATCTTTGCGGCTTTCGCATCTGCTGATTTAAGCCAGCCCATTATAGTATCGTTATCGTGTGTGCCTGTATACGCTACGCAGTTATTTACATAGTTATGGCACAGGTGAATACTGTCCTTGCCTTCGCTGTTGAAGCCGAACTGTAAAACTCTCATACCGGGGAAGCCTGTATCGCTGAGAAGCTTTTTTACGCTGTCGAATATATCGCCCAGATCCTCCGCTATGATATTGACATCGCCCAGCTTTTCCCTGACCGTGTCGAACAGCTTCATACCGGGGCCTTTTTTCCACTCGCCGTATTCGGCTGTTGTTGCATCGGCAGGAATAGCATAATAAGTGTCAAACGCACGGAAGTGGTCTATTCTCACCATATCATACAGCTTCATTGCGTGGTCTATTCTTGACAGCCACCAGTTATAGCCGTCACGCTCCATAGCGTCCCAGTCATACAGCGGATTTCCCCACAGCTGTCCTGTGGGTGAGAAATAATCGGGCGGTACTCCTGCAACAAGAGTAGGTCTTAGCGAAATATCTATCGTGAACAATTTCGGGTTTACCCACACGTCCGCACTGTCCATTGCGGCATATATCGGAATGTCGCCTATTATGGATATGCCGTTCTTGTTGGCATATGCTTTCAGCTTGTTCCACTGAGTAAAGAACATATACTGTACGAAACGGTGAAATTTGATGTCCTCTATATGCTCTTCCTTGAATGCGGCAAGCACTTCGGGCTTTCTGAAGCGTAACTCCTTGTCCCATGTCATCCACGAACGCAGTTCGTTATGCTGCTTTATCGCCATAAAAAGCGCATAGTCCTCAAGCCACCAGCTCTGCTCCTGAATAAAGGCAAGATAGGAAACGTCCTCCTTGAACGAGAAAAACGCCTTACGGAGAAGCTCTTTTTTCTGTGCGATTACCTTTTCATAATCTACTGTGGACGGGTCCTCGCCGTATTCTCTGCCCTTTATATCATCGGGTACAAGAAGTCCCAGCTCTACAAGCTCCCACAGGTCTATAAGCAGTGGGTTTCCTGCAAATGCCGACGGTGACTGATAGGGTGAATCAGCATAGCCTGTCGGGTGTATCGGAAGTACCTGCCAGTATTTCTGTCCTGCCGCTTTCAGCCAGTTCACAAACTCAAAGGCAGGTTTTCCGAGTGTTCCTATGCCCTCGTTTGCAGGGAGGCTTGTTATATGCAGTAATACTCCGCTGCTGCGTTTAAGTTCCATAATATCGCCTTTCGGTTCTTGTTCTTACTTTTCGTCATTCATACTTGTTCTGAACGGGGCAACGGGGATACCGTTCTTGCCGTACAGCGTTACATCGCCGTAATTTGTCCAGAGGTAACGTACATACGCAGGCTTCTTTACTTCGTCAGCGTAGACGCTTATCGTTCCGTCCTCGTCTATAACTGCGCAGGCAGGCTTATATTCCTTATCTGTGCCTGCAACCTCAAAGCCGGTTATGCCGTTGTCGCCCTTTATATCAAAGCCGCTCTCTGCGTGGTCAAAGCTGATAACAGCTCTGTCGCCTGTTACGATCATGTCCTTGTAAATAGGGCCGAATGCCTCTGTTTCATTATCGCCGTAAACGTGGTGCATAGCCTGCAGGTAAAGTCTGTGACCTACCGGTACCTTGTTCTTGGGGTGTATCTCATTGAATTCTCCGCAATCGAGAATAACCGCAATACCTGTATTCTTTACCGTCTTGAAGGTACGCATCTGCGCCTCTCTTATAAGGCACCAGTGCTTCCAGTCGGGGTCGACTTTATAGCGGTGCATCGGGAGCTGTACAAACATAAACGGAAGCTCGTCATCGCCCCAGTCATCTCTCCAAAGCTGAATAAGCGCCTTGAACAGCTTGAAATAAGTTTTCGGTCTGTTGTCGTCCGTTTCGCCCTGATAATAGATAACGCCCTTGATGGTATACGGGCATACACGCTTTACCATACTGTCATAAAGCGCTGTTGCGTGGAAGGGATTTAAAGGCGTCATAGGACCGGGATACTTGCTTACACCACAGTAAGCCTGACACTCGTCCCACGTTCCGTCGGGATGTGCGCTGTAGAACTCTACCGACTTCTTCTGCCACTCTTCCTCATATTTCACATAGTCAAGATATTCCTTGTCCATTTCCTCTCTTGACCTGCCTGCTACCGCATTATCGAAATCGTCAAGGTATGCCTTGAGGTCTGTATCCTTTTCGAGAGATTCACGGCTCATCCAGTAGCTTGCGCTTGTACCGCCCCAGTTACAGCCGATTATTCCGACAGTAACGCCAAGCCTTGCGGCAAGCTCCTTTGCGTAGAAATACGCAACTGCGCTCCACGCTCTTGCGCTTTCGCTGTCAAAACAGCTCCAGCCTGTATTTTCTTCGTCACGGAAGAACTTTTCATCCATGTTGCAGTTTTTCTGCGTGTAGTAATAGCGGACGTTTTCGGTCTTATCGTTAGCAAGAAAATCCTTGCCGCCCATGCAGTTCTGAAGCTCAAGCTCCATATTGCTCTGACCGCCTGCGAGCCATACCTCGCCTATCATAACGTTACCGAATACGATAGTTTCTTCGCCGTTGCTTATCTTCATCTCATAAGGGCCGCCTGCTTTCATCGCAGGAAGTGTAACACACCACTTTTCGTCGGCTACCTCTGTTACCGCTTTGTTTGTGCATATCGAAACTATTACGCTTTCGCCGTTTTTGCCCGTGCCGAATACTCTTACGTTCTTCTCTCTCTGAAGCACCATATTGCTGCTGAATACCGCAGCCGCTTTGAACTTAGCCATTGTTTATGTTTTTCCTTTCCGTTTTGACTTTTATACGCTTTCTGCCGGTTTTGACGGCAGGGATTTTTTTATTGCTTTTTTCCTGCAACGCAGGATATTTTTCCTTGATAAGCGAGGAATAAAGCTCCTCGTCCTTTTCTTCGGACAGCGTGTATTTCTTTATCCATCTGTATTCGCCGTCTGCTTTCTTCTCAAACCTTACCGTGACCTTTACGGAGTGCTTGTTGCAATGCACTACAGCCATATAGTTCATCGGGCTTAGCCATATCAGCCTGCTTTTCAGCGTTGCGGGTTTACCGCAGACAGGGCAGATATAGCGGTTAAGTTCCGATAATCTCGGCACTGCGTTCATACGGGCGGTCTTTACCGTACCCTCCGAGGTCTGTCTTAGGCTCAGAAAAGGATTGCTGTGAACATAATCTATCTTTTTCTGCAGCTCTATTTCGCTCGGTATATCGTTTATCTTAGTAAGAACCAGTGCGGTATAGTACGCATCGTTTATTGCACTGTGGTAGTCAAGCTCCTGCTGTACACCGGTTATCTCAACGGCAGATTGAAGTGTTATCTGCGCTCTGTCTATCCCGTACTGCCTTGTCATCAAAGGCTGAAGGTTGAACCATTCGGGAAGCCAGCCGGTATCCCTTTCGTAGAACTCGCACTGCTTTACAAGCGTAGGAATGTCATCGGGTCCCCACGTTACTATAATAACGTCCTTCCCGAATTTTTCGAGCCATTTTCTGAAGCTCTTCAGCACCACTGTAAGATCGTGGGCGTTCTTAAGGTCATTTTTCGTAATACCCGTCAGCTTCTTTATCCTGCCTTTAAGCTCGGTATAATATCTCGGTCTTACATATTCCGAAAAGAAATCCTCGCTTACGATACCGTCCGTCACGGCAACTGCGCCTATCTGTATGATTTCCACCTGTAGAACTCTTGTGCCTGCTATACGCATTTTTTCTCTGCATACCGGCTGGCTCCATTCCAGGTCAAGTACGATATATGTCACCTGTGTGCCTCACCTCCTGTATAAACACTCATAGCCCCGCAAAAGCAATGCGGGGCATTATGGTTATATCGCTACTTCGATTTTTTCGTCGAAATCGTGATATTTATAGTCTTTCAGCGTAAAGCTGTTTTTAGTGAATTTATAGAAATCGGTTATATCCTCTACAACCATCTCGGGTGCGGGATAAGGCTCTTTTTCTATAATGCGTTTTACTGCGTCGATATGTCTGTCATAGATATGTGCATCCGCTATGACGTGCACAAGCTCGCCTGCCTTAAGTCCCGACGCTTTTGCGAACATTATCAGAAGTGCGGCATACTGGCACACGTTCCAGTTATTCGCAGTGAGCATATCCTGTGAACGCTGATTGAGAATAGCGTTCAGCGTATCTCCCGTCACGTTGAAGGTCATACTGTAGGCGCACGGCGCAAGTCCCATCTCGTGCAGATCCTTATGATTGTACATATTGGTCATTATACGGCGGCTCGCAGGATTGTGCGAAAGGTCGTACAGCACTCTGTCCACCTGGTCGAACTCGCCCTCGGGATAGATGCTCTTCTGTCCGAGCTGCCAGCCGTAAGCCTTGCCTATCGTGCCGTTTTCATCAGCCCACGAATCCCATATATGAGTGGAAAGATCCGCAACTCTATTACTTTTTTTCTGATATATCCACAATATTTCTTCTATTGCGGAACGGTAGTAGATACGGCGGAGCGTCATTACAGGAAATTCCTCCTGCAGATTATAACGGTTTACCACGCAGAACTTTTTTACGGTATGTGCGGGTGTGCCGTCTTCCCAACGGGGTCTGACCTCGCTGTTTGTATCCCATGAGCCGTGTTCGATTATGTCACGGCAGTTTTCTATAAAATATTTATCGGCTAAACTCATTATAATCCCTTAAATTAATTATTTAAATCAGCTTTAGAACCGCTGAAAATCAAAAACTGTTATATTTTCGATAACAGCTTTGTTGTCGAGAAATCTATCTGGTCAATCGTGCGGCTCTCGAACATATTGAGGCTGTCGATACCGCTCATATTGTAGATAGAAACACCTGCGCTTGAAGCGTATGTCTTTACGTTTTTAAGCAGTGTCTGTGCTTCCTCGGGATAATCGTACTTCTTCTCGTCATTTACAAGAGCCTCGTCATAGCTTGTTATCTGAGCATCGTAAATTCCGTCAAAGCCGTAGATGTATATTTCCGAGAAGCCCTCATACAAAGCAAGCTGTAAAGCAATATACAGATCATCGACACGTCTTAAAGCCTCGCTGTGCTGTGTAGAGCCGAATGAGGGCAGCTGAGGGATAAAGCCGTTGCCCATTATATTGAAGTAGGTAGGCTTCTTCTCAAACTTATCCTCAAATACGGTCACATTGCTTGCAACAAAGCAGTCCATAGCTTCGATATACTTGCCGTTTCCGAGATAATGCTCGGCATTTGACAGTATGTACTGTGTGGGACGGAGGGGGGTCTTGCTGAAGAACTTGCATATACCGTTGTAGCTTATGCACTTTTCATTGAACAGCAGGTTCAGATCATCAAGCTTTACACCTTCCTTATAGCCGATAATAAAGCAACGCTGACCGTGGAACTTATCCTTGCATTCGGCAAGTTGCGGCTCGGTGCGGCGGACATCCTTTTCAAGCTTGTTCTGTGTTGATTTGTCGGAGATGTTGAACTGTGAACGTTTCATCTTCATATATGTGCCGAGGAAACCTACAGGCTGATTTACAAGGCAGTAGTCACGCTCTGTAAAGCCGTACTGCTGTAAACGCTTTTCGATAGACTGTGCGCTTCCGACACGTCCTGTCATACCCTTGAGATATACCTCAAGCTCATCGTATGACGATGAAACAAGAACGTAATATGCCTTTGACATACCCTTAAGTTCGGTGATACTTCTGATAGAATTATCGCCCTTTACAAGCGTGCGCTCATCGTTTGTAGCCTCAAACGCAAGCTCGGGAACACGGACACCTTTTTTTCTGAGCTGGCCGAGAACCTTTTTCAGTATCTCGCCGTTAACGCCCCGTCCGTCACCCAGTATTACCAGCTTGCGCTGACCGATAATCTCGATATTCTTGATTATCTGCTTTTTGTAGTTTCCCGCCTTGAAAAACTTTGTCAGCTTTGCATTGGTAAGAGAATCGTACGTCATCATAATTGTTCACTTCTCCTTTTCAAATATATATTTCTCTGAATTTCCGCCCGTTAAACCGCTCAGCGATTAATCTTCGCTGAGTATAAATCTGTTGCTATTAATCTTCGCTGAGTATGAATGGAAAGTCTGATCTTCAATTTTATAAACCTCAAACTCTCCCGATTGCTGTGCTTTAAGTTAAACCCGAAAACACAATTCGTAACTCAGCGATTAATCCTCGCTGAATATAGATCTATCAATCTTCGCCGAATAATATAGATCTATCAATCCTCGCTGAGTATGAACATATCATAAATAACCTTGATAGCCTTCTCGAAGTCAGCCTCGTGGATACCTACTATGATATTAAGCTCACTTGAACCCTGGTCGATCATCTTTATATTGATGTCTGCGTGTGATAAAGCCGCAAATATTCTTGTAGCAGTACCCTTCTTGGACTTCATGCCACGTCCTACTATAGCGATAAGTGCAAGATCGTTCTCTATCTCAATATGGTTGGGGTCTGTTACCTCGCATATCTTTTCAACAATGTCGGGGGTCTTGTCAACGTCCTTGCCGTCAACGATAATGCTCATCGTGTCGATGCCTGTGGGAATATGCTCAAAGCACATACCGTTAGCCTCAAGCACTGTAAGTATTCTGCGTAAGAAGCCTATCTCGCTGTTCATCTCATCCTTTTCAATTGAGATAACGCTGAAGTGCTTTTTACCTGCAATACCCGTGATTATGTGCTGAGGAGGCTCGTTGTCCTCTGCAACTATCATTGTACCCTTTGCCGAGGGGTCGTTGGTGTTGCGGATATTTATCGGAATCTTTGCGCTTCTTACGGGGAAGATTGCGGCCTCGTGAAGTACCGACGCACCCATATAAGACAGCTCACGCAGTTCTTTATATGTGATAGACTCGATGACCTTAGGCTCGTCAACTATTCTGGGGTCTGCGATAAGGAAGCCGTTTACGTCTGTCCAGTTCTCATAAAGCTCAGCGTTGATAGCCTTTGCAACGATAGAGCCGGTAACATCAGAACCGCCTCTTGAGAATGTGCGTACCGTGCCGTCGGGATTAGCACCGTAGAATCCGGGGATAACAGCGTGTGAAAGACCGTGCAGTACAGACGCAAGGCAGGTATCTGTAAGCGTATCGTCAAACTTTCCGTCAGGACGGAAGAATACCACCTTTGCGGCATCTACGAATTCATATCCCAGATAATTTGCAAGAATGATACCGTTCAGGTATTCGCCACGGCTTGCGGCATAATCCTTACCGGCTTTCTTGCGGAAATTGTCTATAATTACTTCATACTCGTCATCAAGTGAAAGAGTAAGTCCTAAATCGCTTATAATTCCGTTGAAACGCTCTGCGATAGGCGCAAACTGATTGTATGCGTTCTTGCCCTCGTTTGCGACTGCGTCATAGCACGCATAGAGCATATCCGTTACTTTTATATCGTCCTTAAAACGCTTACCGGGCGCACTGGGAACTACATATCTGCGTTCCTTGTCGCTTCTGATTATATCAGCTACCTTGCGGAACTGATTTGCGTCGGCGAGTGAACTGCCGCCGAACTTGACTACCTTACTCATTTTTTAATTTCCTTTCTTGTATACCGTTTACGTCCCTTTTTATGTTGATTTTTACGGATTTTATAGTATGGGACTATATTCTATAATATTTTACCACAGCGAAAAGGAAAAATCAATATGTGAAGGTGAATTTTAAAGGGTTTGAGGTAAAAAAAGGCACGTTCTGCAAAATGAGCGGAATGTGCCGTAGTTTGTAGAAAAAGTCTTTGCTTGATGTGCTTCTGCTATATCATTCAGCTCAGGCTGTGATAGCAAGCTACCGATAGTGCTATTTGTCGGACAGCACTTCTCGGGTTCGCTATTCGAGTGGGTACACTTGTCAATATGAAAGAGGGAGACAACCAAAGGGATCAGGTACAAGTCTGAGCCTCGCTCACGCAAGGCTCGTGCACTCCGCTAAAGCTCCGCTGGACTTGACAGCCCCTCTCCC
>ERZ506887.125-NODE-125-length-47830-cov-10.862627_pt1 | contig 47830 bp, 39 predicted proteins | sample MGYA00512905_ERZ506887 | MGnify/ENA metagenome assembly ERZ506887 | reverse complement strand
ATTTATAAAGAGTTTACCCATTCACTGATTTCCTGTTTCGTTCCACAATTTAGCAATCTGCCTTGCCTAAATTGTATAGTTCTTCTTTTTGATTATACTCAATTGCAATTCAAAATGATTTCGATTTGTTTTTATAAAGCCCTCTTTTTGTAACTTTGATATCTCTGTAGACATTGCTGCACGATCAATACAAAGATAATCTGCTAGCTGCTGCCTATCAAAAGGAATATCAAAAGATAACGACGAATGTCTGATAGATTCTGCCGACAGATATGATAATAGTTTATCTCTCGTCGTTCGCTTCCCAACATGTGTGATCTTATCGTTCAGAATCAGTATCTTATTTGCCAGGACACTGACCAGATTACGGATCAGCTTCTGATGATGCTCACACGCAGTTGGACAGGTAATCAGAAGTCTTTTGACATTTAAGAGAATAATCTCACAATCCTCATCTGCTACCACGCTGATATTTAAGACAGCTCTCTGGCTTGCTGCATACGGCTCACCAAAAAAATCTCCTGCGTGACATTTTGACAAAATATTTCGATGTCCCCAGATGTCTTCTTGAATAATGAGGACGCAGCCGGACACCACAATCCCCATTACTTCAGTAATATCACCTGCTCTGAAAATATAAGAATCTCGCTTTTTAGAAATTGTTGTTGCGTTTACACAATGCAATATGGATAATATCTCGTTATCAGTTAGGCCTTTAAAAAATGGACTGTTTCTTAGGATTGATAAATATTTTTGCAAAATAGTTCCTCCCTGTTGGAAATCAAACATACTAGTTGTATTTATAATACTATAATTCTAGCATAAACAAACGCTAAATACTATTGACGGAGGTTAAAATGATAAGAAAGATTATAAAGATTGATAAAGAAAAATGTAACGGCTGTGGTGCCTGTGCATCTGCCTGCCACGAAGGCGCCATTGATATCATTGACGGAAAAGCAGAATTGGTGAGAGAACATTTCTGCGACGGACTGGGAGATTGTCTCCCTGAATGCCCTACCGGAGCCATCTCATTTGAGGAGAGAGACGCACCTGCATATGATGAAGAAGCCGTAAAAGAAGCACAGAAAAAAATAGCTGCCAAAAACCGGGCAATATCCTCTCACTCCGGCTGTCCTGGATCTAAAATCATGCAGATCAGACGAACTGAAACATCTGAGCCTGTAAAAGCCACTTCAACCGCAGATTCAGGATCAAAGCTTCAGAACTGGCCGGTACAGATTAAACTCGCTCCTGTTAATGCACCATATTTTGACGGCTCAAAGCTTTTAATCGCAGCTGATTGTACTGCTTATGCTTATGCCGCCTTTCATCAGGATTTTATTCGAAACAAGGTAACTTTAATTGGTTGTCCTAAATTAGATCAGGTGGATTATAGTGAAAAGCTGACTGCTATTATTCAAAATAACAACATTCAAAGTGTAACTATTGTCAGAATGGAAGTTCCTTGCTGTGGCGGCCTGGAAATTGCGGCCAAAAAAGCTCTTCAAGCTAGTGGAAAATTCATACCATGGCAAGTTGTAACAATAAGTATTGACGGGAAAATCATGGAGTAAAGTCAGCAACCACCAGTTCAACTGGTGGTTTGCTATAGCCCCTATATTAAGCCTCCCTGCACTTCTCATATGCAAAAAGTGCTGCACCAAGCGCTCCGCAAAGCTGTGCCTCATCGCAAATATACAGCTTTGCGCCGAGCTTTTCTTCAAGCGCATTTGTGATGCCTTTGTTCTTTGCCACTCCGCCTGTCATCATATACTCACCCGGATTATCCTGCCCAAGCCTTGCTGCAAGTGCGCCTACCTTTGAAGCTACAGACATGTTTAGTCCGTGGATAATATCAGAAACAGCCTTGTTCTGTGCCACCAGCGATACTACCTCAGACTCTGCAAAAACTGTACACATGCTTGAAATCACAATGTTTTCCTTCCACTCAAGTCCCATGGTGCTCATCTCCTCAAGTGAAAGTCCGAGTGTCCTTGCCATCATCTCCAGAAAACGTCCGGTTCCTGCCGCACATTTATCGTTCATCAGGAAATTCTTCACAGCACCATTTTCATCTATACTGATTGCCTTTATATCCTGTCCCCCTATGTCAATAACTGTGCGCACGTTGGGGTTCAGATAATGCGCGCCCTTTGCATGGCATGTAATCTCTGTGATGCTGTCATCGCCGCTGTTGATGTATGCACGTCCATATCCTGTTGTTACAATCCTTACAATATCATCCTTTGATATACCGGCCTTTTCAACAGCCTTCTCCAGACTCTTTTCGGCGCTCATCATAGCGCCGCCACCTGTCGGAATAATCATTGTCGATTTAATTTTCCCATCCTGATCCAGTATCACCACATCTGTGCTTGTTGAGCCGCTGTCAATTCCTGCTACATAGTAGACTCCTGATTCCATCCTTCTTCTTGCCTCCTCGCTTATGCCTTTTGTAGGGTCCATGTCATCTGAGCCCTCTATTGTCTCTGCAAATGCCTGTATTCTTGTCAGAAGCTGCCCGGCACTCTGGCTTGTAAAATCCGTCTCAAGCTTTAAAAGAGGCACCTTAATATTATTCTTTATGCTTGCATACTCAAAGCCATAGTAATCGCAGAACTTTATCGTGTGATATATGATGCCCTTAAGACTTGGGTCTAAAAAGAGCTGGTTTCTTCTTGTATTATTGCTCATTCTGGCACATGGCATCTGTCCGAGCAGACTCTCTGCATATGCTAAAAAGAGAGTCTCATCATCCATATTTCTAAGATCCTTCTGTAAAATAATGAGATTTCTGCCGGATGTGCATGTCATATTTTCCACATCCATCTGCATATTTTCACGTATTGTCTTCTCAAGAATACTGCTCACATGCACACCCATAAGCCCTATGTATGGCTTGCGCTCAGATTCAGGTTTTGCAAACGACTTTATAAAAAGCTCCCTGTCGAATGTCCTGTGCGAATATCTCTCATATGCTTTCTTCAAACGAAGAATTGACTGTGCAAATTTTATGTTTTCACACTCGTTATCCTCATGGGGCAGATCAAGCATATACAGGAATTTGCATTTCTTTGTATTCTCTATGATATCATACACTCTGCGCATTGAATCGCAACAGTTCACAAGCACAAGTTCCTCAACCTTACCCTCAAGCACTGCCTGTATCACGGATTTTCCAAATCCACAGAGATTCGCATGAGCTATCTTATCTGATTTATCGAAATTCTCCGGCATCTCCTCAAGCACAGCACATTCCTGTCCAAAGCCCTTAAACAGCTCTACCGGAGCATATTTACAAACATAATTTATCATCTGTTTTCCACTTTCTGAAATTGGTTTATAGTAAATATCCACACACCGGACGCAATAACCGGTGTATTATTTCTAATTACGTTCCTGCTCTGTAAGCATCTCCACAAATGCCTGAAGCCTTGTGGAAATCTGTCCATCACTGGCATTTGCCGGGTTGCAGCCGTCTCCGTCTAAAACCATAGTTGGAAGTCCTTCCCACTCGAGTGAGCGCTTTATAAGGCTAGATGCACCGATTGTATTCTTGCAGCCCCAGTGTGCAAAAAGCACTGCACCGTCTGCTCCAACTGTATCGGCGAGCTCCTTTGCCTCCTCTATTCTCTGGTTCACGCTGCCATTATAAATGCAGTAAACCATTTTCTCGGCAAGTGCCTCGTATGGGTCATCCGACTCCATGCTTCTAAAGCCATCAGCTATAAAATCGCTTGCGCCGATATGGATTGTGTCACTGTAATTGAACACATCCTTCACTGCATCCTGCAAAAACGGCATGGTGTGCATCCAAAGTACATGAAAGCCATCTCCTGCCGGTGCACGTCTCACATCATCTTTCAGAAGCTGTGTATATCTGACTGATTCATCAGTTCCTGCAAGCAGATGACACATGAAAAGCGCATACAGCTCATTGGTGAGAGTTGACGCAATATCATGTCCTTTTCTCAGGTGAAGCTGCCTGTAATAATTATTTGATGCAATTTTGCTCTTGTCCACAGCCTTTTTCACAGACTCCTCTGTGATTTTTCTGCCGGTGACATCCTGTAAAAATTTCTTAAGCTCTCTAAGCTGCTTTGCTACATACATAACAGAGTCATAATTCTTCTCATATGGAACATCTATATAAAAACTTGGTATTTCATATCTCTCCTTGAGATACGGAAATGTCATCATATTGCCATCGCATGCCAGGTTTGTATACACCATGCACTTTGGCTTCGGCACTATGCCGTTTAAGGCTGCGCCCAGAAAAACCCTGTGATACGAGCACATAGTCTCCGGAAAGCCTTCCTTCTCTGTCTGTCTGAGAAAAGCCTGCTCGCATTTAGTTCCTGCAATAAAGCACGATAATGCCTCAACCGAATATGGTGTGAGACCTGCCGCTGTCAAAAGCTCACCCGGTACAAAAATACTGACCATCGCAGCATTTTCAGGCTTTGCAAGTGCCTGTATGATATTATTCATGACAACCTTTGCAACATACTGCCCTGACATCGGAAGCTTTCTGTCCGGAAATAATGCTAATCTCTTTTCCTGTAATCTATATCCTGCAAGCAAAAGCTTCCTTGCCTTGACAGGATCTTTTTCTGCTGTCTCGCCTACTTTTGCTCCAAATTTATCCACTATACTCATGTGATATTTCAGCTCTTTTCTTTATTCAAATATATGTAAACACTCGGTTCAACATACTATTATAGCAATCATGCACAAAAAGTAAACTCTCATTTTAGCTATATTTCACTATAACTATTGTCAAATATCCTTTTGCTTCGGTAAGCTCATCCAGCCCTCTGTATACACGCTCCGACTCCATTCCACAGTTGGTCACACCATACACTGTCATTTTCGCTTCTTCATCTGTCTTTGTATCGCTCCCATCAGTTGTACGAAGCATCTCTATCAGCTCTGCAAGCTTCTTCCCCGATTTCATATACACACAGGTACCACCATATCCCATGGTATCCCTCACATCATACGAAGCCGGTATGATATGTATCTCGTCCCTCATCTCACCGAGCGAAATCCCAAGCCGCGCTGCCGCCGCACAAAACGACGGCACCCCGCTTATCATCACTGCCGTAAAGCCTGCCTGAATAACACGCTTATGGATATACATATATGTTGAATACACGCTCGGATCGCCAATTGTAAGCATTGCCACATTTTTTCCTGCTAAAAGCTCACAGACTATATCACTGTATATCTTATTGTGTGATATAGCCAGCTTTTCCTTGTCCTTTATCATAGGAAAAGGAGTGCACATAATCTGTTTTTTCTCTATCTCCGGTAAAACAGCCTGCACTATGCTGTACGCATAGCATTCCTCTTTTGAAACTGCAGGGATTGCGATGATGTCACATGCTTTTATTGTATTAATAGCCTTTAACGTCATAAGCTCGGGATCTCCCGGACCTACACCGATGCCATATAACACACCAATATTATTTTTATTGTCATCACCGGCTCTTTCTATCTGCTTGTCCATCTTTATAATTTCCTGCTTTCTATACCACATTTACAAGTAATGCATTCCTAACAAAATCATCACAAATCGATATCATATATTCTTCTTGTATCAATTACCGTCTCTGTACCATTATCATCCACAACTATCATCAGGTGCCCTATGCTATCAAGCTTTTTAAGATATCCTGTCACATGCTCATAGCTGCCCCCATCCTTGTGTTCATCCGGCACAAAATATGTCACCTCAAAATAATTCTCTGTCATGGTGTTTATGACATTTTCGTCATATAAACTGTCTGAATTGAAATTACGCTTTCTATAAAGCATCATGAGCTCATTCATTTTCTCATCAAGCTCTCTTTTTTTGTCCTCATCAGGCTCATGCCACTCATTTGTCAGCCTCGCTGTCTCTGCAATAGCCTCCTCATGACCTGTAAGTGCCGCAAAAGGTGCAAACTGTGCTGAGCGGTCCCATATAGACATCTGCGGATGTACCTTTGACACATGATGTGGTAAATCTATAATATCATCATATTTTCCCATGCCATGCTCCTTATATACTTTTTCGTAACTATTTTAAACCACTAAGAAAAATCCGATTAAGAACCACAGCGGTTGCTGCTATGCCTTGTGTCCGCCAATCTGATTGTTCCTTGAAATAGTTGTGGCACCCTCCTCAAGATTCATGCCCTTTAGCATGGCATTCTTTCCATATTTCTTCTTGACGGAAATCATAGCCTCCTGAAGCTTTCTCTCCTTGGAAAGCGCCTCATCCTCTTTTAGCTTTTCCCTGGCCTTTGCCTGATAATCCGTAAATAAATCAAGCTGCTCGAACTGTTCACTTTCCTGCACCTTGCTCTCATCACAAACCCTGTTTGCTACCACAGTAATCCTGCGCGTCAGAAGAGAAGGGTCTATGATACGGTCATAAAGCTCCATAACAGCATCCATGATGATGCGCGTGGATGACGTAAAACGTCCTAAGTTAGCCGTGCCATGAGCATGCTTTGGAACCTTTCTGCCGTAGCGGTCTATTGTAATCTCGCCTGTATAAGCTCTGTGTGTCCCTTTCTTACCGCCAATACTGTCTCTGCCATTATTGTTTCCTACGTGGTCATAATTATTGCAGGAAGAGCTATCCGCCTTATTAGACAAATTCGCAATATCATATCCGATAGTGAGTACTATCTGGTCTGTAACCAGCCTCTTGTCTACCAGATCAAGCACAAGAAGGTCCGTCATCTCACGCACAATGAGCTTTGTCTTCTCGTAATCATAAGGCTCCTGCAGCACCTGCCCAGAGCTGATGCTGTTAGTCTGCGGTCTGTAGGCCTTGATATCCGCTATCGTGACCGGCTCATACCCCCATGCATGGTCTATAAGAAGCTCTGCATTGATGCCAAACATCTTATACAGCTTTTCCTCATTGTAAAAATCATTCGAACCGCCTGTTGAGCACCTGGCCACATCTCCCATTGTATACATGCCGGCTGCCTCGAGCTTTTTGGCATAACCTGCTCCCACTCTCCAGAAATCGGTAATCGGCCTGTGGTCCCATAGCTTTCGCCTATAGCTATTCTCATTAAGCTCTGCTATACGCACTCCTCGCTCATCAGGCATGGCATGCTTTGCCATAATATCCATGGCTATCTTGCACAGATACAGATTGGTACCAATGCCGCAGGTTGCCGTGATACCGGTATCCTTAAGGACATCGTCTATCATCTTAGACGCAAGCTCCCTTGCCGTCATGTGATAAGTGCGAAGATAGTGTGTCACATCCATAAAAACCTCATCTATCGAGTAAACACTGATATCCTCAGGTGCGATATACTTAAGATAAATATTGTATATGCGTGTACTGTAATCCATATACAAAGCCATACGCGGCGGTGCGACAATGTATGTCAGCTCATACTCAGGATGTGCGTCAAGCAGCTTCGCATTATATGATGCATACTCAAAGCCTGCCATTGTGCTTTCTGTTATATCATTTTCTGTTATATCAATTTCTGTTACATATTTTTTTCTTTCATCCGGATTGCCCTCAGCCTGGAGTCTTTTTTGCTTTTCACCTGCTGATTGTTTTCTGTCAGATTGTTCGCCCTCAATTTGTCGGCTTCTCTCCACTGTCCCGGCAGCATGTCCACTCGCCATAAGCTTCGACAGACGCAGCTTGTTTACCTCCTTCACACGCTGTACCACCTCAAAAAGGCGCGCCCTGCCCGGTATGCCATATGCCTTAAGAGCCGGCGATACTGCAAGACAGATAGTCTTCTCCGTGCGGGTTGGATCTGCCACGACCAGATTAGTGGTCAGAGCATCCTTTCCCCTCTCTCTGCACTCTACTGATGCGTAAAATGATTTTAAATCTATTGCCACATAAATGTGCTCTTCATTATGCTTGTCCATACTGCAATTCTACATTGATTACGCTCAATTGTCAAGAACATATGTTTGTGTATGTGGATTATTGTCACTACATAAGAAAATGCCACTACAGCACAGTTTAATGCATCAGTAAGCCTTAAGCAGTCACTTAGTGGCTGTTAGAATTATATCCGCACACAACAATGCCCCGCCAAGGATGGCGGGGCAAGGCGTTATATGCCATGGACGGCATGTAAAAGCTAATTATATCATTTTCGTACTATAACCATTATGAACCACTATGAATCACTAAGCTTCAAAGCACTACACTACAAGGAAGAACTTCACAAGGAAAAGAAGCGAAATAGCATAAGTAAGGATAGAAACCTCCTTTGCTTTTCCTGTAAAGACCTTGAGTACAGTATATGTGATAAGTCCAAGACCTATACCATGTCCGATAGATCCGGAGATAGGCATTGCAATAAGCATGAGTGCTACCGGAGCAACCTGTGAGAGATCCTCGAAATCCACCTTCTTAAGACCGCCAAGCATCAGGATACCAACATAGATAAGTGCTGATGATGTTGCTGCGGCAGGAATGATTGCTGCAAGCGGTGCTATAAAGATGCATGCAAGGAACAGGATACCTGTTGTGAAAGCTGTAAGACCTGTTCGTCCACCGGCCTCTACACCTGATGCAGACTCAACAAAAGTTGTTACTGTAGATGTACCTGTTACGGCACCAACCACTGTGGCAACTGAATCGGAAACCAAAGCCTCCTTCATGTTTGGCATATTTCCCTCTTTGTCAACCATTCCTGCTCGTGATGCAGTACCAACAAGTGTTCCGATGGTATCAAACATATCTATGATACAGAATGTGATGATGAGTGAAATTGCTGTAAACCATCCAATACTGATGAAATCCTTGAAATCGAACTTGAACAGTGTTGTATCTGCCATATCCTTAAACTGTGGCACAAATGAAGCTGTTGCAAGTGATGCAAAAGGATTTGTTCCAAAGAATATAGCCTCTCCTACCCAGTAAACTACGCAGGCTGCAAGCATACCAAAAAGTACTGCTCCGTTGACGCCCTTATGAGCTAAAATAATGATAACAAAAAGTCCGATGAACATAGTCACAACAGTGAGCACCATTGAAGAATATCCATCTGTCATATTTGTTTTGGCAAGTCCCGGTGTGAGTGCACCGAAGAAATCCTTCATCACATAAAATGGTCCGCCATCCTTTGAGTAAACACCGGCATTTGAGCCAAAGCCGATATTTAAAAGCATAAGACCGATAGCCGGTGAAATACCCATGCGGACACCATAAGGAATGGCATCTACTATCTTGTCACGGATATTGAATATTGAAAGTATGAAGAATAAAATACCCTCAATAAGGATGATACACAGTGCAGCCTGAAATGAATCAACATATGACAGGCCTGTGATGCTTACGATATTGGCAACTACTACAGCAAAGAAGCTGTTAAGTCCCATACCCGGAGCCAGTGCAAATGGCTTGTTGGCAAGAAATGCCATGACAAACATACCGACTGCCGAAGCAATACATGTTGCGAGGAACACTCCGTTCCATAGTGCTTTTGTTCCCTCAGCACCAAATCCGGTGAGGAGGTTTGGGTTAAGAGCAATGATGTATGCCATGGTCATGAATGTTGTCAGACCGGCAAGAATCTCTGTCTTGACCGTTGTGTTGTTTTGTTTGAGTTTGAAGATTTTTTCTAACATTTTTCTTCCTTTCCTTTTATCTTTTTTTGCAGCTGTTATCCGCTTTCCTGCTACAGGCGCCTGTTAATAGCTGCATTATATATAAAATTGTGAATCACAATTGATTCCTTGTTTTTTCCACGAACTCACTCGTGAAAACATCAAGTGTAACCGGCTTTGAATAGAAATAGCCCTGAATAATATTACAGCCAAACTGCTGTAATAGCCTTACCTGCTCCTCATTCTCTGCCCCCTCGGCAACACACTCTATGCCAAGCTCCATAATCATGGATATGAGGTGCTTTAACATTATCCTGCTCTTTTCATTGCTCTCGAGATTCTTGACCAGGGAACGGTCAATTTTAGCAATGCTGAACGGAAACTTAAAGAGCATCTCAAGATTTGAGTACTTCGTGCCAAAGTCATCCATCGAAAGACGAAAGCCCATTGAAATCAGCGACTGCGCGATATTATTTATCAATACAATATCCATATCACCAACAGACTCTGTTATCTCTATCTGAACAAGCCCCTCCGGGAGATCATACCTGTTCATTATCTCCTTCACCTGATCCAGGAGGTCTGCATATTCCAGTGTATTTTTTGAAAAATTCACAGATACCGGAACCACTCTCCTGTCACTTATACAGCGAAGCTTCTGCGCCTTGCATACCTCATCAAGTACAAATAAATCAATAAGATGCGAGCATCTGTTTTCTTCTAAAATCTCGATAAAATGAATTGGTCCTACAACGCCATGAGCCTCATCAAAAAATCTGATAAGGGCCTCCGCCCCGACTGTGATGCCTGTTCTTGAATCAACCTTCGGCTGATAATACACCATGAAGCTTCCCTTTTCAATCTCAGAAACCACATCCTTAAATACCTTATTTCTCATTATACTGTCAAGACTCTTAAGCTTTGCGTCCTTTTCAATATCATACATTAAGCGAACCTCTGAGAGCTGCCTTGCTATGTCGGGCTTGTCCGTCCAACTAAAGCCTGTCGATACAGAGACATCCAGATCATCAAGGCTTTCCCTTACTATCCTGACAAGTCCCATAAATGATTTTTTATCAATATCCTTGCAAAAAACAACTATCTCATCCTGCTCGTACCTGTATATATCGTAGCCTGTAAAAACGCCCCTGATCACATCTGCAACCATCTTAAGACGCGCATTTCCTGCCATATACCCAAATTTTTCATTTATATCTGAAAGCCTTATGATATCTGATGCAAATACTCCCATAAAGCTGCAGTCATACTCCACATAGCTCTCTCCCAAATTATTAAAGGTCTCTCTCTTTCTTAAGCCTGTGACCTGGTCAAAATTGAGCCTGTACTCATACTCTGCCCTTGCCTTCTCATAAAACAGACTATTCGATATTGAAATACCAATCATTTCAATCAAATCCAGACTTCCTGAATTGGCTCTTGGATTCATAACCACGATGACACCAAAGCATTATTCCCCCTTGTTTAGAAGAACAGCAGATGTAGACCATATTCTGACATCAGCCATACGCTTGAATAAATCCCTGTATTCACCCTCAATTGACTGAATATCACTTATAAACACACGGCCAGCGTCATTAAAAAGAGCGAGAAAATCTGTAATTGCACCTCTTGAAACAGATTCATTAACCACCTTTGCCATAATCTTAGCACTTGGTATATGTATCTCCTCAATTGTGTCCCACGCACTCTCTCCATTATAAATGACAGCCACACAATCTGCATTATAAAACTCTCTAAGCAGCCGTAAATAGTTCTTATACCCCAAGCCTTCGGTGGTATCATTAACAGCATCAATGAAATTCTTCATAAACGACCTGTAGCTGGTTATCTGTCTCATAACAGCATTCAGCTTTGACTCATTACTCAAATCTATCATCTTGAGCAGTCTATAGCCATTATAATCCTTATGATTCAGCTTGATTATGAGCTTCTTTTCGCCTAAAAGCTTTGCAACTATATTGTCGGGATGATCCTTTCCTGAAAAAACCGATACTCTGTTTCCCTGCTCTTTTTTCCGTAAAAACAAATCAATAAACCCATCCTCAAACGGCTTTGAAATAAATTCATCAATCTGAGATGCTGTCATAACGCTTGAATTTCTGATAGCCTTATTGACAAATACTATTCTACGGCTCTCCTCATCTACTGCAAGTATATAGTCCGGCATTTCATCATACGAGAATATCTCCCTATCTGACATCCTGCAGGATACATCTGTAATGGAAGGAGCGCAGGAATTATGCGGAACGGTTATATCATTTTTCCTGATAGAATTGAAAAACGATATGCGATTCTTTCCATGCCTCTTTGAGTAATACATAGCCTGATCCGCCTCATAGTACAGATCCTTAAAGGTCAGCTCTCTGTCATCGCCGGTAGTCATGCCGATTGATGCAGAATACTCCATATCAAAGATAATATTCTTCAGTCTGCCTGACAGCTTTACGCAGAACTCGTCCACAGCATCACTGTCCTCTAATCCAAATACAATCGCTGCAAACTCATCACCGCCAAGCCTGCCAACTATACCATTGGCTCCAACTGCTTCCTTAAGCACCTGTCCTGTCTGACTTAATACCCTATCCCCTACATTGTGTCCCAAGGTGTCATTTACTATCTTGAAATCATCCACATCAAGCATCACAAATAAAAGCTTTGTTCCATTTTGCCTGATAAGTGATGTACATTTATTCTCAAATGCAAGGTGATTGTATGTGCCTGTCAGCGAGTCCAAAAGCCCCTTTTCATCTCTGATATCAAACATTACTCCAACTACCATACATACCTTTTTATCCAAATCAGGTATGCTGACCATGTACATCTCAACCGGTTTGCTCTTGCCATCCTCTGATATAAAACTAAGCTGGAATGCAGTACGCATAGGCCGAAGCAGACATTTATCAAGCTGCTTTTTGAAGCATTCGATGCTGTCTTCCGGACACTCTGACATGTATGTGTCAATATTTTGTTTAAAAAACGGATATACTGTCTCCTGAGCCGGAGAAGAGTTGACTATTTTGAAAATATATGCCTCATCATCTTCCACATAGTACTCAAACACGCGCTCATGATTGTTTTCTGCAACAATCTTCATCAGCTCATAGTAAGCCTCTGTTATTCTATCTGTAATTCTTCTCCCTCTGTTACGCTTATCTGCCATGTGGAACCCCCATTATCTACATATTCATAAACTTTACTTCAAATTAAATTCTCATCAGAGCTTTTCAATTTCCTCAAATACTCTGTCAGCCACCTGCGGCAGCTCAGAGAATCTGTGAATTGCCGGCACATCGTCATCTATTGTGCCGAACCCGTATGCTGCATGGATGAACTTAACTCCTGCTTTTTTGCTGGAATCGTAGTCTCCCTGAATATCACCGACATACACTGCCTCATCTATATTATTGCGCTCTACAATAAGCTTTATGTTTTCTGACTTCTCAAGCTCATTGTTGCCATAGCACTCAGTATCCTTAAAATACCTGCCAAGTCCGTGGTACGCAAAAAAAGACTCTATATAGCCACGCTGGCAATTGCTGACTATATACAGGTCATAGCTTTTTGACAACTCATCAAGTGTCTTTTCAACATCCGGATAAACCTCTCCTCCGTGAGCTGTCAGGTAATCGTTTTCTTCTTTATAGCATACATTAATTAGCTCGTCTCTGCAAGCACAATTAGGAAAGATAATGGATGCTAATACATCCATTGTCTTTCCCATTACTGAATACATGTCTTCTTTTGTGATAGGTGCCCTCTCATATCCATAATCAGCTATGGCCTTATTCCATGATTTTGCCACATTCTCTGCTGAATCCCAGAGAGTGCCATCCATATCAAAAATAATACCCTTATGCTTCATCTATTGCCTTTCCGATATCATGTCTCATGTATTTATTATCAAACTGTACCCACTCTGTTGCCTCATAAGCCTTGGCTCTGGCCTCCTTGAGTGTAGCTCCTGTTGCTGTGATACCAAGCACACGGCCACCGTTTGTGACGATATTTCCGTCAGCATCAAATTTGGTGCCTGCATGATAGCAGTAATAATCCTCTTTGCCGTCAAACTTCTCAAAGCCTGTTATCTTAAAGCCCTTCTCATACTTAACAGGATATCCGTCTGATGCCAGAACTACGCATACACATGCATTGTCCTCAAACTGTAAATCTATTGTGTCAAGAGTTCCATCTACACAGGCCTCCATCACATCAATGATATCATTTTTCATACGAGGGAGCACAACCTGAGCCTCAGGATCTCCGAATCTTGCATTGTACTCAAGCACCTTTGGTCCATCCTCTGTGAGCATGAGTCCAAAGAAGATAACTCCTGTAAAAGGTCTGCCCTCTTTAGCCATAGCATCTACAGTTGCCTGATAAATATACTTCTTGCAGAAATCATCGACCTCTTTTGTATAGAACGGACTAGGTGAGAAGTTGCCCATGCCGCCTGTATTAAGACCAGTATCTCCATCGCCTGCACGCTTATGATCCTGCGCAGATGACATAATCTTGATAGTCTTTCCGTCTACAAATGAAAGCACAGAAACCTCACGGCCTGTCATGAACTCCTCAACTACCATAGTGTTTCCGGCTGTTCCGAATTTCTTATCCTCCATGATGGTTCTGACACCCTCTTTTGCCTCCTCAAGAGTATTGCAGATAAGCACACCCTTTCCGAGAGCAAGTCCGTCTGCCTTTAACACGATAGGGAACTTTGCTGTCTCTAAATATTTAAGAGCCTCCTTGGCATCAGTAAAATTCTCATATGCCGCAGTTGGTATATTATACTTTTTCATGAGATCCTTTGAAAATGCCTTTGAGCCCTCAAGAATAGCTGCATTCTTCTTTGGTCCGAAGCACTTGAGTCCTGCCTTTTCAAACTCATCAACGATACCACCTACAAGCGGATCATCCATGCCGATGATTGTGAAATCAATGGCATTATCCTTTGCAAATGATACAAGCTTATCAAACTCCATCGCACCGATTGGCACACACTCTGCAAGTGCAGCGATACCTGCATTGCCCGGTGCACAGTATATCTTGTCAACGCGTGGGCTCTTTGCAACAGCCCTGCATATTGCATGCTCTCTTCCGCCGCTTCCTACTACTAATACCTTCATTTTTGCCTCCTATACCTAAGCTATATAAGCTTTTCATTGTCCGGTAATCATAATCTATCTGTATTTACATACTAATTACTTACAGCACTGTCATTACTTCTCATCTATAATAACATGTCCGTCTTCCACTGACACCTTTCCATTCGCTATCAGGTCGATAGCGTGTGGCATAATTTTCCACTCAGCCTGCTCCATAACCCTGCGCTGAAGCACCTCAGGTGTGTCTCCCTGCTTCACCTCGACTGCCTTCTGTAAAATAATAGGGCCTGTGTCTGTACCTTCATCCACAAAGTGGCAGGTGGCACCTGTCACCCTCACACCGCGTGCAAGCACTCCCTCATGCACCTTAAGTCCATAGTAGCCCGTGCCGCAGAAGGATGGTATGAGCGATGGATGGATATTTATGATTCTGTTTCTGTACTGCTTTATCATCTCAGGTGGAATCACCACCAGAAATCCCGCCAGTACGACTAAATCCACATGATATGAGTTAAGCTGCTTTAGGAAATCCTCATTGAAGGCAGCTCTGTTTTCATAGCTCTTTGGTGAGATGCACACTGCCTTTATTCCTGCTTTTTTTGCTCTCTCAAGTGCATATGCATCTGCGTTGTTGCTGATAACAACCTCTATCTGTGTGTTTGTAATTGTTCCGTTATCTATTGCATCTATGATGGCCTGAAGATTGGTTCCGCCACCCGATACACATACTGCAATTTTCATTCTTTTTCCTCGCAACGATGTATACGTTATTAACAATATAATCTCAGAATCAGCTCAAAATCTCCATATTGGCTGTGACGTAAGCTGACCTTTCAATTGTCTATAATTTATACGAGATCTACACCCTTCTCGCCATCAATAATCTTTCCGACTACGTATGGTGTATCTCCGGCAGACTTCATGGCCTCCATAGTCTTGTCCACGTCTGCAGGGTCAACTGCAACAATCATTCCAAGTCCCATGTTGTAGGTATTGTACATCATCTGCTCCTCGACATTTCCCTCTCTTGCCATCATTTTAAAGATTGGTGGAACAGGGTAGCTGTTTTTCTCAACTACGGCACGCTTGCCATCGATGAGCATACGTGGGATATTCTCATAGAATCCGCCACCTGTGATATGGCTGCAGGCCTTTACTGTGACTCCTGCATCCTTTACAGCCTTAAGAGCCTTTACATAGATTCTTGTAGGGGCAAGAAGTGCCTCTCCAAGTGTAGTGCCAAGCTCCTCATGGTATGTATTTAATGTCTCCTTGTCCATCTTGAAAATCTTTCTGACAAGTGAAAATCCATTTGAATGTACGCCTGTTGATGCCATTCCGATAAGTACATCGCCATCCTTTAAGCCCTCGCCTGTGATGATATCCTTTCTGTCAACCACACCAACTGCAAAGCCTGCAAGGTCGTACTCGTCCTCAGGCATAAGACCCGGATGCTCTGCTGTCTCACCGCCAACAAGTGCACAGCCTGACTGCTTACAGCCCTCTGCCACACCGCTTACGATTGTAGCAATCTTCTCCGGATAGTTCTTGCCACATGCTATATAATCAAGGAAAAATAATGGCTCACCGCCTGCACATGCCACATCATTTACGCACATAGCAACTGCATCGATTCCGATTGTATCATGCTTGTCCATGATGAAAGCAAGCTTTACCTTGGTTCCGCAGCCATCTGTTCCCGATAAAAGCACCGGATCCTCCATATCCTTGATGGAAGCAAGTGAGAATGCTCCTGAGAAGCCTCCGAGACCACCTAACACCTCCGGTCTCATAGTCTCCTTTACATGCTTTTTCATAAGCTCTACTGACTTGTAACCTGCCTCGATATCAACACCTGAATTCTTGTAATCCATTATTGTTCCTCCTAATAATCTGCAATTCGTTCAATACCTATAGTATACCTTCATAGTGCCAAATTTTCCAATTATATATTGTAATTATTCTCATTAGTTTTACTAATATAATATATCTTTTATAGAAATAATACTTATAATTTATTTCACGGATTATATTGACATCAGACATTCATCGTCCTACACTATCCATGCAAATAAATATTTAGATTTGAACGATTAATAATACAAAAGAAAGCTATGATACACAGCACTGCAATAAATACCTGACAAGCTGTCAAATCATAAAGGAGAACAACAAATGCTTAAACAGATAAAAAATTTTCTGATAATGACACTCAGTATCACCATCATGGCAATCGGTGTATACTATTTCAAGTTCCCAAACAACTTCACCTTCGGTGGCGTAACCGGTGCCGCAGTTGTTTTTGCAAAGATAACACCTCTCTCAGCGAGTATGTTTTCTACTATTGTGAACATGCTTCTGCTTGTAGTGGGCTTTTTCTTCCTTGGCAAAGACTTTGCTATTAAGACCACCTATGCCACAATACTTTTGTCTGTTGAGCTCCTGGTACTTGAAAAACTTGACCCGCTCACTCATCCTCTCTCAAACGAGCCAATGCTTGAGCTGATTTTTGCCATCGCTCTTCCTGCAATCGCATCTGCACTGCTTTTCTATGTGGGCGCTTCAAGTGGCGGAACCGATGTCATCGCCATGATTGTAAAAAAATATGCACATGTAGAAAATATCGGCATGGCTTTATTTCTCACTGACCTCGTCATGATTATCATTGCCTGCTTTGTGTTTGACATAAAGACTGCTCTGTATTCATTTGTCGGACTTGTTGTGAAATCATTTATGATTGATGCAATCATCGAAAATATCATGCTCAGAAAATCCATAATGCTTATCTGCGATGACAAGGATGTGATATGCGATTATATTACTAACACGCTGGAGAAAAGTGCCACATATGTGGAGGCACGAGGCGCCTACACCGGAGAACCAAACTATATCGTTTTCAGCACTCTCACAAAGAAGCAGGCTGTGGAACTTAGAAGCTTCATACATCAGAATAAGCTGCATGCTTTTATGTCTGTGATGAGCACCAGTGAAGTTTTTGGTAAGGGATTTTCTTCTCTGTAGATTTTATTGTAGCATCATGCAATTGTCCAGTCTTCAAGCCTTAATCCATCAACACGACAAAATTCTCTTGTATTATTTGTCACAAGAATAAGATCTTTGGACAAAGCATGTGCTGCAATCAAAGTATCCATTGGCCCGATTGGTGTTCCCATAGTTTCAAGTCTGGCACGCACTAGACCATACTTTTCCGCTGCAATATCATCAAATTGTAAAATTGTAATTGATGATAAAAACAGAGAAAGCGCAAGAAAATTTTTTTCGCGATACGTGCTTTTCTCTACTCCATGCATTAATTCGCCATAGGTAATTGCTGATATACATAATTCATCTGATTTGTGTGATAAAATATGCTTTATTACTTCTTTAGGTTTATTTTTTATTGCATATATGCAAATATTCGTATCCAACATGTATTTCATAAAAACCCCTTTTCATTAAAAACTTTCTCGTACCTGTACTTCTGGCTGCATGCGTCCTTCTTTCATGAAATCATCTGTAAACATATCCAGACTACTAAGCAGTCCCGCCCACTCATTATCTTTAGGTATTAGAAAAACCACATCTCCGACTTTATTTATCATAACCTCGTCTCCATCAAAACGACATTCCTTAGGTAATCTAACTGCCTGGCTTCGCCCATTCTCAAATAGCTTAGCTGTTAACATAATAGAACACCTCCTTTTGCATTTAGTATATATCACGGTATATATCGTGTCAACCAGTTTTTAATATGGCATTTATCTTTTATCACCAAACAGCCGTAACCGCGATTTTCTTTTTCAATCGCAGCTACGGCTGTTATATTTACATGAACTAATTTATTTCAAAAACTAGTGCTTCGGAATAAGCTTCTCTGTACCACCCATGTATGGCTGAAGTGCCTTAGGGATATTTACAGAGCCATCTGCATTCAGGTTGTTCTCAAGGAATGCGATGAGCATACGTGGTGGAGCAACAACTGTGTTGTTAAGAGTATGTGCAAAGTATTTCTTGCCATCCTCGCCCTTTACACGAATCTTAAGACGTCTTGCCTGTGCATCGCCTAAGTTAGAGCAGCTTCCAACCTCGAAGTACTTCTTCTGTCTTGGTGACCATGCCTCTACGTCGCATGATTTAACCTTGAGATCTGCGAGGTCTCCTGAACAGCACTCAAGAGTACGGACAGGCACATCGAGACTTCTGAAAAGCTCTACTGTGTACTTCCACATCTTCTCATACCATTCCTTTGAATCCTGTGGCTTGCAGACAACAATCATCTCCTGCTTCTCAAACTGATGGATACGGTAAACACCTCTCTCCTCAATGCCGTGTGCACCCTTTTCCTTACGGAAGCAAGGTGAGTAGCTTGTGAGTGTGTATGGAAGCTTTGACTCATCGTTTATTGTATCGATAAACTTACCGATCATTGAGTGCTCAGATGTGCCGATGAGGTAGAGATCCTCTCCCTCAATCTTGTACATCATGGCATCCATCTCCTCAAAGCTCATAACACCTGTTACGACATTTGAACGGATCATGAATGGCGGGATACAGTATGTAAAGCCCTTTCCAATCATGAAGTCACGCGCATATGCTGTCATGGCTGAGTGAAGACGTGCGATATCTCCCATCAGATAATAGAAACCGTTTCCTGCAACCTTTCCTGCTGCATCGAGGTCTATTCCGTCAAATCTCTCCATGATATCTGTATGATAAGGAATCTCGAAATCAGGAACAACAGGATCACCAAACTTCTCGTTCTCCACGTTGAAGGTATCATCCTTTCCGATTGGAACTGATGGATCGATGATGTTTGGAATCTTCATCATATCCTCAAGCACCTTGTCCTGATACTCTTTCTCGAGCGGCTCAAGCTCTGTGAGGCGCTTTGAAATCTGTGCTACCTCAGCCTTTACAGCCTCAGCCTCTTCCTTCTTGCCCTGTGCCATAAGAGCACCAATCTGCTTAGAGACCTGATTCTTCTTTGCACGAAGATCATCAGCCTCCTGCTGTGCTTCTCTTGCCTTCTTGTCATACTCGATTACTTCATCGACGAGCGGAAGCTTGTGGTCCTGGAATTTCTTTTTAATATTTTCTTTTACGAGATCCGGATTCTCTCTTAAAAACTTTAAGTCTATCATAATTCCTCCAAAGTATTATGTTTTTATAACTTATAACATTTTACTCTGAAAACCTTTAAAATGCAAGAGGATACTTGTCAGTAAGTGTCTTGATGATAGCCTTTGCAGGCTCAACTGCGCTCTCGCCCTCTTTGATGATCATGGCGATTGCCTCTGCAACCTTGTCGAAATCATCCTCCTTTAAGCCTCTTGATGTAGCAGCAGGTGTTCCGAGGCGGATACCGCTTGTGACAAATGGCTTCTGTGGATCGTTAGGAATGGTATTCTTGTTGGCTGTGATATGAGCCGCATCGAGAAGCTTCTCGATAGATTTTCCTGTGAGACCAAACGGAGTTAAGTCTACGAGCATGAGGTGGTTGTCTGTGCCGTCTGATACAATCTTGATGCCACGGCTCTGAAGACCCTTGCAAAGTGCCTGTGCGTTCTTTACAATCTGCTTCTGATACTCCTTGAACTCAGGCTGTAATGCCTCCTTGAAGCAGACTGCCTTTGCAGCAATAACGTGCATGAGAGGTCCACCCTGGATTCCCGGGAAAATAGCCTTGTTGAAATTGTACTTATCCTGCATCTCCTGGCTGCAGAGAATCATTCCTCCACGAGGTCCGCGGAGAGTCTTGTGTGTAGTGGTTGTGGTGACATGTGCATATGGGATTGGGCTTGGATGAAGTCCTGCGGCTACAAGTCCTGCGATATGAGCCATATCAACCATGAGCACTGCGTCTACCTTGTCTGCAATCTCTCTGAAACGCTTGAAATCTATAGTTCTCGCATATGCAGATGCACCTGCGATAATCATCTTTGGCTTGCACTCAAGGGCGATCTCCTCTACCTTGTCGTAATCGATGAAGCCCTCGTCATTTACTCCATAATGCACTACATGGAAATATGAGCCTGAGAAGTTGACCGGTGAACCATGTGTGAGGTGTCCGCCGTGGTCAAGATTCATTCCCATGATGGTATCGCCAGGCTTTAAGATGGCGAACTGTACTGCCATGTTGGCCTGAGCACCTGAGTGCGGCTGTACATTTACATACTCTGCGCCGAAAAGCTCCTTGGCTCTTTCTCTGGCAAGCTCCTCTACCTCGTCCACGCACTCGCAGCCGCCATAGTATCTTCTTCCCGGATATCCCTCAGCGTACTTATTGGTGAGAATGCTTCCCATAGCTGACATAACAGCAGGGCTTACCCAGTTCTCAGAAGCAATAAGCTCGATGTGGCTGTTCTGGCGCTCAAATTCGTCTGTGATGGCGCTTGCAATCTCCTGATCTTCTTTCTTGATGTCGTCAAGTGTATACATATATGTGTCTCCTTTTCTTTATTGCAAAATACTTGCATTATTTATCGCAATTATATGCTTTGCTGTGATTTATTACTTTGATGCGCTACCGCGCAAAAATAATCCTTGCTACAATTCTACTATTTAAAGCAGAAAGTAGCAAGGATTATTTGATATATCCTTCATATTTAATTCTAATAAGTAACTATACCCAAATCAAATAACTAAAATCACATATATGAATACATTTAAAAAATACGGTCATCCTATAAAAAAGGAGGTCTGAAAACATGACTACTGACCAAAAAGAAAAACGAAATGATGAATATAACAAATATGTAAAGCGCGTCACACCTACTCACTGCCTTTCTGCAAACATGCTAAAGGCATTTATACTCGGTGGCATCATATGCACTATCGGACAGCTCATAGTAAATATCTGCACTCAATACTTTGGGGTAAGCAGCGATGAAGCCTCTGCCTGGTGCAGCATGATTTTGATTCTCATAAGCTGCATACTGACAGCGCTAAACCTGTATGCACCACTCGCAAACTGGGGAGGCGCAGGCGCTCTCGTTCCTATAACAGGCTTTGCAAACGGAGTATGCTCATCCGCATGTGAATTTCAGGTGGAGGGGCAGGTATTTGGCATAGGCTGTCAGATATTCAGGATTGCCGGTCCTGTGATACTGTACGGCATATTTTCAAGCTGGGGGCTTGGTGTGATATATCTTGTTGTAACGTGCTTTTGATTGATTAGCATTTCAGCATGTATATGTTAATTTGTCAATGCCTCAAATTATTTAGTAAGAGCCGATCTTGTGACCGGCTCCTATTCAGATCATTAAATTACTGTTCTGATGCTTCTTTTTTAATTTTTCTTTTCTTTTTATAGATCACAAAACCTGTCGGTACGATTATTGCTGCTGCAACTACACCCAGCACACCATAAAACAGTGGCTTGTTCTCAAAGAAAAGAATGAAAGCGTTTGATGAAACTGTTATACCCTTATAAATAAAATCAGTTGTATTGGTTCCACCATCTGTTCCGATGGAGCAGTCTGCACAAAGTATTGCAACCTGCTGATTTACACCCTCCGGTACCTTGAATTTAATCTTTCCATCATTTCCATTCAAGTACTTTGTAAGTTCATCGCCTGACATATCAGAAATGACTTTCTGTTCTTTTCCATCCTTATCAAGTATTGTAACCTTGACATGTCCAAGCTTTCCTCCATCATCTGTAGGAACAAGAGTTACGTTCTGTGATGTTCCTCTGTAATTACCGTCTTCCTCAATTCCACTGATTGTGAAGGTTGGGGCTGTCTTATCAATTACAAAATCAGCTGAAACGTTTTTCAAATCACTATATGCCATTGATGTGGCTTTGTCCTCTGACTCAACGACGAGATTGTATTCACCTTCATCATCAAAAAGTGATTTATTTACAGCATACTCGTATCTGTACCAGCTTCCGTCTCCTCCTGACTCTGTTACCTTGTAGTCGTTACCTTCCTTAAGGGCATTGCCATTAAGCTTGATATTGTAGTTTAAGAGTTCATCAGCATTAGTCTCGAAGAATACGATATCCTCTGCAGTTTCCTGTACATAATAGTCATTAACTACATCCATTGAGTAATCATTTAATGCAAATGTTGAGCCATTTCTGTTGACAGAGAAATCAATGAGATTATCTCCATCCTGCAGGTTTACAGTTGAAGTTACTCCATCTTCATCAACAATGTTTACCGTATCATAAGCATTTCCAGCCTTGTCTACTGCTGCACATCTGAGTGAGTACATTCCATCCTCCTCGAGGTTTCCATACTCAATTCTCTCTCCATTTCCAACGGATGAAGCACTTCCTTCGATTTCTTTTGTTGCAAAAGAACCATTCTCATATACTACAGCTGTCAGTACCGGAGTAAATGTGCCAAAGTTGGTATCTGTGCATTCAATAGCAAAACCAATATTTCCATCCGTATTGTTTGCGGAATTAGGATTTATTCCACTTATTGTTATAGCAGGCTTTGTAAGATCAACACAGAAGCTCTGATTCTCAAGGTCAGTTGCCTTGTTACCAGCCTTATCTGTGTATGCAAGTGTCCATGTGTAAACAGCGTCTGATGCAAAACTGATTGTTGCCGTATGTGTATCACCGCTTCCTGACCAGCCACTTATTGTAGGAGCTGAAGCAGGATTTCCATTGTCTGTCGCATTCATTGTTAGGACAACTCTGCTTGTCTCAAAATTGTGCTCCTGAATTGTCACAGTAGCAGTTCTCTGCTCCTTATAAAAACCAGCCTCTGCTGCATTATTATTATCATATGCTACTGAAATCACCGGAACAGTCTTATCTACAGTAAATTTTGTAGGTGCAAGTGAGTTACCATAATTGACATCACCGCTCTTGTTTCCTACGATATCCTCTGCTGAAATATTGAAGGTATAATCAGCATCGTTTCCATAGTATATTGTAGCAATATTAACTGTATCATCTCCGTTTCCAGAACCACTAACTGTAGTCCATCCTGATATAGAAGGAGCACCTCCGGCACTGGCCTCTATTACAGGGATTACCTTTGCAGGGTCAAAGTTACGCTCAGTAACCTTAACTGTTGCTGTTCTTGACTCCTTAAAGTAAGTATCATCTCCAAATGTTGTATCTCCACTGTTATTATCATAGCTTACTTCAATCGTAGGTGCCGTGATATCAATCTTGATTACATTTGTTGTCTTATAAGTGTTTCCCGCATTATCAACAGCTGTCACTTCGATCTGTACATCGTTACTGTTGTTTAATCCCGCATCAACTGTGAAATTTCTTGATACTGACTTAGTCAGATCATTCAGGCTTCCTGCTGTTGCAGTGTATGTATACAAATCTCCTGTCTGTGTCTGCTGACCCATGCTTGTCACCTTGTATGATACACTTCTGATACCTGAAACAACACCTGTTGCTGCATTGTCCGATACTGACACGCCAACATTAACATTCGAAGCATAGATGCCATTGATATCAGTTGGAAGTGTTACATTAATCTTCGGTGCCTGTGTATCAATCACTGCTCCATTTGTGCTGACATATGATACATTTCCTGAATAATCTACAATCTTCAGATAGACAACATAGTTCATGTCATTTTCCGGTAAACTGATAGCATATGAGCCATCCTTACCGGTTGATTTCATCGGTGTCCATGATGTAACTCCTGACACATCTGCAAATACACCATCCTTGTTTGAAACGTTGTAGCTTACTTCTTTTACTCCGCTGAATTCATCTCTTACACTACCTGAAACATACATCTTTCCCTTAGAGAAACGTGATATCTCGTATTTTCCACCATTTAAGATGTTCTTCCAATCTGCAAAGGATGTCCATGTAGTATCAGTTCCCTGTGACAGATAATTATACTTCATGTTACCTGTTGGATTTATCTTATCAATAACAAATGTATTAGATTTATTGATTTTGTATCCATCAGCTTTATTCTCAGCCAAATCCTGTGCTTCTACACGGATAGTATACTTATGATCATTGGTAAACTTAATAGTAAGTGTACTTACAGCATCTTTTCCGGCTCCAAGAGTCCAGTCACTATCCTTTACGATACCATCTGGAAGCTTATCACTATTATTGATATCAACTTCTTTTCCGCCATCCTCTGATACCCAGATATTTACAAGCTTCTGATTAAAGAATACACTGTTTTCCTTAACCGATACTTTAGCTGTACGCTCTGTATTGTAATACTCAGCACTATCAACTACACTGTATGCATCCTTCTCAGAGGCATACTCTACATTAATCTCCGGCTTTGTTGTATCAATCCTGAATGTCTCATCTTTCTCATCATCCTTCAGGCTGACAACTGTCTCATTGTCTGCTGTGTCTATAACCTGAACATAGACATTGATTGCACCGAGATTATCTGCTGAATTGGCAAACTCATCCGATACTGTTATCGGAATATTCAGCTTGTCATTTGTTCCTGACTGTTTTTCCGGGAGAATACTATTAACATTTATATTTTTTGTATCAGCCCAGGTCTCCTCTGTCGGTACATCTCCTGCAGCAGTTACATAGTACTTAATTGATTTGATTCCTGATGTAGCATCATTTGCTGTTACATTAAGCTTCACATCTCTATTGTAGAAATGCTTTGCACCATCAAAGCCCGCCTTGTCACTAAGGCTGTTTTTCATTTTCTTGTCAAGGCTTATACCTGCTGTAGGATGTGTTGTATCAAATTTGATTGTCTGACTACATTCTGTCTTATTTCCTGCTTTGTCATACGTTTTAGTTTCAACATAAAGATTCTTTGAATCATAATATGCATCTTTCGGAATTGTTATTGTTCCTGTCAAATCACCATTATCTGATTTTTGCAATGTATCTGCAGTTAATGTACCACTTGTCAGATTTTCGTTTGAATCCTTGCTAGCTTTTACAAAATATTCTACTTTATCAACACCTGATGTCGCATCTGATGCTTTTACACTAAGTGTTGCACCGGAATTAAACCAGCCATCCTTGTTAGCACCAGCATTTACTGTCAAATCAGCAGTAGGGTTTGTTGTATCAAGCTTAATTGTCTGACTACACTCTGTCTTATTTCCGGCAAAGTCATATGTATATGTTGTGATTGTCAAATTATCAGTATCATAATCAGCCATATCAGGTATGCTAATACTATCTGTATACTCTTTTGCATCACTTTCAACACCGGTTATTAATTCTACCGGAGCATCAGCACTTCCCTCAACATAAGTTCCATCTGCTTTTTTAATTGTATAGCCTACTTTTTCAATTCCTGAAGTATTGTCCTGCGCAGTAACAGTGAATGTAGCACCATTGGTAAACCACTTATCACCATCAACGCCCTGTTGTAACTCCAATTTTGCAGTCGGAGCTGTAAAATCATACTTTGCTGTAACCGTTGTATCAGCTGATGACACAGACTTATTTCCAGCTACATCTACAGTATCTACGTCAATAGTTAAATTATTGGAATCATAAGCTTTATCTTTTGAAATAGTTATATTTCCTACAACCTCTGTATAAGCTCCGGAAGCATCTAATTTCTTGCCAATAACATTTACCTTTCCGGTTTCCTTTTTCTTGCCATTCAGGTAAATATAATAATTAACAACCGGATTTTCATTTTCTGCCTTAATACCACTTGTTGCATCCTTTGCCACAACAGTATAAGTCATGGTATCGTTATTCCAGCCTTTACCATTATCAGAAGTCGAGCTGAGATCATCTCGTGTGATGGTAACTGTTGGAGCCTGTTTATCAATATTGATTATTTTTTCAACTGTTGAAGAGTTATTAGCCCTGTCATAAACTGTTATTGTAGCCTTAAGAGCCTTTGTATCGGTTACATAATCACGACTCTTTAAAAGACTAAACACTGTTGAATAATTCAAGGTTCCAAGATTTGAGCCTTGCAACGTGACAGTTGTAGTATTTGGTAAATCAGTATATGTTCCATCATCATTCAGTCTTGCAAGCTTATACTCATATCTGTCAATACCGGAAAGATTATCTGTAGCATTTAATTGTAAACAAACACTTGACTGTTTCCACAAATCTGCATTTTCATCTTCAAGCTTATTTTTCTGATTATCACTATCTACTATATTGACTTCTGTGATTTTAGGTGCTTCGTTATCGATTACAGCACCTTCTGTACTTATGTATTTTACATTTCCACTGTTATCTACAATCTTTATATATACTATATATTTATTATAGGACTTGTCTAAAGACTCACAAAAGCTGTATCCATCATCTGATTTATTTATTTTAATTTCTTTCCATTTATCAGCAGATAAATTGTTTAACTCAGGCTCTGATAAGACTGTATCCTTATCCAGTTTATTAACATAATAGCTAACTGTCCATATGCCGGAATTTCCGGTTGTTTTGTCAGTCACACTACCTACAATATTCAACTGATTTTGTTTAAAAATAGATATTGCAGTGAATGGATTTAATACATTTTCCCACCAGTTACCAATTATTCCAGCATTTGTTTTATCTGTTGAGAACTGGACTTTTCCAACCGGAGCGAGCTCATCAATATAGAATTCCTTTGATTTGCTATCAGCTACAGTAGCTTCCTCCGTTTTAATTCCTGCTAAATCTGTTGAAGAAGCTTCAATTTTGTAAAGATGATTACCTGTAAATTTAAGCTTTGCAGTATATGAGCCATCTTTATTGTCAGTCCAGATTTCATCATCTGTTTTTACAATAGCAGCACCTTGTACTTCTGCCTTGTTATCTAATATATTTACTGCCTTTTTATTATCAACCGCTACTTTAATTTGAGTAGCATTTTTGTTAAAAGAAGCATCTGTTACAGTAATCTGTGCATATCTGTCATGGTTGTAGTATTCTACCCCATCCTTTAACTGTGAATAATTATCATTAGTTGTATTTTCATCAGCTGAAGAATATGCAATACCTACAGTTGGTGCAGTATGATCAAAGTGGAACTTTTTATCGTCAGAAAGTGATGTGATTTTTTCATTTCCTGCTTTATCCGTCACCTTGACATACACATTTCCTGCATTTGGAGTATCTGTAAATGATATCGTTACACTCTTAGCATCAGCTTTAAGATTTTGAACATTTTCAGCATCCCAATCGATATTCTTAATGTCCCATCCAGAAGCACTTGTCACATCATCTGTGAGATAAACTGATTTTATACCAGCGATACCTGAAAAATTATCAGTAGCACTGATACCTACAGATATTTTATCAGTAAAATAATATTTACCTTCATTACTATTCAATGACAACTCCGCATTAGGCAGTGCTGTATCAAATTTGATTATCTGAGTCTGTGTATCAGATTTCAGACCTGCATTATCGTATGCTGTAACATTTATCTTGATTTCTTTATTGGCAAATTTACTTGCCTGTAATGTAATCAAATAGCTTCCATCAGCATTAGGATTAACTGTTTTTTCTTCAAGAAGCGGCTTATCTTTTTCATCTGTCACTGTATACTTAACAGCCGCAATCTTTGAACCAGCATCAGATGGTGAAGCTGTAATTTTCACATCTTTGTTTACCCAGTCTGCATCATTATCCTTTGCTATGGAAAGTGTAGGTTTTACACTATCATAGTTGTATGCTCCACTTACTGTTCCCTCATTGATATAAGATAAAGTTTCATTTTCTGAATTTTTCTTTTCCTGTCCAATAACAAGAGTAAATTGATTTTCGCCCTGTGTGATATTATTGGCATCTATAGCAATTTCTTCTACAAAGCTGCCATCAGAATTTTTGATTTTATAACCATCTTTTGCCTTGATCCCGGTCACTTCTGAATACCAGATTTTTCCATCTGAAGCAGTATTTGATGTTCCAACTACCTCACAATATTTTCTAAAATCATCGTAAGCATATGGCTTTATTGTTGTAGTATATGTTTTCTCTGCACTGTTATATCTGTCATCCTCTGCAATAGCAGCCTTGATTGTAACTTCTACTCCATCGGCACTGTTATTATAGCTCTTTGCAGTCCATTTACCATTGTTAGTAAAATCAGCATCCTGCGTGATGTAATCTTCTCCGGTAACCACACTATAAGTGATTTTGCCTTCGGCATCACTAGCACTTGAGCTTGCAGCTGCTGCAACCTCATCACCTACATAAACCTCTGTTTTTGCATCAGTAAATGAAAGTGTCTGGTCTAATTTTGCAATTGCTACATCAGACTGTGTGATTGTCTTATAACTATCACCAACAGATAGTGTAGCCGTAAAAGAAACTTTTCCGGCTTTCTTTATAGTTACTACATCTGTAGTTTCATCAACATCTGCAATTTCCTGATCTGAAGATGCATATTTAACACTATTATTATCCGCGCCTTTCACAGCAAGTATTGGTGTAGTATCTAGTTTCCAGCCATTAAAATCTGTGGAGAAAGCAAACTCTTTATATGTGTCCTTAACCATTGCAACCTCTGTATAAACTGGACTGTCAGAAGCCTCCACAGCGGTGCATTCCTTCTTCCAGGAAAGATATTTATCAGAAGATATATCCACAGAGTACTTACTGTCCTTGACAAGACCTGTCACAGCAATTTTTATGCTATTGGGTGCTACAGGCTTAGCATCCTGCTGTTCATCTGCCTGTCCGGCAGGCTCATTTGAATTGTCAGAGCCACTTTCTGAGCCTGTATTTTCAGTATCCTTTCCAGCAGCGTCATCCTTACCGGTATCAGTATTACCCGGATTGTTATTACCTGAATCGGTATTATCTGGATTTGTATTATCTGGATTTGTATTTCCAGAATCAGTTTGTGCCTCAACCACTTTGGTCTCCACAAACTTTTGGTCAACTTCTTTTCCGGTACTGTCAGTAACAGTTACCTTGATATCACCTGCCTTGGCCCAGTCCGAAGCACCTGTCACCTTAAGGTAGATAGCACCATTTGTGTCATTCGCTTCAACTATCGTGAAGTTTGCCGGCAAAATGGTGACAACCATAAGTAGGGCCATTAAAAAGGCCATCATGCGTTTTCTCATGCTACTCACTCCTTTGCTTTAAATTATTTCATCTGTATGTATAAAGGTAATATCCTCTAATACCATAAACTGATTGAGAACTGTTGTCTCGCTTGGATTCTGTGGCATATGTGATGAAAGTACCGTTGTTTCCCCAACATTCTGCGGACTGAGAACTGTTGTCTCATTTGAGTAATTCTGTTCAAGAACCATCGTCTCATTACTTTCATTATCTGTATCCATTCCAACAGACGCCTGCTGTTCTAGCTTCATCGTGCTGATTTTTTCTGTATGAACCCCAAAACCACTTGTGATTCCACGTCTTTGTAGATTTCCTGACGGAGTCATTTTATCTGTCAATCTGCCTCTTTCCAGATTAACTGCACTTGCCTTATAAGCTTTTCCACTGGAGGCTTCATTCTGCTTTCTAATATTTTCAATTGCCTTTTTTGCATTTCTGCCTGTTAAATCACCAATTACATTTGGAATTTTAAGTGTAATAAATAGTATCACTGAAACCACAAACATTACAGCACATGCTATGGCACCCACGATAAAAATCAGCCTGTAAATATCATATGTCATTCTTTCTCAGCCTCCTTTACCGTGTTTATCTTCTGCTTTGTCGACTCGATGTTGTCCTGAAGCTTCTTCATATCATCTGCAATAACCGATTTGTCAACCTTAGTCGAACTGTCTGAAATATCATCCAAAAGTGCAATCACATCATCCTTGGATGTCACCTCCAAAAGCGGAGAAATATTGTTGTTTATAATATCATCTACTTCATTCCACACCTGAAGCTTTGAATCCACACTGTCAAACTGTTCCGATTCCTTTTCCAGCTCTGTAACCTTTTTCCAAAGATTTGCATACTCATCATACATCTTCTCTGTCTGCTTAACCTTTGCTCCACCATACTGACTTATGAGATCCAGACAATCTGAGATATCACAATATATCTGTGCAACAGGATATTTCTGCACAGCATCCTTGTACCACTTGGCGGCATTGGCATATCTGTCCTTTTCCACATTTATATCATAGTAGAAAAGAAAGCTCTCACCATACTGGTAGCAGACCTCCTGATATCCGTCAGGATTTTTCTTTTTCAAATCCGAAAGCACATCATACGTCTGCGAATATCCATCACTGTTTTTTCTATCCAGTCCGACCTGTATCTTTGTAAGTATGTTTGCCTCATCCTTGTCCAATACAAAATCACTTGTAAGCATATCATTCAGCTTCAGGTATGCATCTGTTCTGGTAGGGTCAGTAATTATCGCATTGTAATAGTCCTCATAAGTATCTGCCGTTTTCAGAATGTTATCATAGTTTTCGCTTTTTTTATTCTCGGCTGAAACATATCCCCATATAGAGGTTGCTCCCAAAATCACTGTAATTACCGATGTAGTGATAAAAGCTGCAAGCTTTCTTTTTTGTTTTTTTCTATATATATCATCTATCTCATCATAGTGCTCAAGAGCATACATCAGCTCTGCCGCATTCTGATATCTGTTAGCCGGATTAGGCTGTGTACACTTTAAAATGATTCTTTCAAGACCACCTGACAGACTTGGGTTTATCTCTCTGATCGGCCTGATTTCATAAGGTGGCTCACATGGGTTCTTTCCTGTAACCAGATGATATAGTGTAGCACCAAGACAATAAATATCTGTCCTGCCATCCGTCTGTCCCATTCCTCCAAACTGCTCCGGAGCTGCATATCCCATAGTTCCGAGACATGTCGTATCAGCCAGATTTTTTTCTTTAAACTCTCTTGCTGTTCCAAAATCAATAAGAGTGATATTGCCATCAGGTTTAAGCATAATATTGGCAGGCTTCATGTCACGATATATGATAGGTGGATTCTGTGAATGCAGATATCCAAGTACATCGCACAGCTGCTTAGCCCAATGAATCACATCATCCTGAGGCAATGCGCCATACTCTTCAATAGCCTTGCTAAGTGAATTTCCCTGTATGTAATCCATGACGATCAGGAATCTGTCGTCATCCTCTATGACGTCCACAATATCCGGCAGATAAGGATGATTAAGTTTTTTTAGCATGTCTGTCTCAGCCACAAGACTCTGCTTCACAACCTCAAAATCCTTTACACCGTCTTTTCGTACCTCTTTAATAGCCCACTGCTTATTTGCTTTTTCGTTCATAGCCAGGTAGACGATACTCATTCCACCATGGCCCACTTCATTCAGTATCTTGTATTTTCCATCAACAAGAGAACCAATCTCAAGCATAAACTTTCCTCCTACTGTACCTTAATCAGCGCTGCTGTGATATTGTCTCTCTCCCTACGCTGCATGTTGAGTTCTATCAGAGAACGAAGCTGCCTATTCATCACATCCCTGTTTGTCATAAATGATGGTCTGATTGCCTGATAAATCTCATCAGATGTAATCTCGTGTCTGAAACCATCCGAACAAAGCAGAAACTCCGTACCACTTTGCACATCTCCAAAAAACATGTCAGGATTAACAATCTCAGAAGCACCCACACACTGTAAAAGTACATTTCTGCGTGGGTCTGTTTTAGCCTGCTCTATTGTCATATGACCCAGCTCTATCTCTCTACCTACAAACGTCTGATCCTTTGTAAGCTGTATGAGCTTATCATTTACAAGATATGCTCTTGAATCCCCAACATTCATCAGATAGTATCTCCTGTCAGTGACAAGAAGTGCTACTACAGTGGTTCCAAGATTAACGCCCTGACCTGCTCCATACTGTTTGATTTTTTGATTCTGATTTGCTACTATACTCTCCCACTGTGCCCTTATTACAGAATCCTTAATATATCCGGGTCCATTCTGACAAATCATCTGCAGATCATCATTGACCCACTTATCAAATGCTCTTATAACCGTAGCACTGGCAAGCTCACCCTTCGCAAGACCTCCCATACCGTCACACAATACCGCAAAAACCATATTCCCAAGATTGGTAAAAATACGTTTTATCATTATGCTGTCCTGATTTGTTCTCTTGACTGTTCCCACATCTGTCTGGGCTGCAATTTCGTAATCCATACCATTTCCTCAATATATGTAATATTTAACCTGTGATTTTTGTTTACTAGTACATGAAAAATTCAAAATCCTCATTCGCCAGTCTGATTTTTGTTCCATGCTCGATTTTAGTCTCCACATTGCTTTGAATCATTGAACCATTCACATATGTATGGTTTGTTGAATTGGTATCCACAATATAAAACTCATTATCCTTGTTAATAATATTTGCGTGGCTCCTGCTGACTGCCGTATTGTCACTCACAAAATAATCCACATAGCTTCTTTCTTTTCCTATTCTAAATACCGGCTTGTTGAGTTCTATTCTCTCATTATTCTTTATTCTGAGCAGATAAGGCTTAATAATCTGAGCCTGTGATGTTCCCAAAACAGTGGTCTCTCCAGCCTCTGAACCGACTCCAAGCACTGTAGTCTCTCCAAAATTACCGGCCTTTGTCATGTTCTCCAAAATCTGTGGTGGAACTGATGGATTTCCGGTCATGCCTGTATTTGTATTTTGATTCTGCACCGACTGTGGCTGAACCTGTTGCACCGGCTTTTGCTGTGCCTGTGGCATCGGTTGTGGCTGTGCAAATTGTTGTTGAGGTTGCTGTGGCATTACAGTTTGTGGCTGTGCCGGCTGTGGACGCTGCTGTGGTGGCTGGCCTGGGATGGCAAAGGAAACATTTGATGGCTTCACATTTTGACCAGGCATTGCTGCTCCGTTTTTTTCTGCTTCCTTTTGAGCCTTTCTTTGGGCTTTTTGTCTCTCGTAAATCTGCTTATTTTCTTTACTGTAATGTGTCAAAAGTCCAAACATGGACATCTGCTTCTCACTGGTTGTTTCCACATATGTACCTGAAATATTCGTCCCCATCTGCACATTATTATTAATTCTATTCTGGTTTTGTGGATTCATATTAGGTACTGCAAAATTCACCTGATTAGGCTGTACCACATTATTTGCTGATTGTGTTTCACGCTGTGATTGCATATTTGTCTGTACCTGTGCATTCTTTAGCTGATTCATAGCAGGCTGCATGGGTTTAGGCTGCTGACTCTGTGACTGGCTCTGTGGTTGAACCGGTTTTTGCTGACCAACAACAGCCTTTGAAGCTGCAATATTTAAATTATCAGCATCTATATCCATCAGGAGCTTTTCAAAAGCATCCACAGAAAATACAGGTGTACTATTCAGATAATTAATAATCTGTGCAACATAATCGCAATTCTCATTTTGGTCAAACTGTGTACTAAACATTATCTGCTTAAAAAACATAGGAATATTAACAGACTCATTCTGTCTGACCAAAGGAAGACATACAAGCATTGCATCACACTTTGACACATCAACATAGATATGTTCCAAATCAATCAACAGTCTTCTCGCATCAATCATATATTCCTCTGTTGATTTAATTGCCTTTAATACGCTGATAAACACACCTAGTAATCTCTTCTTATTTACAACTCCTGATAAAAACTCTTTTGCTGACACTTTTGCAGAAATATTATATTTAATAAATCTATCAGTATCTGACTGGGTGAACAGAGTCGGAACAATTCCATCTATCTTATTATTAGTAATCATTCCAAGGCTCATTGTATCCACATTATCCGAAGCTCCTATTTTATATACCAGATAAGTATTGTTTCCTTGATTTTCATATGTAAAACTCATGCCTTTGTCTCCTTTGTTCTATGATTCATGATTGTATAAATATAGTGTCAAAACCTGCCATTTATCATCCATCTTAACAAATGTCTTGCCCTGTTCATTGAAATCGCACGCATCATCAAATCCTGTCGCAATGACTTTATTACCCTTTTCATCCACATAGCCCCAGCCATTTGTAAATCTAACGGCCGCCAATCCGTTTGAAAAGCTATGAGCCTCATTAAATTGAGGCTTAATCACCTGTTTACCATCCTTATCAACAAATCCCCATTTGCCGTCCACACATACTGCGGCATATCCATCATCTGCAAATAGCCTTGCATCATCAAATTTAGTTTTTACAACCTTATTGCCTTTAGAATCAAATAAATAATAATATCCATTCTGCTTTGCAAATACCCTATCATTTCTACATACTATTCCTTTACTGTCCATAACAACCGAATCATATTTATCTTTTGTTACTTTCTTTCCCTTGGTATCAATAAGGCTCCATTTATCATCAGACTTGACAGCAGCTACTCCATTTCCCATGGCTGAAACCTCATCATAGTCACCAGCTATCTTTTTCTTGCTGTCCAGACTGTACAGGCTCCATTTTTTGCCATCATTTACAGGAAAAATATTATCCATTGACATATATCCCAGCTTCTCAATATTGTCGACAAAATCAATGACTATCTTTCTGTTGCCCTCGTTGTCTATATAAAATGCCCTGCCTTTGTCATCTATAACAGGTGCAACCTCTTTAGCAAACGCTCCCGCCTCTTCAAATTCGGATTCTATTACACGATGTCCTTTGCTGTTCAGATAGCCCCACTTTTTTTCTTTCTTTACTGCTGCATAGCCATTACTGAACTCCTCTACCTGTGCATATTCACCTTCGAGATAATACTCATATTTGATATCTGAAATAATCTCTTCAATCTTCTTTGATGAAATTTTCAGTCCATCCGCTTCATCCTTTATCCTGAAACATGAGGCATAGTCTTTCTGCTCCAAATACACCTGAATCAAAAACTCATATCCCACCTGTTCCTTTGGATATTCACTTATGAGAGACTCTCCCCATTTGGCAGCTGTTCTTAAATCCTCCGCTTCTATATACATCTCTCCCAGCTCTGCCCGAAGCTTCGCTGAATCTTTAAGCTTTAAGGCATCAAGATAGTCCTCCTCTGCATTCACATAAACCTCAAGCTTCCTATTCTGTCTGGCCTGAGTTATATCATTATCATATTGTTTATTAATTTTTTCTCTGTCACTATATGTTTTATATACAGATCCTCCTAACAATGCTACAAGCAATATAGGTACTAAAAATTTATAATTCTTCATTGTATATCCTCTACATTCCAGTCAAAAATATTGATAACCACGTTCCTATAGCAAGAGCCGGACCAAATGCCATTGCATCCTTTTTGCCTTTTCTTTTTGTAATAAGAAAATAAATTGCTGTGATAAATGATAAAACGAGAGATAAAAATATAGCGCTCCATATTCCATCAAGTCCAAGCAATAGCCCCATAACCACAAACAGCTTTATATCCCCGGCGCCAATTGAACCCCTGATACATATCTTGCAAAGCAAAGAAGCTATAAACAGGGCTGCCGCTGCAATAAGCGAAGAAATGATATTGGCAACAATAAACTGACTGCCACATATCAGCTCAACAAATATACTTAACACCCAGTATACAAGTCCTGTAATAATATATTCATTTGGAATCCTTAGCTCCGTGAAATCAACATATGCAACAGATGCCATAATTGAAAGAAGTGCTATCATCCTAAAATTCTTATAAATTGCATTATCGTGATAAAAGAACTGAAGCATACAAGCATCTATCATGACAAGAAACATACCTATAATACAATAGACAATAAGCTTTTTACTCTTTTTTTCTTTATTTCTGATCAGTATATAGATACTCACTCCACATAGAATAATTGAAATGAGTATCATTAAAATATCATTTGTTTTCATAATTCCTAATCCACCTATTTTTTCGCACTAACTCCCTTGCCCCACACATCGGTTGATGCACTCTGACAAAATCTGATGGTGATATCTGTATTAAGCAGATTGACAACCTTCACATCATATGAGCAAGTCAACCTTAGGGCATTACTTGATTTGCCATCCGTTGATACCAAAAATTCCGTGCCAGCAAACGAAAGCCCATCAAGACCATCCTTTACATGATACTGTTTCAAAAAAGCGTTGACATCCCCACCATTTGAATCCTTAAGATTCTTCTTCATAAAAGCTCTTCCCATAGACTGTGCCAGATATGACTTGCCTGCAGACGACCCCTCATTCAATGCAAGCATACCCATACCCTTTACAAAGCCCATAGGATCTTCTGCCAAAGCATCTCCATAGTCATTAATATTGGCAGCCAAATCTGATGCTCCACCCTTTGTCTCATCATAAGCGGTCATTAGACTTTCAAAATCAGAAGAGCCATTCTCTATATCCGACAAACTGCTATCCATATCCGATATTCCCGTCATTAGCTCATCCATACCCTTTAATGTATCCTTTGCCAATGCCCTACTGCTTGAAGCCGCATTGCTTGCTGCATTATCCACCGAATCAATACCAAACTTATAATACAGATAGGAGTACTGCGATATATCTGTCGCCGCACTGTTTAACGCTATGCTCATCTTTGCCTGTATGTAGCATATATCAACTATCGAATAGATGATGTACAACAGGAAAATAAAGGCAGTAAACGAAATTGTTGCCTCAACTACAATGGCTCCTCTTTCATCCTTTATATGTTTTCTCATGATATTCTCCCTTTAAATATAGATTTTCATATATACTATTTTCCTACTTCAATTACTGTTTGTCAATAATTACTTTACTATTTGTTAATGTAATAATAATATTTACACATTACAATTTAATAATTTTCTATTTTAACAAAAAAACCACCACACTACTAATATAGCATGGCGACTTCCTATGATTCATAGTATTAATATTTAATTAATTGACATATTGTAAATTATTCTGCTGTGAAGGTAACACGGCTATCTGCATGTTCTTTTGCATATTGTTCAGCATATGAACCCGGTTTACCAATGAGATTAAAATCAGAAACATGGAGTTCTGTAACGCTCTCAGGTATTTTTAAATCCATACCACTGTTATCTAATGGCGGATCTACAATATATGTAAATTCATCTTCACCTATTCTTTCCAACCCATCATTAAGAATCAATTCCTTTAAGTTTGTTCCAAAGAAATTTCCTCCATCTATACTCTTCACAGATTCCCCTAACACCAGATATTTCAAATTTTCTGCATTTCCAAATGCATATCGGTCTATTTCTGTAATATTATCACCTATTCGAACTGCTATAATATTTTTATCATTCGTAAAAGTATCATGAAATCCAACAACCTTCTTTCCATCTATTTCATCAGGAATAACCACGATTGGATCCTTACCAACATACTTCTCTATTATGATGTTATCTGTGCTGTCATTGAACTCAAAATCTTCTGCCGGAGTCTCATCATAGCTCATCAAATCATCCATTGTGATTTCATCTGCTGTTTTATAACTAGTATCATTCTTATCATCAGACTTATCACTTGAAGGTGTGTCTTTCTGGCTGTCCTGCACATTTGCTGTTTGTTTTTGTTGCTCTGTCTTACCTGCATTGTCTGATGACGAACTTCCACAGCCTGCTGATGACACAGCCATTGTAAAAATCATTCCTAAAATCAATAGTCTCTTTTTCATTTCTTTCTCCTTTAATAACCTCTGATTGTTTTTATATTATATGTGCACCAGTCAGTACTGCTGCTATCATACAAATCTGTATAATCACTATATAGTGGCAGTGTAATTAGTAACGGATCTACTTTCAGTTTTGAATCGAGTTCAAAATAAGTCTTTGAGTTTTCCAGCTTGTAGCCATCATCCTTCGTTATCTTTCTCATATTCGCCTGAACTACATCCGCACATCTAAGTGTCATTGATTCTCCAATGTCGGACTGCATGCCACACACTATAAAAATACATAAATAATCGCTGTAGCGCAATCCATTTTCACAGGAATTATGTATACCATTTTTAAACTTGTCAGAAAAACTCTTTACAAATGCAGACAGTCCGTCAATGCTATCTCCATTCGGTTCGCCAAAATCAAGCGAAACCTGCCACATCTTTGCATCTGTTTTATATAGTTCCACTGAAAATCCAGCTTCTAATCTGTTCATGTCATTTCCTGTTTCAAAAACTGTTATCAACGCAATCAATACCGCCTTTATAGCTATAGCAGGTATTACGCCGCTTGTTGCAAGTGATAACTCTCTAGAAATCATATTAAATAATTTACCTGTGTTAGTTCCACTATCCCAAAAATTTTCAAATGCAGATATAAGATTTAACACGTACCTAATTTCATAAATCTGACCATACGCAGCCTTTATATTATCATCATTATTCTCATGTCCATATAGAATATACTCTAACTCACAGCCATATGCAGCATTATTCTCTTTGCAAAACTTTTTATTTGTAAGTGTCTTATTATAATAATCTTTATATAATTCGCTAGTCCACTTTTCATCGACAGTTTTGTATGTATCCTCATAGTTTTTGTCTAAAGTAGACATATCATATCCCTGTTCTTTAAGGATATTATATCGTCCCTCATTATCAATAGTGGAGTAAGAAAACATTTCCATAGCATAAGTTGATAAATACAAATCGTCTCGAATTGCTTCAAATTTTCCACTAATCATTTTTTGTAATACACTTACAAAACCTGAAAATATTGTATCAGTACCAAATGTTTTATAAATTGTATCAATCTCGCGAGATATATTCTCTGAATCAGAGTGCTTATTATCTTTATTTTTTGCTGCATCTATAATTTTATCTGTCTCATCTTCTGCCGATTTTTTTTCTTTACCATATTTATCTATGGTTCCATCATCTGCACCTTTAAAACTATCATGCCAGAACTGATACACCCCAGGTATTGCAACTGTCTTTGAGTTAGCGACATCAAGCAGTAAATTATGGTCATCATTGCTATTTATGCTCGCAAGACCCTCGGTTCCTGTTCCCTGTGGTGAGAACAATGATGAAAATGTAGAATCCGCATAGCTTGAAAGCTCTGAATTCGTAGTCCTTTTATTTATCTCGCTTTCAGTAATAACCATAGAGCCTGCATTTTTGAACTGATCATATGTAGATATATCCTTGACCTTCTGATTACCATATTTGAAGCTATCTATGGCTGCTATCATCGAATCAATCTGTGACTTTATATTCTTAAGTCTGTTTTCTAAATCTATAATTGACTGTTCAGTTATATTTCCGGCTGCTTCGCTAGCCTTAATACCTGCGATTTCATCTCTGTCACCTTCTGCAAGGTCTGAATCAGTGCCATCTGCCTGATTACTCCAATCATTGAGTTTTTGGGCATAATCAGCTGCATCATGCTTCAGTGTCTCAAGTGACTCTATATCATTACTCGAATCTCCGTTTATCGCTATGTTTAATACATCTGAATAGTGCTGCAGAGTGTTTCTTTTTTCAATCAGATTCGTTGATATATCAGCAATTCTATTTACAAATATAGTACTTCTATCGCTTAATGTCAATGACGTTGCTTCTATATTATATATATTATTGCTTGATATACTCTCAAGCCTGTTTACTAATACGAGATAGCTGTCACTGCCATTTGTCACCCCTGCTGTCAGATATTTTGTCTGTCTGTTCTCCACCTGTTTCTTATATGATTTGTATGTAGTATCATAGTCATCAGGTAAGTCATTTCCCGGAGTACACTGCATCATGGCATTGAGTGCACAGTAGCTCTTTATCATTTCATCTGCTTTCTTATTCAGATTAGTTCGATAATCATCACTGCCACTTACCGTGACACTGTAGGCATCTGCAGCATGCTTCCAATACTGTATGTCATTTGTAACACCGGATGAATACGATATGCTATTGTTCACAGCATTGGTGAAATCATTCTTTGCTTTGTCAAATGCCTTTATTTTCTTAGAAATATCGTCAAACTGTTTTGTCAGTTCGGTGCCATCTATGTAATATGTATCATCGTCTTTTCTTGAATGGCAGTTTACATAATATGTCTTGCCATCATACTTAGCTTTATAGCATTTTGTAGAGCTTTTTGTGTAATTATACTGATTCAGTGGCACCTGTGCCCTGTTAAAAACCACAAGACCCGATGTGTTATACAGATTGGTAATCATCAGCTTATTCAGCTCACGATACTGTTCTCTGGCTGTCTGCATGGCATCACGTGTACCTGTGAGCAATGAATTGCTTGGCTGTGGATTTCCACTAGAATAATTGTCAAACAGATACTTATATGTATTGTAGCTGTCACGCATCAGCTTCTCGTCAGCTTTACAATAATCCTGTTTTTTCTCCACCAGCGGTTTATTCTCATCACTTTTTAAGACATCATCTATACCGGGAATACTCTTATTCTTTATTTTATCGATGGCAGTCTCTGTGATAGCTATAGGTGCTCTGTATTTCATGAAGTCCACTATCTGCGATTTAAGCATAGTGGCATTAGCCAGATTGGCACCATCTACGGCTTTTATAGTAGTTGAGTCATCGCCGTCATCCGTTACCCTGAGATAGTCACTGGCTTTTGAATCAGCACCTATCATAGCGCTGAACTCTCCTACCAATGTGTTCATCTCATCCTTAGACAAATTCTGTGATTTGAGTGCATTCTTGTAGCACTTTATTGAAGCATCATAGAATTCATCTATATTCTGGCAGGAAGCTACCATGCCATACCAGTCATTCAAATCAGCATCATAATGTGTCATAAGTGAATTGAGTGCCATATCAGCTGCCGATTCAGCCATAGACTTGGACAGGTACACTCTGCCCACATCCACAAATATACTGGCCACCAGCATACACGGCACCAGAATGATTACGAGAAATACTGACACAGCACCTCGCTCTCTTTTACTAAATCCATACATATTCATAACTCCTATTTACTCGTCCACTCAGTTATCTTATCTGCCAGTTTGCCTGCCGGCTCAGAGATATCATGATTTGTATATCTCTGTACAAGATCCTCTGCGAAATCTACAGTCCGGATAAACTCCGGCACATCAGATACCGGCACATCAGTATGAGTGGCATACGATATATTGGTAAACTCATCCTGTCCCAATAACCTGATTGGCATTTTTATCTTATAGGATACATCCACATTTACCTTTGAATATATCACTTTACTTTCAAACTTAAGTCTGTCAATGGAAATACTCGGCTTCATCCCTGTAAAAAATCCGGTGCCTATCTTTCCCACATTTTTATTTATTTCACTCTCTATGTCGCCCTCAGTATCTCTGAGACTGCCTGTAAGGTATCTATATGGCTTCAGACTAACTGAATTAAAATCCGGTATGCTGCCAGACTCAATATCATCAAGCATAGGATCGGCACACTTTGCAGCACCTTCAAGCACTGCTGATGCCACTATATCCTCCACCTTACATTTCTGCGTATATGCATTTCCTACAAACAGCATAAAAAATATAGCCAGAAACATTGTCGGAAACACAATAGAAGCCTCCACTATCAATGCTCCTCTTTCATCTAAAAGTCTTTTCATAATTTTCACTCACATTCGAATTATTTTGGGTATATATCAAAAGATATATACCCAAAAAGCTTTCTAATTGTCTGTTATTCTCCAGATACTGCACTATTAGCTTTTTCTGTTATTGTACCAAACAGATTTGTCAACAGATCCATAATCTGTCCTTTAAAGAATACAGCAAGTAATACAGCTATTCCGATAAGGACAACTATAGAGACGATATTTACATCTCCCTCTTCATCGCACATGAACTTACTAAATGCAAGCCTTGCCTTAAGTCCTAAATCATTCATTAATAACCACATAAACGTTTCCTCCTTTCGTGAAATCTATAAACAATCAGATTACTCTGATTCTCTACCTAAGCTCCAATGTTTGTAAATATCGGGACAATAACCATAATCAGGATTCCCATAAACATAAGAAACATTGGGATGAGAAGCTTGCTTGATGCCTTCTCTCCCTCTCTTTTTACCAACTGTCTCTTAAGGTTCCAGATTTCTGCACTCTGCTCCTGTAAAAGAGCCGTCAGCTCACTGTTTCCCTTTTCGATGCCCTGTATGATAGTAGATGCAAATTTTTTTATCTCAGGTATGATACATCTGTTTCCAAAATGATATATAGCTTCAGTCTCAGAGACTCCATTTTTCATCTCGTCAACTGATATCTGCATTTCTTTATATAATGTAGTATCGCCATTATAAGCTACATCTGCCCATGCATCCCTCATGATAAGACCTGCATTAGTCAGAAGGGCAAGCTTTGATACAACATTTGAGAAGTCGGACAGCAGTTCCTCTGAACGTTTCTTAATCTTGTCACTGGCTGATGTTCCATAATAGTAAAATGCCACAAAGGCGAACATTATAAATATCGTAACAGCTGCCATACTTCCTGCCAGCCCATACATGGCAAATGACATGGTAAATAATGTATACCCTAAAGTAACCTGCTGTGCTCTGGTGACTCTGATATAGTAATCAGCATACTTGCCATCCTTGAGCACCGATATCTCTTTCCTTAGCCTTCTGTCGTATTTGGTTCGATAATTATACTTAATGAGTTCAAGCAGTTCATATCCCACAAAATAAATATCCTTTAAAGGATATTCTTTCTCATCCAACCCTTGAAAAAGTGTGGCATTTTTCTTTCCTTTACAAAACAGGAATATCCAAAAAATTGTAAATATCAAGCCTAATATCCAGCATATATAATCTAATATTCCAAACATAACTAAATCTTTATCTCCAATACTTTTCTTCCTATAAAATATGCTGCCACAAATATGATTACCGCAACTGTTGTCGCCATGATGCCTGATGGAGACACAAAATTCTCAGCAAAATCCGGACTCATCAGCTTCATCATTCCAATAAGACCTATCGGCATGATAAGCATCACATTCTGCTCTGTTTTGTTTGCTGTAACAACGGTTTCTATATCCTCTGCTATCTCCATTTTGTCATTCAAAATTTCATATGTAGACCTGACTGTATCCTTGATATTTCCGCCCTTCCTATAACATATCTGAAAAACCTTGGCGAAACTCTCTATATCCTCATTGCCGCTTCTTTCCCCAAAATCAAGAAGTAGGTCTTCAATATCAATATTATTATCCATACCTGACAATAAAAGCTCCAGTTCGCTAATAATATAAGCACCATCCTCATACTGCATCTTCATATCGTCATACACACTTCTGAATGAATCTATAACATTTTTACCGGCTCCCAGAGATGTACTAAGTGCCTCTAACATATCTCTAAACTGTTTATTAAGCTGATTTTTCTGTTTCTTAATAATAGACTGTATCCTGACCGGAATATACAATTTAACAGCTATAACGCCAACTATTACCGGAATAATTACATTTAAACAATATGTAACTGTAGTTGCCTGCCCATATTCATCTTTTCCTATACCTCCATAGAATAAATATCCGATGCACGCTCCTATCACAAATGCAATAAGTACATTGATAATTTTCTCTGGAACAGACATATAATAGACCTTGTAATTATATGTACTTGTATTTATCCGTGATGTATAGTATTGTGGTTCCAGAACTTTTTTCTCTTTGTTTTTTTTCTTCATAAATTCACCTATATGGCTGTTTTTATACCTGACAGCTTAAGCTTGTAGTCGTTCTTCAATGGATTGCCGGTTCTGACCAGTCTTCCTGATACCTTATCCATTGTGCTGTTTTCATCCTCTTTAAACTCATACAGTGGGTTTAACTCTATCTCTCCATTTTTGATGCCAACTACTTCTGTTATAGCCATGGTCTTTCTGCTTTTATCCCTAAGTCTTGATAAATGAATTATAATATCAACTGCCGATGCAATCTGCTGCTTTATTGCCTCAATTGGAAGCCCGTCAGCCCCCTGCAGCACCATTGTCTCGAGTCGGCTGAGCATATCCTCAGTAGAGTTAGCATGTCCTGTAGACAACGAACCATCATGTCCTGTATTCATAGCCTGAAGCATATCAAGAGCTTCTCCTCCTCGACACTCACCTACTATTATCCTTTCAGGACGCATTCGAAGAGATGATTTAATTAAGTCTCTTATTGTAATCTGCCCGGCACCTGAAGCATTTGCATTTCTAGTCTCCAGACTAACCAGATTATCAATTCCTGCAATCTGAAGCTCTGCTGAATCCTCAATTGTAATAATTCTTTCATCCTTAGGAATAAAATTGGAAAGAGCATTAAGAAATGTTGTTTTTCCGGAGCCTGTACCACCACTAATAAAAATATTGTATTTGGCTTTCACCAAAAGCTCCAGCTTATCTGCTATTTCCTGTGTTATAGAGCCATATTCAATAAGCTTATTTATCGTCATCGGTTCTTTTGAAAACTTACGAATAGTAATCGTCGGGCCACATAAAGCAATCGGAGGCAATACCACATTCACACGCGAGCCATCCGGAAGCCTGGTATCACATATGGGATTAGCCTGATTCACTTCTCGTCCTGCCAATCCTACAATTCTTTGTATGACATCCTCCAGCTTTCTCTGACTCTCAAACTTCTTATCAAGGCGTATAAGTCGTCCTTTTTTCTCAATAAAAATCTTTTCAGGTCCATTAATCATAACCTCTGTAATCGAATCATCACTGATAATCGAATCTAATAAACCAAATCCTCTTATAGAGCTATATACCTGCTGTGATATTGATACCTTTGTCTCAATAGGACAGTAAATATCCTTAAGTCTGTCTGTAACTATCTGATCTATTCTTTCCGCAAGTTCTTCATCTGATATTTTGCTCAAGGATACATTTTCACTTACAAAACGTTTTATGTCATCAACAAACTCTTCTTCATTAATCTGCATATACATTCCCTCTATTGCAAGATTTCTTCAAAAAATTCCATCTTGGTCAATGCTTCTATTATCTGTCGAACTGTAGCATGTTCATATCGTGGTGCTCCACCAATAGTCTTAATAGAAATATTTGATAGCATCTCTGAGTTCTTATTACTAAACTTGTTGTATATCATATTCATGTTTCGGATAATATTTATATCATCATTTTGTTCTAATAAAACAACCGACTCATATGCTCTCATAAATTTATAATTTGACAGCTGACTGCCATCATTTACAACTATAATTCTCCAAGCCTTTGAGAGGAGCTTTAATTTTCCTATTTCCAAAGAAAATGGTAAATCTACAATAATCTCATCATAATTGTCCATTCCCTGTATATTGCCTATCAAAGTATCAATATCTGCATATGAAATTTCCAATATATCGAGTGCCACCTTTGTAGACGAAAAGTATGACACTCCTTCCTGGCTTTGCTTTATACAGCTTTCAAGCTTCAATAACAGATTTGCCTTTCTGCTCTTAAGCGAATATATAACATCACTCATAGTGGCATTTCCTTCTGCCTGAAAGAAAACATCTGTTGTGCCACACTGTTCTAAATTTAAATAAAATACCTTTTTCCCCATATTCGCATGTGCTATCGCACATGCTGCTGCAACCGTCGATGTTCCAACCCCACCACATGGTGATGTAAAAATAACCACACTGCTCTTATCATTTTCTCCGCTGATAGTAGCCACATTTGCAGCCATATCAGAATATACCCCAAGTATCTGCTTAAATATAACGTCAACACGCTGATACTTGCATATGGCAATTTCATCCTTTATTAACTCTATACCGGGTGTCCCTGTAAAATAGGCAAGTCCACAATTTCTCTTGAATTCAGATTTGTCAATATTAAAATCTTCTTCAGCTATTAATACATCTATTCTGTACTCTTTTACCGATTCTATTGCGTTTTTTTCATCTGTAAATGAATAAACCTCTAATTTATCAGCATACTTTGTATTAAATACTCCTGTAAGCCTATCCAAGTACTCTTTATCTTTATCAAGCAATGCAACCTTAATCTTCATAGCACAACCACCTTCATCTTAAGTCCTCTTTTGCCTATATTTTGCCACTTTCATTACTATGTGTCAATACATCTTTTACTTATAGTTAATATTTTTATAATATTTTGACACAGATATTTTATATACTATCAATGTTCTTTTTATTCAATATTCACAATTTTCCATATGTTAATTTCTGATTTTCAGTGCGTAATTTAATTTTTCATAATTCAGCTACAATTAGTCATAATAATTTTTACTAATTGAAATTATAATATGGGAGGTTTATATGAACAATATTATTCTAAATCCAAAAGAACTTGGTGAGCGCATACGTAAACTACGTTTTAAAAGAAATAAAACACAATCTTATTTTGCTGATATGTTATACATCTCACCTTCATATCTGGCCCTTATAGAGTCCGGAAAGCGAGTTCCTAATCTTGACTTACTTATCCATATAGCAAAATTCACAGATGTCACTCTCGATTATCTTGTTTTCGGGGATGATCCTAATTGCGACCCTTTGCAAATGACATTTAACAGACTCTATGATAGCTATGATAAAAAACAGATGGAAAATGCTATGAAACTAGCTGAGTTTTACCTTGAAATGACAAAAGATGATGATAAAATCAAAGACAATATAAATAAAAAATAATTTTCCATTGCCAATCTCCTTCCTTATTTCTATAATATTCACATACCATATATTCACATACCATATATTCAAATGCAGCATATTAAGAAAGGGGATTTTCAATGAACACTTTTTCAGAAGTTTTTAAGGCTATCGCAAGCTACCCGTGGCAGGTAAATGTGGGTGTGCTTTCACTAATACCACTGTACATCATAGATTTTAAGTTTTTCTGCAAATTAAATATTGGTTTACAGCGCAAGATAGCACTTGCAAAGGAGCGCGGACATGTGGCGAGAGGCATGATTGTGAAGGAGGATGCAAAGAGGCTCGTTGTCAATAATTCACAATCCGCTTACAGCTACTGGGCTGCCAGATACACATATACTGTAGACGGAAAGGAGTACCGCAAGCGTTTTTCATGCGATAACAGTCGGATGTGATACTTTTTGGCACAAAAAATCCGCTATACCAAATACAATGGTTAGCGGATTTTTGCTATTTACATTTTGATAAATTATTCATGCCTGATGCTACACAATCTCCGGCACCTTATAGCCTGCTTCACTCATTAGCTTCTCAAACTCACCGACACTGACACCGGCTTCCTCTGCTGCAGTATCAATATCGAGCTTGCCTTTTGTTACCAGAGTAAACAGCATCTTATTTGCACCTTTTTCTATACCTTGTTCTAAGCCTTGTTCTAATCCCTGTTCTAATCCCTGTTCTAAGCCTTGCTTTATTCCTTGTTCTAAGCCTTCCTCGATAGCATCAG
>ERZ506887.123-NODE-123-length-48044-cov-4.505053_pt1 | contig 48044 bp, 41 predicted proteins | sample MGYA00512905_ERZ506887 | MGnify/ENA metagenome assembly ERZ506887 | reverse complement strand
GGACGGGGTGGGGGCAGATGCGCCCGCGGCTACCATGGGAGCGTATCTGTGCGCAGTACGGACGATGCTTTGCATCGTCCGTATCCAGCACTGCAAGCGACAGAAAGGGGTTCGTCAAGGGGGAATCCGTCCCCCTTGACCCTGTTTTGCTTCCTTTTGCAGGAACAAAAGGAAGGCCTCCGCGGCGAGCGGTACTGATTGTCACCCTTCGGTGACTTCGCGACGCCGCTAGGCGATTACAAACTATCCTCCCGCCGGGCAGGCATGCAGGTTACGCCTTTGCAAAAGACTCCGCGCCGCCGCCAGGCGACTACAAACTATCCCCAAAATAAACTTATATTCCCTGTAACTATCGCCCTGTTAAATCCATCATTTATGCAACTTTCGTCCAATATTTCCCCATAATGTAAACTTTCTATTAAAAAAAGTGAAATATTAACCTTTGGACTGCAAAAAACATGCGATTTTGCCGTATTAGTGGGAGGCCTTTTTATCCCCGCCCCAGAAAAGCCAGTTCCACCGGCTCTTGCTCAGTGGCCTCTCCCCGCCAGGCAATGGCCCCCTCCCGGACGGTCAGCAGCACCGGCCGGCCGCCATGGGTCTTGTCCAATCCATGGTAGCAGCCCTCCGCCGGCAGCGCCATTTCCGGCGGCAGCTGCAGGCAGAGCTCCTCTCCCCGCCGCACCGCTTTTCCACAGACGGCATAGGGCGTCCCCAGCAGCTCTCCCGCCAGCTCGGTATCTCCATCCAGCAGGCAGCGCCGTATCCGGCTGGAGCTCACCGTCTCCCCTTTCCAGGTCACCGGCTCCAGCGCCGTCACAGCAATGCCCATCGGCTCCGCCAGCTCCCGCAGCAGGGCCACATTTCCGGCGCCCTTTTTGCCAAAGCGGTAATCCTCGCCGCACACCACACCCCTGCAGTTCAGGCAGTTTTTCAGTATCTCCCGCACAAATTCCTCCGGAGAAAAGTTGTAGAAGCTCTCAAACGGCGGGCAAAGCACCAGCTCCACCCCCAGCTCCTCCATCACCCGGTCCCGGCTTTCAGGGCTTTGCAGCAGCTTCACATCGCTTTTACTCACGGCCCGGTCGGTGTGGTGCGGCGGCTCAAAGGTAAAAACCGCCCCCTTGCCGTTTTGCGCGCGCGCCTGTTTTACCGCCTCGGCTATTACCGCGCGGTGCCCCAGGTGCACGCCGTCAAAAAAGCCCAGCGCCGCCACGGTGGGATATTCACTTTTGCGGGAAAGGTCATGGAAGATCAGCAATTGGGATTCTCCTTTGTGTAAAACAGCTTGATGATCTGCAATTCTGCTATGCTGCGTTCGATGTGGGCCAGCGCCAAAAAACGGCCGTCGCCGTAAACCCGCACCGTATCTCCCTCGGCGGGAATTTTGATGCGGTTGGTATCCAGCCGGATGCCGTCGAGGAGCATTTTGCTCTGCTTGGGGGAAAGGAAGATGCTTTTATACTGCCGGAAAGCCGCGTCCACCGGCATCAGCAGCTCCTCAAAGCGGCCCTCCTCGCTGGCCTGCTTCAGCTCCTCCAGGGTATGGCAGTCCGCCGTGGTAAAGCCCAGAGTCTCGGTCCTTCTCAGGGCGGTCAGCATACCGCCGCAACCCAGCGCCTCGCCGATATCATGGCAAAGGGTCCGGATATAGGTCCCCTTGGAACAGGCCACATCAATGACACAGGTCCGGTTCTCCGGGTCAAATTCCCGCAGGTCCAGCCGGTGGATGGTCACCTGCCGGGTGGGCCGTTCCACCTCTTTTCCGGCCCGGGCCAGCTTATACAGCCGCTGGCCATCCACCCAAACGGCGGAATACATCGGCGGCAGCTGGTCAATGGTGCCCCGCAGCGGCGCCAGGGCTGCCTCCAGCGCTTTTTTTGTCACCGGCTTTTCGCTGGTGGAAAGGATATTGCCGGTGCAGTCCTGGGTATCGGTGGTCACCCCAAAGCGGATGGAAGCGGTATAGCGTTTATCCTGTACCGGCATCAGCTCCATGGCCTTGGCGCTGCGGCCAAAAAAGAGCGGCAGCACACCGGTAGCCATCGGGTCCAGGGTACCGCCATGGCCTATTTTGTGGCAATCGGCAATGCCCCGCATTTTGGCCACCACATCAAAGGAGGTCCAGTCCTGCGGTTTATCGACACATAGGATCCCCTCCAGCTGGCGGGAATGGTATGTTTTTTTCATGCTTGCTCCTTTGGCAGATGTTTTACGGCCTCGGCCACCAGCAGGCGGGCGGCCTCCTCCACCGTTCCCTTTATGGTGATTCCAGCGGCCAAACGGTGCCCGCCGCCGCCGAAGATCTCCGCGATCTCATCGGCATTGACCGGCTCCTTGCTGCGCAGGGAGATATGGCATTCCCCCTCGTGCTCCTTGATGGTGATGCCCAGCAGCACGCCCTCTATCTTCCGGGGGATGCCTGCCACATCCTCCAGCTCCTCGCCGGTCACGCCGGTTTGGGCCCGCATGGCCAGCGTCACCGGCATCACGGCGATCCGGTCCCCGGCGTAAAATTCCAGCGAGGACATCATTTTGGCTTCGGCCAGCATTTTGGCCTTGCTTTCGCTTTCAAAAACACGGGTATTGATGGCGGCGGTATCCACGCCGCTTTCCATGATCTCCGCAGCCAGCCGCAGCGTCCCGGCCGTCGTATTGGAAAAGCGGAACCCGCCGGTATCGGTGACAAGGCCGGTATAGACACACTCGGCTATTTTGCCGGAAACGGGCAGCCCGATGGCCTTAATGACGGCGGCGACCGGCTCGGCACAGGCCCCGGCCTCCTGCCACAGGCAGGTCTGGGCGGCATAATCGCTGTTGCTGGGGTGGTGGTCAATGCAGAGATCCACCATATGGCCGTACTTTTCCTCCAGGCCGCCCAGCATCCCGGCGGTGGCCACATCCACGGTCACCACATATTCCACCGGCCAGTCCAGTATCCGGCTGGGGGTGTAATCCCCATACAGGTAGTCATACTGCTTCGGCAGGGCATCGGCGCACAGCACCCGTACCTCCTTGCCCAGCTCCTTTAGGGCATAGTACAGGGCAAAGGCGCTGCCCACGGTATCGCCATCGGGGCGGCGGTGGCACAGCAGGGTGATATTGTCCTTCTGCATCAGCAGCTCGGCCGCGCGGGCCGCGGAAAGGTTTTCCCTCATTCTTCGGTCTCCCCTTTCGCTTCCTCCTCCGGAACGATCTCCCGCAGCAGGTGGCTGATGTGGACGCCGTATTCGATGGAATCATCGGCGATGAACTGGAATTCCGGGGTGTGGCGCATGGCCAGCCGGCTGCCCACCTCCCGGCGGATATAGCCTGCCGCGCTCTTGAGCCCCTTCACCGATTCTTTCGCGGTCTCGATGCCGGAAAGGGAGCTGACATAGACCTTGCAGCTGGAGCCGTCACGGGAAAGCTCGGTGCGGACGATGGAAAGCATGGGGTCGATGCGGGGATCCTTGAGCGACCGGAAAATTGCGGTCAGCTCCCGGTGGATATCCTCGCCATGACGGGCGTTTTTATAATTCGGCATGGTGCCCCTCCTTTGGTTTTTCTCTTCAAACGGCAAGGGGCAGCCGGATATGATCCGGCCGCCTTCTTTACCAGAAAATTATTGTTTGATTTCTCTAATCTCGTAGGCCTCAAAGATATCGCCGTTCTTCAGGTCGCTGAACTTCTCCAGCGTGATGCCGCATTCGTAGCCCTGGGCCACTTCCTTCACATCGTCCTTGAAGCGGCGCAGGGAGGCCATCTTATCATCGGCGATGATGATGCCATCCCGGACCACACGGATATTGGCGGAGCGGACCATCTTGCCCTCCAGCACATAGCAGCCGGCCACGGCGCCCACGCCGGTGATCTTGTAGACATTGCGGATCTCCGCCCGGCCCAGATCGACCTCCTCGGTCTTGGGCTTGAGCATACCCTTCATAGCGGCCTCGATCTCCTCGATGGCATCGTAGATGATGCGGTAGAGGCGGATCTCGACACCGTCACGCTCGGCATTGGCCTTGGCGGTGGGGTCGGGACGGACATTGAAGCCGACAATGATGGCGTGGGAGGCATTGGCCAGCATGACATCGCTTTCGCTGACAGCGCCGACGGCGCCGTGGATGACACGGACCCGGACCTCGTTATTGGAGAGCTTTTCAAGGGACTGGCGGACGGCTTCCACCGAGCCCTGAACATCGCCCTTGACGATAACGGGCAGCTCCAGCACCTCGCCTTCGCTGATGTGCTCAAAGAGGTTATCCAGGGTGACCTTCTGGTACCGCTTGAATTCCTCCTCCTTCTGCTCCATGCGGCGTTTTTCCACCAGCTCGCGGGCCAGCTTCTCATCCTCAACGGCATTGAAGATATCGCCCGCGGCAGGAACCTCGGCCAGACCGGTGATCTCCACCGGGCAGGAGGGGCCGGCCTCCTCGACCTTTTGGCCCTTATCGTTGGTCATGACACGCACACGGCCCACGGCGGTGCCGGCGATAATGGCCTCGCCGGAATGCAGGGTACCGGTCTGGATGAGGACGGTGGCCACAGGGCCGCGGCCGGTATCCAGCTTGGCTTCGATGACGGTGCCCTTGGCCATGCGGTTGGGGTTGGCGGTCAGCTCCATGGTATCGGCCACCAGCAGGATCATCTCCAGGAGGTTATCCAGCCCCATGCCGGTTTTGGCGGAAACAGGAACGCAGATGGTATCGCCGCCCCACTCCTCGGGGACCAGCTCGTATTCGGTGAGCTGCTGCTTGATGCGCTCGGGATTGGCTTCGGGTTTATCCATCTTATTGATGGCCACGATGATGGAAACACCGGCCTCCTTGGCGTGGTTGATGGCCTCTACCGTCTGGGGCATAATGCCGTCATCGGCGGCGACGACCAGCACGGCGATATCGGTGACCTGGGCGCCGCGGGCTCTCATGGAGGTGAAGGCGGCGTGGCCGGGGGTATCCAGGAAGGTGATGGGACGGCCATCCACCTGCACCTGGTAAGCACCAATGTGCTGGGTGATGCCGCCGGCTTCGCCGGAAACGACACTGGTTTTCCGGATGGCATCCAGGATAGAGGTCTTGCCGTGATCGACATGGCCCATGACCACCACGATGGGGGGCCGGGGCTCCTGGGCTTCTTCCTTATCCTCTACCTCGAACAGGCGGTCCTCAATGGTGACAACGACCTGCTTGGTGACCTTGGCGCCGATCTCCATGGCGACGAGGGAGGCGGTATCAAAGTCGATGACATCGCTGATGGAGGCCATAACGCCCAGTCCCATCAGCTTCTTGACGATCTCGCTGGCCTGTACCTTGAGGGTGAGGGCCAGCTCGCCGACGGTCATTTCCTCGGGCAGGGCCACCTCCAGCCGCTGGCGGCGCTGACGCTCCAGCTCCAGGCGGCGCATCTTTTCCTCCTCGCGCTCCTTGCGGCTGAGGACGGGCTTGCCGCGGCGGGCGGATTTCTGATTGAGCTTCTGCTTTTTGGCGAAGTTATCCTTCATGTTGCCGGCCGGGGCGATCTGTTCGTACCGCTCATTGTACTTATCGAGGTTGACCTCGCTGGTGCGCATATCCACGGTGGTGCGGGTCACGGTATTGGCGGTAAAGGTATTCTCGCCCTTGGGGCCCTTCTGCTTGGGGGCCTGCTGGCGGATCTCGATGGGCTTGCGGGGGGCGGCGGGCTGCTGGGGCGCCGCAGGCTTGGGGGCCGGGGCGGGAGCAGCGGGCTTCTGGTTCAGATTGGGCCGCAGGCCGTTGCCCTGGGGGCGGTTGTTATCGCGGTTGTTCTCAAAGCGGCGGTCGCCCTGCGGACGGTTATTCTCAAACCGGCGGTCGCCCTGCGGGCGGTTATTCCCCTGCTGGGGGCGGTTATTCCCCTGCTGGGGACGGTTATTCCCCTGCTGGGGACGGTTTTGGCCCTGGCCATTGGCAGCCGGCTGCTGGGGTCTGGGAGCCGGAGCGGCGGGCCGGGGAGCCGGGGCGGGCGCGGGTGCTGCCTTTTCCACGGGCTTTTCGGCGGGCTTTTCGGCGGGTTTGGGGGCCGCGGCGGGGGCGGGCTTCTTTTCACCCAGCTTAAAGTACTCGCCAAAGTCCTTGACGGCGTGCTGCTGGGTGTAGTGCTCCATCACAAAATTGAGCTCCTCGCCGGAGAGCACCGTCTGCGGCTTTTTGGCCTCGCCGCCGAAGCGCTGCTGCAGCAGCGCGGTCAGATCCTTGCCGCTTATATTCAGGTCTTTGGCGACCTCGTTCAGTTTAACTTTTTCGATCATCTATCCAAGTCCTCCTCATCATCACTCATCATTGCCCGGATACCACCGGCGAAGTTTTCATCGCAGACCGCCAGGATGCCGGTATTTTTGCCGGTATAGTGGCTGAGGGTCTGCATCGTACAGGGAAGAGAAATTACCGGGATATCCGGCAGCTTTTGCCGGAGCCGCGCGGCGCTGCGGGGGGAAAGATCCTGCGCCAGCAGGAGAAGATGGGCTTCCCCTTTTTCCGCTTTTTCCACGGCGGCATCCATGCCGGTGGTGAGCCGACCGGCCCGGCGGCACAGGGAGATGAATCCCAGCACCTTTCTTTGGGTCACATCATTCATCGGCGGCGTTCAGCTCCTCTTCCAGTTTTGCCATCACCTCATCGGGTACGGGGCATTGGAAGGCACGCTCCAGCCGTTTGGCCTTTTGTGCCTTGCGGAGGCACTCGACCTTGCGGCAGAGATAGGCTCCTCGACCGGCCATCCGCCCGGTGGGGTCTACATGGACCTCGCCCTGCGGGGTGTGGACAATGCGTACCAGCTCTTTTTTGGGGAAATGCTCGCCGCAGCCGGCGCACATTCTTACGGGGATCTTCTTTTGCTGCACTGTGGGTGCCTCCTTTCTTTATGATTACTCTTCCTTGGCGGGTTCCTCCTCGCCGTAGAAGCCGCTTTCGGGACGGATATCGATCTTCCAGCCGGTCAGGCGGGCCGCCAGGCGGGCGTTCTGGCCCTTATTGCCGATGGCGAGCGAGAGCTGGTGATCCGGCACGGTGACGCGGCAGCTGTGGGTATCGGCATCCAGGATCTCCACGCCCAAAACGGTGGCGGGAGAAAGCGCCGCGGAAATGTAGGCGGCGGGGTCATCGCTGTAATTGACGACATCGATCTTTTCGCCGCCCAGCTCCTCCACGATGGTATTGACACGGGCGCCCTTGGGGCCGATGCAGGCGCCGATGGCATCCACATTCTCATCCCGGCTGGAAACGGCCAGCTTGCTGCGGGAGCCCGCCTCGCGGGCGATGGAACGGATCTCGACGGTGCCATCGTAGATTTCGGGGACATTCATCTCGAAGAGACGCTTGACCAGGCCGGGGTGGGTGCGGGAGATCATAAGGCGGGGGCCCTTTTCGGTGTTCTGCACATCCACCACATATACCTTGATGCGCTGGCCCTCGGTGAAGGTCTCATCGGGGATCTGCTCGGTCTTGGGCAGCACGGCTTCGCTGCTGCCGATCTCCAGGGTGACATTGCCGCGGACGGGATCCACCCGCAGCACCTTGGCGGAAACGATATCGTGCTGGCGGCTCTCATACTCCTTGAGCAGCAGGCCCTTTTCGGCCTCCCGGATGCCCTGATGGATGGAGGATTTGGCCGCCTGGGCCGCGATGCGTCCGAACTTTTTAGGATCAAGGGCGACTTCCAGCACACTTCCGGCGGTGATGCCACTCTGGTACTTGGCAGCATCCTCCACGCTGATCTGGGTGGTTGGGTCCTCGACCTCCTCCACGACATCCTTGCGCAGCGCCACATAGAAGCGGCCGGTCTCGGGATCGATCTCCACGATGCTGTTTTCGCTGTTAAAGGGGTCCTTCTTGATGGCCTGGGCGATGGCGGTCTGGATCTTTTCGATCATATAATCCACCGGGATGCCTTTTTCCTTCTCCAGCATCTTCAGGGCATCAAAGAGGTTAAATTCCTCCTGGGGTTTCTTCTTGGCTCTTGCAGCGCTCATTTGCTTACTCCTCCACTAAAATCATTATACAGACGGATAAACGCGGTTTCGCCGCGTTCCACATTCATTTCGGTTTTTTCATCCAGCAGCAGGGTCAGGGTGCCATCGCGGTAATCGGTAAGGGTGCCGATGAAATCCCGCACGCCCTCCACCGGGCGGATGAGCCGCACCAGCAGCTGCTGGCCCATCAGGGCCTCAAAGTGCCAATCGCGGGTGAGGGCGCGCTCGATGCCGGGGGAGGAAACCTCCAGCGTGTAGCTGCCATCGATGGGGTCGGCTTCATCCAGCACATCGCTGATTGCCCGGGAAAAGGCCTCGCAGCTATTGATATCGATGCCGCCCTCTTTATCGACATAGTACCGCAGGTACCAGCCGCTGCCCTCCTTCTCGTAGACGACATCCCACAGCTGCAGGCCCATCTCTTCCAGAATGGGAGCTGCCAGCTCCTCCGCTATGGCGGCGGTATTCTTTTTGGCCATCGCTTTGCCTCCTAACATAAAGGAAAGAGCGGGTCGCCCCACTCTTTCTTTCTACTACCATATTCCAAATAATACTGTATCACAAATTGCAAGGCTTTGCAAGCACTATTTTGCACAAAAAGGGCGGTTTCATCGCAAAAAAGCGGCATTTTTCCGCCAAAGCTCACCCGGTGTACTCCTCGCAGCGGTAGCGGGGCTTGCCCTGGCTCTTTTTGCCGTACTCAATGGCGTGCTGCGGGCAGCCGCAGATACAGGCCATGCAGTGGGTACAATGCCCCTCCCAGTGGGGTTTGCCCTGCCGCATCACGATGCAGTTGGTGAAGCACATTTTGGCGCAGCGGCCACAGCCATTGCAGGCCGGGGTGGTGTAAAAGGGGCTGCTTTTAATGCAAAAGCGATAGAAGAAACGGTTGACAACGCCGCTTTTTAGGCGGTCGGCCAGGGTCAGCTTTCCCCCCGGGAAGGGCTGATCCCCTACGATGAGGGCGGCGGCTTCCAGAAGGGGCTCCCGCGCGGCATCAATGATCTTCTTCGCCTCTTCCTCTCCTGGCACTGGGAACATGGCCACATAGTTTTCCGGCATCACCAGCGGCCACACGCCGCGGTATTCCAGGCCCAGCTCCCCGCAGAGCTTGCGCAGGCGGGGCCCGGCCGCACCGATATCATCCCCGCAGGTGAGGACGAAATAGGCTTTTCTACTGCCATCAAAGCCGGTGCGGCACAGCAGATCGGCAAAGACATGGGGGATCTGCCAGCCGTAGGTGGGACAGACAAAGACCCACGGTTTTTCGGAATGGAGGGAAGGCGCCAGGCCGCTTTTGAGGGCGGGGGCGGCATCCTCGGCGGTATCGTGCAGATGATCTGCCAGCAGCTGCGCGGCCCAGCGGCTGTTGCCGGTGCCGGTGAGGTAATAGATCATGCGGAAAAGCCTTCTTTCGGTTAGATTTATTCGGCCCAGTTCTGCAAAAGGCCATCGTAAACGGCGGTCTGGTGCTTGAATTCCTCGTAAAGGGCGTGGGCCCGGCCCAGGCGGTTTTCAAACAGGGCCCGATAGTAGCGGCGTGTGACCACATAGGTGCTGAGGGAGATGCGCTTGTAGTAGTAGCCGGCGGTATCCATCATATCGGCGTACTCGTACATCAGGTCCCACAGGGCGTTGATGGCCTCGGTCTCGGGCTTTGCCACATTCTGCACTGCCTGCAGCTGACCCACGATCTCATCCAGCAGGCCGCTATCCATAATGCCGGCGGCGGCGAAGCTATCGCCCTTTTCCATGGCCTCACAGTAGGCTGCGTAATCCCGCTCGAAGCGGCGGCAGCTTTCCCCCGCCACGGCCTCGTAGCTCTCCTTGAACGCGCGGTAATCGGCCAGCACCTCATCCAGCACGCCAAAGTACCGGTAGCTGCCCAGCAGCGCCAGCATCTCATCGGAAAGGGTAGTGGGCGAGGCCTGCAGCTTTTTGAGCAGCAGCGGCGAGGCCGTGACCCCATTTTGCAGCAGTACAGCGGCGGTTTCGGTATCATCATTGGCCACAGCCAGGTCCAACAAATTGCCGGTTTGGGCGCTTTCCACCCCGTAGCGCAGGGCCACAGTGGTGCTGTCCCCTTCGGGAAGGGCGTCCTCCTCCGCCGAGAGCGGGAAATGGGCCAGGTAAAGCGACAGCCGTTCGGCATTCCCCATGGCGGTGCAGTAGTAGGCAATGGAAGGCGCCGTGCAGCCGGTATCGGTGTGCTGCTCCTCCAGAGTGGAAAGCAGCTGCTGCCAATCCTGGCGCTCCGCTATGGTCAAGGCGGCGGGCTCCGCCCAGTAGAGATTGTGGTTTTCCCCGGTGGCACCGGCTTTGACCACCAGCTCCACCGTTTCGGCATTGCCGCTTTGCAGCGCGGCCCACAGCAGGCCGTCGCCATTGCGGTCGGTCACCGAAACATTGCCCTCATTGAGCAGCAGACGCAGGGTATCATTTTCCCCGTGGCGGGCCGCCCACAAAAGCTGCTCCGACTGCGCCCGCAGCACCGATTCCTTTTCCAGCCAGCCCTGGCACAGCACCGTGACGACCCGGAGGGACGGCTCCCCCTGCTGCATGGCCCGCAGCCGCAGGCACAGGGCATGGGGCTCGCCATCGGCCAGGAGAGCCTGCAATTCGGCATCGGCGGCGACGGCGCTGGCGCTTTCGCCGGTGATGGGATCGGTGAGAAGAACGGCATAGCGGTTCAGGCCCTCATCCTCCCCGGAAAGATAATTTTCCGGCAGCTTCCCGCCCTGCTGCGCCCACACGCGCACGATGAAAAGATCCTCACAGGCGGTCCATTCCTCCACCGGCAGCACATTGATACCGAAGGAGGCCCGCAGATCCAGAAGGGGCCGGTTCTGCTCATCGATGCAGTAGCACAGGGTCACAGCTTTACCCTCCACCGTGGCGGGCTGCAGCACCCAGTGCTGCGCGCCGATGGTCAAAGCGGCGGGGTCGCCATCCGAGACGACCGAGCCGGAAAGGCCCAGCTGCTCCCACAGGTCGGCGTTATCGGGATCGGCCAGCCACTGAGGGCGGTCTTCCTCCGCGGCGGCAAATACCGCGGACAGTTTGTATTCTTTTTGCGCGCTGCAGGCAGTCAAAAATATCAGCATGACCGCCAGCAGCAGCGCCGTCCATCGTTTTAGCATAAGTCACTCCCAAAAATGGTTTTGTGCGGATATTTTACCATACTGCGGCAAAAAAGGCAAACGCAGGGGATGAACAAACTGTAAAAAAAGCCCCGGAACGGGCTGTTCCGGGGTGAGATGAGGGGCTGTTCAGCGGCGCAGAGCCTTGAGCTCAGCCTTGTGCTCCGGGGGGACGCGGAAGCTCTCCACTGCCTTTTGGATGGTTTTTTGCCGTACCCAGGGGGAAAGGCGGTCTTCGGTGAGGTAGGGCAGGATCTCCTCATACCGGAAGGCGAGCGCCGTGGCGAAATACCACGCCTGCATCATGCGGATGTAGTAGTGATCGCTTTCCACCGCGGCCACCCAGGCCGGGTACTCCGGGGAAAAATCCTCCCGCAGGTAGTGGGTCATCAGCATCTCGATGGCGAAGCGGACGGTGTAGGGGTGGGCATCCCCCAGCCAGCGGGTGACGCAGGGCAGCAGCTTTTCGCGGTTTTTGGCAAAGCAAACGGGCTTTAACAGGTCGCAGGTGGCCCAGTTATCGATCCGCGGCAGAAAGCGCTCCAGCCACGGCATCAGGGCCTCAAAGCTCTTTTCCCTCATCAGCAGCAGGGCATGGAGATTATTTTCCTCGTAGTAGGTGTGGGGCAGCTCCCGCAGGAAGAGTGCGGCCTGCGGCGTTTTGGCCAGGGCGGCGGCATAGCGGCGCAGGGCGGGCATCCGCACCCCGATGACGCGCTCCCACGCCACCCCCGGCATGAGGGCGGCATGGAAGGCACGGTATTTTTCATCCCGCAGGGCAAACAGGGCTTCGGTGATCTCTCGCATGGGCGGCCTCCTTTTGGGGTTTTGGATGATAGGATTCTACCGTAAATAGGGTAAAAGCGCAAGAAGGGGCGGCCTGACCCACAAGGGAGGGCAGACCGCCGGAAGAAAAACATGGATAATATCAGTGCTTGGGGACCAACAGGGCCCGCATGGCATTGAGGATGGCCAGCACCAGCACGCCCACATCGGCAAAGACAGCGATCCACATGTTGGCATCGCCGGTGGCGCCCAGCACCAGTACCAGCGCCTTGACCGCCAGGGCGAAGATAACATTCTGCCAGACGATCTTCATGGTGCGGCGGGAAAGCCGAACGGCCAGCGCCAGCTTGCTGGGGGCATCGTCCATCAGGACGATATCAGCGGCCTCAATGGCGGCATCGCTGCCCAGGGCGCCCATGGCGACACCGACATCGGCGCGGGCCAAAACAGGAGCATCATTGATGCCATCGCCGACGAACACCAGAGGAGAACCGGTTTGCAGCAGCTCCTCCACCGCGGTCACCTTATCGGCGGGCAGCAGCTCGGCCCGGTATTCATCCAGACCAAGCTCCCCAGCCACAGCCTGGGCTACGGCGGTCTTATCGCCGGTCAGCATCACGGTCTTTTCCACGCCCTCGGCCTTGAGGGTCCGAATGGCCTCGGCGGAATCGGGCTTGGGGGTATCGGCGATGACCAGATAGCCGAGGTAGTCCTTATCGGCCGCCATATGGATAACGGTGCCGACCTCGGCGACCTCCCGGCAGGGAACGCCGATTTCCTTCATTAGGCGCTCATTGCCGGCATAGATATGCCGGCCGTCAATGACGGCTTCAATACCGCGGCCGGTGTGGTCCTTGGCGTCCTCGATCTCTTTTTCGATGGGCTTGCCGTAGGCGGCCACCACCGACTGGGCAATGGGATGATGAGAGAAGCTCTCGGCAGCGGCGGCGGTCGCCAGCAGGTCGTCCTCGGTTCCGGCGGCGGGGACGATATGGGTGACGGTAAAGCTGCCCTTTGTCAGGGTGCCGGTCTTATCGAATACGACGGTTTTGGCCTTAGCCAGCGTTTCCATATAGCCTGCGCCCTTTACCAGGATGCCGCAGCGGGAAGCCCCGCCGATGCCGCCAAAGAAGGTGAGCGGCACACTGACAACCAGCGCGCAGGGGCAGGAAACGACCAGGAATACCAGGGCACGCTCCACCCAGGTGCCCCAGGGCTGGGAGAAGAACAGGGGCGGAATAACCGCCAGCAGGGCGGCGCCGGTCACGACGCAGGGGGTATACCAATGGGCAAAGCGCGTAATGAAGCTTTCCACCCTGGCCTTTTGGTCGGCGGCGTTTTCCACCAGCTCCAGGATCTTGGCGGCGGTGGATTCGCCGTAGGCGCTTTGGGTCTGAACCGTAATGACACCGGTGAGATTTACCGTACCGCTGACCACCGGATCGCCCTCCGTCTTATCCTGCGGCAGGCTTTCGCCGGTCAGGGCGGCGGTATTCACAGCGGTGGAGCCCTCCAGGATCACGCCATCCAGCGGGATCTTTTCGCCGGGGCGGACGATGATGGTCTCCCCTACTTCCACTTCATCGGGGTCCACCTTTTCTTCCTGTCCATTCCGTACCACATTGGCGTAATCGGGGCGGAGATCCATAAGCTGGGTGATGTTGCGGCGGGTCTTGCCCACGGCAACGCCCTGGAACCATTCACCGATCTGATAGAACAGCATAACGGCGACGGCTTCCCGGTAATCGCCCAGTACAAAGGCGCCGATGGTGGCGACCGACATGAGGAATTCCTCGTCCATCAGGTCACCGTGCAGGATCTTGCGGATAGCACCCCACAGGACATCCCAGCCGACAATGAAATACGGCACACAGTAGGCCAAAAGCTGCCAGATGCCCTCCAGCGGGAGAACGAACCACACCAGTGCCAGCAGTACCGCCGCGGCGATAATGCGGGCCAGATGCTTTTTCTGTTTTCTTGTCATTTCGGTAATCCCCTTTCCCCGGTGATGGCGGAAAATATTACTTGAGCAGGATGCGGCAATCGGGTTCCACGCGCTTGCAGGTCTTTACCACTTCGGCCAGGATGTCATCGTAGCGGGCGTCATCGGCCTCCAGGGTAAGCTTCTGGGCCAGGTAGCTGACACGGGCATAGGTCACGCCATCAATTTTGGAAATGGCTTCCTCCATCTTGGCGGCGCAGTTGGCGCAATCCAGGTCTTCCAGCATATACATCTTTTTCATGTCAGTTTTCCTCCTTGGATGAATGATTGGTGGGATGGGAATGGTGGTCATGCTCGGTCAAGTGCTCAAAGCCCTGCCCGATGATGGTACGGACATGGTCATCCGCCAGGAAATAGTAGATGGTCTTGCCCTCCCGGCGGGAGGCGACCAGCTTATTTTCCCGCAGCACCTTAAGCTGGTGCGAGATGGCAGATTGGGTCATGCCCAGCAGCTCCGCGATGGCGCAGACACACAGCTCCGATTCAAACAGCGAATACAGGATCCGCATGCGGGTGGTATCGCCGAACACCTTGAAGAGATCCGAAAGGTCACAGATCAGCTCCTCCGGGGGCAGCTCCTGCCGCACCGTTTGCAGGATGGCGGTATGGTCATGCTTTGGCATCATTTCGACCTCCATTCATATGTTTTCTTGTTCATATGATAGCACGCTCATATGTTATTGTCAACAGAAAATTTGATTTTTCTTTGATAAAATATCAAAAAACAGGGGCGGCAAAAAGCCCGGAAAACTGCAGTTCTCCGGGCCTGGTTTGGTGCTTATCGATAGTCCTTGCGCTCGTTTAGGCGCTTCTTTTCTTCGGGCTTCAGGTCCAGGCCGATGGTACCGCCGGGGTTCATGGTGTAATCGGGGTCGAAGTAATCCTTGAGCACCCGGAACACCCCGTACTCCTTCTCGCCGATATAGCCCTCCAGCCAGGGGGCAAACATCTTGCCGATGCCGTGGTGGTGGCTGATGGCCGCGCCGGATTTCTGGATGGCATCCAGAATGGTGGTGTGGTAGCGCTTAAATTCAGCGGCATCGTTCATCCGGGTGATAAAGATGAAGTACAGGTTGGCGCCCTGCGGGTAGCAGTGGCTCATGTGCGTGGTGACGATGGTATTGGGCAGCGCATGGCAGACCGCGCGCACATCGCGGTGCACCTGCGCCATATTGGACCAGTTGACGCTGCACTCCAGCGTATCGGTGATGACGCTGAAATCCATGAGGGTATCGCGGAGGTAAGGGTCATTGAAGCGGCCCTTTTCCCAGCTCTTGGTCACATAGCCGGTCATGGGCATGGCACCAAAGCGGCGGGCAATGCGGTGGATATTCTTCGCCACATTTTTGGAAAAGCCCTTTTCGCCATCGGTAAAGCCCAGGAACATACAGCGCTCCATATCCTTGTAGCCCAGCTTATCCAGCAGCGGCGCCAGCGGTGTTTCATCCACATTGTAGAGCTTGAGCATCAGGTGGGTCTCTTCGGGGTCGGAAAGGCGAAACACCGAGGAATAGCCGCATTCGCACTGCATCATCTCCCGGGCGGCCGCCATGGCGGCCTCCCAATCCCGGAACATGTAGGAGAAGCGCTTTCGGTTTTCCGGCTGCCAGCGGAATACCTTGAGGGTCACTTCGGTAAGGACGCCGAAAGTGCCCTCCGAGCCCATCATGATCTGGTTGAGATCGGGGCCGGTGGCCTCCCTGGGATAATGGGGAGTGACGATGCGGCCGATGGGGGTGGCGTACTTCTGCGAAAGGACGATATCGGCGATGGTGCCATAGTAGGTGCTGTTCTGGCCCGCGCCGCGGGTGACCACCCAGCCGCCCACGCTGCTGTACTCGAAGGACTGGGGGAAATGGCCGCAGGTATACTGCCGCTTGGCGCCAAAGCGATTGGGGGCATCCTGCAGGGCTTCCTCCAGCGCGGGGCCGGAAAGCCCCGCCTGCACCGTGATGGTCTGGTCCACCTCATTGAAGCTGAGGATCTTATTGAAGCGCTTTCGCATATCCAGCGAGATGCCGCCCTTGATGGGCTCCACGCCGCGGGTAACGGAGCTGCCGCCGCCGTAGACATACAGCGGGAGCTTATGCTCCGCCGCATAATGGACAAGCTCTTCCACCTGCTCGGTGGTATCGGGGTAGACCACCACATCCGGCAGGCTGTCGATCTGCTTGTGCCGCAAACGGAGAAGATCGTAGCCGGTGCAGCCATAGGCCACCGAAAGTCTTTCGTAATCCCCCGTGGTAACAAATTCTTTCCCGACGATCTTTTTCAGCGCCTCCAGGTGCTCCGGGGCGATGCGAGAGGGGTGATCCGGGAGAGAGACCTGATCAAAGCCGATATCATCGGTGTAGTCCCGGAAGTCCTCATCGGTCATATGGAAGGCTTCCTTCATCATCTTGTAGAGGGATTCCTTGGGGTACTTGAAAAACTCGGGATCGCCCCAGCGGAAGATGGAACGATAGCTGCCCGCCGGGGCGGGAGTCAGCAGCCACTTGGGCTCGAAGCCTTTGTACGGTTTATTGCTCATGGTCATTCTCCTTTTCGGTTTTCTCTTCCAGCAGGCCGGAGGTGATGATGATATCCACCCCCAAGCCCAGCACATTGGGCAGCACCGCTTCTCCCCGCTTCATCGGACGGGTCACACGGGCGCGGTTAATTTCCCGCATGACATCGAAAATTTTATCCTTGGGTATTTCGGCCGAGGTGCGTACACTGATGACCGGGACCTCCGGAAAAACGGTGCGCACCGTGGTGCAGAGGGTGCGGGTGGGGCAGGTCATCTCGGCCGTGGCGAACTGTTCCCCCCGTTTACAGGCATTGCCGGTGACGGTAAAACGGCCGTCCCGCTCTTCGATGCGCAGGGTGCAGCCCCGGGGACAGACGATGCAGGTCAGCTCAGTCATGCTCCATCACCTCAATTTCCAGTTTGATCTGCGAAGCCGCGGTCAGCGCCTGGGCGGAAAGATCCAGCTCCAGCCGTTCCATCTCCGGCGGGCGGAGGAAGGGGTACCGGCGGGTGTATATTTCCCGGCCATCGGCTGTAATGACAAGGCGGCAGGGGCCCAGGTTTTCCCGACTGCGGAAGTAGACAGTCACGGCGGAACGGTCGGCTGCAACATCCAGCCGCTGGGGCACAGCATACAGCAGCCCCTCCCCCGCCATGATGGGAATGAGGGTTCTTTGCTGCCCCGGACGGTACCGGGCCGCGCTTTTTCCGGCGGCTTCTCCGCTTTCGGAGACATAGTCCACCAGGTCATTGACATGCAGGGCATTGCCGCAGGAAAAGACACCGGGGACCGAGGTCATCAGCCCGGCATCGCAGATGGGGCCTTTGGTTTTGGGATCGATGGCCGCGCCAAGGCCCTCGGCCAGCTCGTTCTCCGGGATGAGCCCGACCGAAAGGATGAGGGCATCGCATTCCACGATCTGTTCGGTGCCGGGGATGGGAACCATGCACTCATCCACCTGGGAAATTTCCACCGCAGTCAGTCGATCCTGCCCAAAAACGCGGGTGACGGTATGGGAGAGATAAAGCGGGATATTGTAATCATGCAGGCACTGGTGGATATTGCGGGTGAGCCCGGAGGGGGTGGATTTGGCCTCGTAGACGCCCAGCACCTGGGCGCCCTCCAGCGTAAGGCGGCGGGCCATGATAAGACCGATATCCCCGCTGCCGAGGATGACGCACTTCCGGGTGGGCAGCTGACCCAGCAGGTTGGTAAAATGCTGGGCACACCCGGCAGTAAAGACCCCGGCCGGGCGGGTGCCATGGATGGAGACCTGCTTGGCAGTCCTCTCCCGGCAGCCGGTGGCCAGCACCAGCGCTTTGGCGGCCACCGTTTCCACGCCATCCCGGTTTACCAGGGTGACGGTAAAACCCTCAACGGTCTTTTGGATGCGGGTGACGAAGGTGAGGGTCCTCGCTTGCAGCCCCAGGGCATGAAATTCATCGATGAAACGGCCGGCGTATTCCGGGCCGGAGAGCTTTTCTCCATACCGTACCAGGCCAAAGCCATCGTGGATGCACTGTTTGAGGATACCGCCCAGGCGGGCTTCCCGCTCGATGAGAAGAACCTGGGCATCGTTTTGGTTGGCAGCAATGGCCGCGGCCAGCCCGGCCGGTCCCCCGCCGATGACCAGAACATCAACGGTAAGCATGCTTTCTCCCTCCTTCGTCATTTGGTTTTGCCATAGGTGATGACCGCTTGCTCAGAGGATTTTCTGACCTCCTCCAATGGGCAGTCCAGGTATTCGGCGATGATCTGAGTGACCAGCGGCGAGCAGAACCCGCCCTGACAGCGGCCCATGCCGGGCCGCACCCGCTTTTTGATGCCATCCACCGTGGGAACCGGGATGGGCGAACGCAGGGCATCCAAAATTTCTCCCTTGCTTACCTCCTCGCAGCGGCAGATGATGATGCCGTAATCGGGGTTCTGTCGAATCAACGCTGCCCGGCCTTCATCATCCATTTCCCGCAGGACGGGCGGGCCATGGCGGATGGGATCGTAGTTTTCGTTCTTTTCCACCGGTTTAAGCGTGGAAAGATAATCGACCGCCATTTTTTCGATATCCAGCGCGACGGCCGGGGCAGTGGTAAGCCCTGGGGACTGGATACCGGCACAGTGCAGAATGTTGCCGGTTTTGCGGCCCATTTCGATGATGAAGTCCTCTTCGAAGGTGGGGGCGCGCACCCCGGTAAAGTAGGTAATGATATCCCCCTGGGAAAGGGTGTGCATGGTGCGCTGCTGCTTTTGGAACACATGGTCGATGCTTTCCCGGTGGGTTTCGGTATTCTCTTTTTCCCAAGTTTCTATGGCATCGGGGCCAACCAGCAGGTTATCGTGGACGGTGTGCAGTATGCCGCCGCCTTTGGAGTGGTGAGTGTTCCGGGCAATATCCATGACGGAGGCTATGGTGTGCATATAGGCCCCGGCCTTTTTATCCAGGATGGAATTGGTGCCACGGCGGGGATGAATGGAGAAGAAGCGGTCCCCCGCCATGGCGGCGATCTCCTCCGCGAAGACGCCGGCGGCATTGATGACCAACGCGGGATAAACGGTGCCGCGGTTGGTGGTGACGCTATGTATTTTGCCATCCTGTACCTCCATGCCCAGCACGGCGGTATTCAGCGAGACCTCGGCACCGTTCTGCACGGCGTTTTCGGCATAGGCGATGGTAAGCCCATAGGGACAGACACAGCCGGAGGACGGATTGGAGATGGCGAAGGCAAAACGGAGATCGGGCTCCCGGCGGCGCAGCTCCTCCCCGGAGATGAGCTCGGTATCGGCGATGCCATCCCGCTTTTTACGGATGAGGCAGTAGAGGGCGATGAGGGGCTTGAGCCAGGCTTTTTCGAAGCAGACATACTGCCCCACCCGCTTAAAGGGAACATCAAGTTCCCGGCAGAGCTGATCGTACATGGCATTTCCCCGGCGGACATAGTGGTGCTTGAGAGAGCCGCGGGAAAGATCGATGCCGGGGTGGACCTCGCCGTCATTGCGGCCGGAAGCCTGCAATGCCAGATCGGCTTCCTTTTCCACCAGCAGGATATCCAGCTGCCATTTGGAAAGCTCCCGGGCGATGGAGGCCCCGGAAATGCCCCCGCCGATAATAAGGACATCCGGCTTTCTGCCTTCCAGGGCGGTATCCCGCAGAGTGGGGATGCGGATGGACTGCTCCCCTGCCTCATCGCAGCGGATATCATTGACCACATGGGTGGTACTGTATTTTTCGGCTGCCAGGGAACAGGCTTCCACCGTTTCTGCCCAGGCGGGCAAATGCCCCGAAAGCACGATGCAGCCATCCGTTAGGGTGGCCGTGACCGCCGGGCCAAAGCGTTTTTTCAGCCGCCGGTTTATCCTGCGGATGTCCATTTTCCGGCACCTCCTGTTCGTGTCGGTCAAACGACCGACTCTATACCCAAATGATAGCGCCTGCCGGGAGAGATGTCAAGACGGCAAAGGGACGGGTGAGAGAAAATTTCCGCAAATTTTACACCGCCGGGCAGGATGGACAGCCGTCCGCTTTCATGGTACAATTCGGGGTAGAAACAGGAAAGGAGCCAGCATATGGCCGCACCGAGAAAGGATAACATCAAGGAAAAGATATTGCAGGCCACCACCGAGCTGCTCAAGACGACCGCGCTGGCCGATATCTCGCTGGCGGAGATCGCGGCGGCGGCCGGGATCTCCAAGGGGACGCTGTACTACCACTACAAAACCAAAAATGAGGTTTTTCTGGATATCACCCAGCGTTTTTTGGATGAACAGTGGGAGGATCTGATCCGCTGGACCGAGAACAAAGAGAAGGACACCAGCCTGAACCGGCTGGTGCGGTATGTGGCGGAGCGGGATATTGCCTCTGCCGGACTGCGCCTGCAGCTGCTGGCGGAAGCCCAGCTGGGCAATGAGGCGCTGCGCCAGAACCTGACCACCCTGTATCAGAACTTTCAGGGATTGATCCGTGGGAAAATAGCCGAACGCACCGCGCTGCCGGCCGATTTTTTGACCTGGCTGCTGCTTTTGGTCTGCGATGGCATCATCGTGCAGGAATCCATCGGCAACGCGGCCTTTGACCGGGAAGCCTTTCTTACCGAGGGGATCCGGTATCTGCGGAAGCTGAGCGCCGCGCAGCAGGAGAACGACTGATTTTACGAAAGCGAATGGAACGATAACGGAAAGGGGGGCACCGCCATGGCACAGAAGAATATCACGCTGGGACTGGTGGCCCATGTGGACAGCGGCAAGACCACCCTGACCGAAGCCATGCTGGTGGGGGCCGGGGCGCTGCGGCAGGCCGGGCGGGTAGACCATGGAGATGCTTTCTTGGACACCCATGCGCTGGAGCGCAGCCGGGGCATTACCATATTTGCCAAGGAGGCACGGCTGACGCTGCCCCATACCGAGCTGACGCTGCTGGACACCCCCGGTCATGCGGACTTCGGGGCGGAGATGGAGCGTACCCTTTCGGTGCTGGATTATGCGCTGCTTATCATCAGCGGGACGGACGGGGTGCAGGCGCACACCGAAACGCTGTGGCGGCTGTTGGAGCGCTACCGGCTGCCGGTTTTTATTTTCATCAATAAAATGGACCGGCCGGGAGCCGACCGCGCGCTTATTCTGGAGGAGCTGCAAAGGAAGCTCTCCCCCGCCTGCCTGCCCCATGACACCGATGAGGAAGCACTGGCACTGTGCGATGAGCGGCTGATGGCGGAATACCTGGAAAGCGGAACACTGACCGAAACAAATTTGGCTGCCGCCCTTGCCCGGCGGGCATGGTTCCCCTGCTTTTGGGGGGCGGCGCTGCGGCAGGAGGGCATTGCCGAGCTGCTGGAGGGGCTGGACCGGCTGACCCTGGCCCCGGCCTATTTGCCGGACTTCGCGGCAAAAGTGTATAAAATTTCGACCGACACGCAGGGCAGCCGGCTGACCCACCTGAAGGTGACCGGCGGTGCATTGAAGGTCCGCATGGCCCTGCCGGGCGGGGAGAAGATCACCCAGATACGGCTGTATAACGGGGTCAAATACCAGGCGGTGGAGGAGGTCCCGGCCGGAACGATCGCCGCGGTAACCGGCCTGAGCCAAAGCTATGCCGGGGAAGGTCTTGGCGCCGAGCAGGAGAGGAGCTCTCCCCTGCTGGAGCCGGTGATAAGCTGCCGGGTGACGCTGCCGGAGGGCACCGACCCCCATACCGCACTTGCACAGCTGCGCCAGCTGGAGCAGGAGGACCCGCAGCTCCACCTGGAGTGGGAGGAGCAGAAGCGGGAGATTCGGGTGCGGCTGATGGGAGAGATCCAGCGGGAGATTTTGCAGAGCGTGGCCATGGAGCGCTTCGGGCTGGCCATTGGCTTTGAGGAGGGGAGCATCCTTTATAAGGAGACCATCGCCGCCCCGGTGGAGGGCATTGGTCACTATGAGCCGCTGCGTCACTACGCCGAGGTGCACCTGCTGATGGAGCCGCTGCCCCGCGGCAGTGGGCTGCGATTTGAAAGCCACTGCCCCACCGATAAGCTGGACCTGAACTGGCAGCGGCTGATCCTAACCCATCTGACCGAAAAGACCCACAAGGGAGTACTGACCGGCTCCCCTATCACCGATATGAAGATCACGCTGATCGCCGGACGGGCCCACCAAAAGCACACCGAGGGCGGGGATTTCCGGGAGGCGACCTACCGGGCGGTGCGGCAGGGACTGCGCATGGCGGAGAGTATCCTTCTGGAGCCGTGGTGCCGCTTTACCCTGACGGTGCCGGCCGAACAGCTGGGCCGGGCACTCAATGATTTGCAGCAGCGGGAGGCCGAGACCGAGCCGCCGGAGCTGCTGCCGGAGACCGCCACCCTGCGGGGCACGGCGGCGCTGGATGCCCTGCGGGACTACCCGGCTGAGGTGCTGCGGTACACCCGTGGACGAGGACGGCTGAGCTGGGAACCGGATGGCTATGCCCCCTGCCGCCACCCGGAGGAAGTGATAGCCGCCTGCGGCTACGACTGCGATGCCGATACCGCGAATACGGCGGATTCGGTCTTTTGCAGCCGGGGAGCCGGGCACACCGTGCGGTGGGATGAGGTACCGGGTATGGCGCATATCCAGACGAATGTGCTGAAGGCAGACGAGGAGCCGGAGGAACCGGCCGTGACCCGGCAGCGCAGCGAGGCCTACCGGGGCTCCCTTTTGCAGGATAAAGAGTTGATGCGCATTTTTGAGATGACCTACGGGCCCATCAAGCGGCGGAGCGGTGAAGCGCTGCATACCCCAAAGCCGACCGGGAATAGCCCCAAGCCGGGGAAAGCGGCGCCCCTGCCCGAAGGGCCGGAATATCTGCTGGTGGATGGATACAATATCATCTTTGCGTGGGAGGAGCTGGCCGAGCTGGCGAAAACCGACCTGGACGCCGCCCGGCACCGGCTCATTCAGATCCTGTGCAACTACCAAGGCTACCGGCGGTGCGAGCTGATATTGGTCTTTGACGCCTACAAGGTAAAAGGCAATCCCGGCAGCATTGAATGGCACCATGGCATCAGCGTGGTATACACCAAAGAAGCCGAGACAGCGGATATGTATATCGAAAAAGTGACCCACACGCTGGCCAAGGAGCACCGGGTGCGGGTGGCGACCTCTGATGGACTGGAGCAGATCATCATACTGGGGCACGGGGCGATACGGGTACCGGCCCGGCAGTTCCGGGAAGAAGTGCGGCAGGTGGAGGAAGCCATTCGGGAGATCCTGGAGAATATGTAAAAACGGGGAGGCTGCCCAAGGCGGGCGGCCTCCTCTTTGATACTGGGGATGGGGATAAGGGGATCGGTGGCGGAGCCACAGCTGGGGCTCCGCAGAGATTTGAATTTACACCGTGCCGGTAATGACCAGCTTGGTCACGCCGGGGGTGATGCGCCACAGACCGGTTTCGGCATCCTGCACCGCAGTGGCCGCCGGGACGGTAATGGTGCCGGCTGTGGTGGCAAATGCCCCCGTGGCGGTATCATAGGTGTAATCGGTGCCAAGGGTGAGCGGGGCACCATCTAGGGTAACAGTGAGGCCGCTGAGGATGGGGTCGAAGGTATCGCTGACCGTTACGAAGTCGGTGGCAGCCGTGGCGGTATTGCCGCTGTTTTGCAGGTAGAAGGTATAGGTGACCGTTCCGTTTTCCACCACGCTGGTGGGGCTCATGCATTTACTGATGGAAAGCCGCAGCGTTTCCCCCACTGCGACCGTCGCCTGCGCCGTCAATGGGGTGGTCAGGCCGTCGCCGGTGATGGAGGCGGTATTGGTGATGGTGCCGCCTGCGGCAGGCGGGGCGTAGCCGTTGGGCTCGGCCTCGTAGATCAGCAGGGCATTGCCGCCCGCCGGTACGGTGATCCCGCCGATCACCAGCGGGGCGCCTGCGGTGACCGCCGGGGCGGGCTGCAGCGTGCCGTTGCTGTAATACTTGAGTGAGCCCTCCACATAGGTGAGGGGCACCCGGGTCTCCCCGGCAAAGGCGTACCCGCCCAGGTCATCGGTGACGGTGAGCCCGGTATAGGCGGCCGCGCCGCTATTGCGGATGCTGACGATATAGGTGACGGTATTGCTGCTGCCGTAGGTTGGCAGCACGGCGGTCTTTTCGGCGGCCAGCACCTGCACCAGCTGCCCCTCCACGGTATTGGAATTGGTGGAGGTATCACGGTAGGAAAGGGTTGCGGTATTATAAAAAGCAGCCATAAAATTATTCCCTCCTAAGATCTCATTGGGAAAGCGGGCGAGCGCCGACTCTCCGGTATCAGTTTATGCTGGTGCGCAAAAATGCGTGTTCCCTGCCCTTTTGCAGCTTGACACCGGCGGGCAATCGTGATATTATAGGTGAGCAGTTTTGAGCGCCACAAAAGAATATGGGCCCGTGGCTCAGTTGGGAGAGCGCCGCGTTCGCATCGCGGAGGCCGAGGGTTCGAATCCCTTCGGGTCCACCATATCATAAACCCGCAGAAATGCGGGTTTTTCCTTTATTCATGCTGGTTTTCAGCGTTTTTAGTCTTTGCAAATCTTGCTGTTTCTTGCGGTATTTTTGCGTATGTGTGGCACAGTAATGGCACAGTAAAATGCCCCCTCCGCAACTGGAGGGGGCATCTCTTTACCACACCTTCTCTGACACTCCGAGTGCCTCGTACAAAAGGTGCTTTTGCTTTGTGCTTGCGCCTGGAACGGCCTTATCGATAGCGGCCTTCTTCTTTCGGCTTGCAGACCCTGAAATTGTTTTCCCGTTATCGCCCTTGTTGCCTACGATACCACGGGCTGCAAAGTATGCGGCGTAGTATTGGTCGTAGGTAACGCCCTGTGCGACATACTCGGCTGCCTTTTCTCCGACATCCTTGTTGTATGTCTTTAGTGCGTAGTCCTTAAAGATCGTCTCGAACATATCCTGCGCGTAGGCGATCTTTTCCTTACTTTCGTCCTGAATATGGCACATGCCGGCTTTGATAAGCGTTGGCTTGAGTTTGCAGAATGCAAAAATATCTTTCCTGCAGATATTTTGCTACCAGCTCACTGCTTTCTCCCGTTACGCCCATGGCGTGGAAAAACCGCACCGCCGGATTTTTTCTTTCGCCAAGTGCCGCAAACCGCATGATCATTCCCCTCCGACCTCTGTTATGGCGGTTAGCTTTCGCTAACTTCAATTCCTTAGAAAAGCCGCCCTCCAGCAGTCTTTTATCTGTCCCGTCCTACCAACAGCCGACATCAAGCCGACCATCTTTACAATGTGACAGGAATATTTTTGCAATTGCATTGTAGCACCCGGCTTTTCTTTTTTGCATGATGGTATCGTATCTAAAAAAACATTTATTATAAACCGATACAAAGCAGAAAAACGGTTCTAAAATGACACTATATATAAAAGTGCTCCGTCCGCTTTGCAGGCAGGCCTTTATGTTGAATCATCAGGAGGCAAAACAATATGAAACGCATCATCTGCACATTTCTTGCTGTTTTTCTATTGGTACTGGGCTGTGCCGGGTGCCAGCCTACCGGTGGAAATGACCCCACCCCAGAACCAATCCCAACGCCAACACCGATACCCGATGATCCGAAACCAGACGACGAGCCCACGGTGCAAAGCCCGGAACAACTGCTGGCGGCCATGACGCTGGAGGAAAAAATTGGGCAGCTGTTTATTATCAGGCCGGAATCGCTGGACCCCACACTGGCCCCGGAGCAGGTACACAGCACTCGGGACTACGGCGTGCAGGCCCTGACCGAGGAGATGACGGCCCAGCTGTCTAAATACCCCGCCGGGGGGATTGTTTTCTTTGGAAAGAACATCGCCGGGCCGGAACAACTGGAAGCCTTCCTCTCTGGCCTGAAGCAGGCGAGTAACCTGCCGCTGATGATCTGCACTGATGAAGAAGGCGGCAGTGTTTCCCGTATTGCCAATGCGGCGGGCTTCCAGGTGCAGAAATTTGATGGAGCAGAGGCCATCGGCGCTACCGGCGACCCCCATGAGGCCTATCACATGGGACAGGTCATTGGAACATATCTGAACCGGTATGGCTTTAATTTGGACTTTGCCCCGGTGGCGGATATTAATTCCGATCCGGAGCATATCATCATCGGTTCCCGGGCCTTTGGCAGCGATGCGCAAACCGTTTCCTCCATGGTAAACGCCATGATAGACGGCCTGCACGATGGCGGCGTAATGGCCTGTATTAAGCACTTTCCCGGGCACGGCGCCGCCAGCGGTGACAGCCACGATGGCTATGTGGAGCTGGATAAAAGCTGGGAAGAACTGCTGCAATGCGAGCTCATTCCCTTTATTGGCGCGCTGGAGAAAACTGACCTGGTAATGGCCGCGCATATCGCCACCCCAAATGTGACCAATGACGGCCTGCCCGCTTCCCTTTCCTACACCATGCTGACCGAAAAGCTGCGGGGTGAGTTGGGCTATGATGGGGTTATTATCACCGATGCCCTGGCCATGGGCGCCATCATACAGAACTATTCTTCGGCAGAAAGCGCCGTGCTGGCCCTGCAGGCCGGAGCCGATATTCTGCTGATGCCATATGATTACATTGCCGCCTACCAGGGGGTGCTGACCGCTGTGGAGAATGGGACCATCCAGGAGGAACGCATTGACGAAAGCGTACTGCGCATCCTGCGGCTGAAAGCGGCCTATGGGGCAGAAAATTGACAGCTAAAAACAAGTTTTTATCGCCAATTGTCTATTATCTGTTGCACTTTGTCCACGCGAATCGTTATATAGGGTGAAAGCGCTCCATAGTTACGCATTTTACCAGGGCTGACCGACATTTCCTACAAATGGAGGAAGGCTTTTTCTGCGGAATGCCAATATCCTTTTCCGGGGAAATTTTGGTATAATGGAGCTGCAGAAAACATTTTTACAAGGAGGAAAATGAGATGAAGAAAACACTGTGCCTACTGCTGGCCGCTCTGCTGGTGCTCTCGCTGGCCGCCTGCGGCAAGCAGCCCGCCACCCCCACGCCTGACCCTACCCCTGATCCCGCCCCAAATGAAGCGCCCAAGCTGGTGGAAGCCCTCATCCCGGCCGAAGAATATCCGGATATCGTATGGGAAAATGCCGGCGGCGGGCCCTGCTGGAATGAAAACTACATTGTGACAGTGGGAAATGATTCAAGTAACTCCAAGACCATCTTCTATTCCACCAACCGCCAAACTGGTGAGACCCGCTCCACCGAGCTGGACGGACTGTGGCTCTCCGATAGTCTGGCCCTATATGGGGATAGCTTTTATTGGCTGACTATTGAGGCCAACAAAGAAACTGGCGAGCGTGAGCTGCTCCTGCTGAAATATGACTGCGCCACCCTGGAAAAAACCACCGTATTTACTGAACCATGCGAATACTGGGCCGAAAATAGCCAGCTGGCCATCGATGATGAGTGGGCCATCTATGTACTTACTCTCTCGGATTCCGAATATGAGATCCGCGGGTACTCCTTTGCCGATGAAAAGAACCACACCCTGATGAAGCTGGAAAGCAGCATCTTCCCCCGGCTGGTCCAGATGACCGATGGGTGCTACTCCGTTGCCCTGCAGGAGCCGGACGGCTGGGTGACCCGGATCATCCGGCTGGACAATGACGAAACGGTTTGGGAAAACCGTTCCGAAAGCACCAGGGTCCCCACCCGGCTTGCTTTTAATGAAAGCTGGATCGTGCTGCGGGAAGAATCCCAGGCGGATCCCAATTTTGGCAGTCTGCGGGTATGGAACCGCACCACTGGCGAAGAGCTTAATGTAGATGGTCTGAAAGGGATGCTGTACCCCAGCAGTGAGTTGTATCTCATCGGCGACTGGCTGTACAGCACCCGGTTGGTCACCAACGAGGACGGCAGTCAGCGGCAGGCACTCATTCGCATCCATCTGCCGGGCGACCAGGCCGAACTGATTTATGATGGGGATGTATTCCGCTTCCGGGTCGACCCCATGACCGGTGAGATTGCCGTATGGCAAATCTATGATGAACCAAGCCAAAATCACAGCACCACCCGCAAGCTCATCCTGCTGAAGGCCAGCTAACCCCGGTAACCAAAGCCGATAAAAGCGCTCCCCTTCCCTACCGCACGGCAGGAGGGGGAGTTGTTCTTTTTTCCGGCAGGGAAAAGCAGTAAAAAAGTATTAAAAAAACCATTAAAATTATTTGGATTCAAGGCTGCGTTGTGCTAGAATGGGGATGATCGGGGCCGGGACAGATGACCGGCCGCAGGAGGCATAACCATGGAGAGAAAAAAGCTATTGATCGCCGATGATTCCGAAATGAACCGGGCGATCCTTGCCAATATACTGGATCAGGATTACGAGATCATCGAGGCAGCCGATGGGCGGGAGGCCATTGCCGCTTTGCAGGTCTATCACGGGGAGATCTCCGCGCTGCTTCTGGATATCATCATGCCAGAAATGGATGGCTTTGCGGTGCTGGAAGAAATGCGCGCCCATGGCTGGCTGGAGGAAGTCCCTGTCATAATGATCTCGACCGAAACCGGCACCGCCACCATTGACCACGCCTTTGCGCTGGGGGCCTCGGATTACATCAGCCGTCCCTTCGCCACCCGCATCATCCGCCGGCGCATCATCAATACCATCTTGCTGAACGCCGAAAAGCACCAGCTGATGGACATAGTGGCCGAGCGCTTTTTGCGGGAGAAACGCAACAGCGATATCCTGGCGGCCATCCTGGGCTATGCGCTGGAGGCGCGCTGCGGCGAGGGCGGCACCCATATGAATGGGGCGGGGCACCTTACTAAGCTTCTACTGCTGGAGCTGTGCAAAAGGACCGACCGCTACGCACTGGAGCCGGATGATATCGAACTGATCAGCACGGCAGCCGGACTGCATGATATTGGCAAAGTTCTCATTCCGGAAAGCATTCTGAAAAAGCCCGGCAAGCTGACCGCCGCGGAGTTTGAGCTGGTCAAGCAGCACACCACCTTAGGCGCGCGGCTGGTGGCGGAGATGCCGGCCTACCAAAACGAAGCACTGGTTAAATATATAATTGAGATCTGCCTTCGACATCACGAGCGTTGGAACGGTGAGGGCTATCCTGATGGACTGCGGGGGGATGAGTGCCCCATTGCGGCACAGGTCACCGCCCTGGCCGATGTATACGATGCCCTGACCACCCGCCGCAGCTACAAGGAAGCCTACTCCCACGAAAAAGCGCTGGCTATGATCCACGCCGGGGAATGCGGCAGCTTCAATCCCCTGCTGCTGGAGTGCCTGGACGCCCTTTCTGATACCATCCGGAGGGAGGATACCGCCCGGGAGGACAGCTTATCCCAGGAAAAGCCCATCTTTACCGAGGAACTATACCGGAACCGGGATATGGCCGCTGCCCGCATGACCCATCAGCTGGAGGATGCGCGTGCCCGGCAGGATTTCTTTACCAGGATGAGCCGGGAAATGTGGTTTGAATACACGGTGCAGCCCTCCTCGCTGCAGCTTTCCCTGGGGGCCATGCAGCAAACCGGTCTGCCCGCTGTGATGGTAGACCCGCTGCAAAACCGAGACTTTTTGACGCTCATCGGCGAGGAAACCGCGGAAACGGTGCGGCAGCAGCTAACCGCTATGACTCCGGATGAATCCTATGCCGAGGTTCCGGTAAAGCTGCTGCTGAATGGGCAGCTGCGCCGCTTCCGTTTGGCCATGTTTCTCTCCTGGTCGGCAGTGGAAAAGAACCGCTTCCGGAGTCTGTTCGGTAAGGTGATCAATGTAGAGGAAAACTACACCCGGTTGGAGGATCACGCTCGCGCAGGCATCCCACAGATGAAGCAGCAGGTGCTGCTGCCACTCACCGCGGCGGATGGCGTCCTGCGTATTTCCGGGCAGGAGCTGGCACCCATCCTGCAGGCCTACCGGCAGATGTTCCAAATCGTGCGGCTGGTGGATCCGGGCATCTGCATGCAGGTGATCGCCGCAGATGACGGCCACACCATGGAAAAAGTGGAGCGCTGCTACTCCATCTGGGATAAGACCCAGCGCTGCCGGCACTGTGTTTCCCAGGAGGTGGTACGCACCCGCCGCACCCTGAATAAAGTGGAGGCAATCGGCAGCGACCTTTATTATATCCTGGCCATGTGCGTAGAGGTGGATGGCTTTCCCTATTCGCTGGAATGCGTCAATCCTATTTACTCGGATGATGTGCTTTCCGATGAGAATGAGAATCTGCTGAACCAACTGCTGATGCGCAACCGGCAGGTGTATACCGATTCCCTCACCAAGGTCTTTAACCGGCGCTACTGCGATGACCGGCTGCGGCGCCTTTCCGGCGAGTATGCCCTGGCCATGATCGATATAGATAACCTCAAGCAGATCAACGATTGCCTTGGCCACCCGGCCGGGGATACCGCCATATATCACACTGCCCAGGCCATCCGGGCCATCCTGCGCAGCCAGGATGAACTGGTACGCTACGGCGGGGATGAGTTCCTGCTGCTGTTCCACAACCTGCCGCAGAATATCCTGCGGCGCAAGCTAGAGGATATCTGCCGGGCGGTGCGGGCGCTGCGGGTCGCGGATTTGCCGGAGCTGCGCATCACTGTCAGCATCGGCGGTGTTTATGCCGCGGGGCAGATCAGTGAGCTGGTGGAAAAGGCCGATCTGGCTCTGTACCGTGCCAAGGCTCAGAAGGATAGTGCCGTGCTGTATGAGGAGGACTTCCATGACTCTGAATGAATTTTATACCACCGTGGGCGGCAATTACGAGGATGTCATTGCCCGCCTGCACAGTGAAGCCTTTACAGAGAAATTCCTGCGGATGATTCCACAGGATAACAGCCTGCCGCTGCTGAAAGAAGCAGCGGCAGCGGGCGATGTCCCAACGGCCTTCCGAGCGGTGCATACCCTAAAGGGCATTGCCCTCAATTTGGGGCTTACCGGGCTGGCCGCCGCCTGCGGCACCATGACCGAAGCCCTGCGCAGCCGGGATACCCTCCCGGAACAGACCGATGTCCTGCTCCGGGCAGTGGACCGGGAATACCAAAAAGTGTGTGATACACTAGCCCGGCTGAATCCCCACACAGAACCGAGGAAAACAACATGATGATAAAAAGCGGATACCAGGAGGGGCTGCATTACCAAAGTGGCTCCCCTGCCCCACCGATGCGCTGGAGGAACAACTGCGCGGCCAAATGAATTTTTCCAGTGGGGAGGGCACCGGGACGGCATTCCATGTCACACTGCCCTTTGCCATCGATCCCACCCCGACCGCCGTGGCTGATAACACAGCCGACTCCATTGATCTGACCGGTATGCAGATCCTGCTGGCGGAGGATAACGAACTCAATATGGAGATCAAGCAATTTTTCATTGAACAGCACGGCGGCACCGTCCTCCCGGTACAGGATGGCCAAGAAGTCGTCAAGCATTTTGCCGCCTCCGCCCCTGGCGAGATCGACCTCATTCTAATGGATGTAATGATGCCGGTCATGAATGTCTACAAAGCCACCCGGGTCATCCGGCAGATGTCGCGTCCCGATGCAAAGACTATCCCTATCCTAGCCATGAGCGCCAATGCCTTCCAGGATGATGTACAAAAAAGCCGGGCCGTCGGTATGAATGCCCACCTACCCAAACCCCTAAGCACTGAAAACCTGCTGGGGGCCATCGCGCGCTACATCACCCAAAAATGATTTTATTCTATGTCCCCGGTAAAGGAGTCCATTCCCTTATGCACGCCAAGAAAGTTTTGATTTCGTTTCTCCTGCTGCTGGCACTGGTCCCGCTGTGCGCCTGCACCGCCACAGTGCCCACCCCTGGCGTCCCCCTGCCCCAGTTGGTGATCGGCAGTGATAATTTCCCTCCCTACAATTACACCGATGAAAACGGCTTCCCGGCCGGCGTGGATGTAGCACTGGCCCGGGAGGCCTGCCGCCGCATTGGCTACGAGCCCGTCTTTCGGCTCATTGATTGGGACCAAAAGGATGAATTTCTGCAAAATGGTGAGGTTGATTGCCTGTGGGGCTGCTTTTCCATGAATAACCGGGAGGAAAGTTACCTATGGGCCGGGCCCTACGCCTGCAGCCGCCAAGTGGTGGCCGTCCGGCAAGATAGCGATATTCAGTCCCTGGGAGATCTCGCCGGCCATCGCGTCGCGGTACAGATCAGCTCCAAGCCGGAAGAGATCTTCTCCGCCGGCACCGATCCCCGTCTGCCCACTGTCAGCAATATCTACTGTCTGTTAAGGATGGAGGATGTGGTTTCTGCCCTGCGCAAAGACTATGTAGATGCCTGCGCCGGCCACGCTGCCGCCCTTACCGCGCAGCTGCAGTACACCAATACCCCCTACCGTCTGCTGGAGGAATCCCTGCTGCGTTCCGAGGTCGGGGTCGCCTTTGCCCGGGAGGGTGATACCGCCCTGCGGGACCGCCTGCACACCGCCCTGGTGGAAATGTTCGCCGATGGCACCATTGAGAAAATCCTGGCCGAATACGGTTTGGACCCGGCCGATGCTCTAGGAGGAACGGCCGGTGAGTAAACAACAGAATAAACGGATCTGGGACTGGAACCCCAAGCCCCGCTCCGTCATTATTGTAGGGGTCCTGCTGTTTCTGCTGGTGGTGCTGGTACACGGTCACGCGGAATATCAGATCACCGCCTCCCTGGCGCGGGATACCGCCAACACCCTGCGGCAGCAGTGCATCAGCTTTTATAAGCTAGCCAGCGGTGACCGTGTTAAAAGCCTGTTCCGGCTTTCAGATAACCTGCTGGAGCTGAGTTATCACTTGCGGGATGATCCCGAGCTCACCAACGATGAGTACCTGGAGCAAAGCGTAGACCGTCTGCGCCTGACCGGCGTGGCCCTGCTGGATGGCGATCTAAGCCTAGAGGCCTCCGGTTATACCCGTCCCATGCAGGGCTCCCCCTGGCAGAATACCACCGAAGGCAACCTGTTCTACGGGGTGGCCGGCACCAATAAAATCTATGCCGAACGGGTGCAGTACGATGGCCGCTACTACGATGTCTGTGCTGTTCCCCGGCTAGATGCCCCCGGCCTCCTCATCGGATTTTACGAACAGCCCGCTGGACTGATTCTGGATGTCGAGGAGGATATGACCACCCTTCTCAATGGTATTTACATCAATCGCGGCGGCACCTACATCATCACAGCCGGAAACACCATATTGGCCGGCAGCGATGATGCCCTTCAGGGCGAGAAAACCGACTCGCTCCCCATTCTGCAGGCGCTGAACCAGCTCCCTCACGATGACCAGCTCCACCTCTTCCACATTGAGGGCGGCAGCTACCTGGGCTGCCGCACTGCCTGCGAGGGCTGTCAGCTCTACATCTATTTCCCGGCACTTTCTACCTTTGCCGATACAGCGGCGGTATCCGCCGTGTTCGTGGCGCTGTATACCGCCTTTTGGTATATTCTCTCCATTGCTCGCAGCCGCGCCTTGTACCAAAGCAGCCAAAAGCTGCAGGAGAGCAACCTTCACCTGCAAAAGACTGTCAATATGCTGCGCTCGCTGCAGAACATCTATTTTGCTTCCTTCTACATCGATCTGACCCAGAATTCCTGCGAAAGCATTTTCCTGCCGCAGTGGCTGGCCCATTACCTGCCGCAGAATAGCTCCTACACCGATATGAAGGACGCCCTGACGCAGAATCTTGTCCTGGAGGAATACCGGCCGATGCTGGATGAGCAGCTCAGTCCCGAGGCTATCCGGGAGACCCTGCGACAGGAAAACCTCACCGATGTACGCCATAGCTTTTATATCGATTACCGGGCCTGGTGGGATGATACCCTAAACTGGAGCCGTGTCACCATCACTGTTGTGGATTTTGATGCGGTCGGTAAGCCCCACCATGTTCTGGCCGTGCTGCAGGATGTCGGCCCGGAAAAAGAACGGGAAGCCCGATACCAGGCACAGATTATTGCTGAAGCAGAGGAAGCACGGCTGGCCAGCATTGCCAAATCTGAATTCCTGCGCCGCATCAGCCACGATCTGCGCACCCCCATCAATGGCATCCAGGGCTACATCAATATGGCCGCACACCATCCCGATGATCTTGCCCTCCAGATAAGCTGCCGGGATAAAGCTGCCATTGCCCTGCACACCCTGCTGGATATCGTCAACAATGTACTGGATATGAGCAAACTGGAAAGCAGCGCCATCGATCTCGAGCAGCGTTCCTTCTCCCTCTCTGCCACCCTGCAGGAGGTCAGCGCTGTCATCGAACCGCAGGCCGCGGAACGCGGCATCCGGTACGAAGCCCCCACCGAAGCCCCCCTGTCAAATGTCCGTCTCATCGGCAGCCCCAATCATTTGCAGCGCATCCTGTGCAACCTGGCCGGCAATGCCGTAAAATATGGCCGCAGCGGCGGCTATGTCCGGCTGGGCAGCCGGGTCCTTTCCCACAGCGAAGGCTGTGTAACGGTCGAATTCACCTGCGAGGATAACGGTATCGGCATGAGTGAGGAATTCCAGCAGCATCTGTTTGAACCTTTCGCGCAGGAGGCCGATGACGCCCGCACCCAGTACCAAGGCACTGGTCTGGGTCTTTCCATCGTTGAAAAGCTGGTATCCGCCATGCACGGCACCATCACCTTCAATTCCCAAAAGGGTGTTGGCACCTCCTTTCGGGTCGTGCTGCCTTTCGGCATCGATCGCACCGCTCCCACCGCTCCGGTTCCACTGCCCACAGCCGATTTCACCGGTATTCATATCCTGCTGGCGGAGGATAACGACCTCAATATGGAGATTGCGGAATTCCTGCTGCAGGAACATGGCGCCACCGTGTCCCGCGCCTGGAACGGCCGGGAAGCCCTGGAGCTCTTTTCGGCCAGTGCGCCCGGCTACTATGATCTCATCCTGATGGACATTATGATGCCGGTAATGGATGGCACAGCGGCGGCCCGGGCCATCCGCGCACTGCCCCGCCCCGATGCTAAAGCCATCCCCATCCTGGCCATGAGCGCCAATGCCTTCAGCGATGATATTTGCCAAAGCCTGGCCGCCGGCATGAATGAGCACCTCTCCAAGCCCATAGAGGAAGGAAAACTGCTGACCGTCATAGCCCGCCTGCTGGGCAAAGATGAAAAAGCCGCCCGCTAAATCCAGGTAATATGCCCAAAACCAGCCGTTCCATTTTTGCAACATGTTTCGATTTTGCATCAATAAATTCTATTAATAAAATTTATACGCTTTCCGTAATACTGTGTAATCAAGCCAAAAATTAAGCACTCGCAAAAAAGTGCGGGATGATATGTTGCATATTTGCATCATATTATCCCGTTCTTTTTCGATTTCCGCTCCTTTTTCTCGCGGTTTCCCCTTTCCCTGCGTTTTTTCTCCATGAAAAAGTATCCAAAGAAATCCTCCCCCATCCCACGCACCTGCCAAACTTTTATCAACCCCATTTACAAGCCCTCTCCCCCTCGCTATAATCATCTCGAAAGCGGGCTTTCCCCTGCATTTTTTCACCCCCTGCCGCCGCTTTGCGGGGGGATTCGTACAGGAACTGAGAGGTTTAATAAGATGGAACAGAATTTAAGCAAAACCCCGATCAAGTGGCGGGCTTCCGCCATTGTGCTGGCTATCTGCCTGGTACTCATGGTCGTCACCTCGGTCATCGGCCATAATATTCAAACCAGCGGCGGCACCGTCCGCACCGAAGAGCTGACCTTCACCACCGATGTGGGCGCCACCAGCCACGCCAAGCTCTATATCCCCGAAACAGCGACTGCCGAAACCCCGGCCCCGGCCATCCTGCTGTGCCACGGCTACACTGCCAGCCTGGATGCCATGGAATCCAATGCCATTGAACTGAGCCGCCGCGGATATGTGGTCATGGCGCTGGATATGTACGGCCACGGAGAAAGCACCCTGCCCCCTGACGGATACAAGCAGGCGGAAATGGGCAATGTGGAAAATTACGCTCCCGATCTCGGCAGCTACTCCGCCCTGCAGCAGTTCAAAAATTACGACTTTATCGATCTGACCAAGATCGGTATGCTGGGCCACTCCATGGGCACCGCTGCCATTCAGGAGGGCGCTTATCTTGCCTATGCCAAATGGCAGGCAGCCTATACTGCAGCCTATGCTGAAGCGCTTGCGGCAGGCTCCGATGAAACAACCGCTGCTTACACAGCCTACGGCGCAGCGATGAACTCCGGGATTGTGCTGCCCGGATCTATGGTACTCACCGGTTATAATTACAATGTCCGCAATATCAATGACTTGACCTACAATGGCGTTACCGCAGAAAACGGCGTATTCCCGCTGTTTGCCGCACCGGTCAATATCTGCACCATTCAGGGCACCTACGATGAATTCTCCGGTCTTCTGTGGGGCGTGGAGGATTCCAGCCAGTACACCACCAGCTTTAAGTTCGCCTACGGCACCGGCGGCGCCACCAATGTTCCCTCCGGCACCTACTTTATGTATGGCGATGCCAGCGCCACACCCCTCACCCGTGAGGAAGCTGTGACCGCCGCGGCCAGCGCTGCCGTTACCATGAAGCCTATTAGGGCCGCTTACAGCTTCAATGGCACCCACTCCGATACCTACTATGATGAAACCGCCATCGGCTACGGCATCGATTTCTTCGATATCACTCTGCGCGGCGGCGTTGCCACCATCGCTCCCACCGAGCAGGTCTGGCACGGCCGTGCCGCCTGCGGCCTCATCGGCCTTATCGCCACCCTGGTCGCCTTTGTAGCGCTGGCGCTCACCCTGCTGCGGGTCCCCTTCTTCTCCACCATCGTGCGTCCGGCCGCTCCCTCCATCAGCTCCGTCCACGGTGCCAAGGGTGTTATCGGGTATATCATTCCCTATATCATCTTCCTGCTGCCCGCGCCCCTGCTGTACTACTGGCTGATCGGCTATCCCTACTACATGCAGCCCCAGTGGTTCAAATTCCTCACCAAGTTCATGCCCAATAGCTTCTTCAATATGGCTCCCATGAACTCCCTCATGCTCTTTAATGGCGTCGTGGGCGGCGTATTCCTGGTGCTGTATCTGCTGGTATTCTTCCTTATCGGCCGCAAGAAAGGCGCCAACCTGGAAACCACCGGTCTCAAGCTCCCCTTCACGCAGATCCTCAAGAGCCTGCTGCTGGCAGTTCTCTCCTTTGGCGGGATTTATGCGGTTGTGTATGCCTGCTCCGCCCTTTCCGGCACCAATTTCTCCTTCTTCAAGTTCAACATCATGCCCATGGATAGCACCCACTGGGTTGCGTTCTTCAAGTACCTGCCCGTCTGGCTGCTGTTCTTCCTGCTGTGCGGTGTCATCTATAATTCCCTCACCCGCATCAATAACGCCCCCGCCTGGCTCAATTACCTGCTGTGCGCGGTCGTTTCCTGCGGCGGTCTGGCCATGATGTTCGCCTACGATTACGGCAAGCTGTTTGCCACCGGTGTCCGCGGCATCCAGTACATCCCCGGCACCACCTCCCCCGAATGGCTCGCGGCCGTGGGCATGTCCTTCCCCACCGCGTTGGCCGGTATCATGCTGTTCGGCCTGCTCTTCATTCTGCCCATCACCGCTGTGATGAGCCGCGTCCTCCACAAAAAGACCGGTTCCGTCTGGCTGGGCGGCTTCCTCACCGCATTCATCGTCCTTGTCTTCACCATTTCTCACATGGTCGTTTCCATCTGATTTTTCCTCCTCAAAATAACGCGCAGGAAACGAAGTGGAATCTCTGTCCGTGCAGGTCCTCCGTCGGCTCCCGGTAGGGGGAGCCGATGGGCCCCACGGCGCGGCACGCATCGGAGCAACCTTCCCGGTGCGTGCCTTTCTCTGCTTTCCCACATTGGGGGGCGGCACGGTTCCGCTCCCGTCAGGCAGCACCTCCGCTTCGCTTCGGGCTGCCTTCCCCGCTCCACCGCGCCGCCCCCGCGCACTCTCCATCTCCTCCCGAAAGGCAGGTCCTCCCTTTATGACCCCCACCGTCCAAAGCCTCCCCCATCCCCGCCGCGTCTTCCGCGGGGAGTTCGCCCTCTGCATCATCGCGGTGCTCAATAGCTTCGCTGTCTACCTGATGCTTTACAGCGGCGCCGGCATTTCCTCCATCTCCTCAGTGCCGTACATCATTTCGGAGGTGCTGCCGGTCCTCTCCCTCGGCACATGGACTTATCTTTTCCAAACCTCGCTGGTGGCGGTGTTGATGCTGCTGCGGCGGAAGTTTGTCCCCAGCTATCTGCTTGCGTTTTTGGTGGGCTTCGCCTTTGGCGAGATGATGGATGTCCATGCCCTGTGGATCGATAAGCTGCCGCTTACCCCTGTGCTGCGGGTCGTCTATTTCCTCATCAGCTTTGCGGCCCTCACCCTAGGCATCGCCCTCTCCAATCACTGTAAGCTCCCTATCATCCCCACCGATCTCTTTCCCCGGGAACTGGCCGTCATACTGAATAAGCCCTACAAAACCGTCAAAACCCGTTTTGATCTCGGCTGCCTTACCGTAACAGTAGTACTTTCTCTTCTCTTTCTGCACGGCATCCGCGGCATTGGCATCGGCACGGTATTCTGCGCCCTTGTCATGGGGCGGTGCATCTTCTGGGTGGGCGAGCGCCTCACCCGACACTTTGTCTTTGTTTCATTCCTCGCTCCCCACCCGGAGCAGGATCCCTGACTCTCTGTAAAAAGCACTGCAATCTGTTATTTTTTGGGACACATCCGCGGGATTGTCCCTTTTTCATTGCCCCACTGCGCACTATAATTTTAATAGAAAGATTTCCGAAAGAAGGGATCCCCATGTCGCCCCGCTCCGTCAATACCATTGCCCGTACCCTCATCCAAACGGTGGTGCGTCAAAAGCTTAATGCCATCAAAAGCGACCCGGAGCGCAGCCTGCGCAATCTGGTGGATATGGGGCTTAGCTTTGCGGCAGGCAGCGAACAAAAGCGTTTCCTTCAGCAGGCCCAGCGGACCCTGCAGGATGAAAACAGCGCCTATTACCGCATCATCTACGATATGGTGCTGCATGTGGATACCGAGCACCTAATGGGCTTTGGCATGAACCTAGGCTACAATAGCCTCACTGCCGGGGCCCGCACCATCCGCCGGCTGGAAAGCGAATGCGGCTACGATATTCCCTGGTGCCTTACCCTCGCCATCGACCGCAAGGGCTACACCGCCCACGAATCCGACTATACCAACCTTATCGAGCAGGGAAAGCGGCTGGGCATCTATACCTATCTGATCATCGCGCCGGAGCTGCCCGTGGGACTTTTCACCCTGCTGCGCCAACAGAAGGACTGTGCCTTCCTGCTTTTCACCTCACCCGATGAACTCACCGGGGATGTCATCGATACCATGGCCCAGCTTTATCATGTCATGCCGGTGGTACGCTTTGGCGATGGTGCCGAAGAGGTCTGCGATGCCATGCGCCGCCGGGAAATGCTCTACTCGGTATTCCTGCCCTACCATTCCGAGGAATCAGAAAACATCTTCAGCGACGGCGATGTGCTGGATATCGAGCAATTTCACGCGCCGCTCACCATCTTCATGTCCTACACCGCCCCGGAAAAGGGCCAATCATCACCCTTTTACCGGCGAATCATCGCCGCCCGCAATGACCTGCATACGCAGACCATCCCCGTGGAGCTGTGGGAGGACCTGCGCTATGTCGATGGCGCACTTTCTCCCCGGGCCTCCTATTCCGTCGTGTTTGATGAGCGCTGCCGCCTGATCCGCCCGGATGGCACCGTGGATGACAGCATCTCCTTTTCCGCCGCTCCGCTGGAAAGCATCCTTGCCTCCCTGCAATAAAATAAGCCCCGGTTCCGCGGGCATTCCGCAGGATCGGGACTCTTTTTATCATTTTCGTTTTGGGGTCACAGCTCAGCCACTTCTACCCGCTTTACCGCGGCATAAATGCTGACCTTCAGCATCCGCACAAATTCCTGCGGCGGTACACAATCTTTATCGGAAAGCCACCGCACAAACGCCGCAATAAAGGCATCCGCATAAAAATTGATGCAGAACTGCTGGTATTTCGCTTCCTCCAGCGAGGACGCCAAAAAGTATTTGATAGAAGGCTCCAGCACTTCCTTAAAGTGCTCTAGGAAGGAATTCTGTCCCTCAATGCGCAGCGCCCGCCGGTAGAAAGAGCGGTTTTCGTAAAAAAAGCTGCACAGCTCGGTAAGAAAATCCCAGATCCCGGCATAATCCTGCCGGCTGGAAAGCTGCAGATACTCCATATCAAAGATCCAGTTCACCAGGTCGTACTTATCCTTAAAGTGATAGTAGAAGCTCTTGCGGTTCATGCCGCACTGCTCCGCAATATCGGAAACGCTGATCTTGGAAAAAGGCATCTGCTCCATCAGTTCTTTCATCGCGGCGGCCAGGGCGCGCTTGGTCAGGTTGGAATCGGCCGTAGTGTTCACCCCCGTTCACGCCTTATCTTAGCATATCCTCCCGAAAAAATAAAACCCCCATCGCCAAAAAGCGTTGGACAATCGCAAAAAACTGTCCCAAATGGTTGCGTGGTCCGGTTGCTCCCTCTCGCTTCCCCGCCGGCCCCTGCCCATTTCCGCCTACGGCGAAGCCTCCCCCTGCATGACTCCCCAACGCATTATCAAATTCCCAAAGGAGTGACTCCCATGCCAAAAGAACCTCGTCCCCTGCACGACCTTCATCCCCTGCGGCTGCTGCCGCTGGTTCTTTGCTTGGTCATGGTGGTGTTCTGCATTATCCGGGGCGGCTTCTCGGTGGAGGACATCCTCTCCTACGCCCCGCGGAATGTCTGGCTGGCCGCCGGGTTCCTGCTGCTGCTCTACCTCGCCAAAAGTCTCAGCGTGGCTTTTCCCATCATCGTTTTACAGGTTGCCGCCGGGCATCTGTTTGCCCCTGCGGCGGCGCTGGCGCTCAATGTTTTAGGCCTTGCGGTGGATCTCACCGTTCCCTTCTGGATCGGCCGGTTTTCCGGCAGAGGGCTCACCACTCGGCTTTTGGCCCGCTATCCCCGCCTGGATGGCCTCCTGGAAAGCCAGGAAGGACATTACCTTTTCCTCTCGTTCTTTCTGCGGGTCATCTACCTCCTCCCCGGCGATATCGTCAGCATGTATTTCGGTTCGGTCCGGGGGCCCTATCTCACCTGTCTGCTCGGCGGGCTGCTGGGCGGCCTGCCCAGCCTGCTGGCCGCCACCCTGCTGGGCGCCAGCGTTTCACAGCCTGGTTCCCCGGCCTTTTGGCTCGCCCTTGGCATCACCGCCGGGGTCTCCGTCCTTTCTCTTCTGGGCTATCTCCTCTGGCAAAAGCGCCAAAAGAACAAAATCTAACCCCGCACCCAACAGAATCCCTCTTCGCCGGGGGAGATCTTTTCCCACCCCATGTTTAGAGCATCCTCGACATCACTGTTTGGCCCCTGCTCTCTCGTCGCCGGACTATCCTCCTTGGCTAAAACGCAAAAAGTAAGGTTTAAGCAGTTTCCTCCGCCGCAGGAATCACCCTCTATCCGGGCCACCTGCCCCGCAGCCCCGGAGACATAGCCGCGCTCTTTATTATCAGTTCCCTGCTTTACACACCCACGGCGGAGCCGCCTTTCGCCTTCGGCGAAATCCGCAGGCTGCGCCTGCATCGGCGGGCTTCGCCCGCCGGGCGGCTCCGCCACTCCCCTCCGCCCAGTTCTCCTCATACCAAACGACCGCCCTCCGAAAAAACGGAAGCCGGTCGTTTTCTTTTTCATTTCGCCCGCAGCTGCCAGAATGCCACCGCACTGGCCGCCGCAACATTCAGGGAATCCACCCCGTGCTGCATCGGGATCCGAACGGTGTAGTCACAGTCAGCTATCGTGCGGGTCGTCAGTCCGGTGCCCTCGGTCCCCAACACAATGGCCAGCTTTGGTTCCGCCGCCAGTCCCTCATCATCAATGGAAACCGAGTCCTCCCGCAGGGCCATCGCCGCTGTCTTAAAGCCCAGTTCATTCAGCCAGTCAAGCCCCGGACTCGGCCAGTCGGCCGGTTGCTCCCCTATGTAGGCCCACGGAATTTGGAATACCGTTCCCATGCTCACCCGCACCGCCCGCCGGTTCAGCGGGTCACAACAGCTGGGGGTCAGCAGCACCGCGTCGATCCCCAGGGCCGCCGCCGAACGGATAATGGCCCCCACATTGGTGGAGTCCACTACATTTTCCAGCACAGCCACCCGTCTTGTCCCGGCGCACACCTCTCTAAAATCCTTGGGTCTCGGCCGCCGCATGGCGCATAGCACCCCGCGGGTCAGCTCATAGCCGGTCAGCCTTGCCAATACCTCCCGTTCCCCGGTGTAAAGGGGAATCTCCCCGCAGCGTGCAATGATCCCGGCTGCCTTCCCTTCAATAAATTTACGCTCGGTAAGGAGGGCCAGCGGCTCATAACCGGCATCCAGCGCCAGGCCAATGACGGTAGGACTTTCCGCAATAAACACACCCTTTTCCGGCTCCAGGCGGTTGCGCAGCTGCGCTTCGGTCAATCGGCAAAAAACATCCAGCTCCGGCCGGGAAAGATCAGTGATCTCGATGATTTGCGGCATTTTGGCATTTCCCCTTTCCTGCTTTCTCCCCCTATTATAGCAGGTTTTTCCGCCCTGGGAAAGTCACTCCTTTTTGCTTTTTACCCCGGATTTTCAATCAGCTCCAGGGCCAGCATCCGCTCCAGCGGGATCTCCTCTCCCTCCGAGAGGAGCAAAGCTGGCGGCTGCTCCCTCAATTTCATAGCCTGTCCGGTTGTGGTCACACAGTTCCCGCCGGCTTTTTTCTCATCCGGTACAAACCAGGTAACGGTGACCCATGGCCGCTCTTTAATCCTCTCCCGCAGCAGCTGCAACCGGGCATCCAGCCGGGTCTGTTCGTCCTCGCTCAGTTGGGGGCAGTCCCTGGTAGGCCGAGCCGCTTCCATCAATATTTCCTCATAGCTGGTCAGGGCCGCAAACGGCGCAAACTGCACCGCCCTCTCCTCGAGCGGCATGGGACGGTGCCGCCGGGAAACGGGCCGCGGTAAATTGAGAATGTCGTCATATTGATGGGTCGGCATGGCTGGCCTCCTTTCCTGGCTTTTGGAATAGATACAGGCGAGCGCAAGGCCCGGCCCGCAGGACAGCCGCCCCCTCCGGGGGGCGGCTTGGGCGGCTCCGCCGCCTCGGCGGCCTGCGGCCGCCGGCCCTGCGGGCCGGACCCACGCCCTCTGCACAAATCCCTATTCTTCGCAAAAAATCATTACTACAATCTATACAATCTGTATTATCCGCATTGATTCTTTTCTATATCCAATGGCCTGTCCAGTCCAGCCCAGGGAAGATATCCCCTTTACAAATCCATCTCGCTCCATCCCACAAAGAACCCTCATTTCGCGTTTTTCCGCCAACTGTCACCCTTGTCCAGGCCCATACTCTTCATAAAAATCGGTGCCACATCCTATACAAATTGTATTGACCACTTCTGTTCTGCCACTTATATCTACTCATTTTGCCACACCAATCTCAGGCAGCGGCTCCTCCCCGCAAATCCAGCCAACGAAAAACTGCGTTATTTTCTATGCATTTCCGCAAACCGCCAGTCCCGCTCAAATTCCCACTCATCGCAAAATCATCACTAAAATCTATACAAATTGTATTATGTTTTTTGTTCCCACTGATCTAATCATTCCAGCCTCTGGCGGCAGCGCCCTCCTGCGGGGCCATCCCACGAAATCGTAATTTCTGCATTTTCCGCAGGCTATCAGCCCCACACAAATTTCCGCTCCCCGCAAAAAATCATTGTCACAGCTTATACGAACCGTAACGCCTTCTTCGGCTCTACGCTTTATGCCCGCCAATTTGGCCATTCCGGCCTTTAGTGGTGGCCCCCTCCTGCAGGTCCATCCCACGGAGAACCGCATTTTTCCCATATTTTTGCCGCAGGGCCACAATAGCCTGCTGGCCGCTCAGTTCCCGCTCCAACTCGGCCTTTTGCTGCTGGTGGGCCGCATAGTTCCCAAAGAAGTCCAGCTGGTCCCCTCCGACTAACTGCGCCTCTTCCTGCCGCAGCAATCCAGCTGCTGTCACCGTCACCCTCCGCACCGAAAGTCTGGAATCAGCAATACGGTCAAAAACTTCAGCAGCAGTCTGCATCAAAATGCGCGCGGAAGAAGCCGGAACCGGAAGATTAGCGGAGCCGTGGGCAGCGGCCGGAACCGCCCGACCGTAGCGGTCGGTCTTGGTAAGACCGTGGTAACTCCTCTGCTGCGCGGGCGCTGAAAGATTCTCGGCATCGTAGCCGATATCCAGCACAAACTGGCTGCACACCAGCCCCTTCTCCACCAGCTCCAGCGAAAGCTGATCAGCCATTTCCCGCACGATGAGCCTGGCTTTTTCGTGGGGGTATGGCTCCGGCAGCACCTGCCCGGAACTAAGGCTGGAGCTCTTTGGCCGGTAGTCCTTGATGGCGGCAATGGTGCAGGGTTCCCAACCCCAGGCATGGTCGATGAGCAGCTCGGCCTGGACGCCGAACAGCCGGTAAAGCAGCTCCTCGTTGTGCAGCTCTTCCGGCTTCCCGAGCGAGCAGCGAGCAATATCGCCCATGGTGAACAGACCATTCTGGGCCAGTTTTTTGGCGTAGCCGGGTCCTATCCGCCAGAAATCGGTGAGGGGGCGATGATCCCACAGCAGGCGGCGGTAGCTATCCTCATTGAGCATGGCGATACGCACCCCGTTGCGATCTGGCGGGATGTGTTTGGCGACGATATCCATGGCGACCTTGCTGAGGTAGAGATTGCTGCCGATACCGGCGGTGGCGGTGATGCCGGTTTCCTGCAGTACCTCCAGAATGATCCGCATGGCAAACTGGCGGGCGGTGCAGCGCAGGGTAGTCAGGTAGTCGGTGGCATCGATGAAAACCTCATCGATGGAATAGACATGGATATCCTCCGGGGCAACATGGCGAAGGTAAACCGAATAGACGCGGGAGCTGTACGCAAGATACTTGGCCATTTGGGGCGGGGCAACGATGTAATCGACGGCGAGGGTGGGATTCTTCCATAATTCTTCCGCCAAAAACGACTTGCCGGTGAGCTGCCGGCCGGGGGCCTGCTGCCGTCGCTGGACATTGACGGTGGCGACCTGCTGAACAACCTCAAAGAGGCGGGGACGGCCAGGGATACCGTAGGCTTTGAGGGAGGGGGAAACGGCCAAGCAGATGGTTTTTTCGGTTCGGGCGGCATCAGCAACGACGAGATTGGTGGTGAGGGGATCCAGTCCGCGTTCGACGCATTCCACCGAGGCGAAGAAGGATTTGAGATCGACAGCGAGGTAAGTCCGCTCTTTCACGGGCGGGTCCCTCCCTTCCGCAGGAGGTTGAATTGAGATAGAACATTTGTTCTTAATTTAATTGTAGCATGGATTTTTCGATTTTGGAATTGGCAAAGCGCACAAACATATATTCTGTAATTTGGGGTGGGTGCACAAAAATGAGGGTAGGGGCGACCGGAGGGAGCCCCACTGAGGGATAAACCGGCATCCTACACCGGGGTGGACAGTGCGGGGCGAGGGTGGGGCGGGGTGGGCGGGTGGGAGCCCCATCCTCGCCAAAAAAAGAAGCCCGCCGAAAACGGCGGGCGGGAGATAAGCGAATATTACTCGGCGAACATGGGGCTGGAAAGGTAGCGGTCACCGGTATCCGGGAGAAGGACAACAATGGTCTTCCCCGCGTATTCCGGGCGCTGGGCCAGCTGGATAGCGGCCCATACGGCAGCGCCGGAGGAGATACCCACCAGCACGCCCTCGCTTTGGCCGATCTCCCGGCCAGTGGCAAAGGCATCCTCATCGGCGACAGGGATAACCTCGTCATAGATCTTGGTATCCAGGACGGCGGGGACAAACCCTGCGCCGATGCCCTGGATGCCATGCTTACCGGGGACGCCGGTGGAAAGGACGGCGGAGGTCTCAGGCTCGACGGCGACGATGCGGACGGCAGGATTTTTCTCCCGGAGGTAGCGGCCCACACCGGTGATGGTACCGCCGGTGCCGACCCCTGCCACAAAGGCATCCACCTGCCCATCGGTATCCTGCCAGATCTCCGGGGCGGTGGTGGCGTAGTGGGCCTGGGGGTTGGCCTGATTGACAAACTGGCCGGGGATGAAGCTGTGAGGGATCTCGCGCGCGAGTTCATCCGCTTTGGCGATGGCGCCTTTCATGCCCTGGGCGCCAGGGGTGAGGACCAGCTCCGCGCCATAGGCTTTCATAAGCTGGCGGCGCTCCACACTCATGCTATCCGGCATGACAATGATGATACGATAGCCCCGGGCGGCGGCCACCGAGGCCAGGCCGATGCCGGTATTGCCGGAGGTGGGCTCGATGAGGACGGACTGGGGGGTAAGGAGGCCCTTCTGCTCGGCATCCTCTATCATGGCGAGGGCAACGCGGTCCTTGACGGAACCGGCGGGATTGAAGTATTCCAGCTTGGCCAAAAGGCGGGCCTTGAGGTCATACTTTTTTTCAAGATGGGTGAGCTCCAGCAGGGGGGTGTGGCCGATGAGCTGGGCGGCGGAAGTGTAGATATTTGCCATAGGGATGCCTCCTAACATAAAATAGACTAAAGTGGTAGATTTACCATGGGAATGTTATACACCCTGGGCGGGGATTTGTCAAGAGAAAAGCTCCCCGGGAGGGGAGCTTTTTGGTGGGGCAATTAATCATGCTTGCGCAGGAGGGCGGCGGAGCCGAGGGCGGCGGAGCCGAGGGCTGCGGCGACGGCAGCGGCGACGGCCAGGCCGACCAGGTCATTGGCGCCGGTGGAGGGATTGGGCTGCTGGGCCGGTTTCTCCTCTTCGGCGGGGCGGATGATGACGATGGTGCCGGGGTTATCGGGGGTGGGAGGGACGATCTCGCCGGTACCGGTCTTGGGGATGGTTGCGTTCTCCTGATACTGGCAAACAGAACATATTCTATGCTTGGAACCATCTGTGGTATCGGTTGCAGGGGTATCGGTGATCCAGTCGCCAAAGGTATGAGCTACTTCACCCGCATGGGCTCTGCACAGTTTACACTCGTGCCAGTGGGTATTCCCATTGGCAAGCCAATCATTTGTGTATTCATGGTTGCAGGGTGCACCGGTAGTGTAAAAGAGCAGCATCATGTAGGTACTATCTGACTCTGTATAGTCCAATGTTATTCCTGCGGCCGGAACTATATCATAATCGCCTGCAACATACTCATGTGTGATCCTGACAAAATATGTTTTGCCCGCTTCGAATTTATCTCCACTGGATAGAGCTTCTCCTGGCGTTATACTCCCATCGCCATTGGGCACATAGGACTGCCAAACCACATTACTAATAGTGAGATTCTTACTGATCGATTTGTTGATGTCACTATAAGTAAGAGTAATATCGCTTGCGGTTGCGGGTGTGTTGCCAGCGACAGGGGTAGGCATGGAAACTGTGATGGTGGGCCTTACCGAAGCCGCGGGAAGATTAATGGTCACATCACTGGTGGGGGTGCCGCTGATGATAAGGTACCAGCTATTCTCTCTAATTTCTGCCGTAAGTCCGGCGGGGAGGTTCATTTTGCTTACATAGTCAGCAGGGAAATAATGGCCAGATGCAGCCATAAATTTTACCTCCGTAATGGCCGCGCCTTTGGTCACTTCTTGAGTGAGAGCACCGCTTTCGCGCTTCATGTTATCACCAGCAGTGATGGTGACGGTGTAGGTGGTGGGGGTGGTAGGAGCAAGGTTTTCCTTGGTAACGCGGAGGTACTTATAGTTGCCGTAGTTTTCGGGGTTATACACTTCCAAAGGAGAACCGGAAACATCCGTGCTGGCGTAAACATTATATCCTTCTGCAAAGCTGTATGCATCATCTTTAACTGTATGAATCAGCTTACCGGGTTGGGCTGCATTCTTGATAATCACTTCAGCAGCAATAGTCAAACTCTTACCGGGGCCGCAGTATATTACAGAAGCATCGGTATTGCTACCGTTTGTCATCACCAGTCTACCAGTACCGTTAATCTTAAAGTTGTTGTCGCTCTCAATGCAGTGGTTATAATTTCCATTAAGCTCATTAGTTCCTGTTACTGTGATTGTTAAGTCTTCTTCAATCTTAATCGCAGTTCCTGTAGTAGTGCTGATTTTCGCATTGTTCAGCTTGAGGGTCTTGGTTTCGGAATCGTAGAAGGCATTGTAGTTGCTTTCAGAACCATTGGCTACTACTGTGCTGTCATTGGTGATGGTATAGTAGGTGTCCAGCGTGA
>ERZ506887.118-NODE-118-length-48870-cov-12.259224_pt1 | contig 48870 bp, 31 predicted proteins | sample MGYA00512905_ERZ506887 | MGnify/ENA metagenome assembly ERZ506887 | reverse complement strand
CAGCTCGTGATTACGGCCGGAGTGGAAAAAGAATGGGATGCAGCTCTGGTGCGTCCGTTCCTTTGGAAGTTTAATGGAGGACAATGTTCACTGGAAGAGTTTGGCTATATGCATGACAACAAGCTGACTGAGGACTTTGCTATTTCAGTAAAACCGGGAGAATATCACCGCTTTGGATATGAAACGGATGGAAAACAGATTCGCCTGTATGTTGATGGTGAGCTTCAGAAGGAAATTTCGATTCCCTACGGACCTGCTTTTGTTTCGGTAGTAACTGACACCAAGGACGAAATCATTATTAAGGCGGTTAATTTTGCAGGAGATGTGGATCCGGTTTCCATTACACTGGACTGTCAGGTACAGGGCGACTATACCGTAACACTTCTTAGCGGTGAAAAGGGGGATGAAAACAGCTTTGAAGAGCCGGAGAAGGTGAAGAATATTACCGTGAATATGCATGGCGCTTCCTCAGAGTTCGTATACGAGGCACCGCCATATTCTGTCAGTGTTTTGCGATTGAAGAAGTGCGAAGCGTTTTAGAGGTTGATGCTGAATAGAAGATAAGAGAATAGAAAGACAAAACGGGCACCGAGAACTAAATCTATCCAAGCACCCAATGGAGATAACTAAAGTGTAGGATAAGATTTAGGTTGTCAATGAATGTAAAAATGGTTTTCTTGCTTGAAGAAAACAGGCCTGACGAAGTATCGCTCAGATTAGATTAAAAATTCTAGTCTGGGCGATTTTTTTCGTTCAGGGAAAAGGAGGAAATGTCATTGACAGAAAAACAGCGTGGCAGGAGCTATTATTATCATGTAGGAAAGAAAAAATTTGAGCTGGCTGAACTGAAATTGTTGGTAGATGCAATCCAATCATCTAAGTTTATTACAGTGAAAAAATCACATGAACTGATTCGAAAATTAGAGAGCTTTTTTTCATACATAATGCGAGCATTAAGCTCCTCTTTGACCGTGATATACGAAGGAACCGGAATCTGAATTCGAATCTTAAATATCAACTCAACTTCGCATCGTCTGATCGATGTTACATACATAGCATTCACGATACATCCCCTTCTTACAAAACAGAAATTATTCGGAAGCATTGGAAAAATATTGGTGATGAGCATCGAACATTCCAATACTTTGTCTACACAGTATAATACAGTTTTGTGTCTGTTGCTTTGCAGATAAATAATACTGACCGGCGGAATATAGTAAGTCTGTGACCCGACTTTTACACATACTGGTGTAACAGGCTCCTTGATAGAAAAAGTCTGTCGGACGAGAAGGCTGGTGATCAGGTCGGTACTTATGGAGAAAATTATATATACGCAGGAAAAGATGAATTTAGTCAAGCGGCATAGGATATCTTAATTTGTTTTATCAACTTTTAGATCAAAGATAGTAACAATTAAAGGCATAGAACCAACCAGAGTTCTATGCCTTTGCATTTTCCTGCTTATTCTTGTAGTAACCAATCGGCTATATCGTGAATTACGATTCCTTCATAGCTATATTGGGGATGTTTGGTTCTAGCAATAATCATACGCTCTGTTTTTTGCAATATTTTAACTTGTGAATTTATCATTGTAACGAATATGCATATCTTCCCAATCCATGAACAATACGTAAAATACTTTCCCGTATTGCGGGCTCTCTACAATTCTTCCATGATCAAGAACAGAAAAATAAGTTCCGTCAGCTTTTCGAAGATGAAAGTGAATATAGTCATTTTCATTACCAGCGTCAATCTGTTCCCAGATACTTGATTCTATCTGTTGCTGTTCATCTTCACGAATCAAGTTGCGAAAACTTTTCTTAGTAAGTCTGAACAGTTCATCTATATCTTTATATCCGGACATATGAAGAAATTCATCATTTGCAAAAAATAGTTCATCATCTTCTTTGTCAGCTCTGTATATGATGAATGCACCTGGAAGATGTTCCGCGATATCCTTGAATGCAAATCCAAGTTGTTTGCGGGCATCTGACCGAAGATCTTCCCTGTAGGCCATACATCCATTTTTACCATGAAGCTTTATCTCATAAAGAGCTGCATCTGCGCAGTGCATGAGCTGTAAATGATTGGATGCAAAAGTTGGATATTCTGCATATCCTAGAGAAATATAAAATACATGTTCCTTACCATGGTATGAGAATGATTTAGGAAGTTTGGTGAATTGCTGTAGCTGTACATCTGCTTCTTTAAAGGTACAATTTGGTAAAAGAATGCAGAATTCATCACCACCATTTCTTCCTAGTAATGCATCGGATGGGAAAAAAGCCTTCATGCTGTCTGCAAGATTTTTTAATGCCCTGTCTCCGTAATTATGTCCATAGATATCATTAATAAACTTGAAATCATCGATATCAAGGAGCGCAGCCACAAAATGTGCTTTTGGATTTTTTTGAATCATTTTTTCTGCAAATTCATCAAATCCATAGCGGTTATAAATATTTGTAAGAGAATCTGTGCGCGCCAATATCTGAAACTTTTTCTTATGTTCTTTTGTTACTAACCATACTCTGGTAAGAACTGACAGGAGAAGGCTTATTGTAAGAAATATTCCGATGATGATTATCAGTAGTGTGACATTTCTCCATCCACTTTTAGGAGTTACTTCTAATTTCCAGTTTTCATTTCCTATTGTAAAAGTATAAGAAACAGGATGATTTATTTGCCCATTTGATTGATAAACCACTTTATAAGTATCACTCCATGGATCATCTGTTTTTGAAATTTTGTATTCGTATCCAAAATTTGAAAGTGCACTGATTGAATCTGAAAAAATATCTGGAACACGCAGGATAACAATAGTAAATCCCCAGAAATACTCATATCCGTTTTTATCTTTCAGGTATACGGGATTGCGGACTGCAATTCCACATCCTCCCTGTTTTAATTTGAAGGGGCCCTGTGTAATGATTATATGGCTGTCTCTTGCGTAACGGGAAATTTTTCCGCGGTATTCATTATCATGGATCAAATCAATCTTACCTGCCTCATTTCCATTAGCCGGATAAATATCTGTAACAACACCATTAGGAGCAAGCTGTATACTTTCAATAAAATCAGACATAAGATTTCCGGCAATTGTTTCAAACTGATGGATTTCGCCATCTTCACTTATTAAGATTTGCTTCAAGGTATCTGTGATTTCAATTCCATTTGTAATTTCATTCTTTATTCGTTCGCCATAGGTGTCTACGTTTAATTGTGCTGTTATGTGTATCTGCTCTTTTTCGTGGGTGTCTGTTTTGTATGCAATTAAACTAACAAGGCATATGCCCAGTAAAAAAATGATAAGAGGAACAAGTGTTTTCTTTTTCAATGGTTCACCTCATTTTGTCCATGGTAATTTTTATAATAAAGCATTATATCATAAAAGTTGAAAACAGAATAAGTTTTTTGTTAAGTATTATTTAGGTATTATGCTGAAAGCATACAATGAATTTGAAAGTCGTGTAGAACATTTGAATTAACCAATTTGCCAGTCAAAAACGCATGGAAAAACCGTCTCGTATGTGTTATATTATTTATAGACAAGAAAATATTTTGTGCTTTCGATAGTAAGTTTAATTGAATGAAAAGTCTAATCCCCCAGCTGTGCCGGGGAGAACAGAATAGTTGGAAAGGTAATGACAGAATGATAAAAAATAAGCGTAATATATGGTGAAAATGCTGAATTTTTCAGTTGGTGGTATGAAAATAGTATGCAAAAGATAGAATATAAAAGTCGATATTTAAAACATATTGACAATGAAATAATATTCTGTTATATCAGTGTTGGCAAAAAAATAAAATACAGAAAGGAAATAACAATCTATGTCTTCACAAAAAACTACAACGAAAAAGAAATTGGAAAATATGCATCTACGGGAAAGGATAAACTATGGATACAATAAAGTCATTATGATGATGTTGATTTCGGGACTTTTTTCTATTGTAGTCATAGGTGTGTTATTTGCCAATATGGTACATTACGTAAAAAATGTTGCTGCAGCAGATGAGGCGGTAAAAATCTGTAGGATAAATGTCAATGCATCGGCAAGAAATATCAGAGAAATGGCATTGAATGATGATACATCCTCTTATGATGGTTATGAGCAGACTGTAAAAAAAATGCTTACAGAAGTTGATTCCGAACTGAAAATTTTAAAGAAAACCGGAACCATTTCCAAAGAGAACTATGAAGAATATGCGGCTGCTCTTTCAGATTGGGGAAATATTGGATATTCCATCATAGACGAAATTAAAAATGGTGACAGAGAAAAAGCGGTTGATGATATTCTGAATGATTGTACGCCTGCATTAAATAAGCTTGTGGATATTGCAACAAAATTAGACGAGGAAACAGATCAGATGAGTAATCAGTCTTCCAGAACTACTTTTATTTTTGCAATTGCAGGATTTGTGTGTATTTTTGTTTGTTTAGGTTTTGCATGGACTCTGACGAAAAAAACAGGTAAAAAAGTACTTGAAACAATTCTGGAGCCATTACACGCAGTAGAAGTTGTTGCAAAGGAACTGACAGAGGGAAATTTACATAGTACGTTGGAATATCATTCAGAGGATGAAATTGGAAGTCTGGCGCACAGCATGCGTAAATCAATTCGTATTTTAGGAAGCTATGTGGATGATATCGGCCGCGCAATGAAAGAGTTTTCGGAGGGTAATTTTGATGTCAAGCCGGAAGTAGAGTGGAAAGGAGATTTCGTCGGTATTTTAGATTCCTTTATGCTGTTTGAGAAAAGCATGGCAGAAACGATTAAAGGAATTCAGACTGTTTCGAATGAAGTTTCAAGTGCAGCAGGTCAGGTGGCTTCAAGTTCCAATGATCTTGCGGAAGGAGCTACAAATCAGGCAGCAGTTGTAGAAGAGCTGACAGCAACAGTTGAAGGCGTTTCCGAACAGGTAGAAAAAAATGCGAAATCTGCAAAAGAAATCAGTAATAGAGTAGATGAACTTGGAGATGCTATTTCAGAAAGCAATGGTAAGATGAAGGAAATGGTTGATTCCATGCATGAGATCAATGATGCATCACAAGAGATTGACAAGATTATCGCAACGATCAATGAAATTGCGTCCCAGACAAACCTGCTTGCATTGAATGCTTCTATTGAAGCAGCAAGAGCCGGAGAAGCAGGAAAGGGATTTGCAGTTGTGGCAAATCAGGTAAATCTGTTAGCCGATCAGAGTGCTCATGCGGCAAAAGAATCTGCAGAGTTGATTGAAACTTCTGTAAAAGCTGTGGAAAAGGGTATGGTGATTGCAGGACAAACTGCGACACAATTGGAAGATGTTGCTGAGAGTTCCAAAGTTATTACAGGAGAAGTAACAAACATTGCAGAGACATTAGAGACGCAGACGGTAGAAATTCAGCAGATCAATCAGGGAATTGAACAGATCAATGATGTTGTACAGTCAAATGCAGCAACATCTGAGGAATGTGCAGCTGCCAGTCAGGAAATGAGCAGCCAAGCAGAAAGTCTGCGTGAAACGATCCGGAAATTTAAAGTTGCAGAATAAAATGATGTCAGGGTCAAAAGATGTCATAAATTTACATATGAATCATAATTTTTATTGAGAAAGGCACTTACTTTATGGATACAGACATACGCAAATTACTTAAAGAAATAGCTGCAGAAGATTTAATAGAGTTATTTGCACCATGTATGGATGATTATCTTTATATTATAGATTTACAGAAAAATACTTTTAAAATTTCACAGGCAGCAGTGAATCGTTTTATGATATCAGGCAATTCCTTTGATGATGCAGTCAACAGTTTTCAGTATTTTGTATATAAAGAAGACCGCTCTATGATCGCGGAGGATTTACAATGTATCATAGAAGGAAAAGAGAAGGATCATAATCTGTATTACAGATGGCTTGATAAAAACGGAATGCCGGTATGGATCAACTGCCGTGGAAAAGTAATAGATGATAAAGACGGAAAACCTCATTATCTGATAGGTTGTGTGAACGAAATAGGAGATACACAGAGAGCAGATAATGTGAGTGGACTTTTAGGCGAAAGGGAGCTGCGTTCCTATATTTCTTCCCATATAAAAGATAGTTCGTCAGAATATTTAATATATATAGGAATTGATGGATTTAATGCCATCAATGGTACATTAGGTGTAGACTATGGAAATTATGTATTGAAAAGTGTTGCGGACTGCATTAATTCGTGTCTTTCCGACAACCAGAAATTGTATCATATTGTTGCAGATGAGTATATGATCATCGATCTGGAAAGTCATACAAAAGATGATGTTATGCTTTTGCAAAAGAAAATATGTAAAAAAATAGAAGAATTTATTATTTCTGAAAAATACAAAGTGGTTTTTACAATTTCTACCGGAATTATTTATGCAAAAATGCTTTTGAAATATTATGACGAGTATCGGAAAATAGCGGTTTTTTCATTAAAACAGGCAAAATCCATGGGCGGAAACGGTGTTTATTTTTTTGAAAAAGAAGACTATGAATTATTTTTGCGGAAAGAAAAAATAAAGAGTGCACTCCGTAATGCGGTGGCAAACGGATTTGAAGGATTTGATGTATATTATCAGCCGATCATGGACTGTGATTCCGGTCATATGATCGGTGCAGAAGCTCTTATGAGATTTTCCATGTATCAGGATAAGAAAAAAGAACCTGTTTCACCTGTAGAATTTATTCCTCTGCTGGAGGAAACCGGGCTAATTCTTCCGGCCGGAAGATATGTATTAGATAAAGCTGTGTCTATGTGCCATGAGATGCGGCAGTATATACCGGAATTTAAAATTAATGTAAATATATCATATATTCAGATGGTGAAAAGTGATATCTGGAAAGACATACTTTCGTCCATAAAACAATATGATCTTCCACCGGAGTGTTTATGTGCGGAGCTGACAGAAAGTGGTTATACGGATATGACACCGTATTTTTATAAGCTTCGGAAAAAATTTGAAGAGAAAAACATACAGTTTGTCCTGGATGATTTTGGTACAGGTTATTCGAATCTACATTGTATTGTAAATATGAAACCTAATTATGTGAAACTGGATAAAGATTTTACAGCAAAGGCTATGAGTAATGCAAGGGATTTTGAACTGCTTAAAAAGATTGTCGAAATGGTACATAGTGTAGATATCAGAATTTGTATAGAAGGCATAGAAAAAGAAGAGTGGTATCAAAAACTGAAAGAAATACATGTTGATTATCTGCAGGGGTATTTGTTTGGAAAACCATGCGAAGAAAATCAATTTTTAAATAAATTTATATTTCATTGTACCGATCAGGAAAATCTGACAGATTTGTAATGATATTGATATAGCCGGATTCTGTAGGATCCTATTGACATCCATCTTGTACACATGGTATACATATTATAACTCTTTGCACTGCATAAGACTACAGTACAAACTGAGCAGACCGTGATATATCATGGAGTCGGGTCACAAAGGTGACAGTGGAATTTCTTCATCCACGGGACAGTAGTTGCTTTATACTGGTTCGTGGGTGTTTTTTTATACTTTTCTCGGAAACACATCATTGTAAAACCCCACATATCGTTAGTGCCATAGAGCTATCTTACTTATTTCAGGAGGTAACTGATATGGAAAAAAATGAATTTCAAAAGGTAGCAAATAAAGTGTCTATCGTGACGATCATCGGAAATATTATATTGTCGGTCATGAAGCTTTTAGCAGGTGTGATCGCACATTCCAACGCTATGATCAGTGATGCGGTCCATTCCGCCTCCGATGTGTTCAGTACATTTATTGTCATGATCGGGATTAAACTGTCTTCTAAAAGTGCTGATAAGGAGCATCCGTATGGGCACGAACGTCTGGAATGTGTGGCGGCGATCGTCTTGTCCATTGTTTTGTTCATTACAGGGCTTGGAATCGGTTCGAACGCATTAAAGGCTGTTACACAGGGAGATTATGATCATCTGCAGGTTCCGGGTATTCTGGCATTGATCGCAGCAATCGTGTCGATCGTCAGTAAAGAGGCAATGTACTGGTATACAAGGCATTATGCCAAAAAGATTGATTCAAGTGCACTTATGGCAGATGCATGGCATCACAGATCCGATGCATTCTCTTCGATAGGAGCACTGGTCGGAATTGCAGGCGCAAGAATGGGATTCCCGGTCATGGATTCCATTGCGAGTCTTGTCATTTTTGTATTTATCATAAAGGCAGCTTATGATATTTTTAAAGATGCCATGGATAAAATGGTGGATCATTCCTGTGATGAAGAAACGGAAAACCAGATCCGTGACTGTGTCAGAAAAAACAAATATGTAGAAGGGATCGATCTGCTTCAGACAAGAATTTTCGGCAATAAGATCTATGTCGATATGGAAATTGCACTGGATGGTTCCATGTCACTTCGGGAAGCACATAAAATCGCAGAATCGGTGCATGACAGCATCGAACAGAATTTTCCGAAGGTCAAACATATTATGGTGCATGTAAATCCGAGTAAATAATTCCTGACACTAATTGAAAATGAGATTTATGATTTTCGATATTCGGAAGGTGTCATTCCATATTCTTTGAAAAACAATTTATTAAAATAATTCCGGTTGGAGTATCCGAGCAGTTCGCAGATATCTCCAACCTTTTTGTCTGTATCTGTCAGCATATCTGCTGCTTTCTTTAATAAAAAAGTCTTTCCGTATGCGGAAAGTGTTTTTCCGGTAGAACGTTTCATAATACGTTCCACATAATCACTGTTATAGCCGGTCAGTTCTTCAATCTCCGATCTGGAAAAAAGTCCCAGCTTATTCTGATAAGCATTTGCAATTTTATAAACGATCTGTTCATCGTTTGAAAGCTTTGCCCAATGTACTTCTGTCTGGTAATTATTGCTGATTTCGAGCATTTCGATAAAACGACAGAACAGAGCTTTCATCATATGGCTTTTTCCGGAATGATTCCCGGAGATTTCATCTACCATGCGGTTAATGACATCAAAAAACTGATCTTGTGGAGATGTATTAAAAAGCCGGAAATCAGTATATACTTTGGCATCGTAAAGAGAATTTTTCTTGTTTTCACGAAAAAACCTCTGGAATACAGAACCGATCGCATGGGGATTTCCGTCCCCGTCATAGTAATAATTGGCACTGATCAGATCACGCAGATACTCTTCCTTCAGCAAAAACAGTACAATTTCCGTGTTATGATCCATGACTTCGACATGATGGATGTTTTTATTGCACAGACAGCATTCGCCCGGACGATAGGTTATGTATTCATCCTCAATCCGCATGTTTAATTCTCCCGATAATACAAAGGTAAGTTCGTAAAAATCGTGAGAGTGGAGCCGCAGTCCACCCATAGAAGAAAAAGCTTTATAGTCCATATGGGCATCTACAATGCTGCTTTCGGACAGCTCTATATACATGGAGGAATTTGCTGCCGGATTGACATTTTCATAAAGGATCAGATAAGGCATATTGATCTCAAAATACTGATACTGGGAATTTTCATTTTTGTGCAGGATCAGATTAGAGTAGGACATATCATGATATCTGGACATTTTTCTCTGATATTCCCGGTCGGATTCTGCATGAATGGTTTGAAATAAAGTCTGTTTTGGATACATTTTAATTATTTTTGCTCTCTTTTAGATATTTTTGGATTGCTGTTTCGATTATATAATACATGTAACATCAAAGCAAGAGTAACGTGCACGTGATCATCAAGGGCCCGATGAGCCGTACTCTTTGAAAGGAGAGGAATATGAATATCTATGTAAATTGCAATGCCTGTAAAGATGGCAACGGAACAAAAGAGAGTCCCTATCGTTTTATCAATGATGCGGCGCAGGCAGCAGCAGCGGGTGATGAGATTTTGGTTGCACCGGGCATTTACCGTGAATATGTTGATCCGAAAAATGCCGGAACAGAAAATGCAAGAATTGTTTATAAAAGCGAAGTACCTTTAGGTGCTGTGATCACAGGAGCCGAAGAGGTACATGACTGGACGCATCTGGAAGGAAATGTATGGGTATGCAGAATTGATAATGGTGTTTTTGGCAGTTATAATCCTTATACAACACTTGTAAAAGGAGACTGGTATTTTGGTCCTTTTGTAAGACATACCGGAGCGGTCTATCTGAATGACAGACAGTTATATGAAGTACAGAGCTTAGAGGAGTGTATCGAAGGTAAGGTTTATATACATTCCTGGGAACCGGAATGGTCCGTATACAAATGGTATACAGAACAGGATGGAAAGGAAACAGTTATTTATGCGAATTTTCAGGGAAAAGATCCCCGTGTGGAAAAGGTGGAGATCAATGTCCGCCGCAACTGCTTTATGCCATCGGAAAATCATATAAATTATATTACAGTCAGTGGATTTAATATCAATAAAGCAGCTACCACATGGGCACCTCCTGCAGCTTATCAGGATGGTATGATCGGACCTCACTGGGCAAAAGGATGGATCATCGAGGACTGTGAGATCAGTAACAGTAAATGCAGCGGTATTTCCCTTGGAAAATATTACGATGCGGAAAATGATCATTATTTCACCAATAAGCATGTAAAGAGTGCAACGCAGATGGAAAGAGATGCAGTCTGCAGAGGACAATATCACGGATGGACGAAAGAAACCATAGGAGGGCATATTGTCCGCAGATGTCATATCCATCATTGTGAACAGACAGGTATTGTCGGCAGAATGGGCGGTGTTTTCTCCGTGATCGAGGACAACCATATCCATCATATCAACAATATGCAGGAGCTTGCAGGTGCGGAAGTGGCAGGTATCAAGCTGCATGCAGCGATCGATGTGACGATACGACGGAATCATTTTCATCATTGTACAATGGGTATCTGGTGCGACTGGGAAGCGCAGGGAACACGGATCACACAAAATCTGTTTCATGACAATCATGCACCATCCGAAGATATCCCGTTAGTACAGGGTGGAATGGGAAGCTGTGATATTTTTGTAGAGGTAAGCCACGGACCGACTCTGATTGATCACAATATCTGTCTGTCCAAACTTTCCATGAAACTGGCTTCACAGGGCTGTGCAGTGGTACATAATCTCTGCCTTGGACCAATGAGCTCTATCGGAAGCGGTTCCGATATGCCATTAAAGAACGGAACGATGGCACCAAGATATACACCATATCATATTCCACATAGAACAGAAGTGGCGGGTATGATGACATTCCTGCATGGTGATGATCGTGTTTATAATAATATCTTTATCCAGAACTGGCCGGTAAAACCGGAAGAAGTAAAAGAAGATATGGGCTTTATCATGATAGATAATCAGGTACAGGGTACAGGCGTATTTGACGATTTCCCGACTTATGATGAGTGGATCGTACCATTTGAACCGGATAATCCGGAACCAAATATGTTTGTAATGCAGGATTACCATTTTGGTAAATTACCGGTCTGGATCAACGGAAATGCATATTTTAACGGAGCTGTGGCTTTCAAGAAAGAAGCAGATCATTTCATCAATACAGACGATAAGGTATATGTCAATCTGGTGGAAAAGGACGGACAGTATACACTTCAGACAAATGTATATGAAGTACTTGGCAACTATACAACTTCAATCATTGACAGTGATGTACTGGGTGAGGCGTTTGAGCCGGAAGAAAGATTTGAAAATCCGGATGGCAGTACGATCATCTTTGACCGTGATTATTTTGGCAACCACAGAAGCTTGAAAGCAGTACCTGGACCTTTTGCAACAGCAGAAGCAGCAACCTGGAATTTATGATAAAAAGGAGACAGTACTATGGAAGAGAAAAAATATTTGAAATTATATAATAAAGTCGGCTATGGCGGCGGTGACTTTGCTGCCAATATGGTATATGGATTGATTTCCAGCTTTGTCATGATCTATCTGACAAATACGATCGGAATGGATGCGGGTATTATTGGTACTCTGATCCTGGTTTCCAAGCTGCTGGACGGTGTTACAGATATCCTGTTTGGCAGTCTGATCGACAGAACACATTCCAAATTCGGTAAAGCAAGACCATGGATGTTCTGGTCCTATTTCGGTAATGCCATTGCATTGATCGCATTATTTGCGATTCCTATGAACTTGAGTTCCAAGCTGCAGTATGCTTATTTCTTCATTGCATATACACTTTTAAATGCGATCTTCTATACAGCAAATAATATCGCATATTCTGCACTGACCTCTCTGATCACAAAGAACAGTCAGGAACGTGTACAGATGGGAACATTCCGCTTTATCGGTTCCACACTCGGAAATCTTCTGGTTTCCAATTTCACTTTAGTTATGGTGGAGAAATTTGGCGGCGGAAATGTTGGCTGGAGAACAACAGCGATCATCTTTGCATTAATCGGTCTTGTTGTAAATACCATTTCCGTATTATCCGTAAAAGAGCTTCCGGAAGAAGAGATCAATGAAGCATATAGGGAAGCAAAAGAAGAAGGTATTGTTCAGAAAGAGATCGGTCTGATCGAAACGCTGAAAACACTTGTAAAAAATAAATATTTTGATATGCTGACTATGATCTATCTGCTCTTTTATCTGATGGGCGGTGTTTCCTTGGGAGCAGCTATTTACTACTTCACATATAATTGTGGAAATGCAGGTTTATTCGGAAAGATGATATCTATCTTTTCCGTAGCAAATGTCATTGGTCTGATCGCAGCACCTATGCTTGTAAAGAAATTGAAAAATATCCGGATTTTAAATGTGGGATGCTTTATTTTAAATGTGATCGTACGTGCCATTTATCTGATCTTCGTTATGCAGGGTAACGCGCCTGTCGTTGTATGGATGTATGGACTGGTTTCCCTTACCTGCTGCACACTCGGTGGTACATTCAATGCACTTGTATCTGAGGCTTCTGAGTATACTTATTTAAAGACAGGAAAGAGAATGGATGGTTCCATGTATTCCTGTACTTCATTCGGTATGAAGGTAGGTAACGGACTTGGTTCCGCTATCAGCGGCTGGTTGCTGGCAGCTTCTCATTACGATGCGACAGCAGCAGTACAGAGTGCATCCTGCACCAATATGTTATCCTTCATGTTTGCGGGTATTCCGCTGATCATTACAGTGATCATCTTAATCCTCTACTACAAACTGGATGTAGAAAAAGTCAACCAAAAATTAAGAAGTGAAAATTAAATTTAGACCCGGAGAAGAATCAATTCTTCTCCGGATTTTTTTTGATTCGCAGCAAAAATAACATGAGCAGAAGCACAATGGGAAAGACAAGTCCTGTACGCATACCAATGCGGATGTTGCCTCCTGCATTTTGTGTGATGCTGCCAACAATACCGGGGCCGATACTTCCGCCCAGATCCCCTGCCATGGCAAGCAGTGCAAACATGGCTGTTCCTCCTGCAGGAAATTTTTTAGAAGAAAGACTGATCGTTCCCGGCCACATGATTCCGACAGAAAAGCCGCATAAAATACAGCCTGAAAGTCCGATCAGCGGATTTGCGGACAGAGAAGTAAGCAGATAGCATATCACACACAAAAGACCGGAAGCAGTCATAAATTTCATCAGATCCAGCTTTTCCCCATATTTTCCGAAAATAATACGGCTGATGCCCATCATAACAGCAAACAGGCATGGACCGGTCAGATCTCCGACAGCTTTTGACAGACCAAGGGCTGCTTCTGCATAAGTGGAAGCCCATTGTGCCATGGCAAGCTCAGATGCACCGGAGCAGACCATCAGGCATACAAACAGCCAGAACAGAGGCTTTTGAAACAGCTTTCCGATACGCATTCCATTTCCGTCTTCTACCAGATATTCTATCGGACATGTTGCGAAATTATAAATATTTACAGCCGGGATAAGTGCCCATAAAACAGCGAGCCATTTCCAGTGTTCTGTTCCGAAGAGCAGAAAAAACAGAGTGGAGATCAGTATTGTACCAACGGAGCCCCAACAGTAAAAGGAATGAAGCAGGCTCATGGTCGCCTCTTTATTTTCAAAAGGACATGCTTCAATGATCGGACTGCAAAGTACCTCGATCAGTCCGCTTCCTATTGCATATAGGATGACACTGATCAGGATTCCCCCAAAGGGACTCGGTAACAGATCCGGCAAAACAGCAAGACCGATAAGCCCTGTGGCAGCGCATATTTCTGAGGCAACAACGCATATGCGATATCCGATCCTGTCCACGAATTTTGCACAGAACAGATCTACCAGAAGCTGCGTGAAAAAGAAGCAGGTGGGGATCAGGGCAATCCTTCCAAGAGAAATTTGATACGTATTGTGAAAAGTTAAAAATAAAAGCGGGGCAAAGTTTGCTGCGATCGCCTGTGTGATAAATCCCAGATAGCAGGCAATTTTTGTTTTTTTGTAATCAGGCATTTCCTATTCCTTCTTTCTGTTTTTTTGTTCTCTGTTTACAACAGATTTTAATTTTATTGCTATCCCCGCAAAGAATACATCCTTCATAATTACCGGATATATATCGTGGTTCATAATTGACGGTAAATCCTGATTCTATCAGAGATAGCATCATACGATTTACCTGTTTTTTGTTATTCACATATATAACAAGACTGTTTTCCAATCTGCTTTGCTGTTTTTTAATGACTGCTTTCATACGGATCCTCCTTCATTAGTTTCTGTATTGAATTATATAGTATAATTAGTATGTTTTCATTGTCATATATAGCATAATTATTGTATAATATCGTAAAAATGAAAAGGAATCAGTTGTATGGGATCAGTGAAGAAAATAAATAAAATTGCAACAGATGAAAATTTAATGGAAATGGCGCAGCATGGGAGCAGTCAATATTCTTTCCGGTTTTACTGCGATGATCTGGAACAGTTTGATTTTCACTGTATTGACTGGCACTGGCATACAGAGCTGGAGATTTTATATGTAGAATCCGGCAGTCTGACCTGTTATGTGGGAGATAAACAGATCATTTTGAAAAAAGGGGAAGGAATGTTCATTAATTCCAGAGTTCTGCATCGTTTCCATGCAGCTTCTGCGATCATGCCCAATTTTGTTTTTATGCCATCCTTTATCAGAGAACAGGATAGTATCATTTACCAAAAATATGTCTTGCCTGTCATATCATCGTCTTTGTCATTTCAGGTTTTTCAGGCAGAGGTTTTCTGGCAGAATGAGGTTTTAAAGCTGATCGGGCAGATTATAGAGATACAGAAGCAGGAGATACCCTGTGAACTTGCAACTTCAGCTCTTATACAGATGTTGTGGCTCCTGCTATATGAAAATGCAGCCATTCTGCCTGCGAAAAAAGCCGGAAAAGAGAAAGCATCTTCTCAGGCAAGGCTGCAGCTTATGATGCAGTATGTGTATCTGCAGTATCAAAATCCCATTTCTTTGGAAGAGATCGCAGGAGCTGCATCGATCAGTAAAAGTACCGCATTAAATCTGTTTAAGGAATACCTGCATGTCACGCCGGTAGAATTTCTGATACAGCACCGCTTAAAAGAGGCTGCAGTACTGCTTGCAAAGACGGAAAAGAAAATATGTGTGATCGCGGAAGAAACAGGATTCCACACAGTAGATTACTTTTGCAGACTGTTTAAAAAGTATTATAAGGTCACACCGATGCAGTATCGAAAGAGGGGCACTTTTTTGGCATAAAAGGAGCATGTTACAGGAAAAAGCGTTTTGATAAAATAGTAAAAATAGCTATCTGTTTTGAATGATACGCATAAGATAGAGTATGTGGGGGAAAATAGATGAAAAAACGCTTTGGAAAACAATTCCTGTGTTACCTGCTGAGTGTAACACTTTTTGCATCTGTATTGCAGGTTCCTGTAGGAGCCTTGCAGGTCAGTCCGCAGGATGGGACAAAACAATCTGTAGAAAATAAAACAGATTCTTCAGAAATCACAAGTGATACAACATCTGTCAGGAAAGAAGAAAAAACACTGGATTTCGCCTTAAACGGCGGTTCCTTTATTGAGGGCTATCAGTCACCTTCTTCTTATCCTGCAGATAAACTGCCTGATGGATCGGTCATCAGTAAGCCGGGGTATGCATTTGCAGGCTGGTACGATAATAAAGAATTCAGCGGAGAGGCTGTTACAAAGATAGATACATCTTATACAGGTCCTCTGGTTCTTTATGCAAAATGGACGGATCCTTATTATTATGTAGATATTCCGGCAAATGTGAAAGCAGACGGTTCCGAGCTGAAATTGAGCGGAGCGGCAGACGGTCTGTATGAGCAGGAAGTCGTAAAGGTTTCGGTCAATTCGGAAAATAACTGGCATCTCAAAAATCACGATGCACTGCTTTCTTATCAGCTGAAGGAAAAAGATACAAAGCTGATACCGGAAAACGGCGTACCTGTGATCAATCTGACATCGACCAAAAAGAGTGATGAAAAAGTCTATGTTTGTGAAGTAACGGAAGATCCACAGACAGCGGGAGAATATCAGGATACACTGACCTTTGAGATTGGTCATGAAAGTCCGAGCTATACGATAAATTATGAAGCAAACGGCGGTTTTAAGGATGATCCGAAAAATCCGGGCAGTCTCATTTCCTTTGAAGAAGAGACACTTGCGCCGGGCACGTCCCTTGGTGATCTGCCGATTGCCATCAAGTCCGGTTATACATTTCTCGGCTGGTGCTATGACGAGGGCTGCACCAGATATGTCGCAACAACAGACCGCCTGCTGGGCGATACGACATTATATGCGGCTTATACCGAAGATCAGGCGTTCCAGTCGCATGCGATCGCTGCTTTTGCGCGCGCGATCGATGTAGACGGTGCTTCTCTTGTCATTCAGGTAACAGACCAGAGCGGCGCTATGAGCGCGGATGAGATCTTAGCTGCCTGTACACTGAAAAATATCAGTGATTTTACGGAAGAGATCACACTGCATCTATCAGCCGCAGGAAACAATACATATACGATCAGTAAAGAAAACGGCTGGAAAGAGGGATCCAATTACAGGCTGTTATTAGATAGTAAAGATCTTTACTTTACCGGCTTTGATACTTCGATCCGTGAATATGAGATTTCGATCCATAAGGATGAAGTAAAAAATGTTTCCTTAAATCCAAACCTGAAATATATCCATGTAAAGGAATTATCCAACCTGACTGTGAACGGACAAAGTGCGCAGTCTGTTTCTGTTGCAACGATGACACTTGGGCCGGACGGATCGGTCAGAAGTGAAGGAAGCACGACGACCGGTAGTTTTATCTATACGGACAAAAAGCTGAAAATAGGCGATCAGATCGCAGTCTATGCGGGAGATGTCATTCCGACGATGGATGAGGTGGCATCGTCTGCGGACGGAAGCGACATTTCATTCTTCGAGATCACAGGCGTGAACGGAAATCAGTATACTTACCGGGGATCGAAAACAGAAGATGTACTTTTTATGCCGGATGTCCTGCCACTGGATATCACAAAGGATCAGGACGGCGATCCGGGAAATAACAGTGTGACGGTTGCTCTGTCAGAGCTGGCCTTTGATGGAAGCAGTATCAGCCAGAATGCGATGCTTTCTGCCGATACGACAGTGGATGAAGGAGATTTTCTGGCTCTGTATACAGATCCAGATGATCAGAGCACGCTTTCTTACGGAAAGATCACAAGTGTTCTTTTGTCAAATGGACAGTATATCATTGCTTATCAGCCGCAGACATGGGAAGATGTCAAAGCTGCCATGGATGTTTATACGACCGAATCTGTGAATGGAAAGGATCTGCTGGACGGTACAGATGTGCAGGCACTGGAAAGTAATCTGGAAACGCAGGCAGTGGAAAGCGGATTTGCAGAAGACGTAGCACAGCAGATCGGCGAAATGACACTTCGTACAGATTCCTTTGCCGAGCTGGAAAAAGAGCTTGGAAAAGAACTGAAAGCAAATGTGGAAATTGCGGGAGCAGATGAGATAGAGGGGCTGACAGCCCCGGGCTCTGCGAAAAAGCGCGTGGAAGTGGGAATGCCACAGGTAAAGGCAGATCTTGATACAAAGCTGCGCCATTTCGACGGCAATGAAAGTGGTGTCCATCTGGGACTGGAGATCAAGGTTCCGATCACGTTCCATGTGGCACGTTATGCGGATTTTACGATCACTGTTACAGCAACATTTGAACAGGAAGTGCGTGTTGCGGTTCATGTAGACGGAGAAGCAGTATGGAAGGTGTGGGGTATTTTCCCTTATATTGCAGATTACCGTGTGACAGCTTCTCTGGATCTGTATGAATATACAGGGATCGGACTGGATATCAACTTTAAAACGGAACAGGCAAATAATTATCTGCTTTATCCGACAGGCGGTGGCAGCGGTACTTCGATATCGCAGTACAAAAAGAAGCAGAAGCTGGCAAATGATGTGGAAAATATCATTTCCGAGCTTGAAGATATGATGGAGAACGGAAGTGAGTATATATCCGATAAGGCGCCTTTCCTGGCTGATCTGGGCGGATCGGATGATGACGTGGAGGCCAACACCGGAGGCAGCGATCAGATATCTGTGGCAAAATCCCTGGCAGAGCGTTATGCGGATCTGTTAGAGGATGATGGCGAGTGGGTTGAGATCTACACCAAACGGATCACGGAGCAGCATTTCCGTGTGCTTCTCGTGATCGATATTGCGATCGAGCTGGATTTCGTTGTCTGGACGAAGGTCAATGTTTCGATCGGTATGAGCTTCTGGTATAAAAATGCCAAACGCTATGTATTCTGTCTGCAGGTAAAGGGCAGAAAAGCAACGAGTGATACGATCAATATTACCGAGGAGCAGTATGAATTTACCGCATATGCCATGGGAACGATCGGTGTGAAGGCGGGTGTCAGACTGACGGTCCGTGTCGGACTTTTGTCAACGGAGCTGGCAAGTGTGGGACTTTCCGCGGAAGTAGGCGGTTATGTACAGCTTTGGGGGTATTTATATTACATCCTGAAATATACTGCTTCGAGCGGAAGAAATACGAGAGCGATCGGTGCACTTTATCTGGAGATCGGTATTTATCTGGATATCAAGTTCCGGGCGCAGGCGCTTTCCAATGCATTTACTTATTCGCCGACGCTTTTTGAAGCTATGTGGCCGTTATATACCGCCGGTACGCTGGAAAATGTGCTCGATTTTGCGGATACAACGGACATGGAATGCAATCTGAAGTATGAAATGAAGAAAATGCGCATTCCGGATGACTTCTTTACCATGAATTACATGGATATGAAGGAAGGTCTGGATGACGGCGAATATTTCACAAAAATCTATGAAGATGACAGTGACCGGTATTTTGTGATCACGATGACAAATGATGCCTTTTCTTATAACCCGGAGACAAATCTTATTACAGTAGATCCGGGCGCAGAAAAATCCGTAGATGGCGAGATGATCGTCACATGGAAGGATCAGCCGGGCACATTCAATACAAAACCGTTCCGGAAAAAAGTGAAGCTGCACTGGGATATGCTGCGAGATGGCTATATTCTTGCCTTTATGAGCAACGGCGGTTCTTATGTAGCACCGCTTGACCAGAAATACGGAACAGCTATTAAAAAGCCTGCGGATCCGGTAAAACAGGGCTATACATTTGCAGGCTGGTATACAGATGAGGCGTTGACGAAGCCTTATACCATTCCTGCCACAATGCCCGATCAGGATGCACTTGTATACGCAAAATGGACGCCTGCCAGCGTTTCTTATACGGTAAAGACGTATCTGCAGGGCGCAAACGGTGTTTATGAAGTGCCTGAGGATGGTGTGGAAAAGAAAACCGCATTGACAGGATCTACGATCAGTCCGCAGCCAAAGGTGCGTGAAGGCTATGAAACACCGGCGGTCAGATCAGCGGTTGTAGAAGCTGATGGCAGTACGCTCATTGAATATTATTATCCGAGAGCAAAATATACTGCAACCTATCGATCAGATAACGAGGTTGTTTCTACAGGCTCTTACCGCTATGGCACCATGATGCCTGTGCCTGCGGTTTATAAGCCGGGCTATGAGCTGGACGGATGGATCCTGGAAGGAAATACTGCTGTAGAAGAGATCCCACAGGATGTACCGGCAAAGAATGTGACCTATTTTGCAAAATGGAGTCCGCAGTCAGGCATTGGTTATACGGTGCGATATTATGTGGAGGAAGAAAACGGAGACGGATATGTTTTACAAGAGATACAGTATCTGACCGGAGAGACCGGGCAGAGAGTCACAGCACCTGCAGGTGCTTATGATCCGGCATTTTATCATCTGAAGAACAATACACTGCCAAGTGGCGAGATCAAAGCGGACGGAAGTCTGGAGCTGCGGGTTTTCTATGACCGGAATGTGTACACAGTGACCTATGATCTGCAGGCATCGGATGCTGTCCTGCCTGCAGGAAGTGAGCTGACATTTACCGCAAGACCGGGTGAGAAGCTTGTGACTGAAACACCGGAAAGAGAAGCCTACAGATTCCTTGGCTGGTATCTGGACGCAGATTATAAGCAGAAGTTTGATAATACAATGCCTGCGCAGGATATCACGCTGTATGCAAAATGGGAAAGCATGCAGGTCAATTATACAGTCAGACATTATCAGGAAAACCCTGAGATTCTGAATGAATATGGGTTCCCGGAAGGGGAAGCACCCACGTATACACTTGTGGAGGAAGAAGTATTTACCGCGCTTGCAGGCACTTCGGTTTCGCCTGCGGTAAAATCCTATGAAGGTTTTACGTCACCGGCCGTGCGCACGGAAGAAGTGACGGCGGATGCGGATGGTGTCGGAACGCTTGTCATCGAGTATCAATATGACCGCAGCGATTACACCATGGCGTGGTATCGGAGCGAGACAGAGCTCATTCCGTATACGGTACAGTATGGTGCAGCGATCCCTGTTCCAAACGAGAAAGAGATGGCAAACGGTAAACCGGGCTATCGCGTGGAAGGCTGGTATGAGGATCAGGCTCTTACAAGACCTTTCACCTATAAAACAATGCCTGCGCAAAATCTGACTGCCTATCCAAAGTGGGTTGCGGATGAGATTTCCTATTATGTATCTTACAATTTCCTGGATGGAACCACGCAGGTAAATTCCTATACGGAAACGTATACCGGTCTGGCGGACAGCGTTGTACAGCCGCCGGAGGTAAAAAGCTTTGAAGGTTATACGTTTGATGAAAGCTCAAGACTGACGAGTTTTAAGATTGAACCAGGTAATCCGTATATCGGGTATTATTATCAGATCAATACACATACGCTGACTTATCAGTATGAAACAAATGATGCGACCGGAACAAATATAATAACCGCACAGAAAAAATACGGCGAAGATATTACAATACCGGATCCGGCAAGAGACGGCTATGCATTTGCAGGCTGGTATACAGATACAGGCTTTGAAAACCGGTATATGGGGACAACAATGCCCGATCAGGATCTGGTTTTATATGGAAAATGGATAGATGGCAAACAGTCTTATCAGGTGTTACATTATCTGACACAGCTGGATGGCAGCAGGCGGCTGTATCTGGCGGAAAGTCTGTACGGAGAACCGGGAGATGTGATAACACCGGAAACGAAAGCGCCGGAAGGGTATGAAGATGTAGAACCCATCACCCATACACTTGTGCAGGGTTCCGTGGAAAATAACCGTATCATTTATGTGTATCCGAGAAAGCAGTATCAGATCAGATATGTGTTAAATGGCGGAATCTGTGAGCAGAGCACAGAGCAGATGATAACCTACGGAACACCTTTAAAGGATATTCTGGATGCACTTCCGGTCTACAGAAACGGGTATAGTTTTGCAGACTGGTATACGGATGAAGCATTGCAGGCCGTTTACAGACCGGATACAATGCCTGCCTCAGACCTGATCTTATATGCAAAATGGGATGTGATAAAGACCGCATATATAGTAGAGCATTATAAGGAAAACGTGGAAACAGGCGCATATGATCTGGCAGAGAGAAGCTATCGCTATGCAGATACAGATACGATCGTAGAGCCTGCGGTAAATCAGTATAACGGTTATACAAAACCGGATGTACAACAGGGCACAGTATCGGGAGATCCGGATAACAGGCTTGTGATCAAGTATTATTACGATTGCAGTAAGCATATGCTGACGATGCATGACATAGTCTGTGCTGACGGCGTTTCTGTGGAAGATGTGACGGAAGAAAAGAAATGTGGCAGTAAGCTGCCTGCGCAGGCGAGAAAAGCGTATCTGTTTGGTGGCTGGTACGAGGATGCAGCCTATACACAGCCATTCAGTGGTGTAATGCCGGACAGAGATCTGACCTTATATGCAAAATGGATTCCTGATATGCGTTCTTATACCTTTATCTACCGCATACAGAATCTGAATGGCAGATCTGTGAATTACAAAATTGTAAGCGGAGAGGCACAAATCGACACTTTTGTAACGCCGGAGGGCATCGGAGAGGAAGCCGTTGCCAAAGGATTTACTGCGCCGGTGCTTGAGCCGGTACAGATGCAGGCGGAAACTTACAAAAACACATATACCTTTGACTATGCCAGAAACAGATATACAGTTAAATTCCAGCTGGATAACGGGGAAAAGGATGTCATACAGAATGGTTATTATGGCAGCGAGATAAGAGTGCCTGTTCCAAAGAAAACAGGATATACCTTCACAGGCTGGGACAGCAGGGTAGAGGATACGATCCCCGATCATGACGTGACCTATACTGCACAGTGGAAGATCAATTCCTACCATATTGCGTTTATGGTTGATAATGACGATAAGGGTGCAGTCTATCAATACGGACAGACGATCAGCCGGCCGGCAGATCCGAAAAAAGAGTATTACACCTTCAAAAACTGGAGTGGAGAAATACCACAGACAATGCCTGCAAAGGATGTCAATCTGACAGCGGTATTTGAGCCGGTAGTATATCAGATCACCTACGATCTGGATGGCGGAAAAGAGTATTACAATCCGACATCCTATACGTATGAAAGCAATACGATCGTATTAAACCGTCCGACAAAGAGCCATTATGAATTTTTAGGCTGGAGCGAAGAAGGCAAAGAAGGTCTTGTAAAGGATGTGACCATACCAAAAGGTTCCTATGGAAAGCGTCATTTTAAGGCAAACTGGAAGCATGCAAGAAAGCACCAAAGGGCTACAAATTTTACTGCTGGACGACAAGTCTGGAAAATCCGAGATATGATTACAGTAACAGACATAAGATGCAGCGTGTGGAAAGGAATATGACGTTGTATCCGGTTTATACGCCGAAGCAGTACCGTGTTTACTTTGATTACAACCTGGATAAATTATACAAAGAATATGATAGTCACGATTTTGAATCAAAGGTGGATATCACGCAGATCAGCACAAATGACAGTAAACGCCATAAATGGGGCTATGTGCTGGACGGATGGGATAAAACGAATGATAAAAATGAAAATCTGGGTTACTTTGATGTATCAGAAAAGAGCTTTATCCTGCGCGACACAGAGGATATCACACTGAAGGCGAACTGGAAGCCAAACGCCAAATATCTGTATACACCATCGAAGTACACAAACAGTTACAATATCACCGATGATAATAACAAAGAGATCTCCTTCAAGTTTTATGTAGATGGAAAACAGGAAAAAGAAGAAGTAACGGGAGATTACGGTCTTGGAAAAGGCGCAGAGTATGTAATGAACATGGATAACATGTCTCTGGACGTAGTCAGCAAAAATTTCAAGAAGGTCAAAGTGGAAGTGCAGTACAATGTGCATATGGTCAAAGACGGTTATGCAGTCATGCGTCTGAGATACAAACCCAAAAATGGCAAAGAGGTATCCTGGAAAACAGAATCCTCCGATCTTCTTGACGAAAAGATCACAAAATACTTCTCCTATGAGCTTGACCGGACAGATGTGGAGTATTTCTGGATCGAGTTTGATGCAAACGGTGGCGGTGATGATGAGTATGATCTCGATAATATATTATTTAAGGTAACCTATTTAGAGAAATAAAAGCAGATGAAGGGCAGAATATGAAAAATAAAAAAAGAATTTTGATGATGGCGGGTAGTATATTCGTGGTCGTAATTGTAGCTGTTGTAGTTTATTTTCTGGTCAGACAGGATAGCAAAGATCCGGCATTTTCGCCGGATCTGGATGAAAACGCAATAGTGCAGACAGACGGGATCAAAGAAAAACCGGAGGGGATCCGTATTCCGGGTTATCCGAGGATCACTATTTCGGCAGATACAAAGGATGTCACAATGAATCTGCAAAACCCGGAAGGAAATCCCTGTTATTTTACATTTGAGATCATCCTGACAGAGGGGGAAGAAACCATCTATACCTCAAAGCTGGTAGAACCGGGAAAAGCGATCACGGATGTTACCTTGTCCCGTGCACTGGAAAAAGGCGAATATCCGGCCGTGATCAAAATTACGACAACATCTTTAACAGATGGAAGTGCAATGAACGGGGCAGATGTGGAAACCGTTCTCATTGCACAATAAAAGGGGGAAAAAGATGAAAAAGAAACTCTTGATTCTGACAGCACTGCTGACATTTGCCATATCTGCCATGACAGTTTCTGCCAAAGCACCGGGAAAAACAAATGTGACCTATCAGGTAGATCCTTCCTATGAAGTTGTGATCCCATCCGATGCGACAGTTCCGTTTCTGACAGAAAAATCGGCGTATGGGACCATTGAGATAAAAGAAGCTGTTTTGGAAGAAAATAAATGTATTCTTGTAAAAATGGATGCAAGTGGGACGCTGGTAAATGAAAAGCATCCAAAATCCAAAATCCCTTACCAGATCTTAAATGGAAAAAAGGAGTTCAAAAGCCAGAAATACACGAAGGCAGGAGAAAAAACGGATCTGACCATTTCAATCAAAAAGGCAGACTGGAACAAGGCAAGAGGCGGAAGCTATAAGACAGCGGTCACATTTACCATATCGTATGTGGACAGGAAATAGCGGAGAGGCGGTACTATGAAAAAATATCTGGCAGTTTTTATCATGATTTTAATATGCCTGCATCTTCCGATGCAGATCCGGGCATCTCAGAGTGAGATTGGTACAACGGTTCCGGAAACACATACGGTATCGATCGAGGCAGAGCATGCATCAGCGCAGTATATGGAAGGTGATAAGGGAATAAGCGACGCTTATCCCGTACCGCGTTTTTCCAAACCGGAATTTAAGATCACAGCAAAAGACGGTTATGAAATAAAACGTGTTTTGTTAAATGATAATGATGTGACAAAAAACGTGGAAAAGGGAATTTTAAAGCTTTCAGAGGTCTGTGAAAATCAAGTGATCAGGATCGAGACAGAAGCCGTTGCACCGGAAGATGCCGAACCATCGCAGAAGCCACAGAGTACACAGAAACCACAGAGTACACAGAAACCGCAGAGTACGCAGAAACCGCAGGCACCGCAATCACAAACGCAGCAGACATCACAGGCACCGGAAAAGCAAAATACCGTTAAAAATGCGGAACAAAAACAGAAAACCACAGAAACGACCGGTCAGGAGCAGGAATCCGGAAATGAAATGTCAGAATCCATATCGCAGGGAGAGATGGATGCAATGGATGGTGCAAATACGGAAAACGAGCCGGAAGTATCTGCCCGTCACTTCAGCTTCTGGTGGATCCTTTTGCTGCTTTTGACCGCAGGTATCATAATATGGCTGATTATAGTTTTAAAAAAGAGAAAAAATAAAAAAAACGAGGAAAAACCACTTGACCAATAAGGAGAATCTGCCCATGTAAGGTTGCAACCTCTTCTCCCCATGTTATAATAAAAGTTATGAAATGTTTGTGGAGGAGAATGTAAAATGGAAAAGCTGCACTTTGCAAAGGGAAGAATGATTCTGCCTCTGACCGGAAGTTCATATGAACTCGGAAAAATGAAAGAGGCTATTGATCTGATAGAGGATACGCAGTTAGCGGAGATCGCATGTGCGGAAGCCTGTTATTTTACAGCGGATGCAAAAGGCTGTGTGGAACATGTAAAAAAATATCTGGCAAGTGACGATGTAATGCTGCGCCTGTCAGCGGATATGCTGTATGTATTTGCAAACCTGACACTCGGAAATGCCGGAAAGGCGCAGGCAGCGCGCATAGATGTAAAGCAGTGTCTGCAAAAAGCACTGGAAGAAGATGCATGTACAGGAATAAAATCTTCCTGTATATTTGCCTATTATCTGATCAATATTTTTCTGCATATCGAAACAGAAAAGAAAATGCCGGCTTTAGAGGGCTGCATTTCTGATCTGCCGACAGGACAGAGACTGTTTGCGATCAGTATTTTGGCACATGGCATGTATTTAAAAAAAGAATATCTGAAAGCACAAGGGGTCGTACAGACTGCAATGCTGATGGCAGATGCGGTCTATCCGATCCCGTTTATCTATTTAAACTGTATTGCGGCCATGTGCCAGATCAATCAAAAAGAGCAGGAGGAAGCGATCAGTTCCGTGAAGAAAGCAATTTCTTTTGCAGGAAAAGACGGACTTTTTGAGCCTTTTATAGAATATCACGGCCTATTGCAGGGCGTTCTGGAGGTCTGTCTGCGAAAAAGCGAACCGGAAATTTATAAAAAACTGGTGGATGGGATCATTGCATTCAGCCGTGGCTGGATGAAGATCCACAATTCCCAGATGAACAGAGATGTAACAGATCTGCTGACACCTCTGGAGTTTTCCATTGCCATGCTTGCCTGCAGAGACTGGACCAATCAGGAGATCGCCCAGCATATGGGATTGTCGGTTAATACGGTAAAGCATTATGTTTCCGATATTCTGGAAAAGCTGCAGATCGATAAGAGAGAGAAAATAAAGGATTTTGTGAATCAATAGGTCTTTTCTAAAAAATCGCATAATGCTATAATAGAAAGAAATTGAAAGGGGTAGGAAGACAAATGTCTTCATGTTTGTGTATGAATAAGGGAAATGGAACCAAAGGAAAACGGCTTGATTTTTTAAGAGTCATTATGCTGATCGGCAGTGTACCACTATTGTCAGCAATCATTATTCTGACGATCTGCGCTGCAACGAAGATGGAAAATGAACTGGAAACCAGTACATATGCAAGGCTTCGTGCCTGTGCGATTTCCGTACAGAAGTATTTTGAATGGGATATCCGCGAAGAGATTCTGGAAAAAGATGATGTAAGCTATGAGTTTATTGATTCTTTACAAAAAGATGAGATCGAACTGACTTTCTTTGAAGGAGATACGCGTTTTATTACATCCATAAAGGATAAAAGCGGAAATAGAGTGGAAGGAACAAAAGCATCGGAAGAAGTCTGGAATATAGTAAAAACCGGAAAAGATTATCAGTCAGACGGTATAGATATTTCCGGAGCAAAGTATTATGTATATTATACGCCGGTCTGCACAGATGACGGTAAAGTCATCGGTATGGCATTTGCCGGAGAAAAGGAAGCAATAGTTAATGATGCAAAGAACAATCTGATGATCAGCTTTGTAAAAATTGCCCTTGTTCTTACGGTTGTTTATCTGATCATCCTGATCTGGCTGGCAAGGATAATCCGGAAGCCGATTGCAAAAACAGCAGCAGATATTGAAAATATCGCAAACGGTAATATTTCTAATGAAATCAGCGGTTCTTCCCAAATTGCGGAAACAGATAAGCTGATCACAGCTTCCAGAATCTTAAAGGAAAAGCTGAATGATATTGTCTCAGGTGTCAATGAGCATGTGCTCAATCTGCAGCAGGATACCGCATCATTGAAGGAACGGGCAGATTTTTGTAATGATGGCACAAAGCAGATCAGCCAGGCAATGGAAGAATTATCCGTTACAGCAGTCACATTGGCTGAAAATGTGCAGGATGTCAATGCAAAATCATTGGAAATGGGAAATGCGATTACGGATATCGATGGAGATGTACAGGTTCTCAGTGACAATTCCAATCACATGGATAAAGCAAACGAAGACGCAGCAAAGTCTATAGAAACTGTTTTAGACAGCTCTAACCGGTCTTCTGCAATTGTAGAGAAAATCACCAACCAGATCGAAGAAACCAATCAGGCTATATCATCAATCAATGAGGCAGTAGATCTGATCATGGATATCACGGGACAGACAAGCCTGTTGTCTCTGAATGCATCTATTGAAGCTGCAAGAGCCGGACAGGCAGGACGAGGCTTTGCCGTTGTTGCAGATGAGATCAAAAAGCTTTCCGAACAAAGTGCGCAGGGTGCAGATACCATCAAGCAAGTAGCGGATAACATTTTTGAAAAATCAAATGAAAGTGTTGCACTTGTAAATGAGGTCAGAGAGTTGATTGGTAAAGAACAGGAAGATATTTCTGTGACAAAAGAAAGCTTTGAGATATTAAGTAAAACAATTAACGATAACCTTGTAGCGGTTTCCCGTATCAGTGAGAAGACAAAGCAGCTTGATACGATCAAACAGGCTATTATCGGAAATATTAACGATCTGAGTGCTATTTCCGAAGAAAATGCAGCAAGCAACCAGGAAGTATCCGCAAATATTACCAATATTGCAGAATCAATCGATGAGATGAATGCAGCAACGGGTCATGTGAATAATATATCCGAAGAACTTGCACAGCTGATGGAATATTTTAAGTAAACCGAATACTTGACAGGAAAACGTAATAAACCATTATGAATTATATTGTTTTTGACCTCGAATGGAATCAGGGAATTGCCGGAAAAAGAGAAAGCAGCCATGAGGAGATTCCGTTTGAAATTATCGAAATCGGAACGATCAAGCTTGATAAACGTAAAAATATCATAGGGCAGTTTCAAAAGATCATTAAACCGTCTGTTTATAAGAAAATGCCGGATATCATTGAAGATATGCTCCATGTAGATATGAAGGAGCTGAAGGCCGGAACACCGTTTCCGGAGGCAGCGGAGGAATTTTTAGCCTGGTGCGGAGAGGATTTTATGTTTTGCAGCTGGGGATCTTTAGATCTTCTGGAGCTGCAGCGGAACATGAAATATTATCAGATGCCGGCTCTGGCAGCAGGGCCGATCTGCTTTCTGGATATCCAGAAGCTGTTTGGGATCGCCTTTGAGCATAAAAAGGTTGGCAGAACGCTGGAATATGCGGTAGACAGCCTGCAGATCGAAAAAGATATCCCGTTCCACCGGGCATTCAGTGATGCTTATTATACGGCGCTTGTATTGCAGAAAATACCGGCGGATATCGAGGAATATTGTTCCTACGATACCTACCAGCTTCCAAAGAGCAAAAAAGAGGAGATCCATAAGGTATTTCCCAGCTATAGTAAATATATTTCCAGAAGCTTTCCGGATAAGGGAAAGGCGATGGAAGACAGAGAGGTTTTATCTACCAGATGTTACATCTGTGATAAAGCGGCGAGAAAAAAGATCCGGTGGTTTACACCAAACGGAAAGCATTATTACAGCGTTTCCTATTGCGAGAAACACGGCTATTTAAAGGGAAAGATCCGTATCCGGAAAAATATTTGTGATCCGGAAAGTGTATTTGTCATCAAGACAATGAAGCTGATCTCTAAAGAAGATGTAGATAAGATCATTGAAAAAAAGGAACATGCCAGAATCCAGAGACAGATCAGGAGAAGGCACGACAGGGAAAAGAAATAGATTTCTGCAGGAGATGCCATGGCGAAATTTACAAAGCAGGCAATTATGAACTGTTTGCTCGAATTACTAAGTACAAAGCAGCTTGATAAGATCACGGTAAAGGATATCTGTGAAATATGTGAGATCAACAGAAATACCTTCTATTATTATTTTCAGGATATTTACGATGTACTTGATGCGGTATTTCAGAATGAGGCGGAGAAATCTGTCCGGGATGTCAATGAAGGAGCTTCCTTTTATGAAGAGATCGTCAGATGCTCTCAGATCGTATTTGCCAATAAAAAGGCGATCTTTCATGTTTACCAGTCCAAAAAGGGCGATATTCTGAAAGGATATCTGAGTAAGATCGCCGAGGACTGTGTTGGCAGATATGTGGAAAAAGAGGCAGCAGGCTATGATCTGACAGAAAGCGATAAGCATTATATTACGCTTTTTTACAGCCATGCGATCATCGGCAATACTCTGGAATGGATCGAAAAAGGACTTCCGCCGAGCAGGGATGACTTGATGCACCGCCTGTCTGTATCGTTTCAGGCGACGATCCGTGATATGATCGAAAGCTGCATCAAAGATCAAAAATCAGACAAATAAAGGACAGTGTCTAAAAATCAGACACTGTCTTTTTTTTGTCCATAGAAATTCCGAAAAATGGGCAGTATAATATAGAAAAACAAAAAGGGAGTGGAACTTATGAAAAGCCTGAAAGCAATTAAAAATTCCTATAGTATTTTGACGATCTGCCTGATCCTTGTAGGAGCAGTCCTTCTGATCTGGCCGCACATGGCACTTGGCGCGATCTGTAAAATGTGTGGTATTTTCCTGATTATATTCGGACTTGTCAAGCTGACCGGCTATTTTTCCAAAGACATATTTCAACTGGCATTTCAATATGACCTGGGACTTGGAATCGCCTCCATTATATTCGGACTTATCATGGTGATCCGTTCCTGGGCAACGATCCAGCTCTTTTCCATCTGCATCGGAATCTTTCTTCTGATCGATGCAGCACTCAAAATGCAGACGGCGTTTGAATCCAAAAAGTTCGGATTCCGGAACTGGTGGGTAACATTACTGATCGCCATTATCGTGTGTATTCTCGGTATTTTACTGTTTGCCATGCCATTTCAGACGAGTGGCGTGATCACAAGGCTGATCGGAATCAATCTGATCTTAGACGGCGCATTAAATTTATTTGTTGTACAAAGTACAGTCAGAACGATAAAACGGGAGGAGGATGAGATGATCATAGATGAAGACGATTTCCTGAACTAATAAACTTAAGAAAAGAGAACAAGAAAACCAATTTCAAAACAGAAAGGTGGAACTTATTATGAATAAGAATGCAAAATTAGGAGCAGCAGTCGCTTTGGCAGGAGCAGCAGGTGTACTTGCCGTCAGCAGAAAGAAAAAAGCACAGACAGTAAAGCAGACAAGAAAACAGCAGCAGGAGCTCGCAGACTACCGCAATACAGAGCGTGGCATGCATGAGAAAAACAGCAAGGGCATTTATTATACGAACGGTAATTATGAAGCATTTGCCCGCCCGGAAAAGCCGGAAGGCATTGAAAATAAATCTGCTTATATCGTAGGCAGCGGACTTGGTGCATTGGCAGCAGCCTGCTTCCTTGTCAGAGATGCGCAGATGCCCGGTAAAAACATCCATATCTTAGAGGCAATGGATATTGCAGGTGGTGCCTGTGATGGTATCAACGATCCGACAAGAGGCTATGTCATGAGAGGCGGACGTGAAATGGAAAACCATTTTGAATGTCTGTGGGATCTGTTCCGAAGCATTCCGTCTCTGGAAACAGAAGGAGCTTCTGTTTTGGACGAGTATTACTGGCTGAATAAGCATGATCCGAACTATTCTTTATGTCGTGCGACAGAGCATCGCGGACAGGATGCACATACAGACGGCAAATTCGGTCTGAGCCAGAAGGGCTGCATGGAGATCATGAAGCTGTTCTTTACAAAGGATGAGGATCTGTACGATAAGACGATTGAAGATTTCTTCGATGAAGAAGTATTTGATTCTAATTTCTGGCTTTACTGGCGTACCATGTTTGCATTTGAAAACTGGCACAGTGCACTCGAAATGAAGCTTTATATCCAGAGATTTATCCATCATATCGGCGGACTTCCTGATTTCTCCGCATTGAAGTTCACGAAGTATAACCAGTATGAATCCCTGATCCTTCCGATGCAGAAATATCTGGAAAAAGCAGGTGTGCAGATCCAGTTTAACACACAGGTAACCAATGTATTATTTGATATCCACGACGGAAAGAAACGTGCTGCCAGCATTGAATGTCTGGTAAACGACGAGAAGCAGAGCATTCCGCTGACAGAAAACGATCTTGTATTTGTGACAAACGGAAGCTGTACAGAAGGTACGATCTACGGAAGCCAGAACAAAGCACCGGTAGGTGATGCGGAAGTTCGTACAAGTGGATGCTGGGATCTTTGGAAGAACATTGCAGCGCAGGATCCGTCTTTTGGACATCCTGAGAAATTCTGTGGCGATATTTCCCGTTCCAACTGGGAATCCGCTACCGTAACAACAAGTGATGAGAAGATCATTTCCTATATCAAGAATATCTGCAAGAGAGATCCCAGAACCGGAAATGTTGTAACCGGCGGTATTGTTTCCTGCAAGGATTCCAGCTGGCTTTTAAGCTGGACGATCAACAGACAGGGGCAGTTCAAAGAGCAGAAGAAAGATGAAGTCTGCATCTGGGTTTACAGCCTGTTTACCGACAAACCGGGCGATTATATCAAAAAACCGATGAAGGAATGTACCGGTAAGGAGATCACAGCAGAATGGCTGTATCACTTAGGTGTTCCGGTAGATGAGATCGACGAGCTGGCAGAAAATCATGCAAACTGCACACCGACCATGATGCCATATATCACCGCATTCTTCATGCCAAGAAGAAAAGGTGACAGACCGGACGTTATCCCGGATGGCTGCGATAACTTCGCATTCCTCGGACAGTTCGCTGAAACCCCAAGAGATACGATCTTCACAACAGAGTATTCCGTTCGTACCGCTATGGAAGCTGTTTACGGTCTCTGCCATGTGGACAGAGGTGTTCCGGAAGTCTGGGGCAGTGTCTATGATGTGAGAGATCTGCTTGACAGCTCCGTAAAGCTGATGGATGGTAAATCACCACTTGAAATTTCTCTTCCGGGACCGCTCAATGCAGTCAAGAAAGCACTCATCAAGGGCGTCAAAGGAACCGTGATCGAAGATCTTTTGAGAGAGCACAATATCTTAAAAGAGGGGATGTAATTGGTAGTGAATAGAATGGAAAAGGGAGCCTTTGGGCTCCCTTTTTATAGCTTGAAATGTATTCTGAATGCTTAGGTCATACCTTTGACAAATCTTCAACAATAGCGGAAATGTGTAATAATTGATTTTTATCCAATTTTTTAATGTTATCTATTAAATGTTGGATTTCAGTCGGTTGTTCAGATGATGTATCAAAAAAATCCTTCGGCGTTACATGAAGATATTCGCAAATATAAAAAAACGCAGTCATAGAAGGAAGAGATTTTCCCGTTTCTATATTATTTATATATCCCGGATTCTGTCCAATTGATAAACTCATATCTCTGGCAGATACGCCCATTTGTCCTCTTAATTGTATAAGTCTTGCCGCAAATTCATCTTCTATCATCTTATCACACCACCTTTGTTATATTGTATCTAATAGAATTTAATACTTTAATGGATATGAAATGATAAATATGTTATAATGTCGGAAATAATCTGACATAATACAAAAAATATTGGAACATAAACAAGATCTTTATGATTCAATATTTTTGTAGGGAAAGAAATGGGGTGGATTAATGGGATAAAATTACTGTAAGGAATATAGAATGTCGGTTTTTCATAATTAAAGTTGCTGTAGGAAAATAAAATTATACGATGAAATTAGAAAGGGGATAAGAAATATATGATAAGTGAAAAAATAAAAAGAGTTGTAGCTGTAATAATGACAGTTATTATACTTACAAGTAGTAATAGTATAGTAGCCTTTGCAGATTCAATAAGCAATAATGCAGCACAAGAGATAAATGTAACAAAAGAAAATACAATAAATGCGGAGGAAGTTCAAATTGAGGGTACAGATTCATTTGGTGAATTGTTTTCTGAAACAATGGAAGCCGAGATAAATGAAGTTGATCAAGGTTTTAGTATCTTTTCTGTAAAGGTAAGCAATAAAATAGCAACTGTAACTTACTGCGCAACGGAAGTAGCAGAACTGGTAGTTGGTATATATGATGAAAAAGGTGATTCTCTTTTAGCTGTTGGTACATTTGAGGTGTCTTCGGAGGGAGAAATAGCAGATGTTCCAATAGAAATAGATACTATGCCACAGTACTTTTATATAAGGGCATATATGGTAGATACAGAAACATTGGCTCCGTTATGTAAAGTATATGATTCACCAAATTATACACAAGAAATGCAGGAATTCTTAAAAAAAACTATTAATGATTTTACAGAAGATAAAGTATATAATTTAGATTCGGATTTTACAAACAATTTTGCTGTTTTTAACAATGATGTAGTGGTAAAGGAAGAAAATAATGAGAATAATATATTAAGTTATGTGAATAATGAAGAAAAAAAATATATTATTGATAATGCAGATGATGATATAAAAAATCTTACCGAAGGAGATATATATGCATATGAAACCATAGATGGGATTTTGATTATAAAAGTATCTAATATTGAAGTTGATAATACTCAGGTAATTCTTTATGGTTCTGAGACAAATCTGGAAGAGGTATTTGATTACATAAAAATTGATACAACTGCAGGTATGGGAAATGCAACATTAGATGCATCTGATGCAGATGCAAGTATTTCATATAATGGAGTAGGAGAGAAAGTTACAAAAACAGAAGGAAATGTAAGTGAAAATAACGGCGATGAAGATATTTTTCCTGATGAAGCCTGGGAGGGAAACTTAGATTCAAAGAGCGAGTTTAAATTTGGATTATTTAAAGAAAATATGGTTTCTGGAAATATTGGAATGGATGTGGGTGTGGGAATGACCTACTATCTTTCATCCTCTTATCAGTCCATAGATATATATTTTAATGTTAATATAAATTTTGAACTAAAAACATATTCAAATTTAGACGAATTTAAACCAAAGCTGGGAAAAGTAAAATTACCTGTTTTACATGGAATAAATGTTGCTTTTGTAGTTTATTTTAATTTAAAAGGGGATGTTTCTTTAACATTAGAAGGGTCTTTTAAAACTAAATTGGGTGTGTCTTATAATTCAGATACAGGAGCAAAAGATATTAAAGAATTGAAACCTCAAATAGAGGTTAATGTAGATGGTGAAATTTTTATTGGATTAGTCTTAAATCCACAAGTAGAAATAATTAGTGAGAAAATTGGTTATATTGGAGGAGAGGTAAATGCTGGTATAAAAATAAAGGGTTCTAAAGCACTTTTTAAGGAAAATGTTTCGAAAGATGAAATACATAGATGTTTATTATGCTTTGATGGTGATATAACAGCGGTATTCTCTTTTGCATTAAATGGGAAATTATTAAATACAAATAAGCTGAGTATTAAGGTTAATATAGCCAGTTTGTCATATAAGCTACAAGACTGGTATTTTTCAAACGATTTACAAAAATTTGGTTTTGGTACATGTCCTAACAGAAGTATGAAAGTAACAGTTAACGTTCAGGATAAGAAAAATAGATTGATAGATGCAGGTGAAGTTGTAATTTCGCAAAAAAAAGATAAAAAGATAATATATACAGGAAAACTTTCAAATGGAATTATTGAAACATACCTTGAACAGGGAAATTATATTATTGGAATTACTGCATCTGGATATAAATCTATACATCAAGAAATTAAAATCGAAAAAAAACGTAGAGAAATAGTTGTAAAATTAGATTTGTTAGATCAAAATACAAATTTTTCAGATAATGATAATAAATCAAAAAACGATTATTCTATTTATGATGAAATATCATCTATCAATCAAACATTTAGAGGTAATATAAAACAGATAGTAACTGGATTTGGAGGACTACTAGCCGTTATAAATAATAGCAATGAATTATATGTAGCAGATGATATATTATTTCCTAATAATGGAGATTCTAATATTTTAATGCCACATAAAATGATGAATAATGTTACAAAGATTTCTATTTATTCTGATTTTTTTAAAACAAGATATGCGGCTATATTAATGGATGGAAGTTTATATATTTGGGGATATGACTATGTTGAAACCAAAGAATCCTATAGTATTATTTCACCTCAAAAAATAATGGATAATATTAAGGACATAGCTATTGGTGTTGATCATTATGTTGCTTTATCGAAAGATGGTACATTATATACATGGGGGAGAAATGATTGTGGACAATTGGGAATGGGAAAAGAAGATAACATTATTCACGATATACCTCAAAGTGTCTTGAAAAATGTAAAAGCAATAGCTGCGGGAGAGTATACTACATATGCAGTATTAACAAATGGAGATTTATATTATACAGGTAATATGATGTCTTGGTGTAATTGGGATTATTGTTCTTTTAAAACAAATTTTAATTTTTATACAAATAATGTAAAAGAGTTGTCGGTAGACAGTGATAATCATATTACAATAATAACTGATAATAATAAATTATATACTTTGGGTTGTACAGGAGATGATGATTGGGATAACTATAAGGAAACATCAAGTTATTCAATGCAATATATCATGGATAATATAATAAAAGCAGATGTTTCAAACAGAGATTTTTTTGCAATTGATAAAAGCGGAAATCTGTATATATGGGGTGCTATTACTAATAATGCAATCCCCCAAAAAATTATGGAAAATATAGTTGATGCTGATTTGCAAGATGGTAGATTATATTTTATTGACAAGAATGGATATGTATATTACGTGGGAACAAAAGATGTAATACAAAGTGTATTAGGAGGATATATACAGATAGCAAGTAGGTGTAAAGATTTATATTTACCAAACTGGGGAAAGTACTTTGGATATATAACTCAAGATGGAGACTTATATATGTATGGTGAAAATACATCTGGAATGCTTGGAAATGGAACAAATGAGGACAATTTAGAATATTCTTGTATATTACATAATGCGAAACAATTTATAGATATTCATTCTAGTAGGAAGATGGGTGCAATTACTGAAAAAGGGGAATTATATATATGGGGTGAAGATTTTTCACTGGTTCCTCAAAAAGTTGCAAATAATATACTTGAGGTTTCAGGTGATTACTTAGTAACCCAAGATTATGATTTATATTATTGGTGGATAACGGGATCAGGCGAGTTTAAAATGCAGAAGAAGGCATCAGAAGTAAAACAATATGCTGGTTTTTATCAATATTATCCTTATTATGTAAAGAATGATAATACACTAAGAAGGAAAAAAGATTATGGCACAGAGCAAATAGTTGCTACACATGTAAAAAAAGCTATTATAAATAATTCTGCAATAGCATATTTATCGAACGATAATAAATTGTATATTTCAGAGCAAAATGATGGATATAAAGAAATAATAGATGATGTGGAAGATTTTATTTTTGTTGGAAGCGGATATTCTTCAGATGGAAATTATGCAATTATTGCCATAAAAACAGATAATACTCTTTGGGCGTGGGGAAACAATTCCAATTTAACACACGGTTGGAATAAAAGCTATTATAATTCTCCAGTGCAAATATATGATCATGTGAGTAAAATCAAATCATCTGTTGAATATAATAATACATCAAATTATCCTTATGGCTTTATAACTGATACAGGAGATGCATATATTTTTCCACGGTCGGCACCATTAAATGCATATAAATTTCCAACAAAGATAAACACGGATTATTATTTAACACAGTTTAGTGAGATAGAAGAGATTGAGAATAATGCAGCTTTCATATATAGTAATGAGGATGATATATTAGTGGATAGTATGAATAATGCTACTATAAGTACTGTTACACAAAAGGCAGATACAGAGGAGTTTAATAATCTTATACCTAATATGAGATACAATTATTATATAGTGAGTGATATGGATGAAGGTATGATAACAAATAATAACCTGATTTATATTGCGCAAAAGATAACTGATGATAATGGAAAAGTTTGTTTTTCTTATCAAACAAGTAAAGACATATCAAAAGCCAGGTCTTTTGTCATACCTATGTCATGTGATGAAGTTGAAAAAGCAGAGGGAACACTTACATCATCTATAAGTGAAAACGAAGAAGTAGTAAAACTAGAGTTTAATACAGATTCAAAATTACAACTGGTTGAGTTTTCCATAGTTCCTAAGGGAAAGGATGGAGTAAAAACAGTATGGATAAAAGCAAGACCAGAGCAAAAAGGTAAGTATACAGCAGAATTACCTATGAAAATCTATGATTATGAGAAAGGATTATATGAAGTTGCAGTAATAGGTGAAGATTATTTTATGAATAGAGGTATTATTGCGAAGTCGCAATTTGAGATAACAAAGGATTTTTTGATAGTAAAGTATATATTAAATGATGATACATTTTCACCAGCTACTAATTCAAAAAATAATTTAGAAAAATATGAGGTTATAGGAACACGAGTTACTATGCAGCCTGCTATGCGAAAAGGTTATGATTTTTTAGGTTGGTATAGTGATAAACACTTTACAAAGAAAGTGGATTCCATTTCTGTATATGAAGGAGGAAAAATAGTATTATATGCTAAATGGAAAGAGCAACAAACAAAGACAGATAAAGATATAGAGGAAGTTCCAAAACCTACGGTATCTCAAAAACCAGCAGGAGAAGAATCAAGAGGATCAAATTCCGATAAGCCATTAGAAAAAGTTAAGGTTGGATCAAAGATATCAATATCTCAGGAAAAAGCTGTTTATAAAGTTACCAAGCGTGATAATATTAATAATGCCGTGACTTATTTAGAAACAACTGATAAATCAAAAAAACAAGTTGTTATACCAGATAATATAGTTGTAAACGGTGTAAGATATAAAGTCACTGCAGTCGGGAAAAATGCATTTAAAGGATGTAAAAAACTTCAAAAAGTAGTTGTTGGCAAAAATGTAACAGCTATTGGAGATCATGCTTTTGAAAAGTGTAGCTCACTAAAATCAATAAAACTCCCGGCTAAGCTTAAAACAATTGGTAATTATGCTTTTAAAGGATGCAAAAAGTTGAAGAGCATAACATTAGGAAAAAAGATTACAAAGATTGGTAAATCAGCATTTCAAGAATGTACATCTTTGAAAAGAATTGCAATTCCGGCTAGTGTACAAAGTATTGGTAAAAAAGCATTTTTTAAATGTAGAAAACTAGGAGCAATAACAATAAAATCTAAAAAACTCAAAACAGTTGGTTCGTCTGCATTTAAATCAATAAAAAAAGGTGCGTCAGTGAAAGTGTTGAAGAAATATGCGTCAGATGTAAAAGAACGATGTGATAGCACTACAAAAGTTAAAGGCGTAAATCTGTTCTAGTAGCAGGTGAAATAAGAAATGGCGGAAGGCTTGTATATAAGCTTTCCGCCATGTTTTTATAGTTATTTCATTCTCCTCTTTCTGTCCCATCTCCGTTTTCTCCGTCCAAATGACTTATTTTTCCGGTTCATCTTAAACTGTATCTTGTTTCTGCGTCGTCTGGAGAAATGATAGTTCCGGAAAAAGGCAATGGCGGTGATAAGGAGCAGAAGCAGAACGATCACGCCGATCACAATAGCGATCACCTTGATCACGTTGATAAAGATGATTTTATCGCCCGGTGCGTTATTCTGGGAAACAGAGTCAGATTCCACGACCGGAGAAGTAAAATCATAGGTGTCCTTCTGCGCATTTAGCTCTACCTTTGCCTGTCCGACGGAAACATCGTGATAGCTGTAGTTGATGGAAGCAACTGCCAGCGGATCGGAAGCATCATCTTCGTAAGAAAGAGAGGATGTCAGATCGGAAAAAGTGATGGTATTCGGAACGATCACATAATCATTCGGATTGATGGACATGATCGTTTCCGTTGCACCGAAAATATTGCTGTTGCTTTCAAAAAAGTCGGAATTGTTTACTGTATAATTCGTTTCATTTTGTGCCACATTGACCCGGCTGAAGTTATTGAAACCGTAGTCAAATAAAGCGATCGTATCTGTAAACTGCGCCGGTGCATCTTCCTTCATGACAACACAGATCAGCTTCATGCCATTTCGCTCCGCACAACTGACAAGCGTCTGATGTGCCTGCGAGGTATAGCCGGTCTTACCACCGATATAGCCCTCATACGGATAAGTATTGTTTGTCAGCTTATTGTGTGTATAAAGGTCGATCAGATCAGGCTGTGTTGCAGTCGGTTCTATCGTATAATGGCTTGTGCCTGCTATACGGGTAAGCGTTTCATTGGAAAAGAAGGCTCTTGCGATCGTAGCCAGATCATAAGGGCTTGTATAATGATTTTCATCATGCAGACCGTTTGTAGTCACAAAATGACTGTCCGTGCAGCCAAGCTCTGCAGCCTTTGCATTCATCATATCCACAAAACCGGAAATAGAACCGGCAATATGTTCTCCGACTGCATTGCAGACTTCATTTGCGGAATACACGAGAATACCATACAGGCATTGTTCCATCGTAATGGATTGTCCGACATCCATTCCCATGTTGGAGGATTTTTGTTCAATGCTGAATACAGCCTCATTGGAAAATTCCACCATATCATTCAGGTCGGAATTTTCAATAGCAACGAGAGTTGTTAAAATTTTTGTTGTACTTGCCGGATAAAGATGCTCATGAATGTTCTTGGCATACAGGATCGTTCCGGTATTGGCTTCCAGCAGGATCGCACCTTCCGCGCCCACAACAGGACCGGTCGGCCAGCCATCGATCGCATTGGAATCGATCGGCTCCTCCAGACGCATGGCAGCATCCGTGTCATAATCCACCGCTGTATCTGTTGTGGCAAAAACGGCTGTTGTCTGCCCTGTAAGCAGGCAGAGTAAGCAGAAAAAAGTAAAAAATTTTGTCTGTGATGATTTTTGTATCCATTTATGAAATCGCATATGAGCTCCTGAAATTTTGTTTATTATTTTATTATGATACACTATCCAGAGCTAAAAAAAAATAAGCTTTCGTGATAATTAAGTATAAGTTTTGAAAGGACAGAAGAAAATCTGCATTGCGACAGGAAAAATTTATTTGAGAAAATGCTTGAGAAATCAAAGATATTGCTATTGAGTATGCTTTGGGGAAATGTTATAATCTCCCCAAAGCATATTTTCTTTTATCATGTCTAAAACATATCTTATTTCAAGAAATTCATGCTTTATTTCACACAAATCATTTATAAAGCAGGGGTTTCGGAAGATGTGGAGAGATCATTCATACGATGTTCCTGCTTAAGCAAGGAAAGGAGCATCTTATGAAAAATGCGAATGAAATGAACTATGAAAACCTGACGATCCGTAACAAATTTATGTTTGGAAAAGTAACCCAGAATCCCGTGATTGCACAGAAAATGGCAGAGCTGTTAACACCGGCGGAGATTGGAGAGGTCACAGGCGTAGAACGTGAAAAATTCCTGCAGCACAGAAGCACATCGAAATATGTGAAGCTGGACATGTATCTGGAAGATGAGAATGGTCATGTAGTAGACACCGAAATGCAGAATAAGTCAGGTAACAAAATGGTGCAGGAGGAGCTGCCACTCCGCATCAGATACTACCAGGGTATGATCGATCAGGAAATATTATCAAGTGGAATCGATTATATATTTCTGAAGGAAACGTATATCATATTTATATGTACTTATGATCCATTCGGGCAAGGAAGGTATGTATACCATTTTCACATGGCATGTGATGAGGATGAGGAAATACAGCTTCGGGATAAAATGAACTGGATCTTTTATAATACAACCGCAAATTTGGCGGATGTACCGGAAGGAATCAGAGAATTTTTAAGCTATGTAGAGCATGAAAACGTAGAGGATGAATTTACAAAGCTGCTGGATAAGGAAGTAAAAAATGCGAGACTGAATGAAGAATGGAGGTCGGAGTATTTGAAAACATATGTAAATGATATGGATATGAGGCGTGAAGGGTATCTTGAGGGCGAAGAAATTGGCGAAAAGCGTGGCAGAACCGAGGGAAGAAATGAAGCTTTGACAGAACTGCTCCATAACCTGATGGAAACCCAGAACATCTCTGAAGCAGAAGCCAGAAAGATGTTGAAAATACAATAAAATTTTAGTGGCCTGTAAATGGAATCAGCCAGTAATGATGCTGTATGCAAAATAACAGGATAATAGAAAGCAGAAAAGGAACAAAAGATGAGACTCAGAAATATACCGGGCGCAGAGGAAGCCCTTGAAAACAGCAAATATGTGATCAAACAGCCGGAAAACGATCGCGGGCATTTCCGGGAACAGATTTTTGGTAACGAAAATCCGATCCATATCGAAATTGGCATGGGAAAGGGAAAATTCCTGCTGGCTATGGCACAGCAGAACCCGGCAGTCAATTATATCGGCATTGAGCTGTATTCCAGTGTTCTGCTTCGTGCGGTCCAGAAAATGGAGGAGCTGGAAAAGGAAAACAAGGCACCTTCCAATATTCGTTTCCTTTGCATAGATGCCAGAAAGCTTGGCGAGATCTTTGCAGAAGAGGAAATAGACCGGGTCTATCTGAATTTTTCCGATCCGTGGCCGAAGGACCGCCATGCAAAAAGACGTCTGCCAAGTAAGGAATTTCTTGCGTTATATGACAAATTTCTGAAAAAAGACGGCTGGCTGGAATTTAAAACAGACAATAAAGATCTGTTTGATTTTGCATTGAGCCAGCTCCCGCTTGCAGGCTGGAAGCAAAAAGCCGTCACGTATGATCTGCACCATGATCCGGTCTTAAATGCAGGAAATGTCATGACAGAATATGAGGAAAAATTCTCTGCCAAGGGCAATCCGATCTGTAAGTATATTATTTACAGATAGAATGTTTACATGGTATTTGACATATGCTATAATGTCTGCAGACAGGAATGAAAATGTGTTCAAGCAATACACAAAGTGAAAGCCTCGGAGGTGGCGTCCTCCGAGGCTTTCTTTTGGCTAATTGTCACTGTCTTTTCTGTCTAGCCATTTGCAGATGCAATGACAAATCACACCTGCCATAACAGAAAATAGGAATGAAAATACTATTTCCAAACAATACACCTCCCTTCTGCTGCCAGAATGGGATGCGACAACATGATAAGTATAGCATTTCTATATGCGTTAGACAATCTCATTTTGTCATATGTAACATGAAATTTTAGAAAAACCCTGCAATATGAAATTTTGTAGTAGACAACAAAAATAAAATGTGATAACATATCTCAGTGGTGAGTGAAAATTCTCACTTTCGGGGTGTGGCTCAGCTTGGTAGAGCGCTACGTTCGGGACGTAGAGGTCGCGTGTTCGAATCACGTCACCCCGATTGATTGCAAGTCGTAAGACTTGCTGTATTTTTAATAGGATAGGAAATTCCTATTATGTTTTTGCTTAATATAAGGCTATGATAAGAACAAGTAATGATCAGGGAAACTGACAGAGAGTTACCGGCTGGTGAGAGGTGCAAGGGAAGCTGATCATGAATACCTCTTTGAGCTGCGCACCAAACGAAACATCCAGTAGGCTGCGACGGAACCTGACCGTTATAACAGGAGAGTATGTATGTACTTGATGAGGCAGAAGCCGAGAGGCTTTTGTGAATAAAGGTGGTAACACGAGTATAAACCTCGTCCTTTGAATAGGACGGGGTTTCTTTTTATAGCGAGGAAGAAAATCAAGCATTGTCGTATATTTGCGGAGCAAATGTACGGCGCAATAACCTGCGTAGCAGGTTATAGAAAATTTTAACCGAGCGTATAACGAGAAATTTAAGAGCACGATAGTGCGGCTGACGCGAAAGCGGCAGAAATTTCGAGTATGAAAGCAGAAGAAAAATAAATTAAAACGAAAAAGGAGACGAAAATGACAGTATTTGATGAATTAAAAGCCAGAGGACTTCTGGCACAGCTCACAGATGAAGAAGAGATCAAGGAACTCATCAACAACGGAAAAGCCGTATTCTATATTGGCTTTGACCCAACAGCAGACAGCCTTCATGTAGGCCACTTCATGGCACTTTGCCTGATGAAGAGATTACAGATGGCAGGTAATAAGCCGATCGCGCTGATTGGCGGCGGAACAGCCATGATCGGTGATCCGTCCGGCAGAACAGATATGCGTTCCATGATGACAAAGGAGCAGATCGATCACAACTGCGAATGCTTCAAAAAACAGATGAGCCGTTTCATCGAATTTGGTGAAGACAAGGCACTTATGGTCAACAATGCAGACTGGCTCAGAGATTTAAATTATATTGAATTTATCCGTGATATCGGCGGATGCTTTTCTGTGAATAACATGCTGCGTGCAGAGTGCTACAAGCAGAGAATGGAAAAAGGTCTGAGCTTTTTGGAATTCAACTACATGATCATGCAGAGCTACGATTTTCTTGCACTGTATGAGAAGTACGGCTGTAATATGCAGTTCGGCGGTGATGACCAGTGGAGTAATATGCTTGGTGGTACAGAGCTGATCCGTCGTAAAAAAGGAAAAGATGCATATGCCATGACAATCACACTTTTGCTCAACTCAGAAGGAAAGAAGATGGGTAAGACACAGAAAGGTGCTGTATGGCTTGATCCAAACAAAACCTCTCCGTTTGAATTCTACCAGTACTGGAGAAATGTAAGTGATGCAGACGTTCTCAAATGTATCCGTATGCTGACCTTCCTTCCGCTGGAAGAGATCGAGAAAATGGATAGCTGGGAAGGAAGCCAGTTAAATCAGGCAAAAGAAATTCTTGCATTTGAGCTGACAAAGCTTGTACATGGCGAAGAAGAGGCTGTAAAAGCACAGGAAAGTGCCAGAGCTTTATTCTCGGCAGGAAATGCCGCTGATATGCCAACTGCAGAGCTTGCAGACGAAGATTTTACAGAGGGTAGTATAGATGTGATCACAATGCTTGTAAAATCAGGTCTTGTAGCAAGTCGTTCCGAAGGAAGACGTGCGATCGAGCAGGGCGGCGTATCCATCGATGGCGAGAAAGTAACCGATATCAAGCAGACAGTTGCAAAGGATGCGATCGGAGACGGTATCGTATTAAAGCGTGGCAAAAAGAACTTCCGCAAGATCGTAAACGCATAATAAATAAAGTGATCCAAATTGGATACAAAAGGGACTATTATGTATATAGTAGTCCTTTTTATATAATAGTAGACAGCAGTATATTTTAAGATCAGTGAGGCGGATATAGATTATATGGATAGCAGAGATTTGAAATTGACAAAAGAAGTATGGCGGAAACTGCATCATACGCCGGAGCTTTCCGGGCAGGAAACAAAAACAAAGGAGATCCTGAAGGACTATCTGACAAACTATACGACTTTGTCAGTCGTGGAAACACCGGATTACCTGTATACTGTATATGAAGAAAAGGATTGTGAGCAGCCTCAGCTGACGATCTGTCTGAGGGCAGATATGGATGCCATTCCGGATGGAGAGGGCGGCGTATTCCATGGCTGCGGGCATGATGGACACAGTGCAGCATTGTTTCTGACAGCACTTTGTCTGGAACGGCTCAGACAGAAAGGCAAAAAGATCGGTAAAAGAGTGATTCTGTTATGGCAGCAGGCGGAGGAAACGGGAGAAGGTGCAAGGCGGGCATGTCCTGTGCTTCTCAAGGAATCGGTTTCAGAGATTTATGGCTGTCATAATATTCCGGGCTATCCACTCGGAGAAGTGCTGCTGTGCAAACAGGTATTTGCCTGCGCTTCCAAGGGACTTATTCTGGATCTGCACGGAAAACAAAGCCATGCAGCTTATCCGGAGCAGGGGATCAATCCGGGTTATCTGATCGCTGAGATTGTAAATAAACTTCCTATATGGTGTGAAGACCACAAAAAAGGACTTACCATGGCAAGCATTATTGAAATGAAGGTAGGATCCGAAAATTTTGGTATTTCTGCTGGAAATGGGAGGTTGTGTCTGACACTTCGGGCACATTATCAGGAGGATCTGGAAATGCTGACTGAGGCTATCTTAGCTTATGCAAGGCAGCAGGCTGAAACAAGCGGGATTACAATGGAGGTATCGGAAACAGATGCTTTCCCGGATACAGTGAATGATACTGCGTTGACAGAGAAGCTGGAGCAGCTATGCATAGATCATGCACTGCCATATACATATCTGCCGGGGCCAATGCGCTGGTCAGAGGATTTCGGATGGTATCAGAAAAAGTGCAGAGGCGTATTTTTCGGGATCGGTGCAGGAGAGGAAACACCCGGGCTCCACACAGAGTCCTATTGTTATCCGGAAGCATTACTTGAAAAAGCAGGCATGATATGGGAAACTATAATTATGCATCGATAAAGCAAAGGAGAAGGTTATGAAAACGATACAGGTTGAAGATATTACGAAAAATATCCGGGAAATGTGTATAGAAGCCAACCATTTTCTGACAGAGGATATGAAAGCTGCCATGGAGCAGGCGTGTAAGGAAGAAAAATCCCCGGTCGGACAGCAGGTGCTTTCGCAGCTTGAGGACAATCTGCAGATCGCAGGGCAGGATATGATCCCCATCTGTCAGGATACGGGAATGGCAGTGATCTTTATGGAGATCGGACAGGATGTGCATTTTGAAGGCGGTAGTCTGGAAGCTGCGATCAATGAAGGAGTCAGACAGGGTTATGTAGACGGTTATCTGCGCAAATCGGTTGTGAAAGATCCGCTTGAACGTGAAAATACAAAGGACAATACCCCGGCGGTCATCCATTATCAGATCGTTCCGGGCAATCAGGTGAAGATCACCGTTGCACCGAAGGGCTTTGGCAGTGAAAATATGAGCCGTGTATTTATGCTGAAACCGGCAGATGGTATAGAAGGCGTAAAAGCAGCCATTTTAACGGCTGTAAAGGATGCAGGCCCGAACGCCTGTCCACCTATGGTAGTAGGTGTCGGAATCGGCGGAACCTTTGAAAAGTGCGCGATCATGGCAAAACAGGCGCTCACAAGACCGGTAAATGTGCATTCTGCCATTCCTTATGTGGCAGAAATGGAAAAAGAGCTTTTGGAAAATATCAATAAAACAGGAATCGGTCCGGGCGGACTTGGCGGAACCACGACAGCACTGGCTGTCAATATCAATACTTATCCGACGCATATTGCAGGACTTCCTGTTGCAGTCAATATCTGCTGTCACGTATGCAGACACAGCACACGGGTATTGTAATGCAGGCATGGAATGCTATGAAAAATATCACAGGGTAATCATGAATAAAGAATATCAGAAGGATGTTCCTATTATATAGTTGAAAAACAGAAAGGGTAATCATGAAACAATCAATACAAGCGCCACTCATAAAAGAAGAAATCCGGAGCCTACATGCGGGTGATTCTGTCCTTATCACGGGCACGATCTATACAGCAAGAGATGCAGCGCATAAAAGAATGCAGGAAGCATTAAAGAACGGAGAAAAGCTTCCGCTTGCAATGGAAGGCAATGTGATCTATTATATGGGGCCTTCACCGGCAAGAGAAGGCAGACCAATCGGTTCTGCAGGGCCTACAACCGCGAGTCGTATGGACAAATATGCCCCGGAGCTTCTTGATCTCGGATTAAAGGGTATGATCGGAAAAGGGAAACGTTCTAAAGAAGTCATAGATGCGATCGTCAGAAACGAAGCGGTTTATTTTGCTGCAGTCGGCGGAGCAGGCGCACTTCTTTCCAAATCCATTCTGTCATCGGAAGTGATCGCCTATGACGATCTTGGCACGGAAGCGATCCGCAAGCTGGAAGTCAAGGATTTTCCGGCGATCGTTGTGATCGATAAAGATGGCAACAACCTGTATGAAACAGCCGTGAAGGAATATAATACATTATCCTGATACACAATGTGGAAAAATATATGGAATCTATGTGAAGATCCACAGATCTGTATGAAATCGTAAAGAATTGAAAGAGTTTCTTCCTATATATATGTAGGACTGAAACAAAACAATACAATATATAGAATTATAGTATCGAAGCAAAGGAATGAATTGCTGATTATATACTGACGGGAGAATAAAATGCGAATTGCAATGATGGTTTTAAGGAAGCTCTATCTGGTACCATTCCTGTTTTACCGGATATGGCTGGCAGGGAAAAAATATATCGGAGATTACATGCCCGGTTTTCTGATCGGAAAGAAGATCTCCACACATGCCATACAGGCGGGCAACATCACGCCTGAGATCCATGGGCTGGAAAATATACCGAAAGAGGATGGATTTATCTTTTACCCCAATCACCAGGGGCTGTTTGATGTACTGATGTTTTTCTATTCCTCTCCGAAGCCGTTTGCATTTGTGATCAAAAAAGAAGCAAAAAATGTGATCCTGCTAAAACAGGCAATTCAGGCAACAGGTTCTCTTCCGATGGACAGAGAAGATCTGAGACAGTCCATGCAGGTGATCAATCAGGTTGCAAAAGAAGTACAGCAGGGAAGAAACTATATTATTTTTGCAGAAGGAACACGCAGCAAAATGGGCAATAAGCTGCTCGAGTTCAAGGGAGGAAGCTTCAAAGCCGCACAGAAAGCAAAATGCCCGATCGTTCCCTGCGCACTGATCAATTCCTTTGTTCCGTTTGATGAAAATTCCGTAAGACAGGTAACGGTAAAGCTGCTCTATTTAAAACCATTGTATTATGAAGAATACCGGCATATGCGCTCCAATGAGATCGCAGAAGAGGTAAAACGTCGTATTGAAGAAGCGATTGAAAAGAATTTATAGTTTATGGTTGACAAACAAAATGGGCTTATGTATAATAACATTTGCGTCAGATGACGTACAACTTTATATTGGTAGAGGATAAAGTTCAGCAGTAAGGAGAAATACTCAAGAGGCTGAAGAGGCGCCCCTGCTAAGGGTGTAGGTCGCTCACGCGGCGCGAGGGTTCAAATCCCTCTTTCTCCGTTTCATATCAAGATGAAAATGAATCTTGACACGCTCAGGATTCCTTTTTTTCGCCCGGGACTGTGGTCGAATAAAATTTCGACAGAACAATACAAAAAAGGTGTTGACAAAGAACGAACGGGATGATATGATAAGATTCCACCGCGAAAAAGTGGTGGAGATGAGATTAAAAAATCTCAAAAGAAAATAAAAAAGATGTTGACAAACGACAAAACACATGATATTATATCAGAGTTGCGTCGA
>ERZ506887.114-NODE-114-length-49777-cov-10.576928_pt1 | contig 49777 bp, 42 predicted proteins | sample MGYA00512905_ERZ506887 | MGnify/ENA metagenome assembly ERZ506887 | reverse complement strand
TTATTATACATGAATTCCTTGAGAATAAGGTGTCAACTTTATTTATACAACATCATCCTTTGCTATTTAAAATTTTATAATTTACTTTATTTAAGTATACAGATAAAACATTTGTGAGTTTTGTCGGAAAAGCCGCAAAATTTATTTCATTTGAAATACCGAGCAAATAGATAGATTTCGTTTTTGCTATTTGAGATACAGATGTACGATTAAATTCTTTAATATACTCTTGTAATAAAGCTGGAGTATTATAAATAACAGATTCCGGATCTCTTCCATCTCGTAAACATCTACCAATAATATATTCATTTGCAATTCTTGGTGAAAATTTATATTGCTGAGTAAATTCAGATACAATTTTTTCTTTTGCTTCTTCACTTAATAAATTTGGAATAATTTGTCCTTCTTCAAAACTTTTAACAATCTGCGTAATAGATTGTCTTGAATGATGGACAATATAATCTAATATATCTGTATTCAAAATATAATTTGGAGATATTTCTTTTTTAATAAGCTCCATAATTTTGAATAATTTGTAAGGATGTACTCTACCTTCACAAATAAGCCTTTTTTCATAATCATTCATTGAAGCAAAATGATCAATTTCCTGTATAGTTGGACAGGGATTATCTGCACTTAAATTATATGCCGGAATAATAAGCTGAAAGCCTAAATTGTTATATTTTGATAATTCTTCTGCAGTAAGAGGTTCATCCATAAGCTTTGGAAGTGTTCCATATGCTGTTTTCATCTCTGTAAGAAGCAAATCATCTGAGATATCCTTTACCTCAAAGTTTACTGCCACATTTTGTCCAAACTGATAACTTTCAAAAGTCTTAAATTCAATTGGTCTTTGATATGGAACATTATACATTGCCTCAATTTCATCTTCATCATAATATGTTGAATTTATATTATTTGTTGACTCATCCGATTCGGAAAAGAAAGCTAATTCATCATTTCCATATTCATAATTTGTTATAGATACTTGTCCATCTTCAAATGGTTCCTTTTTAATAAGTTTATTAAGCATTTCAGCATAGGAAAGTGGAGTATTTATCTCCACAATCCTTTTTTCATTTTTTGTATATGGACTTTTATATTCTTTACCATTAAATATAATCATATTATTTATTCTCCTATTTCAAGCTGCTGTTCATTTGTTCTTGATTGTCTTGTTTCTACCTGAGGAACTGCAAATGCTGTCATATTCTTTATTGCTTCTTCTTTAGCTTCCTGTATTTCTGCTTCGACAGTTGCTTTATATGACTGATAATTATATCCAAATGCTCTACCAAGCATTTCATATGCTTTTTGTACATATTGATTAAATACAGTACCAGTTCTTGCATTTGGTTTTGATAATAGATATTCTCCAGACATAATATATTCTTTCCTTGCACGGGTAGATCCTACAAACCATTTACGAATCTGTTCATCATGATCTTTACTACTTCTATATGATCTGCTATGTTGGTTTGCTTTATCAAAATTTGACATTGTTAAATAAACTGTATCCCATTCAAGTCCTTTTGATGAATGAATTGTATTTAAAGATACACCTTCATATCTACCCTGTCTTGTATATTCAGATCTATCACCATACAATTTAAAAGCTTCCATAAATTCTTTGAGTTCTTCTGTATTTTCACAAAATGAAAGCTGAGAAATAAATTCTTGATAACATGCATCAATTTCTGATTCATCAAGAGCTTTTGCAAATTTCATGAAATTCTTTAAATTTCTTGTTTCATCTGTAAGTTCTATTTTGAATTTCTCTACTTCATTATCTATAATTTCTGATGAGACATTTTTAAAAGCACCATGGACCAGTACATTTTTATAATCTGCAAAACCTTGTGTACTACCCTTAAAAAAGGAATCATAAAATGTTAATAATGCTGCAACTCTTGAGTTTTCTACAAAAGGAAGTGCGCACATCATAATTGATGGGATACCTTTTTGTGTAAGAATAGATGCTATTTCTTTCAATTCTTTTTTAGTAGGTGCAAGTATTGCAATATCTCGATTTCCGGAATCCCAATGTTCTTTTACAGAATTTGTTATAAATTCATATTCCTCTTTTTTAGAATAACAACCTCTGATAACAGGCTTTAAACCTTCTTCTTTTGTAGGAATCAAATCTTTTGCTACTTTTTCATTTGCAAGCTCATTTACTTGATTCGCAAAATCAATAGTTGCTTTATTAGATCTATGATTTTCTACAAGTGGAAAATCATCAAAATTTTCTCCAAAATATTCTCCAAAATTAATCATATATTCCGGTGATGTATGTCTAAATGCAAAAATAGATTGTGAATCATCTCCTACTGCCATAAATGATCTGAAACATTGGGTATCAATCATTTGCTGAAGAAGCTGAATCTGTTTTAAATCTGTATCTTGAAATTCATCAATAATAATATGCTTATATCCAAGATTTTCAAAAAGATCTGGATGATTTTCATATATTTTCATTGTGTATCTAAGCTGATCAGAAAATTCACAAAGATTTCTGCGAAGAAGTTCTTTTTCATACATATCATATGCAGTAAAAACAGTATCTACATCTTCCGATTTAAACCTACTATAATCATAATGATCTAAAATATTATCTCTTGTAATTTCTCCTTCTTTTATCAGAGAAAATAATTTATATGCCTCATTAATTGCAACTTTTCTTGCAAATGGATTAAATTTCTTCATATCCTGACAAAATCCATAATTCCAACAACTAATTTTAGGCATCTTATTTCCTACAATATCCTGTATAATTTGATATTTTATCTGATCAGGAATAATTCGAGGCTTTCTTGTAAATCCAAGCTCTGTATAATACTGTTCTACAATAGCTTGACAAAAACCATTAATAGTTCCTGATGAAAAATTATCTGGATTTAAAGCAATACCTTTTGCAGCAGCATAACTCATAACTCTTGCAGTCATTTCTTCAGCCCCTGCTTTTGTAAATGTAAGAAGACAAAAATCTTCCGGATTATATCCTTTTGTAAGAAGTTCTGCTACACGTTCAGCTACAACAAGTGTTTTCCCTGCTCCGGCTCCTGCATTTACTCTTGCAATACCAAATTCATAATCAATTACCTGACGCTGTGCATTAGTAAGTCTTTGTACATCAACTGGTCTTACTATATCAGCGATTTGCATAGCTATTGCAGGTTCTTCATAATGACAAATATTGTTTTTAGCACATGTTTGACAAGCAGCTGGAGAACATTCATGATCATCTTTTTCAAGTTCAGCATGAGCTGTTTCATAAGCAATTTCTATACTTCTTGAAAACATAAAGGCATTACTATAATTGTGATTAGTTATCATTGAGGAATTATTAATATCAAGTCCTATATGCTCAATATAAATAGTTTTATCTGGGAATAATTTTTTCCCTAATTGCCCTAATGCATAATCTTCAAAATTATTAGGATCCATACCACGACATTTTCCTGTAGTTAATTTTGCAATCCCGTATGTATCATCACCATAATCTATAATAAAATCTGGTTTTACATCAACTTCTTCTTCAAATACATTACATACTGTATTTACTCCATCAAGATAAATTTTTGTTCTATCTGAAGCTGAATTTTCATAATCTACATATTCTTTAATGATTTTTGTATATTTCTCTATATTTTCATCTTTTTGTGTATTATTTTCCCATTTATAGCCTTTTGAAGCTAAAATACTCATGAGTTCTCCTTTGATATCAGTAATAGGTTCTCCCATAAGCATCCTTTTTGTAATTGATTTTATACATCCTGCTCTGATTTGTCCCGGCGATACAGTTGATAAATTAATAGCTGCACCGTTTTTACAGGTATCATATTTACTAAGCTGATTTGACGTTTTCATATAATTGCTCCTATATTAAATTTTCTACATGATAGATTTCTGAACATAAAAATTCATTTTGATATACATCTGTTACAATAAATACTGGATATATAATTTGTGATAATCTGTCCTTTTCATCTATTTCAAGGTAATAATTAAAGAGCTTTGCAGAAATCGTGTTGTTATAATATCTTCTATATCATATAACCCGGAATCTGTAATGCTAATATAAGAAATATTTGGTGATGCTGCAATTTTTAAAAAATTATCTGCACATAACTGACTAAATTTATTTCTATCTAATAAAACACAATCTTCATTTTTTTCATGAAAAAGACTTTGTAAATATAGTTCTTGTATCTTATTATCTGCTAAACCATTTTTCATATAAATCATCCTTTTCTTTTTATATGTAAAAAAAGTTAAAAAAGATATGATTTTATATCTCTACATCTTGCTCATTATCTGGTTTAAAATAAGAATCCCGAATATAATCATTAACAGATTCTTGGATCTCATCAAATGACTTAGTAAATAAAGTTTCATCTTTTGTATTGATATAATAATCTATAAGATCAAATGTATCATTTGCCACATAAAACATATTTTCTACATATAGATCAGTCAAACTCATATCTAAATCTTGAAGAAGTAGATCAATATCTTTAAAATCTTTTATTCTTGTAAATTCACCTCCAAATCTCATTCCAAAATAACTTGTATCTATAGCTATTAATTTCATTCTTAAAAGATCTTTTTTAGATAAAGCATTTACGGTTATTACTTTTAACTGCATCTTAGGTTCAAAATGAAGTTTTCCTGTGGCATATTCCAATTCTTCTAAAGTTGATCCGGATAATAAAATATCATTATTGATCCAATCATTACCAAATCCATGTTTATATCCTATATTTATAACTTCTTCCTGAATATCTTTAGATAAATCGGATCCAATATAATCAATGTCAGTATAGCTTTCTACATCTTTTCTCACATTTTGTAAAAGAAGTGCAAAACCACCACAAACATTTAATGTGAAAGGTGTAATACCTTTTTCTGAAAGTTTTTCATCAAGTTCTACAATAGCTTGACATAATTTAATTTGTTCGTTATACATATCTCTCTCCGTTTATTTTTTATATGTCAAAAAAAATAAAAAAAGAGGGTTATAAGCAATAAAAAAACAACTTAATTTATTTAAGTTGTTTCTTATAATTGGAGTTATAAAAATATATATTAGTAATTTATCTTATAAATCATTTTGATAAACTATATCTGATAAATTTATTTTTAATGCTGCTTGAGCAAATGATTTCATTTTAGGCGAGAGCATAGATTCATGTTTTTTTAATATAATTTGTAATGCTCTTGGATCTACCATTTTTAATTTTTCAACCCATCTTAAAAAACCATCATAATTATTTTCTTTAATACAGTTTACTAAATTACATTTCATATTATTAAACTGAATTAAGTTAGTAAAATATGTATTAAGAGTATCTGATTTTTTTTTATATTTATAGCTCATTCTCTTCAATCTCACTTTCATTTATTTTTTCTTCTTCCATAAAATATCCTGTAATATAATTTACTATATTTTTTTCAGAATCATCTTTATTAAAGATTGGTCCATTCCATGTTCCTTTTGTCCAATTAATACCATTAAAACATTTTATTGCACGTAAATTATTTAATTCCGAATCTACATGAGAACACCAATCATCTAAATTTTTAGTATAATCATCTATTAAAATATCCTCTGAAGATATCTGAATACCAAATAAGCGTTTTAAACTTTCTATTTTAGGTTCTCCATCTGGTACAAATAATCTTCGCTCGTAAGGAATTGTATGCCCAAAATATAAATCCAGCCATCTGTTCTTGTCATTTCTCGGATTAGAATTTGGATAATTCTGATTTAATGGAAGCACACAGGATAATATATATACATCAGCTAAATTTTCATTTATAATACGTTGAATTGCAGCAATTAAATTTGAATGAGGTTTTAATATATAAAAATAATCTGGCTGATATAATTTATCATATATAAATTTTTGGATTTCGTCTGTTGGAATCTGAGTAGGAACCTCTATTGTTTTCCATTCTGCAAGTGTTCCATCCATATCTACAAATATTTTAGGTTTAGACATATATAAAATACTCCTTTTTTCTTTTACTTATATATGTAAAATGAAAAAAGAAGTATTCTGTTAAAATTCCTATACTTTTAAGTAAATGTAAAATAATCCGGTTTATTATATTTTTGTTCGTATATTATTTTTTCATCATTAGATAATCTTTTAATAAATAATTCATACATAGTTAAATATAATTTAGGTAAACCTTTGGTCCATTCATTATCATTTATAAATGGATAAATAATCCATGGTGGTAATATTTCATTGACAATATTACCTTTTTCATCAAATGGATATACACTATTTATTACTGCTTCAGCATATTTATTAAATTTTTCTTGATATTCTGTTGGCAAATTAAAAGGAGTTTCATATCTTCCTTTTGAATCAGAAGTAAGTCCTTTTATGACTTCTTCATATAAGGCTAAAATCTCAGAATTTGGATGCTGATTTAAAAAATCATATGCTGCCTTTATTTTTTGATCAATTTCTTTTTTTTCTTTTAATTTGCTAAACATATTATCTCCTTATGCTGTTTTTAATTGAGTATCGTTTAAGTTTAAGAAATTAGTTACATATTTATCAATTTTTGCTGGATGATCAAGCAAATATTCAAGTTCTAATTCTAAAATTTTAGAATTAATATCTTTAATACATGCAGTACCTAATCCTCTTAATGTTTTTATTTTATCATAATTATCTATGAGTTGTCCAAATGTTTGTATACGATTATGAAGAAGACAATTTTCCGTTCTCCCTAAAAAGTCCATTTCTGTGACCGGAGTATTCATATATTCTTCCGGAAGCTGCAGGTTTAATTTAAGTTTTCTTTTAGTAGTTGCCATTTTTATAAATAATCTCCTTTATTTTTCATTTAATTATATATGTAAAAAAAAATTTTATTAATTTTGAAGCTGATTTTCTAAAAAAATTTTACATATTAATTTGAGGTATAATTATATGAAAAAATATAAAATTATATATAAATCATTAAATGATGTAATGGATATTATTTCAATAAATTTTATTCCAGAGATAATTATTAAAAAAAACTAAATATATAATCCAGAATTCTTCTGTTATGGGATATTATACAAGAATAAATAATATTCCTTATATTATTTTGAATCCTGATCTTTTTAAGTTTAATAAAAAAGTTATTAAGAAATCTATATATCATGAAATAGGACATTATATACATGATTATTATTTTCAATTTGTACCTCAATATCTTCCTAGAAAACATCATGGAAATCCTGATTATTATTGTAATACTAATCAAAAAGAAAGTTTTGCTACTGCTTTTGCAGATCTAATATATTTTCATAAAAAAGGAAAAATTCAGAAAATAAAAAATAGTAAAAGGTTATCTAAATTATATAATATTCTTGATAATTCAAATTTAATTACTAAAAATGCCATGTTAATATAAAAACATGGCACTTTTTTTATTTTTTCACATATATAATTATCACTGTGCATATTACACATATTGAAAGGATATATTTTATGGAAAACAAAGATATACGAACAGAGGCAAGAATTTTAGTAAGTGAATTATTATTAGAAAAGAATATAAATAAATATATGGAAAAGTTGAAAGATAAAAAAAGATTTGTTTTCAAACACTGTATTAATGTAGCATATCTAACAGCTGAAATTACACAACAAATTTATTCTGATCAAGAAGAAATTAAAAATATTGTTACCGGAGCTTTACTTCATGATATTGGTAAATTGTATGTTCCTGATAAAATTTTATATAAACGAGGTCGTCTTACAAATGATGAATATGAGCTTGTAAAAAAACATACTATATGGGGATATGATTTAATTAAAGAAGAAGCTTTTACTGATCTTACAAAAGATATTGTATTATCACATCATGAAAAATCGTCTGGAGCCGGATACCCTTATCATAAAAAAGGAGAAGAAATATCTCAAGGAGTTCAAATTGTAACTGTATGTGATATGTATGATGCATTAACAGAAAAAAGAACTTATGGAGATGAAAATAGTGCATATAGTGCATTAAAAATTATAGCGGAGGAAAAAATAGAAAATTCCTATTTTCTTTTATTAGCAGGATGTCCGGATAAATAATAATATATAGTAAATATAAATTTAGAAAACATTTGGCATTACATCAAAAACCAAATGTTTTTATTATGTAAAAAATGAAGGCATAAAAAAATCTTTTATTATAAGAAATTCATTTATGAAAAAAATAGTAGTAATTTTACATAAATGATTTATAATAAAAGAACGAATTATAGAATGTATAATATGAATAAAATTACAGCTTAATGAATATAAAGCTTAGGTACACCAAAAGGTACACCCCTAAAAGCCAACGCTGTAAACCTCCTATTCATCAGTATTACAAGCCACGAGGTCACGGGTTCAATTCCCGTCAGCAGCTCTTACAATTTTTCCCCTAGAAACCTTGAAAATACGGCATTTTCGAGGTTTTCTTTTTTCCCTTCAGGTGAGGTACACTGAGGTACCCCCCTTTCACCTGACATCAGAGACAGAACGCTGAAGCTGAAAACAGAACAAAACAGCGCTGTATCCATCTAAGACACAGCGCTGTTCTTTTTATCTGCTTTATTTATCCTTGATGTTATTTTCGTAGATCTCAATCTCGATGCGATAAGCATCTCTTTCCAGCTTCAGCTGCTTGATCGCTTCTTCATTTTCCTGAATCTTGGCATGTGTTTCCTCTAAATGCTTCTTGATCACATCACTGCCGCTGCTCAGCAGATGCTCTGCCAGACACTGTCCGTACAGATCACATTTGATCGCATATTCGGCGTTTAAATTTTCCAGCTCTTTAATCTGCTGCTCAAGATTTTGGAAATTAACCTTTAATTCTTTGTAGATTTTTTCTCTCATCTTGGTATTTGGATCATTTCTCTCCATCTGAAATTCCCTCTCATTCTTTTATGCTATGTAATAGCTTTGCTACAGTTTACACTTCCTTTTTATCATATATCAACATGCCAAATGCAGTCAAATCTATTTCCCGTTTTCTCCATTTTTCATGCAGATGCGGTCGTTTTTTCAACATATTCGGTCATCTGTTATTCGATCACCTTCCGTAATTTTGATTTCAGTCTGCTCAATGCATTATCTGTTGACTTTTCATCCCTTCCAAGTACCTTTGCAATCTCCACATATCCCATTCCGGTCAGGTACAGATCCAGCACCTGCTTTTCAAAGCTGCTGAGCCGGGACTGTATCATCTGTTCAATATATTCCACATTTTCCCGGTCTATGAGCATTTTTTCCGGATCACTGAGCTGTCCTGACTGCAATACGTTTTCCAGAGGCACATTTTCCTTCTGCTCATCCGTATGTGTTGTCTCGCCTGACAATGAAATATATGTATTAAGGGGCATATGTTTTTTTCGTCCGGATGCCTGCACAGCCGTATACATCTGTCTGGAAATACAGAGCGTGGCAAATGTTGAAAAGCCGGCATCCCTGCCAAAATCATAATCTCTGACAGCTTTAAACAGACCGATCATTCCTTCCTGGATCAGATCCTCTGTATCACCACCCAGAATATACATGGATTTTGCTTTATCCCTGACAAGATTTTTATATTTATCCATCAGATAATCCATGACCTCCTGCTCTCCTTCACGCAGTCGTATGATCAGTTCTTCATCCGAACAATCCTTCCATCTGTCCCGCATTTGTTACCTCATTTTCGTCTATTTCTTTACCTGCATTCTCTGTCTGACAACCTCATAGGCAAGTACACCCGCTGCCACAGATGCATTCAGGGAATCTATGTCTCCCTGCATAGGGATCCTTGCCACAAGATCACATTTGGACTTCACAAGACGTCCTACACCTTCCCCTTCATTCCCGATCACCAGTCCGATCGGCCCTGTCAGATTCTGCCTGTACATGATCTCACCATCCATATCCGCACAGACAAACCAAAGCCCTTCTTTTTTCAGCTCTTCGATCGTCTGGGAAAGGTTTGTCACCTTTGCAACCGGCGTGTAATTCAGTGCACCTGCAGATGCCTTCGCAACGGTCGCAGTCAGTCCGACTGCCCGGTTCTTCGGAATGATCACTCCATGCGCGCCTGCTAAATTGGCTGTTCTGATGATCGCACCGAGATTGTGCGGATCCTCAATATTATCCAGGATAAAAATAAACGGATCTTCTCCCTTTTCTTTTGCTTTTTCCAGAATATCGGAAACCTCCGCATATTCATAAGCCGCCGCATAGGCGATGACGCCCTGATGCTTGCCAGTCTCGGACATCTGGTCAAGACGTTCCTTTGTCACATACTTGATCATGACATCCTTTTTCTTTGCTTCCCTGCGGATGGTCACCATAGGTCCATCCTGACAGCCGTCCAAAATAAATACCTTATCGATCGGCTTGCCACTGCGAAATGCTTCTATGACCGCATTTCTGCCTTCTATCGTAAATTCTTCGTATCGCATCTTTTCCTCATTTCTACCCGTTTTCCCGGTCACTTGATCCTGCCGTCAGATTTCTTTTCCGATCAGCGTAAGCCCCTTCTTTACAAGAAAAAGCAGTCTGTCTGTCTGTTCCGTCAAATATAAATAGCCCATCAAAGCCTCAAACCCGGTCGCTTTCCGGTAAGCAACCACTGATGCATTTTTTGCGGTATGCGAGGTTTTTGCATTTCTGCCTCTTCTGTATACACCGGCTTCTTCTTCCGTCAGCTCCGGCAGAAGTGCTTCGATCATCTCTGCCTGCGCATCCGCCTTTACCACCGCACTTTTTATCTTATGTAAACTGTTGGCATCACGATTGCATCGCTCCACCAGAACAGTCCGGATCACAAGATCATAAATACAGTCGCCTAAAAAAGCAAGCGTGATCGGCGAATAGGTTCTGATATCCGTTTCCTTACAGGCAAATGTTTCCTTGATCTGCGAAAGCAGACTTATGCTCTCTTCCATTTTACTCCTTCTCTGGTATCCTCTAACACGATACCCTTCTCCAGCAGCTCGTTACGGATCTCATCTGCACGGGCAAAGTTCTTCTGCTTTCTGGCATCCTGTCTTTCCTGGATCAGCTTTTCAATATCTGCATCGAGAAGCTCCTGCTTCGGCTCAATGAGCAGACCACAGATATCTGTCAGCATTTTCAGCTCTTCGTACAGATTCTGTAAATATGCCTTGGAGCTTTCTTCCCCTGTATTGGAGTTGATGAATTTTACCAGTTCAAAGATAACGGAAATGGCATCTGCCGTATTGAAATCATCATCCATCGCTTCATCAAAACGGTTTACATAAGTTACTGCCTGCTCATAAAGCCTGCTCTCTTCTTCTGTCATGTGGCTGTTTGCCGCATGCTCTAATCTGTACTGCAGGTTCTGGGCACAGGTCAGGATTCTCTCCAGTCCGTTCTTGGCAGCTTCCATCAGCTCCGCACTGAAGTTCAGCGGGCTTCTGTAGTGTGCGGAAAGCATAAAGAAACGAAGCACCTGCAGATCGTATTTTTCACTGATATCACGTACGGTAAAGAAGTTACCGAGTGATTTACTCATCTTCTTATTATCGATGTTCAGGAACGCATTATGCATCCAGTATCTTGCAAAGATCTTGCCGTTGCATGCCTCCGACTGTGCGATCTCGTTTTCATGATGTGGGAAGATCAGATCTTCGCCGCCTGCATGAATATCGATCTCATCACCGAGGTATTTTTTGCTCATAACGGAGCATTCGATATGCCAGCCCGGACGACCGTCGCACCATGGAGATTCCCAGTATGGCTCGCCGTCTTTTTTCGGTTTCCATAATACAAAGTCAAGTGGGTCTTCCTTCTGATCCTCGCCGGATACGAGAAGGCTTCTGTTACCGCCTCTTAAATCGTCGATATTTTTATGGGAAAGCTTTCCATAATCCTTAAAGCTTCTTGTTCTGTAGTAAACAGTTCCGTCTGCTGCCACATAAGCATGCCCTTTGTCGATCAATGTCTTTATCATATCGATCATACCGCCAATTTCCTGCGTGGCAAGCGGATGTGTAGTGGCAGGCTTTACATTCATGGCTGCCATATCCTTTTTACATTCTGCGATATAACGCTGGCTGATCACGGAAGCATCTACGCCTTCCTCGATCGCAGCTTTGATGATCTTATCGTCCACATCGGTAAAGTTGGATACATAATTGACCTCATAGCCTTTATGCTCCATATAGCGGCGTACCGTATCAAATACGATCATCGGACGTGCATTTCCGATATGGATCAGGTTGTATACGGTAGGACCGCAGACATACATACGGACCTTTCCTTCTTCGATCGGTACAAATTCCTGTTTTGTTTTTGTAAGCGTATTATAAATCCTCATGTAAAGCTCCTTTCCTGAGTGCTTTTACTTCATTTTCCAGTTCTATCAGTTTATTGGTCAGTGCGATATTACTCTGTCTGAGCATGGACAGATCTTCCTTGACCGGATCCGGCAGATGCACCTGATCCATTTCTTCCTGTGGCAGGGAAACATTATTCCGCTTGACTACTCTGCCCGGAACACCGACTACCGTCGAATTCGGCGGTACAGGCTCTAAAACAACGCTTCCTGCGCCGATCTTGGAGTTATCTCCGATCGTAAAGGAACCGAGCACTTTTGCGCCCGCACTGATCATGACATTATTACCGATCGTCGGATGTCTTTTTCCCTGTTCTTTACCGGTTCCGCCAAGCGTCACACCCTGATACAGCGTTACATTATCGCCGATGATCGCCGTTTCTCCGATGATCACACCGTTTCCATGGTCGATAAACAATCCTTTGCCGATCTGTGCGCCCGGGTGGATCTCGATACCGGTCTTTCGGACGCCTCTCTGGGACACCCATCTTGCCCAGAAATAGTGCCCGTTTAAATACAGCTTATGTGCAATACGATAATGCAGCATAACCTTAAAACTCGGATACAGAAAGACTTCCATATTAGAGTGGATCGCCGGATCTCTCTCCCGGATGATCCTGATCTCTTCCTTTATATTTTTGATAAAACCCATGGTAACACCTTCCTCACTATAAAACGCCTCTATATATTTAATATATAGAGACGTTTCACCGCGGTTCCACTCTACTGAAGGAATGATACAATTCATTCCAGCCCTTATGCATCTTTAACGCAGATGATACGTGCCTGCTTACTGGATTCAGCAGGCAGGCTCCCGGACGCACTTCTTTACCGCTCATTTGATGAATGCTTTCAGCCAATGCATTCACTCTCTGGCAAATCCGAGGTAAATACTCTTTCCGTTCTACGCCTGTTTTCGTTCTTTCACTCTTCTATTAGGATATGAAATGACATGCATTTTGTCAAGTCTCTGTTTTCATGCTACAATAGAGTATATCGGAGTTTCAGAAAGGGCATGCCATGAAACAGAAAATCTTTAACATCATACAGATCGGCGATAAAAGTAACCGGATCAGCCGTTTTTTTGATATCTTTATCACGGTCACCATTTTTTGCAATATTGCGGTTATTTTCCGTATGCTTCGTGTTGCGCGGATCTTTCATCTGTTCCGGCTCAACGCCAAATATGATTCTTTCAACATTATCACAACCGTTCTGTATGAAAATGAAAAGCGGAATCAGATCATCTCTTCCGTCTTTATCGTATTTATCCTGATGCTTGCCAGCAGTCTCTGCATGTACAGTGTCGAACATGAAGCACAGCCCACAGTCTTCCGGAATGCTTTCAGCGGTATCTGGTGGAGCATGTCAACACTTCTGACCGTTGGTTACGGTGATATTTATCCGGTCACGACTCTGGGACGTATCATGGCGATCTGCATTGCCTACCTCGGTGTCGGTGCGGTTGCGATCCCGACCGGTATCATCAGCGCCGGTTTCGTGGAACAGTATCAGCTATTCTTTTGCACGCCAAACCACTTCTGTTTTACCGGCGTGGGCAGCCGCCACAGCCACCGCAGTCACCATAAGCTGCCTGCTGTTCATACCTCTCTGACGGACGCTGCAGCATACAGATCGCCTGTGAGCTGATTCCTTCCATTGCTCCCGTAAAACCAAGTCCTTCCTCTGTGGTCGCCTTTACATTGACCTGAAAAAGCTCGATTCCAAGTGCTCCTGCGATATTTTCCCGCATGGTATCGATATACGGACGCATTTTCGGCTTCTGTGCAATGATCGTTGCGTCAATATTTTCGATCACATACCGATTGTCCTCCAAAAGCTGTCCGACCTTTTCCAACAGCTTCATACTGGAAATGCCTTCATACGCCGGATCTGTGTCCGGGAAATGCTTTCCGATATCGCCCAGTGCTGCTGCTCCGAGCAAGGCATCCATAATGGCGTGCAGCAGGACATCTGCATCCGAATGTCCCAAAAGCCCTTTCTCATACGGGATCTCCACACCGCCAATGATCATTTTTCTATTTTCCGCCAGACGATGTACGTCATAGCCCATTCCGATTCGCATATATTACCTCCTATTGACTTTTATCTGCCATTGTGACAGATCTGTCCATTAATGAATTAACTTGGAATATTCCTCCAGATTCCAAATTTTATCTACCAGTCCTTCATAAAATTCAGGCTCATGACAGACAAGCAGTACAGAGCCCTTATATTCCGAAAGCGCACGCTTCAGTTCTTCCTTGGCATCCACATCCAGATGATTGGTCGGCTCGTCCAAAAGAAGAAGATTGGTTTCCCTGTTTATCAATTTACACAATCTGACCTTTGCCTGCTCACCACCGCTCAACACTTTCACTTTACTTTCAATGTGCTTTGTCGTCAACCCGCATTTTGCCAGCGCACTGCGGACTTCATACTGGGTATAGCCCGGAAAGGTTTCCCAGATTTCCTCGATACAGGACTGGTTGCCCGGTGTGACCTCCTGCTCGAAATATCCGATCTCCAGATAATCTCCCTGCACGACTGTTCCCTCTAAAGAAGGGAGCAGTGCCAGCACACTCTTAAGGAACGTCGTCTTTCCGATTCCGTTTGTTCCGACAACCGCGATCTTTTCACCGCGCTCCATACGCAGATTGATCGGTTTAGACAGCGGTTTTTCCTTATCATATCCGATCACCAGATCTGTTGTTTCAAATAAAACTCTGCCCGGCGTTCTTGCTTCCTTAAAATGAAATTCCGGCTTCGGCTTCTCTCTTGCCAGCTCGATCACATCCATTTTGTCGAGCTTCTTCTGACGGGACATCGCCATATTTCTTGTTGCGACATTCGCCTTGTTTCTTGCCACAAAGTCCTTCAGATCCGCAATTTCCTTCTGCTGCTTTTTATAAGCAGCCTCTAACTGCATCTTCTTCATTTCGTATACTTCAAGGAACTTGTCATAGTTGCCGACATAACGGTTCAGCTCCTGATTTTCCATATGATAGATCAGATTGACGACATCATTTAAGAATGGGATATCGTGCGAGATCAGGATAAAAGCATTTTCATATTCCTGCAGATAGCGTTTCAGCCATACGATATGATTGGCATCCAGATAGTTCGTTGGCTCATCCAAAAGCAGGATATCAGGTTTTTCCAGAAGAAGCTTTGCCAGAAGGAGCTTGGTACGCTGTCCGCCGGAAAGGTCCGTTACATCTCTGTCCAGATCAAGCTGCATCAGATCAAATGCCCTTGCCACCTCTTCGATCTTACTGTCGATCACGTAAAAATCATGACTGTCCAAAAGATCCTGCAGCGTTCCCATTTCTTCCAAAAGCTCTGCCATCTGCGTCTCATCTGCCTCTGCAAGCAGATCACAGATCTCTGTGATCCTTGCTTCCATCTCAAACAAAAAAGAATAAGCCGACTTTAACACATCCCGCATCGTCATACCCTTTTCCAGCACGGTATGCTGATCCAGATACCCGACTCTGACATTTTTTGCCCATTCCACGCTGCCCTCATCCGGCTGCAGCTTTCCTGTCACAATATTCATAAAAGTAGACTTGCCTTCTCCGTTTGCGCCGACAAGTCCGATATGCTCGCCCTTTAGCAGGCGGAAAGATACATTGTTAAAAATTGCCCTGTCTCCAAAGCCATGACTCAAATTGGATACATCTAATATCATAAACAACTATACTCCTGTCTGTTTTCATTTTCTTCCCTTTTTGTTTAGGATTTCTTTCATTATTTTATAAATTCCTTAGAAATTGCCCATACTCTGTTCACATTTATCCTTTATGATTAGAACCATCAAAAGAAGTTAATGACGATATGAAGAATTTCAGCTTGTGATTAGCTTCGCCAAACAACAACACGTGCATTGCACGTTTTATCTCATACTCCCCTCTTTATTTGGCAGGTGCCTGTGGCACCTGCCCTTATTTTACTTTCTGAATTTTGCTTTTTTATTGATGCCCTTTTTCACCAAAAGTTTCTTATATATTTTATACTTGGAAGCCGGTACTTTCACTGTTACTTTTTTATGAGTGTTACCAAATGCCTTTGCTCCAACTGATTTTGTTGCAAGTTTCTTCGTTTTTACTGTAATCTTCTTTAAATTCCTGCAATTATAAAATGCTTTGCTTCCAATCTTCTTTACATTTTTACCGATGGTCACTGTTTTTAATTTCTTACAGCTATAAAATGCCCTGTCTGAGATTTCCGTCACTTTATACGGTTTACCGGCGTATGTTACTGTATCAGGGATCGTTACGCTTGTCACTGATTTCTTCGTAACCTGTGTCACAACCGCAGTTCTTTCTTCGGTGTCAAACGTTACAACACATGATACCTTTCCCAGCTTGACAACTTCAGTCATTTCCGTCTCATTATCATCGTCCTCGTCACCGTTATCATCTCTGTCATCATCGTTATCATCTCTGTCATCATCGTTCCGGTTATCGTCATTGTTCTTGCCGCCGTTATTCGGATTTCCTGTATCACCGGTATTATCCTTCTGATCATCTTTTTTCTGGTCTTCCGTTTCCGTTTTCCTTAACTGTGCGATCTCACGGCTTTCATATGCACTACAGCCAGTTGTTTGACAGTATCTCCGTTCTTCTCCGGCAGCATCATAAGTCGCCTGCTTCACGACTGTCCATGCGCCATAGCTGTGTATTCCCGTTTCCGCTACCTCTCTGCTCTCATATGCGCCGCAGCCTGCTGTCTGACAGTACCGCTTTTCTTCCCCTTTTGTGATACAAGCCGGTACTTTTGTTTCTTTCCATGCTCCATAACTATGATTGCCCGTTGCGGGGATCGGCTCTTTACTGATCTCTTCGCCACAGCTTTTGCAGACCTGCCTGCGAAGTCCCTCTGCATAACAGTTTGCCTGTTTTACAATTTCCCATGTTGTAACAGTATGCCCACATGCCTCCTCGGCTCCGACTACGATCTGATAGCTTGTGCTCTTGCCGCCGTAAGATACCGTAACCGTCTGTCTGCCGGATTTACTCATGTCATAACCGCTGCAGCTGATCATATTTGTATCGTATACATATCCCGTGCTTCCATCACTCATTGTTGCCTGCAAAGAAAAATCTGATGAAAATGAGTCATTCACATTGAATTTTGTTTTTGAATTATTACTAACAATCTGAATACTTTCCACATGGTACTGCTGATCTCTTTCATCACTGATAGAATGATGGGACACGCCGAATATATAAGGTCTGATTCCATAATAAGTATATCCCGGATCCTGATTTAACACATCCTCACCTTTGCCGGAAGAACCATAATATTTATTCGAACTGTCCCACGTCAGATCAAGCAGATGCCATTCCCCACCGAAATATGCCATGTTCCACTCATGATTGATGGATGGACTGTATGTATCGGAAAGCGGCGATTCACTGTAGCCCATAATGTTGATACAGGGAATGCCCAGCGATGTGAGCATCACCTGGTTTAGTCTGGAGTAACCCGCACATACACCTGTCTTTGCAGAAAATACATAATACGGCGCCGCGGTGTATTTATAGCCTTTATTTTCACCATATAAATATTCATAATCATATGCAATCTGTTTACAAATCCAATCATGGATCACTTTTACTTTCTGCTCATCCGTTGTGCAGCTCCTTGTCAGGCTTATCGCCTGCTGTTTGATCGCATCCATGCTGTTTCCGACATAATAGAAGCTATCTGTATAAGTCGTGTAATACTCCAATGGAATATCGTCATATTGGGACGGATCAAGAGTATTTGCCAGATCTTTATAATATGCAAACTCATGCTCTCCCGCCGGTGCTTTTAAACTGCAGCCTGTTGCGGTTTTGGTTACCACATAGGAAGCAAAACTAATATAACTGCCTGAACCGGAAGCGGGATTCGGTCTGAAATAAATAATGCGGTAAGTATCATCATCACAGCTTGACAGATCCATACTGCAGGTCACCTTATGGCTTGCATCATAGGTTGCTATCCCTTTCGTACCCTCCTGTGCTACCAGTGTATTTCCTGATCGTTTGTATGCCTGAAACATAATCTTATCACCACTGCCATACAACTCATAATACACCTGTGCCACAACAAAATTGCCACTGGCAGATAATGTCGCACAATAAGGTGCTGATGCCAGCTCATTTGTCACGATATTGGTCTTATCCAGTGTTTCGGAGCCTGTGAAGCCATTGCTGTCAATAGAAATCCCCTGCTGTTTAAGTGCCTGCTTTGCCGATTTGCCATTCTGTTCCGCTTCTTTTTCTTCCTGCGCGGTCAGATGAACCGCAACCTGTTCTTCTGCTGCAAGCGGATCTGCAAGCACTGTCTTTCCCCACAGCATGCAAATGCAAAACAGCATCAGGATCCCCATTCCCACAAATCTCTTCTTTTTCATTCTTGATCCTCCGTAAAACATTCTTACCTTATGTTATCATCCCGGAATTTTAAACACAAGCAAAAGCCAAAAAAAGGACAACAAAAAAGAATCCTTTCGGATTCTTTTTAGTAGCGAGAGGGGGATTCGGTCTCCGCTCCGCTCCGGTCCGCGCATAGCCGAGGTCCACCGGACCTCGTGCGCCCTCTCCACTACTCCGTAGTGTCTCAGGTTCTTATATATCCGGACAACAAAAAAGAATCCTTTCGGATTCTTTTTAGTAGCGAGAGGGGGATTCGAACCCTCGACACTACGGGTATGAACCGTATGCTCTAGCCAACTGAGCTATCTCGCCAGGATATATGGGACCTATAGGGCTCGAACCTATGACCCTCTGCTTGTAAGGCAGATGCTCTCCCAGCTGAGCTAAGATCCCATAACTTTGCGGGTATTTCTCAACCCGCTTTGCTAGTATACTATTAAATCAGGTAACTTGTCAACGAATTTTTTTATTTTTTTCATATTATTTTTTACTTAATAGTCACCAGTTAGTTTTTCACTCTTTTCTGCTGCGATTTCACTTGCTTTAGAGGTATCTGTCTTTTATATAATTACCTTTTATCTACAATTCATGTATTTGTCTTTCATACTCTTTCACATTATTTTTCAATTTTGGATGAATTCTTTTTATTACGCATTTTGACAATTCATACTTTATTACGAAATTTTGTATTTTGGACGAACTCTTTTTATTACACATTTTAGCTATTCATACTTTTTTGCAATATTCTGTATTATGGACGAATCATCATATCATAGCTTCATCCTTTTTCAAACAAATTTACCAATTAGTATGAAACCTGCTTTTATCTTCCTGATGACGTTCATCCTTTTACAGTATTTTATGACATTTTAGACGAACTTCTCCAATTCAGGCAAATAACCTTCGTCCTTTTTTATAATTATCATTTATTTGGGCGAAATAACACTATATCTATCAAACACAGAGACCCACAGTAAAAAAATTCCACACAATCACAGAAAACCAGTGTTCAATGTAAATCCCATACAAACTAAAAAACAGCTCTCAAAACAGATCCAGCATAGCATCCAGATAAACAGCTTCCCGCACTTTCAGCTGATATTCCGGCTTTGTCATATAGTATAGCAAGAATTCCAACAGCATGGCACTGCCAAGTCCGCGCCCCTCGATCTTGAAATTAGAGAATCCCATCGGCAGATAAATAGATTGGATATCATCAATACCGATAAATCCCGGATTTTCCATTGCTTTTGAAAATCGATAGCCTTTCGCCGCATCCGGTGAAGTGCACGGATAATCAGGAATGGCTTCCCCCAGATTTTTCCGACTGACAGTCTCATAACAGCTTTTGCGGTCTTTGCAGCCAAACCGGCAGCACTCATTGCACAGAAATTCTATCTTATCTTTTTGGTCTGCAGTCAGTGTATTCCACTTATCAAACTGCTTATTCAGGCGGAAATCCGGTACAACATATCGAAATTCCTCCCTGTTGACTTCCTGCAGAAGCTCCTTGAAATCTGTCAGAACCTTTGTCGTGGAAGATACGAAATAGAAACCCGGATATTGCTTCTGTAAATAATGCAGCAACAGATCGGAGTAAATGATAATACCATTACGTACGTTTCTGTTTTCTATGCTGTCATTCTTCTGAACATTATATTTTTCCATCACGTTATCTTCTACAAATAACCGGCAGAGCGCATTACATCTGTGATCTTTCAGATGTTCTTCTTTCAGCAAGGAATTGCTGAAGGTCAGGCGGGCAGAAATACCATATTCCTGCATCAATGCCAGCACTGCCCGCGGATCCTGCTCGCCGTAAGATGTACGTCCACCGCCCCAGAGGCAGTCCGCCGGGGCTCCATAGACCGAACCGATCCTGCACCAATCATAAAAGTATTCTCTGTGTGCCCGAAACAGCGGCAGAAAAACACTGTATAATTCGTAAAATTCAAACAATCCCGGCAAATGATAATATGCTATTTGTTTTTGAGACAGATCCATTTTTATATCCTCCCTGCTTTTGTATACCCTAATCTATCCTACCCGGTTACAAATTACGGTTCTGCTTTATGGTAAACTCCTGTATGTCTTATATTTCACATGCTCATCTGATCGTAAAATTCTTTTGCATAATCTGTATGGTTTTCCCACAAAACAAAAGACCCAGCGACAAAGTCGCCAGGCCTCCTGTTTGTGTAAAAGGGGAATTCTTCCGGAAATTGCTAATTAGCATGTCTAATGTCTTAGACTAATTGTATTATATGATGTATTCAGAGTTATTTCTACAATTATATTGCGCAAACGATTAAAATATATTGACGAAATAAGTCAAATCAGTTCATTTATTGCATCAGCTACATTGGAAACGCCAACAATGCGCATTTTCTCCGGAATATCTGACAATCCGTCCAAATTTGCAGATGGCAGAATACATTTCGTAAATCCAAGTTTCTGTGCCTCCAGCACACGCTGCTGCGCCATATTGACAGCACGGACCTCACCTGAAAGACCTACCTCACCGAAAATCACCGTTTGATCGGAAATAACCTTATTTTTAAAGCTGGATACCAGTGCCATCACAATACCCAGATCCAGTGCAGGCTCTAAGAGCCGCATACCACCGGCCAGATTGACATATGCATCGGTCTGTCCCATGCGAAGCCCCAGTCTTTTTTCCAGTACCGCCATCAGGAGATTCACTCTGTTAAAATCCGCCCCGGTTGTCTGGCGGCGCGGAATATTGAAATTGGAATCACAGACAAGTGCCTGAATCTCGATCAGCATCGGTCTGGTGCCCTCCATGGCACAGGCAACTACAGAACCGCTTGCATTTTTCGGTCTGCCGCTTAGCAGATAAGCAGACGGGTTTTTCACCTCGCAAAGACCTTCCTTGCGCATTTCAAACACACCGATCTCATCCGTGGAGCCAAAACGATTTTTCACGCCCCGTAAAATCCGATAGGACGCATGTCTGTCTCCTTCAAAATATAAGACCGTATCTACCATATGCTCCAGTACGCGCGGCCCCGCAACCGTACCTTCCTTTGTTACATGCCCGACAATAAATGTTGCAACAGGCATACTCTTGGCAAGACGCAGAAAAACAGCTGTTGCTTCTCTGACCTGCGATACGCTGCCCGGTGCAGAGGTCACACGTTCCGCATACATTGTCTGGATAGAATCGATTACGACAATATCCGGTTTTTCCTGCTTTATCACCGCTTCTACCGTATCCAGATCTGTTTCACACAGAAGCTTTAACTGATCCGTAAATTCGCCGATCCGCATTGCGCGTATCTTGATCTGTTTAAGAGATTCCTCCCCTGATATGTATAAAATTTTTCTGCCGTCTGCCGCAAGATTCTGGCACATTTGTAAAAGAATGGTGGATTTCCCGATGCCGGGATCTCCACCAACCAATGTAAGCTGCCCGGGCACGATACCACCACCGAGCACCCGGTCAAGCTCACTCATATGCGTTAAAAACTTGTCTTCCTCTTCCATTGATATGGCATTTAAGCTTGTCGGCTGCACCATATGCACCGCCTTGGTGCCCGCAGCCTTTGTCACGACCTCTTCGACAAGCGTATTCCACTCCCGACAGCCCGGACATTGCCCCATCCATTTGGAAGATTCATAGCCGCAATTCTGACAGAAATAAACCGTAGCCGATTTCATTTTTGCCATGCTTATGCTTCTACCACCTTTACATTTACTTCGCCCATTCCGGCAAGCTCTACACTGACATTCAGCTTGCCTCCAAGACCTGTATTCATCTTTCCGGCGCTCTTACCTGCTACAAATACCTCATACTGTGTATCGTCGCAAAGTCCGATAATCAGCTGTGCATCGTCTGCCCCTTCTACCTCAAAGGATACACCGTCTGCAGTCTCCTGAAAGTGACTGACGCTTGTGCCCGGAACGGATTCGTATAAAAACAGACCGTTTTTCTCCAGTTTTGTCATTGTTGAGAATGTTTTGACCTTATACAGATCTCCTGCATGTTCAAAATCTTCCAGCTTTGCCTTCTGTGCTAATGTATAATTTCCGAAACTGATGCTGCCGTCTGATTCTTCACGAATTAATTCTTTTACCACTGCCATTTTCTTTTGTCCTCCCGAATATTGTCTTGCAGTACTTTGTGTAAACAGTATAAACCATTTGCCTTTATAAATCCAGTTCTTTTGCGTTTTGCCTTTGCTTAAATACCACTTTTTCTTTGTGTAATGTCGCAAGGATATGATCGCCCTGCCTGATCCTGCCCTGCAGGATTTCTTCTGCCAGCGGATCCTCTATGACAGTCTGGATCGCACGCTTCAAAGGCCTTGCACCCATCTTTACATCACAATATTTTTCAACCAGATGATTCTTGAGCGTCTGGCTGATAGAAAGCGTGATACCCATCTGCCGGTCGCATCTCTTGATCAGATTTGCGGAAAGCAGTGTCACGATCTCTCTGAGTTCTGTCTTATTCAGCGGATGGAATACCATGATCTCATCAATCCGGTTGATGAACTCCGGCTTGAAAAGTCTCTTGACTTCTTCCATGACGCCGTTTTTCATACGCTGGTAATCCTGCTGCTCTGTCGTCTTTGTGGCAAAACCGAGGTTCTTCGGATCCACGATACGGGAAGCGCCCGCATTACTTGTCATGATGATAATGGCATTTTTAAAGCTGACCTTGCGTCCCTTGGAATCGGTGATATGTCCGTCATCCAGCACCTGCAGCAAAATATTAAATACATCAGGATGTGCTTTTTCAATTTCATCAAATAAAACAACACTGTACGGATTCCGTCTGATTTTCTCACTCAGCTGTCCGCCATCGTCATGTCCGACATATCCGGGCGGTGAACCGATCATCTTTGCAACGGAATGCGGCTCCATATATTCCGACATATCTACACGGATCAGATCATTTTCCGAACCGAACATTGCCTCTGCAAGTGCTTTGGAAAGCTCTGTCTTACCGACACCGGTAGGTCCCAAAAACAGGAAGGAACCGATCGGTCTCTTCGGATCCTGTAAACCGACTCTGCCACGGCGCATTGCACGCGCAACCGCCTCTACCGCTTCCGTCTGTCCGATCACACGCTTATGCAGGATCTTTTCCAGCTTCAGGAGGCGCTCACTTTCCTTCTCTTCCAGCTTTTTCAGCGGGATCTTTGTCCACTGGGCTACCACGGCTGCGATCTCATCTTCCGTGACGAGAGTGTTCTTTGCTGCCATCTTCTTCTCATACCGCTGCATTGCCTGCGTATGCTTTTTGATGAGCTTCTCCTGCTCCATACGTTCCTTATGCGCTTCTACCAGATCATCAAACTTCAGGGAGCGTTCGATCTGTACATTCAGTTCATCGATCTGCTCCTGCAGCCTGATACAGTTTTCCGGTATTTTCAGTCCCTGCAGACGCAGCGCCGCTGCTGCCTCATCGATCAGGTCGATCGCCTTATCCGGCAGATTACGGTCATTGATATAACGGTCTGACAATTTCACCGCAGCCTCTACAGCCTCCGGCGTGATCGTCACATGATGATGTTCTTCATATTTATGCTTGATACCCATCACAATACGGACAGCTTCCGTTAAGGAAGGCTCTTCTACCATGATCGTCTGGAAACGACGCTCCAGAGCCGCATCTTTTTCAATATATTTGCGGTATTCCTCGATCGTCGTAGCACCGATCAGCTGCAGCTCACCTCTTGCCAGAGACGGCTTTAAGATATTGGACGCATCGATCGCACCTTCCGCACCGCCTGCACCGATGATCGTGTGGATCTCATCCAGAAAGAGGATGATATTACCATCATCGATCACTTCTTTGATAACCTTTTTAATACGTTCCTCAAATTCGCCTCTGTATTTGCTGCCTGCCACCATTCCGGAAAGATCCAGTGTCATGACACGCTTGTTTTTGACGGTATCCGGTACTTCTCCCTGTACGATACGCTGTGCCAGACCTTCTACGATCGCTGTTTTGCCAACACCCGGCTCACCGATCAGACACGGATTGTTCTTTGTCCGTCTGGAAAGGATCTGTACCAGTCTGAGAATCTCCTGATCTCTGCCGATCACAGGATCCAGCTTTCCTTCCGCTGCCAGCTTTGTCATATCACGGCTGTACTGCTCCAGCACTTTTGTTTTCTGCTTCTGCTGACGCAGATCTTCTTTATACAGATTGCCATCTTTCCCCATGGAAACAAGCAGATCGATATAAAGCTTCTGCAGGGAAACTCCCATAGTACTTAAAATACGGACTGCCACATTGCTTCCTTCCCGGATCAATGCCATCAGAATATGCTCTGTTCCGACAGCGGAAGCATGATACTGCTCCGCAATCTGAAATGCCAGTCCGATCACCTGCTGGGCACGCGGTGAATATCCTTCCCGTTCTTTCAGCTCCAGATGCCCTGTCGGTGCGATCAGCTCCATGATCAGATCTACAAGCTTTGTCTCATCCACTCCATTTACCAATAATGCCTGAGCCGCCATTCCTGTCTGCTGTCTGATCAGTCCCAGTAAAATATGCTCTGTCCCGATATAGTTCTGACCCATGGATCTTGCTGCAGATGCGGCAAGTCCAAGAGCAGTTTTTGCCTTAGCGGTATAATCCATTTTTATTTTCCTCCATATTCATTATATATGGTATCGATCATATCGTGAATTTCTTCACGCGAGATATTCTTACAGCTTGCCTGTGCCAGAAGGACACGCAATTCCTTCTGGATCATCTCCATTGCCTGCAACTTGTCAATATCAACTGCTATTATAACGCCGCGTCTTCTGTCAACCTTGACAAAGCCCTCCTGTTTCAATACAGAATATGCCTTATTTACCGTGTGCATATTGATGCCGATCGTATCCGCCAAAGACCGGACACTCGGAAGCGCCTCTCCCTCCTGATACTGGGACGTGGCAATGCCTAATATGATCTGATTCCGAAGCTGCATATACAGTGCTTCGTCACTGTTAAAATCAATTTCTATTATCATGTGTATCACCTTCTGTTATATTCAGTCTATAACAGTATTCACAGTTTGTCAACCATACTGACAGCTCCGGTCTATGTTTCTGACAGACCGTCTAAGAATCAATATCAATAAATTCAAATTCAAAATCATCGTCCAGCTGATCTGCCGGAGCTTCTCTCGTCAGCGGTACAGGTTCTCTCTCCAGTGTGTAGATCGGTACCTGGCTGCGCTTTGCTGACTTCGGCGGCTGCACCACCGTGATCGGAATCTGCCCCGTTGTATAAGTCACACCATTTGGTGTAACTTCTTTTTTCACAACCGGTTCTTTTGCTGCTTCCGGTTTTACCTGCTTTGCAACTGCCTTATCTGCCTGCTGCGGTTGTTTTTCTGCTGTTTTCTTGGCAGGCACTGTTCTTTCTGCTTTCTCTTCCGGTTTTCTCACATTCTGTTTCACCGTTTTCTCTTCCGGTTTCTTCTCCGCCTGTTTTGTCGGCTTTGCCGCCTTTTCTTCTGTCTTCTTTACAACCCGTTTTTCTGGTTTCTCTGCCACCGTTTTTGCCGTTTTTTCTTCTGCTTTCTTTACAGCCTGCTTCACCGGTTTTTCTGTTGCCGATTTCTCCGCTGGTTTCTTTGCGATCTGCTTCTTTGGCTTCTTTTCGTCTTTCTTCTTCTCTTCTTCCGTCTCGTCTCCGTATAAAGCTTCCTCTTCCATATCCAGCTTCAGATCCCGGTTATGCAGGATCAGGTTGACAATCACGACAATGGCACAGACAAGTAAAAAAGCAAGTGTTCCGATGATCAGTACCGATTTCTGTTCCATCCGTTCTGTCACAGCAGCAGTTTCCTGTATCGCAAAATATCGCTGGAAGCTGCCTTCTGCCACATCATACAGATAAAATGCCGCATTTCCTTCATTGTTATAAGCATAAAACAGATAAAATGCATCTGACAGAGTGGGATCGCCCTTTGTCGTCTGATATGCCGGCAGGTAAGAGTTGTTCCACTGCAGATTTTCTTCCGTAAACCCGTCCGGAACTGCTTCCTGCGGTGCTACCGGTACTATATAATGGTTTTCGATCCCCATGATCTGCACAAAGATCTGAAAACTGTTTTTCGTGCTGTCATAAATAAAGAAGCTTCCTTCTCCATCCGCTTTCTCAGCATATAAAAGGGTGAGCCCGCCGGGCTGCCAGATCGCACCTTCCACGGTCTGTCCGCCGTAAGAAACCTCTGTTTTGCTGCAGTCTGCCGGAAGCTGTTCATCCGAAACAGTCTCACTGATCGTATAATCCGTGCCATCTGCCGTAAATGTAAGCCCATCAGCCGAAGCTGCCTGCTGCATCTGTTCCGGCTCCGCTTCTTCGGCATCTGTTTCATCAGCTGTACCGCCTCGTGTGATCGTAAAATGATAGGTCATGGTGGAGCCGTCTTCCGCCGTTACGGTAATGACTGCCTCATTTGTACCTGATTTCAGATTTTTAAAACCGCTTGCTGCCGTGATCTGTGCCTTTTCATCCGTCACGCCACCGCTGACTGTAATATCCGTTACAGAGTCATCCACTTCTATTGTGTATTCCGTTCCCTGCGGTGTAAAATCCGGTGACAGACTGCCTGGGCTGACCGTAAGAGCTCTGAGCGTTGCATCAGAGGAAAGATCCGCAGCTGTATTACCGCCAACCACAACGCTGGTACTGCCTGTCGCCGGATTATTTCCATCATCATCTATGACCGCTTCCGCACTGATTGATGCACTGCCTGCAGCCAATGCCTTCATTGTGATCTGTGCATCGGTTCCGGTGATCGTCAAAAGTCCGCCGCCACCGCCGTAATCCACATTACAATCTGTTACCTCCAGCTTATCCGAATCGTATGTGACGGAGATCTCCGGTGCCACAGACGGATCCTCCGGCTCCGAAGTTTTTACATAAACCGTGATCATGTCCGAAACACCGACATCCGTTTTATCAGCCGTTACGCTGACAGAACCTGCTGCATAAATATCTGCCGGCAAATACAGAATTGCTGCTGTCAAAACAGATAGTCCCAATAAGATTCTCCCCAGTTTTTGTCTCATATAGTACGCTTCCCTTCTCATTTTACTTTTTCCGGTTTATTTTCTTATAATATGAATCGTATATGTTTTTACCTCACCCGTCTGTGCCGTGCACGTAATCGTAAATACGTTCTCGCCACGTTCCAGATCATAAGTACCTGTTCCGCTGATTTCGGAAGACGCTGCAACAGCCGTTGCCGTGATTTCTGCCGTCTTTACCTTTTTCTTGACCGTCAGATCATAATATTCTGTTTCCGGATCAAATACCGGTGTCAGCTCCTGATCCGTTACGGCAAGTGTTGCCAGATAGTTATTCGGATTCTTGTTATCGGTTGGTTTTACACAGGCAGTTTCAGGCATTCCCGTATATACCGGAATATAAAATACAAGCCGGTCTCCTGCCTGACATGCCTTACTCATCTTTTGCGCTTCACTGGCTGCAGCCTGCACATTTGTCATATACTGATGCTTATACAGACCATTTTTTGTATTTACCACATTAAACTTCTGGAAGTATAGTGTATTCTGTTTTACCTTTACATATTTCTGTGCAACATACTCAGCCCCACCCAAAAGTGATTTATACCTCGTGTTCCATGGGCGCTCATAATTATTAGCACCGCTTGTCTGACCGGATGCATAGATCAGTCCCTGTCTGGTCGGCGAATTTCCACCGGATGCATAGGCACCGATATTATAATAGTTAAATATACTTTCAAATCCCTCAACGGTTCCTTTAATACTGTCACTCTTGCCTTTTCCCTGCTCCTGATAGCATCTGGCTGCCAAATGATACGGGCTGACTCCCACCTGCCGGCCAATCTCAATAAACGCATCTGCATAGTTCCGTACAGAGCCATCCGGTTCTGTATAGTCACCGTTCATAAAAGAACCTGCCAGCAGAGCTTTAATCCCCTCTACATTCTGATAGTCCTCATATTCCAGTGATTCAAACTGGAATACAGATGTTTCGCCCAGAAAATTTCTCGGATCCAGATAATACTGTACCAGTGCCGTGGATGCTGCTACCCAGCTGCCGCCGTCAAAGCCGTACCATGTATTCTTTTTTCGATTATATGCCGTACTTTCCAAAGATTTCCACGAAACAACCGCATTTTTACCGACCAGATTCTTTCCGACCGCACTTTCCGCTGCCACAACATCATTCCATGCCAGATTTGTCTGGACAGCTTTAAATGTCCACTCCGGGTGCGCCGTATGCAGTTGTCTGAGCGGCTGCTTGTAGCTTTCCGGAAATCCCTGCGCGGTCAGATAGCTTTCAAATTCCGCATCCGTCAGTGATGTAACCGTTGACTGATCCGTACCGTTTGTATTCGCCTGCTCTGCCCCAGACTGCGCCGGATCCGCCGCCTTCTCCTGCTTTGTCTCATTGACCTTCAACAGATCACTTCTGACATAACCTGTCTTTTTCTTTCCGCCGTATTTAAAAGAAATCTTATACCATATATAGCCATCTGATCCCTTTTTACTGCTTTTTACCGTTACATCCGTATTTTTCATCAGCTGGCAGACTACAGTTCCGGCTACCGGTTTTTTACGGATTCTGACATAATCCCCCTGGATCGCACCGGTTTTCTTTGCTGCTGTCGTCTGATTTGTTGTGCCTGCGTTGTTATTCTGTGTATTTCCCGTATTTGTCTGATTCGTTGTATTCTGCTTTATATCCTTTGCAATACCGGACACATCCAATACAGTCGTGGAACCGTCCGTCTGCGCTGCTGCAGCCTGGTTTGCCGTTGTCTGATCCGGTGTTGCCGCATCCTTTTTATAGTTTACATAATTCGATATTATGTATCCGGTATAATTCGTTCCGTTTTGTGTAAATGTAACCTTATACCACTTTTTTCCTGTGCTGTCCTTTTTTGATCCGGTCACACGGAGCTGATCTCCCGTTGTAACAGTCGTAACTTTTTCGGCAGCTGTGCCTGCACTTTTTCTCACATTCACACCCGTTCCTGTTACGGTTCCTGTTCCTTTTGCCATGACAGGCATTGCCAGAAGTGCCACGGAAAGTGCCGTCACACCCAGAAAAGCAGCCACTTTTCTGCCCTTTTTACCCTTTACACTGTATCGTATCATCGTCTCATTCCTTTATCCGTCAAAAAGCATGTAAAATTTGCAAAATATCTCTTTTTTATCATACTATCCACCTCTATAATCGTCAACCAAAATATAGTAGACAAATTCTGAATTTTTGCTTAATTATGCCACATCTTGTGATTGACAGACAATAAACAGTCAGAAAACAGGAAGCGCAGGATCTGTCTGATCCTGCGCTTCCATTATCCGGTTTTCCCGGTCATTATGCTTTTATTCTTCCCCTATATCCCGCTATCTCTTTTCGATCCGGTTCACCCGGCGTCTTCTGCGGAGCAATGCTGAGAACACACTGATCATGCCCGCTAATGACAGACCGCAAAGTGCAAGGAGCAGTCCAAGCGGGGTCTGATCTCCTGTTTTCGGCACTTTATTGCCACTTCCGGTCGTTGTTATGCTCGTTGATGAAGTAAAGGTCGGGCTGTCATACATGGTCAGTAGTCCATTCTTTGCCTTCTTATAGTTACCCTTTGCATTTCTGATATACAACGTACCGTTTTTGTCAATTGCAAACCGGATATCCTTTGCCAGTTCATAACCTTCCGGCGCTTTTACCTCTGTCAATGTATAATAGGTATATTTTGCATCCTGCGGCGCAGTAAAGATCTTGGCAGGCAGTGTCACTTCTTTACTCATGGAAGTAAAGGTGTACAGAACCTTTCCATCCGCATCCTTCACTGCAAGCTCTGCATTTTCCAGATGCTTATGAGAATTTTCGTCCTTCTTTGCCACCTTGACCTGAATCTTTTCATCGGTCATAATAATTGACTTATCTTTGCTCTTCTTACCGTTTACATATACATTTCCATCCTGATCCAGTTTGAACTTCACATCTGTGGCATAACTATATCCCTTTGGTGCTTTTGTTTCGGAAACCACATAGGTCGTTCCTGCTGTAAATCTGCTGCTGTCAATATATGCTGGTTTCCCGTCTGTCTTGATCGTGATCGCTTCAAAGGATGTATCCTTCTCCGCTGTGATCTTCAGTGTTGCACCTTTCAGATACTTGCCGTTTTCTGTCTTTTTGCTGACAGAAAGCTGCGCCATATCGTACATTGTCAGTACATGATCGGTCAATTCCGTATATTTTTTGTCTGCACCGTCTGTCTCTACCAGATATAACTGTCCGCTTCGGTTGATCGCAAAATCAACCGATTCTGCCAGTCCATAGCCTTCCGGTGCTTCCAGCTCACATAAGCTGTAATATGCATAGTTCTGATCCGCCTGAACCGCAAAGATACTGCCCGGTATTGTTGTTTTCTCTTTTTCTGATACAAAGCTGTACAGCGTTTCTCCTGCTTCATTTTTAATCGCCAGTTTTGCACCTTTCAATGATTTCTTGGTACTCAGGTCTTTCTTTGCCACATAAACCGTAACTGCCTTATCTACCATAGTCACCTGCCTGCCATCCGTTGCCGTAACACCGTCTATGCAGACACTGCCATCCGCTTTGAGTACAAAGCTGACCGGCTCTGCCACGCTGTAGCCCTGTGGCGGTGTGATCTCTGACAATACATAAGTCACATCTGCTTTCAATCCCTGTGGATAGTACTTATCTTTCGTTGTTGTAAAGCGGATTGGTGTAAAGCCGTCATCCTCCTGCGTTGCGATCTCTAATACAGCGCCTTCCAGTGCATTACCCTCTGCATCTACCTTCTGCACGCAGAACTTCGGCATATCATAAACTGTCAGTTTCAGATCCTTTTTCTCTGTATAGATCTTTGTACCGTTTTCTTCTGTCACCAGATAAAGCTTACCGTCCCTGTCATATGCGAATCGGATATCATCCGCCAGTTCATAACCATCCGGTGCTGTCACTTCATGCAGTATATACTCCAGATATCCCGCAGCCGGTGCTGTCAGCGCGGAAGTATCCACGCTTGTTGCTGCTTCCTCTGTAGTAAATGTGGTAACAACTGTACCGCTTTCGTCTAAAATTTCAAATTTCGCACCTGCCAGCTCACTGCTGCCGCCTGTTGCCTGCTTGCTGACTGTCAGTGCCAGCTTTCCATCTTTGATATAAACAGTCCGGTTGGCTGCCTCCTGTCCGTCAATATAGATCTTATGATCCGCTGCCCCGATCGTAAAGGTGATCGGATCTGCATACGCATAGCCCTGCGGTGCGGAAAGCTCTGTCAGGGTATAGGTACAGCCCGGTGTAAAGGAAAGAATATCCCATGTTTTTACCGTTCCGTCACTGACCCAGGTGATCGGTGTAAAATGTGGATCGTCACTGCTTGTAAGCTGCAGTCTGGAGCCCGCCAGTCCAATATCGGATCCCAGATCCTTTTTACCGATACCAAGACCTGCTTCATCGTCTTCCATAACGATCATATTGTTGACTACTTTGACATTATCTGCTCTTGTAATACTACCATTATCGTTGACCGTAAAAATGATGTCATCTGCCTTCTTGAAGCCATCCGGTGCGGAAAGCTCCCTTAAAATATAGGTTGTTCCCAGTTTCAGCTGTGCAGAAGGCACACTGTACACGCTGCCATCTGTTTTATAAGCATCCAGAATGACAGTCCCCATCTGATCCGGCTGTGATGCGTCATATTCTGCCAGCTTCAGCACTGCACCGGGCAGAAGTGTACCAAACGCATTCTGCTTGCGCAGATATAATTTGATCGGTTCATCACGCACCAGTAATGTATCCCTGTCACCATTGATATTATTGGAGTTTCCTTCCAGAATCACGATCTTCTTTGTACTGTCCACACGGAACTTGATCATCACTGCGCTTCGATATCCGGTCGGTGCCCCTACTTCCTTCAGATAATAATCTGTACCTGCTGAGAATAAGCCTGCAGCAAGCTTGTGCGGGGTTCCGTCTGATGTCCATTCCGCAATCCTGTTCGGATCGGCTACTGCATCCTTGTATATCACAAAAGCTGCTCCCGCAATATCCTTTCCTGTCTCTGCATCCAGCTTTCTGATGTAAATGTCTTTCTTTTCCACATCCAGCATTGTCAGTGTATTGGCTGCCTGTACGGTAAACACATCCTGATTTGCTGCATCCTTTGTAACCGTATAGATCTTTCCGTCCGCAGCTACCGCAAAACGGATATCCGCTGCGATTTCGTAGCCGTCCGGTGCTGAGATTTCTTTTAAGGTATATTCCTTGTAGCCTGTTTTCGGAGCCTCCAGAATACCTGCAGGTAATTGGTAAACACTCGTGTTTGTTGTAAAGCTGGTCACAAGTGCATCATTTTCATCATAAATACCCAGAAGCGCTCCTGCCAGATTTTTATTTGTCACACTATCCTGCTTACTGATCCGAAGCAGCAATGGTGCATCTCTGACTGTGATCGTCTGTCCGTTTTTCTCGGCCGTCGTGATCAACCGGAGACTGCCATCCGTCTCAAATACAAATTCAATATCGTTTGTATAAGTATATCCCGCCGGTGCTTTTGTTTCGGACAGTATATAATGCTTTCCTGTCGTCATCTTCTCTGTCGTCACAATATGGGCACGGTCTGTACTTACCCAGCTGTCCAGCACAACGGTCGGATCATCCTTTTCTGTGATCGTAAAGGAAGCGCCCGGTACTTCCGTTGCTCCGCCAACAGCCTTTTTGCTGACTGTCAGACTGAGTTTTGTATCCTTCACTGTTATACTGTGCATCGTCTCGTCACTGATGACGATCTTCTGCATGGCTGTATCCATACTGTAGCCATCCGGCGCTCCGGTTTCTTTCAGATAATATGTACCGCACGGCAGATTCTCAAACACGGCAATTCCCTTCTCGTTCGTCTTTGCCGGATTGGTCAGTCCCGTGATCACTACCTTTGTTGTCTGATCCGCTTTATATAATGTAAATTCAGCATCTTTCAGAAGCGTTGCAGCACTCGCACCTGTCTTGGTTACCCAGATCTTACCCTTTATCGGGGTATTTTTGATCGTAGCGCTTGCCTCACTTGTTGCAGTCAGTTTATAATCTCCCGCCCAGGCAATTTCGGTCTCCGTTTTTGGCGTTGTATCAGCATCCGCATAGATATTCAGTTCACTCTTATTTGACGCAAATAAGATTCTGTCAACTGCCGTCGGTGCTCTGTATCCCGCAGGCGCTGTTTTTTCTATAACTTCATAGCTTGTATCTGCTGCATCCGTCTCAACACTGATCCGCTTAAAATATGCAATACCACTGCTATTTGTTACCGCTGTGATACCGGTTGCCACTCCGTTTTTATAAAGTTCAAACACTGCATCCGCAAGTGCTGCATCTGATTCTGCATCTGTTTTCTTTACCTTAAAACTGATCAGTGGCGGTGTCGTGCTTAATCTTTTATTCTGAATGGTCATATTCTGCAGATTACCGTCTGCATCTGTGTATTTTGTTACAGGTGTATCCGAATCCACGACTACCTTGTAAACCTGATTATCTCTCTGGTAGACAATGGAAGCATCCGGCGTATCCGGTGCTTTTGTTTCCTGTACATAATAAGTTCCGTAGGTAAGATCTTTGAAATACAGCTGGCCTTCTGCAGCACCTGAACCCATGGCGGAAGCTTCTGCCGCCGTCATTGTCTTGCCGGTCTTCAGGGCGACCATGTTTTCATCATATAAGGTAAACTCAGCACCGGAAAGTGCTGCGCCCGCATCATCTGTCTTCATCAGACAGATCTGCCCTTTCTGTTTTTTATTTAATAATTTGTCCTTATCCAACACCGTTCCCGCTTTATAGCTGCTCAGGATCTCAGCCGCAGTGATCGCTACTTTTGCAGATGACAGCTTATAACCTGCCGGTGCTTTCAGCTCCTGCAGATAATAGTCGCCATAGGCAATATCTGTAAAGGTTACCTTTCCGTTACTGCCTGTCGTTGCGGTTTTTATTCTGGCTCCGTCGTTTGTAAAGAGACCAATCTCAGCACCGGCAAGCAGTTCTCCTCCTTCTCCGGTTTTGGTCAGACAGATATCACATTTATATCGTTTGTTTATGATCGTCAGATTGTTATCACCGACAGTATCTACTGTAACCTTGATCCTTTCAGTGGTTGGAAGGGCCTCATAGCCAACCTTTCCGGTTTCTTCCTTTACCTTATAATTACCGAATGGAATATCCTCAAATCGCGCAATACCATTTTCATCGCTGGTCACTTTATAATGGGCACCATTTCTCTTATATTCACTATCATCTTCGTTATACAGACAGAATACAACACCATCCAGCGGAACCGCTACCGTAGAATCATCCACTTTTTTGATCACAATATCTCCGATCGCCTTTTCATTGGTAACCGTTACCGTCTCTGTCACATCTGCATTTTCTGTTCCGGTTCCGATCGTGATCTTGCGCACGGTTGTATCGAGTACATATCCGTCCGGTGCCTTTGTTTCCCTGTAATAATAAGTCGTTCCAGGCTCCAGATCTGTAAAAGTCAGTTTACCATTTACATCTGTCGTCTTTGTATCGATACGGTCAGAGCAGTCTGCATCACGATAAATACTGAACTCTGCATTTTCCAAAGATACAACCGGATCCGAATCCTTCTCTGTCTTTGTCAGTGTCAGACTTGCTTTTGCCTTCTCATTGGTAATCTCATAGGCACTGCTTTGTGGTGTGCCCGGCGTACCGCCTAATACACAATATGCTGTCTCTGTTGCAGTCTTTACATCGATCTTGTAGATCGTATTGCCGGCCTTGTAGCCCGGAAGCGGTGTAATTTCCTTTAAGTAATAGGTTTTTCCAATATCCAGATTTGAAAATGTAACAATTCCGCTACTTGATGTTACATGTTTTGCTGCCAGTTTATCTTCCGCACAGGTTGCATCTGTATACAATCCAAATTCCACCCCTGCAAGCACTACTCCTGACACTGCATCTTTTTTCTCGATCAGTGCACTTCCCCTTGGTGTTGCCGGTTTATAATTCTCAATTTCGATTTCGTAATACTTTGTACCATTGGAATCAGTTTTCAGATTCACATCATCATAGTCTGTAATCACCGTTTCCGCAGATCCTTGTCCATTTCCCGGATTGATATAGGTATAACCGTCCGGTGTCTGGAACTCTACCAGCTTCAGATCATAACCGGTAAGCATATTCAGGTCTTTAAATACCGCATATCCATCCTTTCCTGATGTTGCCTCACCGATACAGATATTACTGCCATCCAGATACAGTTTAAAGACCGCACCTGCAAGTGGGTCACCCGTGCCCTTATCAATCTTTTTGACACGGATCTCATGCTTTGTAACCGCACCTGCGGAAGAGGAACTGAAGGATACGTTTTTGATCGTATCACTCGTATCTGACACATTCTTTCCGGTTCCCGTAAAGTTTACCGTATTAGCGATCGTCTTTCCGCTCAGTTCTGCTGCCAGACAGTTAAACCGGGTACGGAATTTAAAGACATACTCATCGGAACCGATATTCGGCAGCTGAACCGTGATCTTTCCGTTCATAACAGCAATAACCGCCGAAACTTCCGTCTCCATTACCTGTGTGTCATTTCCGCTCTTTACTTTTGTAACTTTATATAATTTACCACTGACATAATCAAAATAAGAAGGGAGCTGATCGGTAATGACCGGATCAGCCACTGCCGACATATCATAATGTCCTTCATTGATCTTAACGCTCCAGTCTACATACTGGTTACCCGCTTTATAGTCATATACTTTTTCCAGCACACCACCGGTCTCACCGGTCAGTTTTTTCCTGGCATCATCTGTAACCGAAATATCTCCTTCAAAATCCAGCCTGATCTTTGCGTCATTTTCATAGGACCTGGAAGCTGTCGCATCATCAGAGCTTGTCGTCTTCGTTTCATAGCAGATCCAGAAATCTTTCCGGAAAAATCCCGCCTGCACCGGTTCCGTCAGAGCAAAGATATATTTCAGGCTCTGGATCCCCGTTGTCGGATCTACTGTGACCGTCGGTGTCACAGATACCGGATTTGCATCATAGTATGGGTTCTGCAGACGCATACTGCCATCCACATATTCCTGTCCGGCCGGCAATACATCCGTAATTTCCGCACCTTTCACCGTCAGCTTCGGATTTGTTACCTGAAGCGTCCATGTGATCGTACCGTCTCCGTTCATCTTACCGTCTTTCGCCAGGATATCCGGCTTTTTGATCTGCTGCCATGTCTGTGCAGTCGAATCAATTGGAGTTGTATTCATATCACTGGTCATGGATGCTTTGTTTTCAAATAACGACCAGCTGCTTGCATCAAATGCAGTCGGATCCTTCACCTTCGTCACGATCGTGATGACCTTTTTTGCATCCAGTTTGTCAAATTTAAAGACAAGCTTACCGTTTTCCGCATCAGAAGAAGCATCCAGTGCCTCGGATGCGCTGACAAATGCCATTTCATGATCCGAACCTGAAACCTTGTTCGCGCCGTTTCCTGCCCGGAATGTATCTGTCACAGTGACATTTTCCAGTGTCTTGCCTTCCTCGTTTACCACGATCTCCCATGTAAAGGTATTGGTGATCTTATTAAAATCCTTAAAGCTCTTTTTCAACAGATTGTAGCCCGGTACGGTGGCACTTGTTGTTACATCGTATACGCCACCCTGCAGTTTACCGGTATTTTTGTAGCTGCCCTGCGAAAAATCTGTTACCTTCGTTTTATACTTGATCGTAACGGTGTCTGTATAAGCAGTTCCTGCAGGAATTGCCACTTCAAAGCCACTTTCGCTCTTTCCAGTCGCACTGAGTCCCGCCGGCGTGATCTGGATGGAATCCTCAACAAGCTCCTGTCCGGTTTCCACATTATCCAAATAAGAAGTTCCCTGAATATCCAGATTCTCTGCATTTATAGTTACAGTCCACTCGATCGTACCATCTGCTGCAATGCTGCTTCCCGTCTTTTTCAGCATATCCGGTTTAATGGATACGGTTCCTTTGTTGCTGACACCCTTATCCGTATCATCATCCGGGTTAAATGCCGCCGTATTGTCCACCAGCGCTGTTGTACTGTCATTGATCGTACCACCAAAAATACTCTTATCATAATAGGTACAGAATTTTACCTTTGCATGATAATGGGAGGTAACTCCCGCTACCTTAATATCAATACTGCTGTCTCCGTTTTTCGCTGTCGTTGTAATCGTTCCACCTGTACTGTCTGTCAGCTGGGGATACCCTGGAATCTCCGCATAAGTAAGTCCTGTCGGCAGATTATCCGTGATCACACCATCCAGTGATGTTCTGCCTTCCTGACCGAGCTCTACCGTCCATTCAATATAATTTTGTCCGTTGATATTAACGATCTTGCTGCCATATTTGCTGATGCTGACATCCTTCGGATCCGGTTTTTTATCATCATCCGTTTTATCTGTTGTATTTACCGTGAATTTAAAATCACCTGTAGCAGTTGGAAACGCAATATTCTCTGTCTTCCCCTCTTCCTGCAGGGATTCCGAAAAGCCGCCTTCAAACTGTACATAAAAGTTAACATTGGTATTGGATCCGATCGCATCCGTATCAAACCGGAAGGACAATGTTCCGTCTTTCGCAATATGAACAGTACCAATGGACTTGCCGTTATGATCAGCCAGCTTATGATCTGCCTCTACATCAACGCGGATCGTATCAGGGAGCTTATAAATATAAGCAGTATCCTTATTGACCGCTGTTCCGTTTCCCAGCTTGAAATCCAGTCGCATATTGATATCCGCGTTGTATGGCAGATTAAATGTACCGTTTTCTGTCAATTCTTCTACAACACTACCGCCTTTTCCATCTGAATAGGTCGCCTTCAATGTCAGCTTATCCAGTGTGATCGTTGTATTGTCAAAAATATCTGCACTGCCTGCCTTGTCTGCTTCGATATCCGTTGCCACATCCACCGCAACCGGTTCGCTTTCCTCTCCTGCATTCCGGTCTTCTGCAGCAGCTGCCGGCTGCTCTGTTGCGCCTGTCACAGTTACAGTCTTCCCCTCTGTAGCATCTGCAGTTGTATCCGTATCTTCCGTCTGCACCATGGCATCCGGCAGCATACTGATATCATTATCCGATACCGCACTTACATTGGACGGTATATTGGAAAACAGCATCATGCCTGCCAACAGAAGTGCCATGGCCCGTCTGCCTATTTTTCTCCTCTTTTTCTGTTCCTTGATCTCTGCCTCAGTGAAATATTCATTTCTCTTCATATCCCGCATAACTCCTGTTTTATCCCTGTTTTTTTTCTGATCCGAGTCGATATCCGCCTGTCTTTACACGCGGATATAATCCACCCATTATTACTTTACATAATATAATATTTTATAGGTTCTTGCAACATCCTTTCCTTTTGTCCGGCAAATCTTTATCGCATTCTTATCTTTATTTTACGCATTTATAGCTTTGCTTTGTGAATTGTATACAAAAAAAGCGGCAGACATTTTCTATAAGTCCACCGCTCCATTCCGGTTCCATATTTTCTTACTTTTTATAAGCCGCTACTACCATCCGTTCGTCCTCCGAGCCATAGGCACAGGTGGATAACAAAAGCAGCTTATCTTCATTCCCCGGCTGCTCATACCATACCGCATGTTTGCGGATCTGTTTCAGATATGCAGTCAGGCTGTCCGCATCCTTTGGAATCTCCTCATAAGCAAAGTAATCTTCTTTTGTCAGATCGATCTGCAATATAGCAAACACTTCGTATGTGTCAAAGCCTTCGCCCATGTCCAGAAAGATCTCGCTGTGCGCCTGTCTGAACTCCTTGTCCCTATACTGTTTCAGGCTGCCAAACATCGTACCGTCCTTCATATGATGTCCGTGCAACAGCAGTACCGGATCTTCCGTGCTGCAGCTTTCATCTAAAAAGATCGTTCCGTGTGCATTCTTCTCCCCATAAAAATTATGGTTCAGATAATAGCTGTTATTCCGCTGCACAACAGGATATTCGATCTCTGTATCCGGGATATACAGATAAGCCACATAATCTTCGTTTCTCTCCCGGTAGACAGATGCATTGATCTGCGGAAATTCCTGCTCATCCTGCTCCTCATCTTTTGCATTCCCCTGATTATTCTCTGCCGCTTCCGTCTGCACCTGTCTGCCAAGCTCACGCAGTTCTTCATCCATGCTTTTTTCCTGCCTGTAATCCCTGTAATAGCGCAATAGGAAAACGGCGCATATTACAAACACGATCAGACAGATGATCCCTATGAAAAGAAGCAGGAAATCCTGCTTCTTTTTGTTATGCTTCATCGATTGCCTTTCCGATGTCATGCCGCATATATTTATTAGCAAATGAAACCCATTCGGTCGCTTCATATGCTTTCTTTCTTGCCTCTTTCAAGTCATTGCCCTTAGCCGTGATGCCAAGTACACGTCCGCCGTTTGTCACGATCCTGCCATCTGCAAGCTTTGTGCCTGCGTGGAAGCAGAAATAATCGTCCTTTCCGTCAAACGCCTCCAGTCCTTCGATCGGAAGTCCCTTTTCGTAAGAAACCGGATACCCATCGGATGCCAGTACCACACAGACTGCTGCATTGTCTTCAAATTCTACCTTGATCTGATCCAGTGTACCGTCGATGCAGGCATTGCATACATCAATGATATCGTTCTTCATACGTGGCAGAACAACCTGTGCTTCCGGATCGCCGAATCTTGCATTGTATTCCAGCACCTTCGGGCCCTTCTCTGTCAGCATCAGGCCGAAGAAGATAACGCCCTTGAACTCTCTGCCTTCTGCCTTCATAGCATCTACCGTCTTCTGGAAGATATATTTGTGGCAGAACTCATCCACTTCCTCTGTATAGAACGGGCTCGGGGAGAAGGTTCCCATACCGCCTGTATTTAAGCCCTGATCACCGTCCTTGGCACGCTTGTGATCCTGCGCGCTTGACATGATCTGGATCGTATTACCGTCTACGAAGGAAAGAACAGATACCTCACGTCCTGTCATAAATTCCTCTACTACCATGCGATTGCCGGCAGAACCAAATTTCTTATCCTCCATGATCTCTTTCACACCGTCTATGGCTTCCTGCTTTGTATTACAGATCAGAACACCCTTACCGAGTGCCAGGCCGTCTGCCTTTAAGACGATCGGATACTCAGCCGTCTCCAGATAAGCAAGTGCTGCCTTCGGATCATCGAAGGTTTCGTACGCTGCTGTCGGGATATCGTATTTTTTCATCAGATCCTTGGAGAATGCCTTGCTTCCTTCCAGGATCGCTGCATTTTTACGAGGACCGAATGTGCGGATGCCTGCCTTTTCCATCTCATCCACAAGGCCGCCTACCAGCGGATCATCCATACCGACGATCACAAGATCGATCTCTTTTTCTTTTGCAAATGCAACCAGTTTATCAAACTCCATTGCCCCGATCGCTACACACTCTGCAAGCTGTGCGATTCCTGCATTGCCCGGTGCACAATAGATCTTATCCACTTTATCACTTTTTGCGACGCTTGCTGCGATCGCATGCTCTCTGCCGCCGCTTCCAACAATCAAAACTTTCATTGCTGCCTCCCATTATTTTATAAACACTTTTCCGTCCTGTATCTGTACTCTGCCGTTTGCGATCCAGTCGATCGCCTGTGGCAGAAGCTGCCATTCCGCTTCTTCCATGACACGCTGCTGCAATACTTTCGGCGTATCATCCTGCTTTACACAGACCGCCTTCTGACAGATGATCGGACCTGTATCCGTCCCTTCATCCACAAAATGCACGGTCGCACCCGTCACCTTGACACCACGCGCAAGCACGCCTTCATGCACCTTCAGCCCATAATAGCCTTTGCCGCAAAAAGAAGGGATCAGAGACGGATGGATATTGATGATCCTGCCCCGGTAAGCCTGCACCATTTCAGCCGGGATATTTACAAGGAATCCCGCTAAAACGATCAAATCCGGCTTCAGCTCATCCACGCCCTGCAGCAGTGCCCGGTTAAATGCTTCTCTTGTTTCATACTCCTTTGGAGAAATGCAGACAGCCGGTACATTTTTTGCTTTTGCACGCTCCAGCGCATAAGCACCTGCATTATTACTGATCACACCCGCAATACGTGTGTTGGTGATCTTACCGCTTTCCACTGCATCTAAGATTGCCTGCAGGTTCGTACCGCCGCCCGATACACAGACTACTACGTTTAACATAAGGTAACTCCTTTTTCTCCCGCTTCAATCTGACCGATGATATATGGTGTATCGCCGGCTTCTTTCATTGCTGCCATTGTTTTCTCCACATCAGCAGGATCTACCGCAACAACCATACCGATACCCATGTTGTAGGTGTTGTACATCATCTGTTCCTCAATATCGCCTGTTTTCTGCATAAGTTTGAAAATAGCCGGTACTTCATAGCTGTCTTTCTTGACAACCGCACGTACGCCGTCCGGAAGCATTCTCGGAATATTTTCATAGAAACCGCCGCCCGTGATGTGGCTGCAGCCTTTTACCTTAACACCGGCATTTTTTACCGCTTTCAGTGCTTTTACATAAATTCTGGTCGGTGCCAAAAGGGCTTCGCCAAGTGTCTTGCCCAGTTCATCATAATATGTATCAAGGCTTTCCTTTGTCATTTCAAATACTTTACGGACTAAAGAGAATCCGTTGCTATGTACACCTGAGCTTGCCATACCGATCAGAACGTCACCCGGCTTCATATCAGATCCGTTGATCAGATCCTTTTTATCCACTACGCCGACAGCAAATCCTGCCAGATCGTATTCATCCTCTTCCATCAGTCCCGGATGCTCTGCTGTCTCACCGCCTACCAGTGCACATTCAGACTGGATACAGCCTTCTGCCACACCTTTAACGATCGTAGCGATCTTTTCCGGATAATTTTTACCACATGCAATATAATCAAGGAAGAACAATGGCTCTCCACCGGAGCATGCAATATCATTTACACACATAGCCACCGCATCAATACCGATCGTATCATGCTTGTCCATCACGAATGCCAGCTTTACTTTTGTTCCGCAGCCGTCTGTTCCGGAAAGAAGGATCGGCTCCTCCATGTTTTTGATGGCACTTAAGTCAAACGCACCTGCAAATCCGCCGATGCCACCAAGCACTTCCGGTCTCATAGTAGCCTGTACATGCTTTTTCATCAGCTCCACTGATTTGTAACCGGCTTCAATGTCTACTCCTGCTTTCTTGTAATCCATTTTTGTTCTCCTCTTTATTTATTGTAATTTTTATATCCTACTTCCTGTAAATGGGCATCCTTCTTCTGTACAGATTCCTTTAAGCTCTGGGAATATGCTTTCAGTCTGTCAAGAAGTGCTGCATCACTTGTTGCCAGGATCTTTGCTGCGAGAAGTCCCGCATTGGCCCCGCCGTTGATCGCAACAGTCGCAACCGGAATACCGGATGGCATCTGCACAATGGAATACAGGGAATCTCTGCCTCCAAGACTTGTTGTATGCATTGGGATACCGATGACAGGCATCGGAAAGATTGCCGCACACATACCCGGCAGATGTGCTGCCATACCTGCGCCCGCGATGATCACCTTGAATCCCTTTGCCTCTGCTCCTTTGGCATACTCAAAAAATACGTCCGGTTCTCTATGGGCGGAAATGATCGTCATTTCATATGAAATACCAAGTTCCTCCAGAATATCTGCTGCTTTACTCATAATAGGCATATCTGAATCAGAGCCCATTACAATTCCTACCTGTGCCATGCTGTATCCTCCATTCATCTTTACTATTACATCATTTAACACTCTCATATTGCTTTTTTGCAATCATATAATATTTTAAAAGGTTCTTTCTCTATCGTCAATACGAAATGTCACATTCCTTCGAGCGGCTTGTTCAGCTCTTCCGTGCCCGGCAGTACAAATCTGCCGTCTTTGATGATCCATTTCTCCTCGCCGTCTGCTGTAACACCGTAGAGCGCGCCCAGCTCATCATATGGAATCGTGATATCCGTATGGCACTGGAAATATGCCTTGTCCATATCTTCTTTACGCAAAACAGAAATCTCATTGTCTCTGGCAATGATCTCTTTTCCGTCAGGATTATAGACAGCTACATCCTCTGCATGGGAATAACACGTATCTCCGAATGCAAAATGCGGCCCTGTCTTTTCTGCGATCAGGATCGGCAGTCTGTCTTCGATCTCATACATCCGTCCCATGCGGTAAGCGGTCGTATTCGTACCGATCGCAAATTCTCCCATCGGAAGTGTTTCGTGATGATATAAAATGTTGTCTTTAATTAACTTTTTGCCCTCTGCCGGATCTGCAAAGTTAGCACAGTCGTACTCTGTTACCCTGCCATCCTTCACATGGATCTCAAGTTCTGTATATTCCAGCTCATTCAGATAAACACGGCTGACATACAACGTGCCTTCCGTTCCTGCCAGCTTCGGAGAAGTAAATACCTCGCCCACCGGAATATTGACATCTGCCACGCAGTTTTCAAACTTTGTCTGCTTTGCCGGATCTGCCAGATCAGTTAACATAACTTTCAAATCTGTCTTGTTTCCGTTTGTCCCTATGATCCGGGCATACTCACACGTATCCAGCACATCGATCATCTTCTGCTGCAGATCCTCGTACGTCTGATAATCCAGCGTATTCAGGCGGATCGTTTCATCCATGATCGCCGGATACTCCTCCCCGATCTCAGGGATCGGATAGGCAATGATCGTAAAACTTCTTTCTTCTCCCGGGATATAACTGTTGATGATCTGACCGAGCTGTCCGTAATACCAGGTTGAAAGCTCCTGCTGCTTTTTACTGAGCTGACATGCCTCTTTCTGCAAAACAGGGGTAAACGGTGTTTCCCCGAATACCTCGATCCAGGCAGGCCCCGCATGCACAGCGGAAAGCTCCTTCTTTTGCTCGTATGCTTCCTTCTGTACCTCCAGACGACGGCTTACAAACTTTTTATCCAGGAAAAGTGCCTCATCCTCCCGATGATCGTATTCATACTGCTTGTTCGGACTTTCGGAATAATAGCCGCCTACCGATGTTCCTCTCTTTGTAAAGATGCTGTGTGATGTCCGCATCATTGTCACATCAAGTCCCATTTTCTTAAAGTTGTCTATAGCTAATTTTACAACCTGTTCAAAGCCGATCGGATACACGATCTGCGCAACCTTCTTTTTAGACAGATCCTTATTGCCCTTGATAAAGCCGATCCGATACCCTTCTGTATAAGTATCTGCCATCAGCTGCAGTTTTTCCGGCTCCATATTGTTTAAATAAGCTGCTGTCAGCCTCTGGTTATCCGTGATATATTCACCATATCTATACAGATACCGCTCATCCGACAGATCCGATTCCATGATAATACGATATGCAAAATCTGATGCCGGATCCACCTTTTCGCTGACACGCTTTACGGTTTCCTCCTCCATATAATCGTAGACGAAAAAGTACACGATCTCTTTCAGCTGCTGCACCGCCGGCTCACGATCCTGATCCGCATAGCTGTATACAAAGCTGCTGTAAACTTCCAGAAAGAACTCCATATGGATCACAATTTCATCCAGATTCTGTTCATAAATTTCCGGGATCACAGAACGCATCTGCGTATAAACGAAAGACAGGATCTGTCCATAGTCATCTCCCAGCATGGAAACCGCGTAAACCGGATTCGCATAGCTTTCCTCATACAGCTCCGGCAGTACATCGGCAAACAACACTTCATTTGCACTGCGCAGTTCTTCCGTACTTTTTTCAAAGTAACTGCCTGCCTTGATATCTTCATAAATCTGGCTCATCTCCAAAAGGAAAAAAGCCACCCGTCTAAAATAAGAACAGTATGGCTCCTTTACAGTTTCTTCCTTATGAATTTCAGTCAGTCTTTCCTTTGCAAGTTCATATCTTTCTTCCATCATAATCCAAACACTCCCGCATACAAAATAAATCCTGTGGCACAGACGCCGATTCCGTTTAGTAGAATACCCAGATCCGGGAAGAAGTAAAACTTATCCTTCTCCATTCTGGATAAAATACCGAATACCAGTCCTGCGATTGAAAAAAGCATGGCTACTAAAATAACCGTGCCAAGCCTCGCACTCGCCCGTCCGCCAATCCGGAACGAAGAAAATACTGCCAGCCCGATCGAGACATCTGACAGTATTCCAAGTACGGTTGACATAATACCACGTTCTGACTGACTTTTATTCGTAAACATAAAATTCTTTTTATGACCTTTACGCATAACGTCCCCTTTAGAACATGATCTTTGATTTACCGGCAAGCAGCTTTGCACCGGATATGATGAGTAATACGCCGCCTGCGATTCCCACCACGATAGAGATCACACCGAATACAATATTTAAAGCACCGCTTCCTGCCATTGTTTTATAGATTTTTTCTTCCATATGATTTCCTTTCCGACTATAACTGTCTATGCCCGTGCACCATACTGCTCATAATATGCATCGATTGCTGACTTGATCCGGTCATCAATCACCACTCTGCCACCACATTCTTTATTGTACAGATGCTCTGTTACCTCTGCCATGGATACGATCGCATTTGCTTCGATGCCATATAATTCTTTAATTTCATCAAGTGCTGACTTCTCGCCGCCTTTTCCGACTTCCATACGATTTAAGGATACCATCAGACCGATGACCTCTACATCTGCCTGTGCCTTCAGTATCGGGAAGGTTTCTTCAATGGATTTGCCGCTTGTTGTCACATCCTCGATGATCACTACCTTATCTCCGTCCTTCAGCTTGCTGCCAAGCAGGATTCCTGTATCACCATGATCCTTGACTTCCTTTCTGTTGGAACAGTAACGGATATCTTTTCCATATAACTTGCTGATCGCGATCGTGGTCGCAACAGTCAGCGGAATGCCCTTATAAGCAGGCCCGAACAGGACATCAAAATCCAGTCCGTACGTATCATGGATTGCCTTTGCGTAATACTCGCCGAGCTTCATCAGCTGTGAACCTGTCACATAAGCACCCGCATTCATGAAAAATGGGGATTTTCTGCCGCTCTTTAATGTAAACTCGCCAAATTTCAAAACATCACTTGCTACCATAAATTCGATAAATTCCTGTTTATACTGTTCCACTTTGCTGTGTCCTCCTTATTGTAAGCCGCTTGGGCGTTTGTATCATTCTTGCATATGAAGTAAGTATACCATTACCTACTTTTCTTTTCAACCAACAAATCGCAGGCTTCATTATATATCAGATCTGTCTTTTTTATCAGGTATATGATTTCTTATGTTATACTGCTGTTTGTGTGATCGAAAAGAAAGCAGGATGTGATTTTCCGAGTTATGCCCTCTAGTATTACGAAAGAGGGGTGATGCCAATGAACACATTAGAAGTGCTTACACTTTTATTAGTTGTTTTTGCGGCTCTGTCTTACATAGATAATCATAACGACAAAAAGAAATAGCATCCCCAACCCTCGCAAAGTTTAGGATGCTATTCTTATTAGTTTTCTCAACTGAGGGCAAATCGGAGTCATATCCGATTCACTTTCTAAGTAGATTATACACTAGGGCACTTGATTATTCAAGCGCCCTTTTTATTCTCGTATTTCACGCATTCCCAATGTCAGTCCAGGATCTTTCCGTCAATGGAGATCGTCACAACCTGCCAGGGGATCATTTTACCGCAGTCCTGCAGTGCTTTCTTTGCCGCCATTTCCAGACCGCCGCAGCATGGCACTTCCATGCGGAGCACCGTTACGGAGCGGATATCATTCTGCTTCAAAATCTCCGTCAATTTCTCACTGTAATTGACACCATCCAGCTTCGGACAGCCGATCAGCGTCACTCTGCCTGCCACAAATTCACTATGGAATTTTGCATATGCATAAGCTGTACAATCTGCTGCAATAAGCAGCTTTGCGCCTTCAAAATACGGACTCTGCACAGGTGCCAGCCTGATCTGTACCGGCCAGTTGAGCAATCTGTCCTTTTCCTGCTTTGCTTTGAGTACCGCAGCTTCATCATAAGCCGGTGCTTCTCTTTCCTCGAATGTGATCGCACCGGTCGGGCAGCCCGGCAGACAATCTCCGAAGCCGTCGCAGAAATGCTCTCTTGTCAGCTTAGCCTTTCCGTCTATAATCTCTATCGCGCCTTCATGACAAGCGGTTGCACAGATCCCGCAGCCATTACGTTTTTCCTCATCAATATGAATGATCTTTCTAACCATTTGCGGTTCCTCCTTGACTTTTCTGTCGTCATTGTACTAAACTTATTGCAATAATTATGTTGGATTTCCAACAAAAGGAGTTGCTATGTCAAAAAATTTTGCATCATATGGAACCGTTTTACAGAAAAATCCATTGTTTCATGGAATTCCGCATGCAGAACTGCCCTGTGTTCTCGAAAAACTGAAAGCGCACACCAGATATTATAAAAAAGAAGAAACGATCCGCCACTGCGGTGATGCTGTCAACTTTATCGGTATTGTACTGCAGGGTGATATCCACATCCTGCAGGATGATTATTACGGCAATCGCAGCATCACTGCCTCTGTTTCCGCCGGTGCTCTTTTTGCAGAGGCTTTTGCCTGTGCAGACATCACAGAGCTTCCTGCCACGATCGTCGCCGCCACAGACTGTCATATCTTAACCATCAGCAGTCATGCCCTGCTGCACGCCACAGATGAAAGCTGGACTTACCACACTGTCCTGATCCGGAATCTGCTTGGCATCGTCGCACGCAAAAACATGTATCTGAACCGGAAGCTGAAATATACTTCCCACAAAACAACGGCAGAAAAGCTGCTTGCCTATCTGAATGACCAGGCAAAAGAAAAAGGAACAAATGCTTTCTATATTCCGTTTAACCGACAGCAGCTTGCCGATTATCTCGGCGTAGAAAGAAGCGCCATGTCTGCAGAGATCAGCAGACTCGCTTCTCTTGGTCTCCTCGAAACACGGCGCAGTTATTTTAAATTATTAAAGCCGTAATTCGATGTTGCTGTCCGTGATGAATCAGCACTTTCCCCGGTCGTTTCCAAATGCTTTTCCTTTATCAGAGACTACCGTTTTCCGGCTGTTACAGATACCTTTTCGGCTTAAACTGCCTTTTTGTCCGGCTTTGTAAATTTTCTATCGCATTCTCATAACCGCTCCCAGCACGATGAAAAGCCCCATACACAAGAACAGAATCGTATCCGGTCTTACTTTTCTCAGAAAAATACAGGTTTGTGGATGCTTGGAATTGATGTAGATCGGATGGATATTGCCATGTTCCATATTTTCCGTCAGCTTTTTATATGGCACATTTTGTGCCAGTTGACTTTGAAAACTAACGCCCTGATAAGTATAAGTAAAAACAGGTACATCTACCTTTCGTATGCCATATCTGCCGCCGCCATAATAAGTCCTGTATCCCGTATGCTCTGCCTCTATCTGCTCTGTACACAGAATCAGGATACACAGATCCCTTACGCCTAACAAAAACACACCGATACCAATTACAATAAATAATACATGCTCCACGGCTTTCTCCTCTTATCCATCCGGTAATCCGATCAAATTTGTTCTTTTCTTTTTCTTATTATAGCTTATATTCATAGGAGACACAATTCTTTCACATACTAAACCAATAAAATGAAAGGAGTTTTCTATGGAATCTGTATTTACGATCGAGCAACTACGTCCCATTCGGGATGGCTTTACCATATCCAGAGATACAAAACTGGGCAATACCACAAAAGTTACCCCTTTCTCACTCGGAAAGGATACGTCCATCAGCCAGGAAAGCTATGACCGTATGACCATGTACATTGGTGCGGCGGGTCAGGGCACTTTCCTGATCGGAGAAGATGCAGCACAGAAACTGCTTTTACCTGATACGGTGCTGATCGTTCCCGGCAGAACATTATGCGGAATGGAAACAGACGCCGGCATGGTTTACACAGTGATCATATTGGAAAACAACACAGCCTGCAAATAAAAAGTCAAGGCTAAAATGAAAGAACTTTGAAAATTTT